>Ga0179593_1468642_pt1 | contig 10612 bp, 4 predicted proteins | sample CZODoug2_1_08_16_FD_185931 | JGI IMG/M metagenome (GOLD analysis project Ga0179593, IMG submission 185931) | Vadose zone soil fungal communities from Angelo Coast Range Reserve, California, USA - CZODoug2_1_08_16fungal (PacBio error correction) | ecosystem: Environmental > Terrestrial > Soil >... | reverse complement strand
AATCGATGCCTTTGCAGTCCATCGTCCCGGCACTTCGGTTTTCTCGGAATCTGGGGTCTTTTCCGGCCCTTCTTCTGTTCTTTCAGGGCGCCGCGTTTTTCCGTGACAGAGTTTCACTATAAAACGCGCATTTTGGGCGTGCTGCGTGTGATCTTCATGCTCTGATCACACGAGATATTTCGCTTAGCATGATATGCGGGTCTTTTTTTTCTTCGACATCCCTCCCAAAGATAGTCCCCTCCATTCCTGGTGTAACTCGGAACAGCGATTCAACCCCATCGGCCGGGTGGGTGCCGCTTGGATCTCTTGGTCGGCGTGCTTCCCTTCTGCGCGCCTCTCAAATCGCTTTTTAACCTTCCTTTCCCTGATGCGGCGACACTGCCAGTCCAATTAAATGACTAACCGCTTGGCTTCTGGTGCGACTCATGCTCGTTTGATTCCCTTGAAAAACCCTCTACGCGATTTGCCGTCGTGGGGCATAGTAATGACCCGTCGGCCCTTCTTTCTCATATAGGAAAGTCCTTGAACTCTGATTTCGCGGGTCGTCTTGGCCGCTTTTCCCCTTTCTTTCGTCGGCGCTGGCTTTTGAGAGCGATCGTCGGGATCCCCCCCAACAAGGCGTGGTGGTATACGTGAAATTCTCTTCTTAGCGTACTGATTTCCCTTGTTTGCATGGTGCTCTTCATTTCTCGGGCGCTACCGGGCAACCCGGCGTAAATGCTTTGGGTTCAGTTCGACCCTTCTTAGCCTGGAAAAGCCTTTTTTCCCAAGTGAATATAGAGTCTACCCTCCTGAATCAGGCTTGGATTTTTCTTTCCTTCTTTGAGTCGCCGAGGGAGACATAATTATGAGCAAGCGAGTGAGTAGGTCCCCGGTCAGGCGAACTTTCGTCCCAGTAGGGTCCTCCCCTGCTTTTCTTTGTAACCGTACGTGCCCCATCCTGTTTATTTCAGGTCTTACTCCTTAAAAGCGGAAGGTTGTTAACCCCCCATGGCGAAATATTCGCTCATCTTCCCGCTTCTCCCTCCAGACCCCTGGCCGAAATTAGAATCTGCCTCGAGGCTTCGACCCTTCCGCCCATCTGCCGTGGCATGCAGATGTAGCTGATTTCCAGTCCCCCCTCTTTTCTCTCCGACGGGGCACATCCAGTGAATCTTTGGCCCTACACAATGTGAACGTGCCTAACAACCGACAGCTCGCGGATGCCCTGCTCCCGCGCACTCCGCGGCCTTTTTTCTCAGTAGGGTATCTTTACGCCCTTTCCTTATTCTCAGAGGGTGGCTTAGGAATAGACCCTCTTCCTTCTCATCGCGATAGCCTATTTTGGTCGACCATCGCCAGCGACCCCCCCCAAGGATCCGCCGACTGTTGATTGCTCAACATGGAGGAAGCCAAATTTTGGTGAATTTCCCCTCCCAGTGATCTCTTTCTTTTGTTGTTGAGTCTCTTCTTTTCTCTCACGGCTTTTTCCTCTCCATCGTTACTTTAACTTTAACACATCACGGTATGTTCTGGCGCTCTTTTTGTCCACGTCGATAGAGAGATCGGCGTCCCCCTATTCCCCAAGAATAGGCGATACTCTTTAAACAATGAGGGCGTCCCCGTCCCTAAGGCTGAGCGCGTTCTTCGACGTTGATTTCCTCTAAGGCGAGAGTTTTCGGCTCACCTTTGTACGTCCTTTCGGATGAACTTAACTTCCATGGATGGACCGTTTCGTCTTGTTAAAATGTTGACCCCTGCCGAAGAACATGAATCGGCAACGAATTGGCGAAACGGCTTCTTTTTTTCGAAAGCCCTCTCTTCAAGCGGTGGCTTTGGCTTTTTGCGTTTTCCGATTTCCTCCCGTAGAGTTGGGGTGTCACATCAGCCTCCATTTTTTAGGCAGTAATCCCCCATGAGCTTTCCTCCTTTTTATTGCGTGGGCCCCACTTCCCATCCCTTTAATAACGGTCGACTTTCGCGGCCTCGGCAGGAACTAACCTTCCGACTCCTACATGAGGGAGTGACCCCCCTTTGATCCATGCCTTCCGATCACCGCGAGCGCCTTGATCAGATAGCATCTCGATCCCTCTTTTCCCATTATGGTAGAGTCAAGTCGTAAGCGATGATCTGCACGAAACCCAATTGCACCAATATCGTCTTAGTTTCGTCCCCCCTCCAGCTGTTCGAGCCACTTCCCCGCATTAGGAAGATGTAAAGTAATAATTACCGGTTAAACCCCCTAGCTTTGGTGAAGATCCGACGATCGAGACCTCCCAGTAGCCCCCTTTCCCGGTTTTGAAAGCATTATTACAGACCGTTTCCTGACCCTCCCCGTTAATCTCTTTTTCTTTTTGAACCAGAAACGAGGGTTAAAGCTTTCCTCATTCCACACGACGTCCAAAGATATTGCTTTTTGGAATTCGATTTGCCGCATTGCTCGGTTCGAAGTCGAGTTTCGCCCCCCTCCTAGTGCTAGGTACATCTTTAACCCGCGATGAGCGCACCTTCTATGGGAGATCTAAGCAGCCGCGCGGATCTTTTTGCCGTAAGACAAAATGTCTCTCTAAAACCTCGGAAGGTGGTTCCTTTTTCCGCACCCCTCTTTTGTAACGACCCCAGAACACCTTTTCTTTGAGCTTTTTTTTTTCTTTGACGATTATTTCTTTCGCCTATCAATTCTGCGTTTGAGGATCGCGCGGCCCCCCTTCCCCCTGTTGAAAGAGCATGAAGATCACTCCCCCTGCCCCCCAGCAGGTGTGTAGAAAATGGGGCCCGATGACGTTCTGCCCATTGACGCCAGCAGCAGGGGCTGGCGCTGGAAAAGTTTCTCCTTCTTAGTGACCGAGACGATGGATCCGGCTTTATGATTTCCTTTCCTCTCTTTCTATTTTACCATTGGTTGATATCATTTGGTCCTTAGGAAGTCTCCCCGCTGCTTTCGTCCGCGGGCCTCATCAGCAGTCTCTTTTTTTTGAGTCATTTTTTTCGCCCTGGGCCGAAACGGGCCGTCCCCTCGACTTTCACCACTCCCAAGTTTTTTTTCCTTTTGCGTCTCCCAGGTCTTCATTGCGTTCTGATCCAGATTTCTGGGCGCGGGCGATTCGGCTAGAGTTGCTTAGTCCAGACTAGTCATCATCCATGTGACTTTTTGGTCAGTTTTTTTCCAACCCGTCGGTGATTTACACCCAATATGCAATATTCGTGGGGAGCCACCTTTTGGCCTATCGGAAGGGTCCGCCATGAGATCCCTTTGCGCGCCTTTCTCCCCTATATCCAGAAGATCTGAGCTCAGACGGGGTAGGACGTTACAATACTTGAATATACACGGCGAGTTTTGCGCGCTAGGGCCTTCTTCATATCAATTAGCATAGATCATCCTTTCAGTTTTGAAGTATGTTCCTAGTCCGAACGGTCTAGTTAGAATCTAGGGCCCAAGACCCCAATTAATGTACTAGGTCCCCTTTGTCTTAATGCCTTTCTCGGCCGTGTGGAGCTTTTTTCTTCGTTCTGTTTGCTGAGATCGTCGGGATCTTCACCCACGATTTTTTTGACTTCTCCCCTGGTTGTGGATTCTCTTTATTTTCCCCTTTTTGCACGTAGGAGCGTGCATACGTTTCTTCCTGATTAACCCCTTTTTTGCTATTGATCTCATCTTTACGTGCCTTCTGAGCATTGGTCCAAGCGGTTTTTATTATATTCTTTTCAACCTGACCTTTCTTGCATGCTGGTTAGGACTTTTGGAATCATCGAAGGTATGAGCCAGGGCGTAGGTTCTCGTTCGGCGCGGCAATTTTACCTGTCGTAACAGTATGTCCGCACTTTGCGGTTGTCCTTACGCATGCTTCCCTGCATTACCTTCCTCACGGGCGGGCTGATGTGCCTTCTCTGCGCATTAGAAACGCAGGAGCCCGCCGCACTAGGGACTAGCTTGGCACCTCTTCTTAGCAGTCAGGCAGGTATTGCCCATCTGCCGGGTGCCGATATTCCATTTATCTTGCGCGGAACTCAGATCTGGTAACCCATCCCAGGTGACACCTTACGGCAAATAAGACCCCTAGTAATATGTTTACTTTGCTGACTTCAAAGCCAGTCGCCTTTATGCAGGCTCCATTCCAGAGACTCGCGGCAAACTTTTCCGCAGTGCCGGCTAGGTTTTCCCTATTGTTTCTTTATCGCCGTTCGGTACTAAGCATCGAACCCTCATCCTTCGCGATAGCCGTCTCGGCCCAGACACCTCATCGCAGCCCCACCTTGCCTTGAAGGTATAGACTTTGACTTAAGGATTCCATTTCCTCTGTAGATTATCTTTTCTTTCATTGGTTGACGTCCCCTATCTACACCTTCCAGTCTAGGCTTTCTATCATGGCTAGACCGCAGCGGCGTCCTTTTCTTTTAGATTTGGTGAGTTTTTTTTCCCCCATTCACTTCGAGTAGCGTTGATGATCCTTTTGTTCCCCCAGAATGCACTTCGACCCGCCTATATTGTCCCCCGGCGACGAGACCCTCCCCCGCTTTTGATGATTCGCTATTCGACCGGTGCGCATATCCTGCTACCCCGGCGGAGCTTCGTGGGCAATCACTTCACACTCCTGTAAGTTGGGCCCGGAAATTCTCATCTGCTTCAACAGTAGTGATCCATTTCCTCACAGATATTGCTGCTTGAACCCCGGAAGTCTGGAGAACCTTTAATACCCATGCTTGCTGGTGTTCGAAAGCCTCCGATTTCTAAGTTTCCCCCTATAGTCCCTAGGAGTAGGGTCCTGCGTTTAGGTAGGAGATCCTTTCGCCGTTTTGGCTCAGTCACTGCCTTTCCGTAATCCTCGGCGAACCGGTCCTTTACCCGCCCCACCGAACGCCTTTCTGAATTAAGTTAGACTTTAGTCGTCCGCTACCTAGACGCAGCTTGCAATTTCTGATTAGTTCTTCCGGCCTCCCGACAGACATGTCAGATACGAGTTATCATGATGTCCTTTTTCAGCGAAGTCTTTCGACCTCTGTCCAGTCGAGCTCACCGTCCCTCTCTATGGATTCTTTCAGTACCCCCCCCCTATGAAAAATGCTGATCCCCGTTTTGCCTTCGCACCGCCTGACCCTTTCGTAGCACCCTGCCCCCCTCATAGGTCCGTAAACTCATGATTCCCCCCCCGGGGATCTTCCGTTCCACACTCCTGGATAGTTGTCCCTTTTTAACCCGACCCTCTTCGCAAAACCATTCCCCGCTACCCCCCTCGCCACGACGCCGAGACCGCACTTATCCCTACTTCTTTTCCCTTCCGCCTTTCCGCAGGGGTTTGGCTCTTTATTAACAACCGAGCCCGCGGAAGTCCTATTCACCACCCACTCCCCAAAATCTTTTTGTCCCGTTCTTTTGTGTTGCCGGCAGGCTTTTTCCCGAAGAGCGCCCCTTCTTCGCACCAGCCTACCCGGGATATCAATATTTTTCATTACCTTTTTTAACCCCCGACTCTCGCAGCATCGGACGGGAATCTCTTTTCAGAAGATCTGTCTTTCTCCTTCTTGGGACCCATGCCCTTCTCATTCCCCCCCCTCGATGGTGTGAATCGCCGCGCTTCTCGAGTTGGAACGTACCACGACACCCTCCCTCAGTAGATTGATTGGTTTCGATCCTAAATTTTCTTGAGTCCTGGATTCCGCGCCCCGACTATCGGTGCTTTATCCCATGAAATCTTCATGTCTCTCCCTCAGCCAACATGCCATCCTTTTTGATGTGACTGAGTCCGCTTGTTACAGGACCATGAAACTCCAGCATAGGCGAGAAAAAAGGTTTATCCCCCTATTCCGTACTCCTTGCCGACGTGATGAGGCTTAGGTTTTTTTTAATTCCGGCATCCGATTGGCGGTTTACTCGTTTTGTTCCCCAATCTCTCCTTTTTTTACTTACCTCTTTGTTGATATCTATTTCCCCCCCAACCTAGGAGAGGCTGCCGTGAAGTCCCATAGGAATACGGCAAATCCCTTTCAGTTTCTGAATCGCGGTCGTCCTGTTCGCGAAGGTTTTTGTCCTTTGCGCTCCCAAACTCGAACACATCTACACTGGGGGTTTTATGGTGGGAGTGTAGTTGTCATTCCCATATATTATGAAGCCTTTTTCCCTCGGTTTCTCTTCTTCTTCCGATGAGTGTATTTTGACCACTTTTAACTCGCGTTCCCCTCTGATCGTGATCTCTTGGTCGTTACACCCATCCGATTCCTTCTCAGGCTATTTCCCCCCCTCTTTTGGTTGTACGCGCCCCCCCACTTAATATTCTTTTGTCCCTTTTTGCCGTATTAAGTCCGGCGCGATTTTTGCACCCCACCAACGGCAAGACTCGTATCTCTTTTACCTTCTTCCCCAATAATACGCGTGTGCTTGTTGAGGGATGGTTTGTCTTCGGGGACGACTTTTCACCCAAATTTTTTCAAGCAGATTTTTGCCGTCGTGGGGAATTTTCTTCATTCTTCATCTCTTGTCCCCGGGGACCCAACCACCGAAGAGAGTTAGAGTTTTTCTTTCTGTAGACTGGTCTGTACCTTCTTTTTAGTCGTAGTGGAGCTTCGTTCTTCCTTGTTGCGATTCTATATTATTTCTTTCTTCCCCAAGCGCGTTGGGCAAAGGATTAAGGTTTTCGAGGTTCCCCTGTTACCATTAATGTGATAGAAACCGTCTTTAATCTCTGGATATCCTTTTTAACCTCCCCCTGTTATCAAATTATGTTTCTCTTTTTTTTCTTTTTGCCAGACCTTCCTCCTACATGTTGCCCCAATCTTTTCCCAGTTATTTCGCTGGCCCCCTCCTTCCATTGAATCGGTCGTCTTTTTGTGATCCTTTTTTGCCCGGGATGTTACCAGCAGGTTCGTCCCCCTTTTTCGTCGGCCCCGGGGGTTTTTTTCTCGGCGATTCAGAAGTTCAACTGATTAGTGGGCTGCTCAACCCCTCCGCTCCTTAGTACTGTCTCCTTCTTTTATTCCTACCTCACGGTCGTCGGATTTTTGACACAACCTTAATCCCGCCATCCCGTTAACGCAGGCGCTGACCTAGTCTACCTTTCTGCGAGATCCTTTCGGCCACCATCCCGACGGTTCGCCAATCTGACTTTTGATATGGAGGATTTTACCTACTTCCCTCGACGCCGGGAAACCCTTCTGAATTTTCCTTGCCCCTCAGCCCTTACAGTGTGAACGTGCTGCGTCCCCCCTGGAATCGACGTTTATTTCAGGAGCCTTTCCCCCATTCCTGAAAATTCGGAATCCGTTTCTTTTTTTTTAGTCATTTTTTCCCCGTCCCGTATCGCTGAGACTTGTTCTTCTCCCAGGCCAGCCCCCTAATCCCTTCTGCTTTGCCTTTTTCACCCCAGACCCCGCCTCTCCCATTCGCAACCAGTGAATAGATTTCGTTTTTGACTCGTTCGCTCAATCGAGGTTTTCCTTTCCCTTCCCTAAACGTCCTTATCAGTAATCTCTCTCTTTTTCCCCTCCTTCTTCTTTTGTGTTTTGATTTCTCTGAGCTTTAGCCATCTTTTGTAGAGAATGTCCTTCGGCGACCTTTTCGCTGGCTCCTCTTTCTTTGGGGAACCATGCACGGATGACCGTGGTTTTTTTTCTTTGTTTTTTTTGTCCAAGGCTGATTTTTCTGCCCTGCTCCCGAGCCTTTCCCTTCGGGGAAACAATGATGGCCCCTGAGACTAAAGACGGCTCTTTCGATGTCTGAGGGTGTTTCGCTTTCTGCGATAACGGGCCTTTCTGCGAATCACGTTCACTAGTCGTGAGGGGCCTTGACCACTTTTTCCCCTTGTTTGACCCCGTCTTGAGATGTTTCCTTTGTGCCGTCACATTTTCCCTCTGCATGACAAGGACCCGATTTTTCAATAATTCTTTGTAGACGCCTCTCGCCAGCTTTTCGAAGTTACCGCCGTCCCCTAGGGTTGCTATAGTGACGTGCTTTTCGATATTCGCCGTAGAGTTGGCCCCACCCTTCTAATCTGCAATGAGGCGCTTTTCTTATTTGCTTGGTCCCCCCCCGAGGCACATTTTGGATCGTTACTTCTCTTCCTCAGGCTTTTTGTGGCGCCTGACGAGACCCTTTTTTTTATCATAACTTCTTCATTATTAACCCCTACCCCGGCGAAAATCGCCCCTTCTGATCACAGCTGATGAGACCCCCTGACAAAGCTTTCTTCCCCTCCGCAGTGCTTACAATGCTGTAATTTCCCTCACGTACGAGAGAGGTCTTCCATCACAAAAGCCCCCGGCAGCGTCGGATTTGCTCTTACCCATGAACTGGAATCCCACCAGTTCCAAGCCTCAGATTGTAACTCATTAAGCCCCCCCTTCACCACCGCCGGATGTGTTCGCAACGGAAGATAGCTTTCTCTCATACCACTCGACCAGCGCCCAGAATCCTTAACCGCCTGTTATAAAGACCCTTTGGAAAGTGACGTTCAAGTCCCTTCTCCGGGTTTTGGAAATCGATTTTCTTCCACCTTTTTTTCAGTTAATATCAGTCCCCGATCCATCGCGTAATTGTACTTTGATTTCTGAGTTTTTGCCTTAAAGCGGTTCCGATCCGCAGACTTGCAACAGAGCCCTCAACTTCTCTTTCTTCTCTTCACATTAAGTAAATTGTGCATTATCCGATGACGGGCGGCTCGATTTCAGCCGTTTTCGCCTTCTTTAATAACCTGCCCTGCGGACCCCGCTTAGATACCCCCAACTTTTGAAGCCTCGTCAAAACCCACGCCTCTTCTTCTTTTTTTTTGAATGCCAACGAGCCTGAAGCCGAGTTTTGAAACGAATCCCCCGAATCGGCATGGATCGAGCCATCCCTCTCTTTACCCCCCCTTTCCGCGAATGACGCCCGCTCCCTGAAACGACTTTTCCCCTCCCTTCATGATACTAATCACTTCAAGAAACTCCTCGTTCGAGTGACCTGCGGGCGATGAAGCGCCCGTTCGGTTCACAGACGCCAGCAGCGGGGCGCTTCCCGGAATCCCGCGATCCCCCCCCCTCTGGCGAGTTTTGATGGGCAGATGAAATGAACTTCAATCGATGTCGGCTCCTTCTCGTTGACTCTCTTTTAATAATCCCCTTGTTTTTTTGTTCGAGTTGGGAACAAACGAGGAAGGAGCCTAGATGTGAATTGCCCTTTCCCCTAATAAAGTAGGCTCTTCAGAGTATTCGTTACTCACGGATGACTGGCGTCTGGGCGCCGAAACGGTTTGTACAGGTACAACCCATCTCTGTTTTTTTTGGGACCGGCTGAGGTAGTTTATCTCATATCAAGCGATTTCTTGTCTAGGTCGTTACGTGCCTCTAGATTTTGCTTTTGGATCGCAAAGTCCCTCAGTCCCTATCCATGCTGATTGGGGTTTCCGGTTCCAAAACTTCTGGCACAGCTCGGCGATGTCCCCACCTCCGCCCCTCTCTTTGTGTAGCTTATCCTCGCAATGGGCGTATTACACCTTTCGCAGCGCTGAAAAGGATCCTGGACTCTGTGTAACGATTTTCCAATACTTTGATAGTCCATCCCCTCTGCTTGCGCGGTTGCGCTATCGCTTGCACGCAGCCTTTGTGAAAACAATAGAACTTTCACTTGCGTCTTGGTTCTCCTTTATAATGCGCTTTCGTTTTCTTCACTTTGCCTCTTGTTGACCAACCGCCCTGACATGCCTTGACGGTCGGTCTTTCCCAGACTCCTTAAACTGTTTTTAATAGTGCGTTTTTCCGTCTGTATCGCGCTCTTCGGTATCTTCCAACGATGGATTGGTTGTAATTTACCTGCTCCCCCTTGTGATCATGAGTTCCTTTTTTTCAACATTCTATGAGTGGGGAATTTTGTCCGAACTTCCTCCTGGAGGAGGTGGTAAAGAAGATTATAAAATCTTTGTTGCAGATCCTCTCGCTAGTGTTTCCTTTACAGTCCCCCTTTGAAGGCCGTTCGGAGTCATAGCTTCTCGGTCTCCCCATCTTCCAATGCTGGTTTTTATCCGTGGGCCATTGAAGATCCAGAGGGATGATGTCCGCGAGTTTTTTCCCCCCCCCTCGGCGACGTTTTTCCACTCAGAACCGTCGATCTCGCCATGCTTTGGGTTGGACTACGCCATCCTGGTCGCTCGGAGGTTTTTTTCTTTTTTCTTTTCTTACTCTCCCGGTTCGGCTTGACCCCAAACTTCTCGCGTCTCCCCCCCTCCCAAGTCCGCTTGCCTCCACATGTACCGATGAAATTTCTTTTGCTAGTCCGACACCCATCCCCGGTGATCTCCCCCCATGCGTGGCCTGCCTGTTCTTTCAATTTCCTTTTTCCGCGAATAAACCCTTCCTACGACGGGGGCAACCCAACCATACCCGGCCCTAGCCTGACCTTACTTGCATGCTTGAAGCATTACCCATCAGTAAGTTACTCTGTTAGAGTCACCCACTTCTTATTCCTGGAATAATCAAGCCGTCCCGAGTCTAGGGTAGCCTTTTTTTTTTCCGCCGTATCGGGATTTCTTCTTCCTCGATACTCCCGATCATCCCTTTTAGTTTCTTCCTGTGTACCCCCCAGAATCTCACCCAAGATTTCGAAGAATGTTCCTCTGTCCCGCTCAATCGATGGAGATTTTTCCCTCCTTCTTATCCAGTAGATCCTCCC
>Ga0179593_1457653_pt1 | contig 10612 bp, 10 predicted proteins | sample CZODoug2_1_08_16_FD_185931 | JGI IMG/M metagenome (GOLD analysis project Ga0179593, IMG submission 185931) | Vadose zone soil fungal communities from Angelo Coast Range Reserve, California, USA - CZODoug2_1_08_16fungal (PacBio error correction) | ecosystem: Environmental > Terrestrial > Soil >... | reverse complement strand
CCAGGGACCAGGACTGGAGTTGATTGTTTATAACGTAGTACTTGTCATGGCTTTTTTCTTTGCTCCCCTCTGGTGCTCGGCTCTCTTACGCGTATACCTTCTGATTGCTTTCATTGAAAGTCTCCCCATAGCCCTTTATAGACCGCCATATTCTCCGATTACGCGCACGAGCTCTTGTCGAGGGAAACTTTTCCGAAAATAAATTGTGGTTTTCCGATTCGTCGATCGTCTTTTCGAGCCAGAAGGAGTATTTTTTTGCGTAATTTGGGATTTCATCCCCTCCTTCAATCGAGAACTTCTTTTAGAGATGGTTAAACCATTCAGCGAAAGACCAGAGAGGAGTGCCTCGACCAAGATATTAATATAGATCACCCCCCACTTCAGTTTCACGGAGCGGTCCCGTTTAACCTCCTTGTTTAAAAGAAAGAAGGAGAGGAGAAGGACCCAGTTCCTCCACTTCCGTCCGACGTGAGAGGGGAATGGTACGGAAAGCTATTCTTAGCGGGACCCTACGGGAAGCCACGGTTCGACCTCGCTTGTTTCCCCACCCCCAAAGGTTTCTGCCCTATTGTTTCTCACCACGAAGTTTCTTGAGGAAATTTGCGCATCACTTCGAGTTCTTAGTCTCCTTAGAACGTTTTCCACAACGAGCCTTCATGCAGGTACTCATGTCCAGCTTGGTTAGATGGATCGCCCACCTTCCTGTTTAGGCGATTGAGCACCTTTTCCACGTGTCCTGTCCGGACGACCCAGTGGAATACACATTTGATCGCCTTCCTCAATGCGTTTCCTTTTTTTCTCCTTCCAGCTGGACGCCTGGGCTTCCAGCCCTTCCCCCGCAACCCCCCAGCATCTTTGAACCCCAAGCGGGTCTTCTGACATTGATGGAGCAGCTCCTCGCCGATCACATTGTCTTGTTCGAGGAGCCCTTCGGCTTCTAATTTCCCCCCCTGTTGAAAGAGACCGATGCCCCCAAAAAAGCATTTAGGTTCTCCCGCATTTCCTCGCTTCTAATTTGGTCAGCCATCTTCTTTCTTTGGTTTCTAGGCAGCATTCTCTTGGTCGATTCGCCCGTGAACATCAGATTTTCGGTACCCCCTACTTCTCACGCGCTTTGCAGGCCTTTCAAAAGGATTTCCCACAATCGGAAGCAGCTTCCCGCTCCGGCACGTCATACCACTCGTCTTCTCTGTCCCTGCCGAGGCGTTTCCCCTATCCTTCCAAGTGGTGTCATTGAATTTATGTGAGAATTCTTCATCATGTCGGTTCCTTATTGAACCTTGGCCGGGAGATTGCTGTGAAATGCACGCGTTTTATGCCCGTGAATTGTGGGCCTGCTTTCGTGTATTCGTTTAAAGTGGGTGAATTTCGCACTTTGATCTCCGCTCTGACCTCTAGGTCCCAACCCCACGTGATTTCTGCTCGGATTTACACATGTTCGTCCTCAGATTTTTTAAGAACGTGTGTCCAAATAAGATTTTAAGGTTTCCCGCCCAAGGCGCCAAGCTCCCCCCTCAAGTCCAGGCCGATTGGCAGTGTTTTCGATGAGCTTTTGAATGTTCTCTACTCTTCCCTGATCCCCATTTGCTTCAAGAACCGGGCTTACACCCGAAAGCACTCCGGTTTGCGCCCGAATCGCGCAGTGTTTCCCATCTGAGCCGACAAAATATTTCTTTCTCCTTAGTCTACCCCGCGACCTTTTCAGAGTCTCCTTCCCCGCGTCATACGATTCACGGAAGGGCGAAACCTCTGCGACGGCTCCTTTATACCCTTTTTCCCTCCCGTAGATTTGTTTCTGGCCTCGTTCTTAAATGTAATTGCTTTCTAGACAACACTTCTCCGCCCGTCCTTCCGTCGTCTCGAACGACTCTAAGACCCTTCGAATGTGCCGCCCCTCGACCTTCTTACAGTTTAACCTCTCCCTTTCTTGTGTCCGGTCTAATCTCCCATTTCCGCAGATAACTTTTGCAAAACCTTGCTCGGCCTGAGAGCTCTTCATCCTTCTTGGACGTTAGCGCCGGACCCCCTTTTTCTGAGGTTCCCAAAGATTCTGTGTCGGTGTGAAAACCTGGTAAACGGGAGGACTTTTTTCTTCAAACGAACTCGCCTCGCCCCCGGCGACGACTGCAGATTCCATAAGAGCCAAGTATTCCCCGAGAGATTCGCTTCCGGTGCTGACTTCTTTTCCCGTGCAAATATGGCAAAATGTGCCCTACGTTGGCTTCGGTCGAAAGTAACAATTTGTATCCCACTCGACCCGTACTTTCCCATCACACTAAATGCCAATTTCTCGCGACCGTTCCGCCACCTCGTGAATCGTGTCCGCTGATGCCCCTTTTTGAAAACATGAAGAAGTAACCCTTCTTTCCCGCACAGGACAAAAATCGAATAAGTAATGTAATGAGTTCACCATAAGTTCACCCCCCCACAGTAGTTTTAAGTAATTTGAGACATGCCGAATTTCCCCCCACGCCTTAAAGGACGAACAGCGATGACTATTTTTCTCGGGATACTGTGTTCAAAGTTTTCCTCCTCCATACCCCCGGTTGAATCGGTATTCCCTTTTGATGAATGAGTTTAATGGTAGGTGAAGACTGGGACATTGCTGGCTTAGGCATTCCCTGTGGTACCTTTCATGCGAAGTCCCCCTGGCGATCAAACTCTAATAGTTTATAAACCGTGTGTTAGCTCTCTTTGTTGTCGCCCCCGCCTTCCTAATAGTTTAAGGTAAAATTACACAGTAGGCATCCACAGAAGGGCCCTCTCTCATGACACTGCAACGCATTTTCATCCCCCATTATAACTCTTCGAGCCGATGAGCGTGTTGAGATGTTGGTCGTCTTCTGGTATCCGCTCAACCCTCCCTAGTTGAGCCTTCAGGGGAACGGGCAGGGGGCTAAGTCTACTGCCTGACCCTTATGTGCCTGAGGTACGGCCCTTCGCATTTGGGCGTTTTGACCAACACCTTATTAGTCCTGGTTTGACCGCATCAGCTCCAACTGACTCCGCGTTTAGGCCAGTTCGCGAGGCCGGTTCCAGGGCTGCGCCGTCTTTGCGTATAACCTTTTTCTCATTCGTTTGCTTTAGAGACAGACAACAAAACACTGTGAAAATTGATTGCTCCATTCCTGATGTCCCACGACCGAAGTTCCCTCCCTCTAATTCGAGCGGGCGTATTACTCTCTTTTCTCACTCCAGCCCGTTGCTCCCGTTTTCAATACCCAGCCACGGTCACTGTTAGTTTCCCGACCCCAGTATTCCTGTTTACATATCCTTTGAGAGAACGTACTTTTAATGAGTTTAATACTACGCGGCCCATCTGATAGCTCTCGTGCATTTGGCTGTTACAGGTTTCTTCAACCTCGTTTTGCTCGGCGCAATTCCCCACCCTTTCACAAGATTCCATCTCCTCTTCCTCTTGCTCTTGTGCTGAATTCAGCAGTTGTCGCTTGCGCCGGTAGTAGCGAGGATTGGGCCTGGCAATTGATTTCGAACCAGCAATTACCTTCCGGGGCCTCTCCTCCCCCTCCCTTTGACGTGAGCCACCGTACTTTGATACTCTCCGTCGATGTCGAGATTTGCGTTTTCCGCCACAGATGGCGAATCGTTCCTGGACCACTTCGCGTACGACTCCGGAAAATTATGACTTAGTGCCAAAGCGAGTCTACCGTCGTTCTCCCCCCCCTGACTACGCCGAGGTTAGTTTTGTCTTTTTTCCCCTCCCGAAGGAGGTCTTTGCGAACGGGCGTTGGCGACCGCCTCCCTTTTTACCTTTACGCCGTTCCTTTCCAAAGCTTCATCGGCCACTGCTCTTCGGCATTTGGCTGGGGCATCAGTTTTTTTTGGCCGCGGGCGGAAACCCCCCTTTGCTGAAATTGCACCAAGGTTCATACGGTTTAACCCCCTTATTTAAACGGTGTGAAATCCCTTTTTTCCTCCTTGTTTTTGCGTGATCCGGAGTCGTTTCGTGAGCAAAGTCGGAAATCACCCCCCCCCCCCTCCAATTTACCCGACTTGAACTTGATGCCGCCCAGTTGCCCTCTTCTTCAGCGGCAGTATCCCCCAACATCCGCCCTGACCGCACCAGCACCTATCGGTTCCACCAGTTCCCCCCCTCCATTGATTCCCTCTCTCCACGCAGCCGGGTCCAGTTCCCCGCCGTTCCCCAAAATTCCTTTACCCCTCAGGAAGGACTTCAGAAGATACCCTTCGGGGCCGCAAATTCGTTCTGTTTGACATCAGGTGCGCGGCTGCAATCGTGTGCTAGCGGAAGGGTACCAGTTCCCCTTCTTCACCCTGGAATCCGCTCTCCTTGAAGGTACCCGGAACTCGACTCACGACAGGACTTGACAAAGGACTCGAATACCCGGGAAAAACCCTGAATTTTGCGTTCAGTCCGGCGTTGAAACCTTTGACTGTCGCAATCTCCCTCGTTTCCCCCCTCCCAAACCCCGTTGTAAATGATCGGCGTCTTCTTAGGCACTCAAGGTCGTTCAGTGGTTCAATCCATTCCCTCCAGCGGAAGTCCCGGCCCCTCGCCTGGTGGACACCGCCCCCTCATCGGACGACCTCAAATGGGATTTCCGATGTGTTCTTCTTTTATTACACGCTTTTTTCCGGGCGGCTCAATACACACAAGGATGTGCGAAGCCCCCCTCGGAGCGAATGATTGCCCGTGCAACTCTCTTTTTGACGATCCTTTCTTCTTCCTTTCAGGCATAAGAACTCGCAGTGAGTGACTTTCGCGACAATTTGGTGATCTCCACCATCGTAACCTTGGGTGAACACGGCGATTCACTTTTTTTTCCCTGCGCAGAACAGAAGTCCCCTTCCGCCGCATTCTCGACGATGCCGCATCGATATCCGCGAAGTCGGCGTGGTCACCGCTTATAGAACGTGCCTTTTCTCTTAAAATGAAAAAATGGCAGATGGTGATAGCTCTTTTCCCGGTGTCTCCCGCATCCTTCTGCATGAAGGCGACAGGGGCCCCCCTCTCCCTCTAACTATCGGAGGCTGGCTTATTTCCACTACATCCATTCTTCAAGACCTCCGCCGGCGTGCTTCGAACCAGCCTCCTTTTCTCCTCGTCCCCAGTGGCTTTCGAAAACTGACGGCGCGCGCAACCTTCCAGCAGATGACTAGTCTGGCTAGTTAATGTTGGGAGTTTGACTTTCAAGGAAGCTTTCCTTTGGCAATAGATCTGGCGGGAACCCCCCGTGGAGACGGCACGGACAACGCGGAACGTCCAGACTCGCAACGCCCAGGCCGTTACCCCGGATCTGCTTAAGGCCTATATTCTCTTTTTTTTGTTGTCACCTCCTGCCCTCAAGGGTCCTATTCCCATGTTTCGTTGCTCGTTTTCTCCATGGGAACGGCGTTTTCCTCCGGGGCGGCGCCACGGGTTCTCTTCCCCTTCGTTGCTTCCCTTTGCCCCGAATCCGCCAAATCGACTTTTTCTCCCCTATTATATGGTGAGGTGCTGTCCGCGCAGGTCTTTCTGACGCCCCCATGATCGTCACCCGACCGTATTTCTTTTTTCCCTCCTGCCACCAAGGCGCGTGAGTAACTTTGGGATTTCATCAGCACATTCTCCTTAAGGACGTAGCCTCGGGAAACCCCGTAGCCTTGGCGGCACCTTTTCTCCGCGCGAAGACAATCAGTATACACCAGTATTTGTGCCCCTTCCTCGAATGCAAGTTCGAACTCAAGTTTCTTTCCCCCCCGACGACTAGAGGACCGGAATGTCGCGAATGAGCTTCATTCCTTCCCATGCTGCGCTGTAGTCGGTCATCGACCGGGTGTCCCCCCCCGTTCGAAGCTTTTATGGTGCAGATTTCCACCGAGTGGCGGAATTCATCATTCGAGTCGTACAAGCGCCCGGATTCTTCACCAAGCTTTGGCCTTTCTGGGCCAGGCGGTGGTCATCGCCCAAACTTTCCTGTGTGTCATGATGATTGCCACCCAGCGTCTCCTCCGTACAGTTGGAAATCCCAGTGACCCCTTATGCCCTGAAATGCCGTTAACGCGAAGGACTCCCCGTCCTTTCCTTGCCCCCAGTGAATCCTCCCATTCGCCATGGCGTTCCGCGAAAGCCGCCCCGCTTTCCCCCTTTCTTTTTTTCCGAGGAGAGAGTTAGAAGGAGGTCACCCCTCTTCTGGCCCCGCCGCCTCCCCCCCCGTCCCCCCGCTCCATTCAGGTTTCCAGCGATTCCGACCATTTTGTAAGCGGCTCGATGTGTGTTTCCTTTTCCAGGGTAAGTCACCCCCCCCCTTCCCAATTTTTCTAATTGGACAAGACATGTACCCGTCCGCGCGCAGCGAGCTTTGCATTTTCCCTTGAGACTCCTCTGGGCCCCTTTTAAGATCGCCCAGATCCGATAAGAATCTTCTTGACTCGATTCTTCTCTCTCCCGTGAAAATTCTTTGAAATTTCTGCGCGATTCTTTCTCGTCGGCCCTTTTCGTCCCAAGTATGCGAATCGTTTTGCGGCCTTTCTTTCCGGTTGATGCGCGCATCCGCCCCTCCCCCTCATCTCTTCCCGAAACCCTCCCCTACCCCCCCCCCACCCCCCCCCCCTTCACTCTCCCCCCCTTTACCCCCCCATCACCCTCCCTTCCATCCCCCCGCTATCCAACCCACCCCCCTCCCCCCCAACCTCCCCCTACATTCCCACACACAGTCTCCCTCCCACCCCCCCACCCTCTCCACATACACTCTCCGGAGACCCCTGCCTCGTCGTGTCGTTCCCTTCTGATTTCGTCTTGATAGCGACTAAGATCTCCCAAACCCCGTATTCTTCCGGGTAATTGACATGTCCCGTCCCTCTCTTCCACCGGATGATTAGTGATCCAAATTTCGCTTGAACTTTTCCCGCCCGTCCCACCTCTTAACAACTGTATGACTTCGCGAAAGACCCGGCACGTGGAAGACTTTTTTTCAAGTTCTCCACTGCGTAGAAGGCTCCTTCTTTCGGCCCCTCTTTAGAAAGAAAGAATCGTCGTTCTTCATCAGAAGTCATCGGCGGAGGTTTTGCTCGTTTTCCTTCTTTCGCTTTTGGCACGAGCTAGCCGCAATGTTTGCTTGATCTCGTAGTAAGACACCCCATCCCGCGTCTCTTGAGCTATTTCGCCCATGTTCTTTCCCCCCCTTTCTCACATCGACCTACGGCTCACCTATCACAACCCGTACCGGTCTGCACGTCACGCTTTCTGCTTTCTGCCCGTCAAGATGGTCCCCCCTTGGCCTCCTGCTCCTCGGCTCCCGTCCGTCGATACGGATTTCCCCTCCTTGCAGACGCTTTCGAGTTCCACCCCAGCGCCCTGATCATGTCTCTCACTGGTTAATCTTGTCCCTTTCATGTCCTGAAAGTCTCGACTCCAGTGGACTGAGCCTTCCCGACGATGAGCGATGACATCTTTTTTTCTTCCCTCATTCGGATTTCATTCTCTTCTGTGAGTCAAAAAACATCTCCTGCCTGCATAAATGGTGTCTGTTTTTTTCACCTTTAAACCGGTGATGGTGGTTTGAACGATAGCCGCAGCGTTTTTCTTTGTTCCCGACCGCGCGTCTTTAAAGGGAAGAGCTCTCTCCTAGATGGTATCGGGTACGGTGCAACCCTTTCCCCGTGGTCCTTCTCCCAAAAGTGCCCTTGTTGCTCTATGTCTGAAAGCGACCCGCCCTGATATTCCCCAGATACCTCAAAGAACAACTTATAAATGAAAAGGCTCGCCAGTCCCCCTCCACGCTGTGTTCTTGACGGTCGAGAACAAACCCCCCATTTGACTAAGGAACGGGAACTGTTGCCCTCCACCGGCCCAAAAAGGCTCATTCTGCGGAAAATTTAGGAATTCCGGTACAGGCGCCTTGCTATTTCACCGCCTCCGGCCACCTTGACTACTCGATGGCTTCCCCCCTCCAGCGGATACCAAGCCACATCTCACGTGAACGTCCTCTTCTCCCAAAACATTGTTTCCTCTTCTTTTCTGAGAGAAGCGGGGCCGCTTTTGCCCCCTCCTTTTACCGGCTTTACGTAAGCTCTGATTACCAGGAAATTTTTCATGACGATCTTCTCTTTTAATAATCCGTGTTGTTGTTTCTTTGATTTTCCCTTTTCTTGCGATTTTCTTCTCCTGTACCCCGTACGGTCTCCTTCACCAGCATGGCCCCCGTTCCCGACCAGGAGCCCATTTAATCACCATTTGTCTACAGATTTAAGAATTCCTCGTGGAGATGGTCGCTTATGGTACTACTCCTCCACCCAAATCAGATTTTTTTATCCGGTTTAAATGACGGCAGGTCCTTTCCGAGGAACATTGTCCTTACCTTTTTTCCTCTCAGATTTAGCGCCCCGGTGTCACCTAACTTAACTTCGTCATTTGACCCCATCCCTAACTGATTCATTTCGTCCCGTCTTACTTTTAATTCGGGCGCGAAAGTCTTTTCTTACTGCCCTTGGATCCTTGGGCGCCGGGCCGCAAACCCCCAAGTGAATTCATTTTGATGACCGGGGAGGAAATCTTAGCTCAGCACCGCCTCTCCCTTTGGTGGAATATCCTTTACCGGAAGCGCGTGTCCACGCGCGCTGAGGCGAAGTCGTTCCCTACCGGTACCCTGATAAAAGACCTCGCAGATAGTCTTTTGACCTATCCGCACATCGGAATGTCACTTTCCTTTTTCCTTCCTCCCCCCTTTTTCCCACTAATTCATCGTGCGGGCCATCTCCTCTTCCCAACTGGCGTCCCCGTCTACTGATCCTGACCGTCACTAAGATGGGACATCGATAAGGGGGTTTTTTTTTTCCCACCCCCCTGGTGTGGCACATTAGAAGCGTCCCTGCGCGGCTACGTTCCGGGAGTTCTAAATTGAATTCCCATCCACTCAATACCCCTGATTTTCCTTTGAACTACTCTAGCACGTATGGTGGATCCTATCGCTCTTGTCCGAACCTTGCGACCTTAGGAGAAAAGGATGACCGCGGAAACTTCTGTTTTTCCTTTAAGGATCCCTTCCCCCTTTTCGGCTGATAGTGTCCCCCCACCTCGTGTCTCAATTCTTCCAAGTTCTCTTTTTGCCCCCCGCGAGGAAGTTGATTCTCATCCGGACGGAGTTCCCCCCAAGGCCTGGCTATGCGGTTATTAAGCAGTTTTCACATTTCAAAATAATCTCTTGGACTTTCTTCGTCATTGTGGTTTGGCGTCCGGGCGGTGAAACATTTAAAATTTTTGGCACCACTCAACTCCCCCCTTCCCCAAACACTAGCTGGTTATTGGTTACCTCTCCATCCGGTGGTTTTGTGTCGACCGAGTCTCTTTCCGTCGGTCAAACACCCACATCACTTTACTAAAGGTCTTCTCCACAAGGCTTTTCCCCCAGAGTGCAGTATACCCCGTTCACATCTCCCCCCGCACGACCAATGTTTCACACAGTTTTCACCGACAATGTCTCCCCCAGCCGGGCCAGTTCCAGGCGACCAAATTTCACGGTATTCTTTCCTTCTGAAGGACCATCCCCTTTTCTGATTATCTGGTCAGAAACGGATTCGAGTTTGGATTATCTGTATTCCTTTCTCAACGCTTTCCTTCTCCCGGGTTCCGGCGTATTGGTTTGAACTCCCGCGCCATTCATGACGGACAGTAACTCCCGCACCCACGTCGTTCACGGAATACTAGTTTTTTCCCCCAGCGTTACCCTATGCATTTTGAAGAATTGTGCTAGGCAGCCCGTCCACTTGGCCTCTGATCAGCGGCATCTAAACTACAAAAGTGGACATGCCTGGTTTCTTCCCGCAAGGTCTGTCCGGTGACTTTTCCCTTATTCTGTAGCATGGTCTGGAAGTCCCTTGACCGTTGCTTGTGACACTTCATATGCGGATCTCCATCCCCCCCATTCAGCTGGTGATTCAATTTCCCCTTCCCGGAGTGTGTCCTTTCGTCCTCAAGCGCCTACAAAGGCGATTTTTAATAAGCCCCCTCCAACTTTCCACGCAGAAGCCCCCCTGATGGGGGAAGTGATCGGATGTAAGGAATACTCCCCCCTTTTCCTTTTTTTGCGCGCCGCTAAAACTTCGTGGTGATTCCCCCTCGACAACCCCCATTGGTTACCCCCCCGATTACTTTGGCTCCCGCAGTTTACATTGAAGGACCCAGGATCCATCTCTTTGAGCGGCTTCAGCGATTACTAGAGAAGTTCCGTGGAAACGGAGGTAGACCGTGCGCCCCCCGGAACCCCTCTGGCCCATGGAAGGAGTTTTTGATCATATTCCTCCGAGCCGCCCCAAGCTCTTTCCGTGGACAGAATTCCTTTTTCCAGCCCCATCAGCGTTGTCTTGCCGTCTTCCTGGTCTTTTTTCTTTCTGATGACCAACACTCCCGAAGAAGTATTTTGCTTAGCCGTCCCTTTCTAGAACAAGTCTGGTGAAGCTCCCCCCGGGGTTTTTCAAATTTCACGTGCGGTCAGAACCCCCCTCATATGAAATTTCGGCGAAGTCAGGCTTGGGTTCCCTTTTCAGGGGCCTTGACGCGTACTTCGATCGCTCCCCTCCACCCTTCCAGGAAAACGCCGGATCCATTAGAAAATTGCCACGCCAGGCCTTCGGATCCACTTTATGCTTAAGG
>Ga0179593_1315850_pt1 | contig 10612 bp, 8 predicted proteins | sample CZODoug2_1_08_16_FD_185931 | JGI IMG/M metagenome (GOLD analysis project Ga0179593, IMG submission 185931) | Vadose zone soil fungal communities from Angelo Coast Range Reserve, California, USA - CZODoug2_1_08_16fungal (PacBio error correction) | ecosystem: Environmental > Terrestrial > Soil >... | reverse complement strand
TCTCCCATGAAGCCGTCCACTTTAGCCAGCTCTTTTTTTTTACAGTCCTTTACTTCCCGCCTGATCCTGACGCCCTCCTTGGTCTCATCCGAGGAGGAAGCTGTACGAAGTAGTACAGTTTTTTTATTTGCCAACGCCTTCCCGATTCGCCTCGCGTCAGGCCTTCACGTGTCCTTCTCGCTTTGAGCCGGGCTGGCCGGTAGAGGATCTGACAATCTCTCCCACCTTCTGACCCCCTCCGCCCCCCCCAACCTTACAGAGAAGGGGCTTTTTGTTTCGTCCTAGGGCCCCTGTATTTCTCAAACCCTGTGACCCGAGTTGCTGGCCTAGCAGCCAGGTTCCGCTTAGAGATCTTTACCGCCGCCGCTCTTGGTTTAAGCCTTTTTGTTCTCGTTGGTGCGTATGGCCTCCGTTCCCAGATTTTTTCCTTTCCTCCTTCTTACCAACCACAGACCACCCCGCCTCCCCCCCCTTTGGCCTCTTGCGTACGACGCGGCTGGCAGTTTTTCATGAGAGCTCCTGCTCCTCGAGCTCTCTTCCCCTCGTACCACTCTTTTCTGTTTCTGGACTTCCTCTCTCCGTCTTCAATGCCGATTCTCTTCCACCCCCCCCTTCGGGGGTTACCGCCGCTGGTCAACGTGGTATGCCCCACACCCATCCCCTTGTCTTCCTTTCCCTGCCGATCCCACAGACCCTCCCCCCCCCTTGCGGGAGTCTCGTCTCTTGGGACTCGACATCTTGACCACCCATTTTTCGTTCCCCCTTGGGGCGCTGGGCAAATCTCTCTTTTAGAATGAAATTTGATTCTAACGCAACATGTGGTAATTAGTCCCCCCCCTTTTCTGTGTTTAATTAAAAATTCTCATAAACCTCACCGGACTGGGGACCCCACGGTTTCTCTTGTTTATCTTTTTCCCCGGCTTTCTTCGTGTCCCTTTCATATGGTGACGAGCAGATTTTGTCTGTTTCACTTTTTGAGATACGACCTTGCATTCTTTCCCGAGAAAATCTCCCACAACTCCATGCAGATCGAAAATGCTTCAAAATGGCGTTTTTTGGGTCTCTCCAAGAGCCTGAGGTTTTTATATTCTTCTCGTGTACTTTCCACCTGCTGCGTCCGCTATTAACAAGATGTCTGGTTGCGATTGAGGGGCATATCTGAGCGTAAGAAAATTTACATTGTAGTGATTAACGACCTTTAGAGGGGAGAATTTTCCCGCTGCTACACGAGACGGTGCTAGTGATGTCGGTGAAGTTTGAGGTTTGCTTTCATTCCGTGTCTTCTCGAAAAAAGAGGGTTAAAGGTTCTCGTACTCCTGTTGTTGGAAGGCCCTAATTTTGTTTTCGTTCTAGTGACAAAACGGCTTGCCTCTGAATCCGCGATTTAATGATTATTCCCCCCCCCCTCCTCGATTGAAGTACCAGATGGAAGGTCTCTGCGCCTGATGTTCTCCGCCCCTTGAATCAGTACCCAGGATCCTACCCAAAAAAGCCGTAGCCGCTCTTCCGCCATCTCCCAAATACCCCTCAGGGTTCTTGGTGATTTCCGCCTAGGCGTTGGTGAAGGTTTGAGCCTTCTCCCGCAGGTCCGCCTTTTTTCCTGCTCCCAACATCCGGTGAAGGGGTGGCCCAGCCTCTGCCGTTGAACCGCTGTTTTGGGTCACGGTAAGATACGAGGTGGCGACATTGGTTTTTTCCCCTTCAGGTTTTCGAACTTTTTTTAGGCACCAGATTTTCCCCCCTCCCGTTAGGAAGGGTTCTATTTGGAGAGAAACGAAGTCCGGGGGCTCCCTAATCTTGGTTTTTGATTCCCCACAACCTGTTAGCGACCCCTTGAGTAGCAACTCTTTACCGGGAGAGTGAAGTAGAGACCTGGTTTGTTTCCTGATTGGAGCCTTCTTTGGCAGCTGTACCTTATGCTTCCCCCTTGATGCCCTGCGCTATAATTTTCCGCTGCAGAGTTAGGTGCCCCCCCGTTTCTCGAAGCGTTTTTATGTTTCTGCATTCGGTCCTCGGCCAGAAGAGCGAGGCTCTAACACCCCCTTTCGGCGCAGTTTTCCCCACTCCTTTGACATGTTTTGTCCCCCGAAGGACCCCCCCCCTCTGCGCAGGGTCCCGCCCAAATGTTTCTCGTTCGGTAAATTGGGGACACGAAGTCGCTGGCCTGTATGGCCTTTTTTCCCGTTCCCCATTTCTGGTTATACAGCCTCCGCCTCCTTCCCCCCGATCGTCGCGATCCCGGTTCTAGTTTCCACCGACTCACCGCGTTTTTTTTTTTCAAACTCGGTCACCATGTATTTTTACCCTTTGGTCCCTGCCGCTTGTCCGACCGTAAGGGAGATTAGTTAGCAGGAGATCGGCTCCTCCCCCCCTTAGCCTAACTGACTCCGTGCCCGCCGTTTACACCAAGGCCCCCCCCCCCAGCCCAGAAGATAACACCATTGCCTGTTTCCTCTGAGGAGTCTCGGCTCCCCGGTGGTCATTCTTCCCTTGCCTGTCGCGACTCTGCCCCCTCGATCAAGTTTTTCCGGCCGCGTACCCTCACCAGTTTCGTACAGACAACCGCTTTCTCTCTGGAGTGGCCGCTTTCCATGTTCTCAGGGGACCGTTATGTTGGCCGAAACTCGGTTTTCTTCCTCGACTTCAACGACCTGCGTTCCCGTGACTTCAGGGAGAAATTTGTAGCACTGGGCTTTCACCCCTCTTGTTTTTGGGTACCTTTTTCGAAATAAACGATCCTCCAGTGCAAAGTGTTACAGCCCGGTAACTTTTTGTACGCTCTCTCTTTTCCCCCCGCTGTGATTTACTTCCTTCAAGACCCCTCCTCCAGGTCCCTCCCGCGCGCGCGCGGCAACTTCCCAAAACATCCCACGATTCCTCGTACCAGTTCGAGGAATTCTCCTTTTTTTCCTCCCCTCCGTTTTTTTGGTCTCCTCTTTACTATCACCATACCTCGTAGTGGTGCGTCTGCCGCTGTCGCCTATGATTATTCTTGTGCCCCGATCGCTGGTTTTCGAGGCTTACTCATTCGCGATTTTCTTTCCCCAGTTATCGTTGCCAGTTCCCCACGTGCCTTCTGCCTTTTTCCGTTCTCCTCACGTTTTCCCCTCAGTTTGCGGGCCCCGCCAGTAAAAGTTTTTTGATTCGACTGCGTAGTTTTGTTTTGCTTTTTCCCACACGATGTGCGTCCCTTGACCAATTTTTGGGCCCAAATAGCCCACTAGAGAAAGGGCTCTTCTTCTGCGTCCTCGACTCCTCTTAGTGTTGAACTCTTTTTCCCCCCCGCAGGATCATGATTATCTTCGGCCTTCGACCATTGCTTCCACCTGGCCACTGTGTCTCCTAGCACAACGGAGTTGGCTGCCTGGGGTTTGTCGGAGGAGTGTCTGGTTGAAAGTTTCCCCGTCCGGGTCTTCGTCTTAATGTTCCGCGTGACGTTCGGCACTGACGACCAGGAAGAGAGACGTGTTTTACTCCCCTTGAAGGGGGAGAAAGCTGCTCCCCCTTAGTTCCCCGTGAACTTTTCCAATTCATTTCGCTTCCCCCCCCCCTTTTGGCAGTGTTACAATGGCTAGTGTACTCGGCCTCTCTGGGTTCTCTTGCGGACGACTTTCCACTCTTTGAAGACCTTTGCTCCCTTGCCATTCATTAGTTCTCGCCCCCCCGGGTTTGAACGAGGACGAGGAACATTGGGCGTTTCGGGTTTTTCGACGTCGCGGCCCTTTTTCCCCCCTCCGACTTTTTGGTTCACTGCAAGTAAAATGTTCTGGATTTTCCCCTCGTCGTTCTTGGAGGCCCTTTTCTAGATCCCTAGAACAGGACCCTTCCAGCGTCGCTTTTTCTTCTCTCGCTTTTTCTACCTTTATTCCGGTATAGAAGTACCGGATCCGGTCTGCCTTCCTGCTTTTTCTTTCCTGCTGGCACTCTTCCCCAGGACCACAAATTAATTTCTTCCCCCCCTTTTTTCGCGGACCGACTTAACGACGGACAGGAAAGTGCACTTTTCGACTCCTTTCCGCTCTCACCAAAATGTGTGAGTCGTTTTCCATTAAGTCCGTTTTCGAACGTACCCTCCGTCCCCCAAACTTCCTCTTTCCTTCCAACAATTCCCCCTAGTTTCTTCCCCTTTTCCCTGCAGTAATGCGGTTCGTTTGCCTTAAAAACGGACGCCCCTTCCCCGAGAGTCCCCCTCCCAACTGCCTCCCGAATCAGTCGTCCAACTCCTCTAAAGCACCTCACTATTCCAACCACATTCCTGAAGGATCGTCCCCCCCCCCCTCCCAGTTATGGTCATCGTTCGGTCTTTTTCCTGCTTCCTTTCCTCGCGCTTCTGCGGTGGACCTTTCTCCTCACTGTTTCCTCCTTGTGATTTGTTACTGTTTTCGCGAGGGAGACGGCGTGTGTTAGTGTTGTATGGAAGGTCCTTCCCAGGTCAACTTTTTCTTCCGCCTAGAAGCCTCGCGTGACTCCCATTTCTCTTTTCCGGTCCTAGGAGAGCCCAACTTTACCACCCAGCTTTTTTCTGTGTCATCCGGCCCAGCCATTGGCGCCATCCCAGCTCCGGCCGCCCCACGGCGGCCCCGTCCACCTGCGCGTTGTCCTCCCTTTTCCCCGGTGTACACGGTTCTGTAAGTTTAATGCTCCGTCCCAATCTCAGCACCCCCGAAGCATTGGATGAGTGAGACAGATGTTTTGCGCCCGAGAACAATCCCCTTTCGTCCCCTCAATCGTTCCACTTCATCATTCTGCGCCAAGGAGTCTACAGAAACCCTGTGATTTTCTTCGAAGTGGGGCGTGACTCCCCGTGTTCCCGATTTTTCCAATTTGTATGGATTCCTTTTCTGCTCCCCCAAGCCATCTCACCCTTTCCATCTTCCCCTTCCTTGATTTTGTTTTTCTTCCGTTTTTACGCCTCGTAGTTTTCTTCCCGATTGCATCGTCCGAGATGGCTCTGTCCCCCCCCATCCACCGACTTCACGACAAGACGCGGGATTTTGGAAAACCCCATATAGACGCACCTCCCCCCCTCTGTCCCACTTTCCCGACGTCATTAGTTGAACTCCCCCCCACCTCTGTTCTTGATAAATGAACCCCAGTTTTTTCCCCCAGTAAAGGTAGGCAAATTGGACCCTTTTTTCCCCAGGCCCTCCTCATACCTTGGCCCCTTTGTTTGCTTTTTGAGGGCCGACGGAGACCGATCTCGGATCAGGCATGTCCTAAAGTGTCCCCCTGACCCCCCTTTTGCCCTGTCTGTGTTGTCTTGTCAATTGACCGGCGGGGGGTAGGGATCGTTTGTCTTAAGTAATTTCTCGTCCCGCGTAGCCACCCTTCCAAGTCCCCGCTTTGCCAGATGTTCTCGAAGAGGACGAGCTCTTTTCGTCTCCGAGCTCCACCTTCTTTCCTTCAGTGCGCCAGCCCCTCGCCCTTTTTCGCCCTTGGTGGAGACTAACTGAGGACCCCTTCATTCCTTGGACCCGCGTTGACCACCTTTTCCCCGCCACTCCCACAAGGCGGTCATGCCCCCACCTCCCCGCTTTCGATCGAATAGATACGGCCCTTCCGTTCCCTCTGAAGTTCCTCTTTTTGTCCACTTGCCCTGTTTGCACCGCCCCCCTACCCTCTTGCATATCGGCTTTTGGTTCTGTATACCCTTTTTCTCCTTCGGTTGACATCTACCGGCTTCCCCTTCTCTTTCCCCTTTTGGAATCTCGCTCAGGAGGAAGCTAGAAGTAGAGTTGCGCTCATAAACCACGGTAATAGTTCTTTCGTGTGTACCTCACGCTTCCCCTACCCTTCTTGCGCCCTACGTGGTGGGGCTCCCTGTTTAGAAAATATTCACCTCCTCTTTTGCTCTCGACTTATTTTTCATCCTTCCAGTTGTTGTTTTTGTTTCTCTTTCGATTCAACCTTTGCTCCACCCCTATCTTCTCGGGAATCCGTTCTCGAAGGAGCAGCTCCCCACCGTTCGCAAGACGTTTCTCCGTTAGGAGGTAACGATAGCCTCCCCTCCTTTACAGGGGATGTCCAACCCGCCGATTCAATTCTTCTTCCAAGGCGAAGCTCTTACGGAGGAGTCCCCATGTCCCCCGTCGACCCCCCGTCCCTGCGCCAGAACCAGTAGATCCGCCCTCAGGTTTTTTTCGAGGTAGGTTTCGTATTGGGAAGACGTCGTTACCCCTAAGTCCGTCCCTTCTGAGGCTTCCCTGCAAGGTTAGTCGTTTTTCTTTTGTTCCCGGATTTTCCACGGGAAGGGGTCGTTTTCGTAGCATGAGCCTCCCCTTTTCATCTCCTAGATTCCCCCCCCCCTCACTCTAAAAGGCTTCTGGTACGACGTTTTTTTTCTTGTTGGACCGGGTAGCGTTTTCATGTAGTCCGAGTCCCCTCTGCGTCGTTCCTTCCAGTTCTCCCTGAGAGGTGATATGTCTCTTCTCATCTTCATGACCTACGTCCGCCCCCCCCTTCGGGGCGCCCCTCACCGCCTACCTCTTTGCGTCTTTCCCATGCCATTTTTTTTCCGAGTCACTGCGGCACCAGTTTCGAATTAGTCGTCGTTTTGACTTCCTTTTGATCAAGCTCGATTTCCTTGTGGCTGTTGCACCGTCCTCCCGTTTAAATCCCGTGTCTTCCGCGGGAAGCAACATGCGTCCTGGCGAATACACCGATTTTTTTTTCCTTCCCCCACACGGACTGCGCTTCCCTTCTGGGATTTTCATCGTTTTTCGGATGAGTCTACCACTGTTCGAGCGTGATTTTTTTTTTGATGTTTTTCCTCCCGTCTACTTTGTCGGATGATCTCCGGCCCCCCGTCTATCCCCGCCTCTCCCACTCCGAAATCTGCCCATATCGTCCTTTAAGCGGAACTTTCTCCAAATGGCCCCAAGCCCCACAGGCTCCTTCCTCGGGGATTCAAGGGAACCCTGCCTTTCCCTTCCGGATAACGCCTGTCGGGCAGCTTCGCGTAGGAATATTGGCTAGTACGGACATCCCTGCGTATGACCGTTCCCCCCCGGCCCTTTTTTGTCAGGCACTCTACCATCTCTCACTTCTATGAGTCCGGGAATCTGTTTTAATTTCCTCCCCTTGGCGTATACATGAAGCGGGGAGTTTTCCCCCATTTAGTCCCGTTTCTTCTGTTGTCCGGCCCAAGTGTTCGAGGAATTTTTGTTTTGCTTCTAACTTTTTTTCGGTGTCCTCTGTAGAGGCCTCGTCTGGAAGGAGTTGTGGTAAGAGCAGAAGTTGGAGGTCCATGTTTTTTCCCTATCTTCTAGAAATCTTCCTGATCAGACCTACTGCACACCAAACCGTAGAAGAATTCCCTACGCGCCGCTGCCCCATTCAACTACTTGGCGGTTTTTAGACGATCGTAAGCTACTCCTTCGTCCCAATGGGTTAAGAGTGACTTACGCCCGCCCGCCAAGGATAATCCCCCCTTCTTTTTGGTGTCCCCCCAGCCCAGGATAGGTTAACTTCTTTTTAGGGTCAAACCTTAACGTTTTCTATAGAGTGTCTTTGCAAAGGGTTCGGCCTTTTTTTTCCAGCCAGGGCACTGTAGGAAAGTTAATTTTTTACCATTCCCCCCACCTTTTGACCTCCGATTTGTTAGTTTCCCTCTTCTAAGGCCGTTACCTTTTTTTCTTGATTTGATAACCGAAGTCGGTACTTTTTTGCTACATGTTTGTTAGAGCTTAAGGTTCCTACCCTTCCACTTCCTCTTTTTTAAGTGAGCGCGCCTTCAGTGAGGTATTTTTACGATTAACCTGAGATTTTCACCCGTATTCCCATGCTTCCTTGAGATTTTATTTTTCATGTCCGTTCCCCACCCCCTGTCCCCTCCGCGAAGATTTTGAGAGGAAGGCCATTTACCCACGACGTGTTTAGAGACCTTGATGCGGTAGATTGGATGCCAGCAACTTTTCTCCTTTTTTTCCCCCCCCGGTGGGCTGTGCTCACCGCACTTTTGAAACTGAGGAATGCTTCCCCTTGTTCCCTTCCCTGTCCCTCTTTTCTCACGATTACTTTTTTTTCATGGCGTTACTCAGAGTGCCCCATCCCCTCCGACGACCTCGTTTTTTCCCATCTTTTTGCCCCCTTTGTCCCTAACGAAGCCCCCCGCCCCCTTTCCTTGAATCTTGTGATTCGGTGAACGATTTGTTCTGTCCACCCTAAGGTTTTTCAGAGGACGGAGACGACTTAGGGAGGTGCCCTTTAGCGAAAAGCGATCCCTTTTGGAAACTCGAACGTTTTACAGTGTACTTGTCCCACCAAGGGAAAATCCCACAGCTTCGCCCCAACCCCAAGGGCGAAATCCCGGATTGACCGGGGAGTCTCCATTTTTTTCTGAAGCTTTTCCTTGACTGCCCCGCCGCAGCTTGTCTACCAGGACAGATTGCACAATAAATTTCGCCCCCCTCGAGCTCGCCTCTTCAAAGGTTTTCGTCTTTTGGCCCCCCAGATGTTACGCACGTTTTTAAGGCGATTTCCGCCCCTACGTACGTTTTTTTTTTCACCTTCTTGGTTTGGAGTACTTGCACGTAAAGCTGAGGGGTACCCGTGTCCGGCCGTAATTCTCTCAGTTGTTTAATACATGGCCCCCCTCTCCTTGGGAAGACTCGACTTTCCAAGGTTTGCTTTTCCTCCCCCACCCCCCATTCTATAATGGTTTCCCGCATACCTCTTCCCTCCTCGTATCCACATCACCACCACTCATGATATGTAGTCCTTTACGATCCTTATATTTAATCCTCCCGTTGTTTTTTTAGAGTTTCATCTCCTTCTACCTGATTTGGTTTTTCCGGACGACAGGTTTAGACTCTCTAGGACTTCGTTTCTTGATCTTGCCCTTAATCTGAGCGTTTCCAGCCCCTAATTATTCTCCGAGATGCTCCAAGTATCTTGTGTTCCCAGCTTTTATTCACACTGGCCTGAGGATACTTTTCGGGGATAGAAACTGTCCTCGAGGCGGTTCCGCCGGGAGCTTTTTTTTTTCGTTCGCGGCTTCCGTCTTTGGTTTGCGGTCTGTTGTTCCCCCAGGACGTGGCTCATCCGTGGACTCCACCTTGCCACTGGTTCCCCCGGCGCTCGCGGGCCCTTTAGCCTTTATTGCCTCCCTCTCGGGTTGACTAAGCTTTTTTTCCGCGGCGGTTCCAGTTCTCTTCCCCCGTTGAATCCTTGCCATTTTTTTAGACCGCCCTTCATTTGGGGTCCCTTCGTCTGGTTTAGCTGCTTGCTGGTGGTAAGGGACCCTTTCTTTTTGTTAAGTGGTCCGGGTTTCGACTACCCCCATTCGAGCTTTTCCCTTACTTGTCCGTACGGTCCTAAAAGGTTTTTTTGTTCCCCACGGTTTGGTTGGTCTGTTATTATTTTTGCGGCATTTTTGCCCTCCCATGCTACTCCTCCGATCGTTCCTTCCTTTTCGATTTTCTTATACTGAGACGTCCCTTTTAGTCCTACGCCGGGAACTTAGTTTTTCTCCCCGAGGGACCCCCGTTGCCTGTCACCCTGGGTCCTTTTCCTTTTCCCTTCCTCGGTTTACTGCCGCCGCCGTAGCTGTGCCACTACGGACTTGGTGGTTGCATTTTCCTAATGGTTGTCTGTTTTCGTCCGCCAAGCTCGGTTGCCTCTTCCAGGTGCCCCCTCCCCAGAACCCCTGGCCCGGCGTGGGCGCGTCATGCTGCTCGCCGTGCCTGAATTCCCTTGTATCCCCTCTCCGGTTCCCACACCCCATTCTCTTTCTTCCATTGGCTCGGACTTTCCTTTAGACCCGTTTGTAAAGAGTGCTAGGTCACCCTGAGGGCCACCCTTTGGGTGAACCCTTTCACTCGTCAATACGTTTTTAAGTGGAGACCCCTTTTAATTGACCGGCAACGCCTGTACTTTTCATCTAGACCCCATAGCACGCCGGGTGCTTCCGGTGGCAGGGGTCCCCGTTGGGCCCCCCTCCAGTGGCCCCCGCCCTCGACCAGCCCCCGTTTCCCCCCTTCCCCCGTTCTCACCTTACATTATGACCCCCCTGTTGACCGGGTGTCAATTGAAACTGCCCCGTCCTGTTGGGGTTTACAAAAGTGAAGTTATGGTGAGTCCTGTAAGGGATGTTTTCCTTTTATAAACCTTAGATGGCGCGGAGTTCCCCCTGTAACTTTTCTTTTGTCTCGTCCGGCCAGCTTGGCTCTGTTTGGGGGGGGAGAGTCCTGTTGAGCCCCTTCACTATGCACCATCTATGGGCCTAAATACACCTGCTCTGCAACGAGAGGATATTCCCCTGCCATTGTTCAAAATCTGAATTTCCCCCTAGGACAGGGCAAAAGAAAGGGGAGGCCCAGCCTCCCCTGGCTGCAAACGGCGGGCCCTAGGTCACGAGGTCTTTTTGACCTGGTTCCCGGGGCAGCGTTCTGTTCCAGCAGAACATTTTCGGCCCCCGCCTCCCCGTGTCCAAAGCGCCCCGCCGTTAGCTTTTGCTGATTTTTTTGGCCTCTCGCCCCTTTTTTGCAGCAACGACCCCTCTTGTTTTCCGATTCATCCGCAAAGTCCTTTTCCCCCTTAGTTTAACTCGGCCGCCCGCCGAGGGAGCTGCTTTTTTAGTCCCTTAGTCGCAAGCCCAATGTTTTCTCATGGT
>Ga0179593_1671667_pt1 | contig 10613 bp, 18 predicted proteins | sample CZODoug2_1_08_16_FD_185931 | JGI IMG/M metagenome (GOLD analysis project Ga0179593, IMG submission 185931) | Vadose zone soil fungal communities from Angelo Coast Range Reserve, California, USA - CZODoug2_1_08_16fungal (PacBio error correction) | ecosystem: Environmental > Terrestrial > Soil >... | reverse complement strand
GACGATAAACCCCCTTCGTAAGCGAATGCACGTCTTGGATGATACAGTGCATTGGCGCTCCTTTCTTCTTACAGTTTCTTTTCGTCAAGTCGCTCCCTCCCAGCGCGATGGAACCGGCCCCCTTTCTCTTTCGGCGCGTCTGTCAATGCCCCCACCCTCGACTGCGTCATGTCTTTTGGGAGAACCAGGAAGTTACAACTTCTTTTTTACACCCCCTTTCAGGATTGGGCCGGACATTGCGAAGCCGGCTTTTGACCCTGCATCGGGACCGCTCGAAGGACCTTTTATCCTCAGCGTTTTTCTATCCGCGCGCGAGGAGGTGTTGCGGCAGCCCCCCGACCTGTCGTTCTCTCGGTGGTGTGGCGCCCCGCATCACTGGGCGAGGAGCTTTTTCGTGGCTCTCCTCTCTGTGGCGCTTGGACGCTCGTCATCCCTTTCATGACCCCCATCGACCGTCCAGCGACCGCGTCCAAAATACCTTTGTCGACGCATTCCGAGAAACCATTCCCTTCAAGAGTTCTGACGACCGTCTCTTTGCCGATCCTCAACCAGGTGTTTTTCCTTTTCACGTTGACGGGGCGGTGCCTTTTCCTCCAAGATCTGATGATCTTTACGACAGAAACGGATGCAGGTATCCCGTTTTTCTGGAGTTAATAGGACGCGCTCTTCCTGTTCCTCGCGCGACTCTCTTTTTTCTCAGCTCGTCCCCATCTTTTTGGTTTTGGGTTCGGCCCCTCCGTGATGAATTTTGAACCGTGTTGACTGATGAGGGTGACTGGGTTACGCGAGTCCCGTCCACTCGTCCTCCTAACGCACTCCGGCAAGATTCGCTAAAGCCATCGGAAGTTATTGGACTTTCCCCCCCCCCCTGCTCTTCGCGATGATCGAAGCTTGGGCAATCTTCCGATTGTACGATGGGTCACGAAGACGACATTCCTCACGGCGCCTAGTTCGATTTTTTCCTGCTCTTTCGGCCTTTCGCTCGCATTACGCTGTTTTTTTTTCCACACTGGTCGGCAAGCGCTAATGAATCGTGTCGGGACCCCGCGATGTCACGGGCATTGCACGATGCATGTTTTCATCCTGAAGTTTTTTTTCGGATCCATGTCGCTCTCAGCAGCCAACCGTCCCTTCACCGCCCGGGTTTGGTCGCACCATGGGTAGCGCCTTATCTATGATGAATTGAGAGGTGGGCCCCTGCTGACGTTTTTGATATCGGCTTCCTTACTTGATCTTCCCCCCCCCCCCCCCCCCCCCCCCCCCCCCCCCCCCCCCCCCCCCCCCCCATACGTCAGCTGTGTTTTTCCTCCTTGCTCCACCAACCCCTCCCGAGGCGTCTCAGGCGAGCTGCTCTTCCGTGCTGCTTCTTTCCCCCCAGTCCTCGCTTCAACCGGTCGACCCAGCGCAGTGCATTTTCCGCCCGGGTGTGCATCTCATCGTGCGGGCGTCTTGAGAGCTCCTTCGGAACGCCGCCTCGCCCCTGCTCCCCCCATTTGTGACCGGGCGCTCGGAAAGAGATCTTTGTTCTCTGCGCGACCATTGTGCTTAAAAGACGAATTCCCTCCCTCTGATCCCAGTCGAGCCCATTGACTTCTTTTGGCAGATGGTACTCTTCCAGGTTTGTACGTTCTAGATCCGCTATGACAGGTGCATTTCTTCTCACCGGAATCATTTTTTTTCCGCGCCTCCCTGTCCCATGATCACCTCTCTCTCAGATAGGGGTCCTTTGACCAGCACTATACGTCTTCGTTCGGCTAGGTGCAAACCGCGCCCGGCACACAGGTCTTCCGCCCAATGCACTTTTGGAAGTACCGTTCGCGGCGTCTCCTTCGCCTTCCTCCCAGGCGTGTACCTTTGGAACACAGACTGCCTGGCGCCGGCACCTCCTTGTTGAAATCTTTTTTCGGTGCCATATGGCCCGTTTTTCCATTCCTGCAGGCCGTGTTTGCCTTTTCATGCCGGACTGCAGATGTGTTTTTTGAGAGGTCGGCTTCCTGTAGTTTCTTGCCGTCCCTTTCTCGGTTTCTCGCGGCCCTGAGAGCAGGTTCCCAAATTCCGGTGTTTTGCCGTCAAATGAGGCCTCGCTACCCTTTGTCCATACGTAAAACTTTCCTTTCGTAGGTCATATGTACTCAGCTCGCAGAATCTGGAGGGCTTGGGAGGGTGCTTCACGAGCGGACCCCTCTTCCTCCTTCCGATTCCGGTCACTAGAAAAACTCCGGATCGTTCTGGAGGCCTTTTTTTGGGACCGCCCCCGGCTTTTTTTCATCAAATGTCACGTCGAGCGGGCTGACACTGCTTGAGAGGTTGAGAAGAGAGGGGTGTTAGGCGCGACTCCTTCATACGTCACGCAGAGCGAGTCCCCCTTGCCTCAGAAGAAGACCGGAATCTGCAGCACGATCCAGAGTATCTCGGTGTTGCTTAGCCGCGGAGATACGGCGGCCTTTTCCCAGGCGTTCTGCTGTGGACTCCTAGTCGAGGGTTGATTCGTCGTAGTACTTGTGAGGCTACTTGGACGAATCCGTGTTCATAGAGAAAGACCCTCCCAGCCCACTCTTTTTTTAGAGGGAAAACCGGCCGTTCGGCAAGCGTACTAGGCCAAAGCGCCATTGGATCTATCCTACGCTCTCTTTCAGATAGTTTCTTTTTTTCAGGACTCCAGCGAGGACGAGGTCCGTAGAGGAATCGGTTGGTCCCTTTCCTCAGAAATTTGCTGCCTTTCCGCGAGATGATCCACTTTTCTTCGGCAACAATACAGTGTTCACAGGCAGCCGACGCAAGCAATAGGCCCTCTCCGCGATCCGGAGTTCTAACCATTCTGTTGAACCAGAATTGCATTTCAATCCAAGACGTCCGTCGATCCCCCGAGTGTATACCGATATGTATCTCTGGAAGTGCTTGAAGGTCCCGGAGCCTTGCAGGTCTTCTCGGCTTCGAGAGGTCAATGCCAAGAGCGCGATCCTGTGCTTTCCAAACGCTTCGTCTTCCGAGAAGAGCCCCCTTTGTCATGATCTCATGACTTGTGACCACTGATGGATGCTTATAGACAAGAATTTCCTTCTAAAAGAAGACAGAAGGGGGGAAAGCGAGAGGGACTTTGCAGGGGAGGAGGACCCTCGATCGCCGAGGGGAGGAGACCAAGAGAAGATCGTGGGAAAGACCTCTTAGCCCTGAAGCCCTCTAGCCCGTTGAGGAGAACCTGTACATAATCTTCAGAGTTGACCTGACTCGGTATGATCCCCCCAACCCTTTAAGAGTGACCGCCGAAGTTAGGAAGTACCCTGAATTTTCCTCTTTCGGCCGGAGGACCCCACCTTCATGAGCGCGGAAATATCAGGAACGAAATTTTATCAGTACCTTCAACCTTTTCTTCCCGTTTTGGAATGAGACCCCCTTCAGGCAAGTCTGGACCTCGGAAATATCCTCTCAGATTTCACGATGGTGATCTGCGGAGTCTTTCCAAGCTTACAAGCATGAGGATTCGAGGTTTCCCGAACGTGTGTACCTCCCCCACTAGTGCCTGCATTGAAGGAGTCCTGTTTTTTCTGTGCCGCGGGGGCATCCCCCCCCAAGCGCGACGACCCTTCGTGCCCGATTTATTCGCCCTTTCAATATGTGTTCTGGGGACTTTGCCCTCTTCGCGCGGGGATTACTTTTTTCGCCCACCTTGGGGTTTCAGAAATTCCTCTGTGCATGACTGATCTCTACAAGAGGACCCCCATCTCTTTTAACTGAGGCATTGGGTTGCCCGGTAAGTAACAGAAATGCCTGATCTCGGCGACCCCTTCTGGATTCTTCTCCACTATGGTCCTCTTTAGCCACGCGGCTTATCTTGACCGTAGTCGGCTACAGCCGGGCAACAATCTTTGCCGCCTATACTTTCGGGATGGCCACGCGCGGTCCTTGGGTCGAGGATCCCGCCCGATGGACTTTTCCCCGAGCGGACTCCGTGTTTCGAACGGCTTGTCTTGCTGTACTGTGCACCAATGCGACCTTTGCTAGATCCTTTTTTCCGCCGAGCCCTCGCGCAGATGCCGGCTTTTTCTCCGCCGCTGACGATCAACTTTCCGGCGCCGAGCGCGGTCGCGCGAGAGCAGATACGGCGGGCCACCGCTTCCCCTCGCCTCGCCGCCCCTTTTTTCCCACCCTGTCTGGCGGTGCTTTGTTTTTCCTGCGATCATGGCCGACAAAAACCTTTATCCGGATAGGTGAACCTGCAGTGCATCGTGAATGCTTCTCCCTCGCGGGTCTTGATGCGTCTGTCCCTCCGTCCCCGACAAGAGTTAAGGGCACTTAGTACCGGCGACAGGCCGGAAAACACATGAAATAGGGAGAACCTCCTTCTGGCGCGTTAGAGTTTTATTCGGAGTTTTTCCCAATCGTCAGACACGGGAACCCCCCAGATTTAGACAGCTCTCCGATACGAGCCGAGAGGAGAAGTGGAAATGGTGCACATTCCTTGGCTTTCGCTAGAGTGAAGAGGGAGCGTTATCGTTCCTGAGGCCATCGCCTCGACCTTCACACCCACCCTTCGACTCCTCCCCTCCAGCGCCAAGTCCATCCGCTGTCGGGCCGCCCCCCCCCCACGGTTGCGAGACGGTTGCGCCTCGTAGCAAATAGGCTGGCGCAGATTCGATCCTCCCGAATTTTTCCCCCGCCATGCTCCAGCCTGTGTAGCCGGCGTCGTTATCTTTCGTAGAGACATCGTCTTATTGAGTTTATGCTTTCTCCCCGCTCCCTCTCCCCAAACCCCCCTTTTTTGCTGTTCCGGCTCGTGCAATATTGCCCTGCAATTCGCTCCAGAAACATTTTAATTTGTTTATTTCTCATTCCTCGACAAAGCTGTATTGACTTTCCTTCCCCGCGGTCTCTTTTGTGGGTAAAGTCCTTCTGGTCGATCCAGGGAGGCGACCTTTTCCCCGGTTCCCCCAAGAAAAATGCACATCGCACCACCCTCGTGATGCGGAGACCACCAAACGATTTCTACAATTTGTGGCTCCTCAAACCTCTAGATCTCGAGGGATAGATTTTCCGACGATGATGATCTCCCTATGCTTTAGTCTCCCCAGGAAGCATGTCCAGGCTCCTATTTTAGATTGCCTTTTGCTGAAGAAACGGCGCCCGTGTCAGAGTGGGATTCTCTCCCAAATAGCTTTCCCTCCGTCCGAGTGACGATAATCGGAACTGCCTGCCCAAGCGAGGTGCGATCTCTGACGAGGTCCCCCATAACCCCCCCCCCCCCCCCACCAAACCCAAAACCCCCCCCCCCCCACCACCCCCCCGCCGAAATAGCCTCTTCGACAATGCGGATCCGCTTTTTCCCTTTGTGAATGAGCGGACTCACCGGTTTCTCTTCCTCTTCCCCTCCTCAGTGTGGTTGTTGATCTATTCCTATCACCGGGCGGCTGATACGCATTGGCGCGTTTTTTGCGGCTTGCCGGAGTACCCGTCCTCGTCCCCCCGTCGTCGACGATAGCGACTCGAGCTCCAGGTCCGGCTGTCTTCGAGATTTTTTTCCCCTTCCGCGATTTTTCTTGGAGAACCCTTCGGCGGAAAATGCTTCGGTGGACGAAACCCGCGCTAGACAGCTTTTTCCCGCCCTTCTGAACTTTTTAGGACCTCTTCGGGAGGCATTTTTTCCATAGGAGACGAGATCAGGATTTTTGCCAAAAACCCCCTACCTTGTCAAGACCTTTTGTGGGGCGCCCCTCCCCCAGAGTGGGAGAGGCTTTTTCTTGGCGCGCCCCTGCTTTCGCGATTCTCCTGTGCATGGAAAACCTCCCGCTTAAAGCGCCAGCTTCCCTACCTGGTTTGCCTGCCTGTAACAATTACCCTTTTAAGTCCCTTTTTCCCAGCAATATTGGCCGAGCCTTTCCCTCCCCCCCCCCCGGTGTTATCGGACGATTTACTTTCTTGATGGGCCTTCTCGATTTCTGTCTTCTAAGAAAGAACTACCCTTTTGCTCCGCCGGCGGAGATGCGTTTAATTTGGCGCGACAGTAGGCCCGCCGGCGACGATTGTGATACTCTTCTTCGTATAGTCCCCTTCCTTTGGGGTCGTGCTCGGGAGGCTGCCTTATTCATGAGGAGGATTGGGTGGGTGTTCCCTTCCCTTCGGCTTAGAACCTCTCCCCCTTATCAAGATGAGATCAACCCCCCATCGGGGGAAGTTACCGTCACTGCACCGATTCTCTTCTCTCTAGAGATGTTCCCCCCGGCAGATCTGAACCCTTAAGGTTTTCCCCGCCCTCACATCGAACCTTTTTTTTCCGAGGACATAGTTGCCGCCCCGTCGGCCAGGTTCCTTTTATCGGCCCTAAGATGGGTTCCTTGGAAACCGGTGGCTCATCCCTTCTTTGGGACCGGATTTTCCCGGGCATTGCACTCTTTCACTGCAGTTTGTCAACCGATCTTAAGAGACGGTTTTTTTGAGCCCATGAGCTTTTCCCCCTCCCCAGAACTCCCCTTTTTTTTTTTCATCCCCCACGCGGCGAGCCGATAGAGGTTCCTTTTTCGCGTGTGTGGACTCGCAAGTCTCCCCCTGCCTCTCGAGCGAAGCTCTCCTTCCCGAATTGATCTCCTTCCCACTAGCAGCTTGGCGTACTTTCATCGGCGGAGTACAGCCGCGTTCTCCTTCACATGAAGGTTTCGTGCTGATGTCGCATTGAGCGTCCAGTCGCGACATCTGCCGGTAGACCCCTTCCTTTCGCCTTTGCAGGCCTCGTCTCTCTCCCTCAAGCGCGGTCCATCCGCCCTGTCCTCTCGTTGGCAAATACTTTGCAGGCCGTAGAGAGCCCAGAGATCGCCGCCGTTTTTTTTTCTTCCATTGCATCCCCCTAATAGGTCTTTCTTATCGCAGACCTGTGGCGTCCCGGCCAAAAATGAAGCTCCTTGAGTACTCTTCTCCAGGTTGTGTCTTCGGTCGATGCACAGTCTCCTACGTGCTACTTCCCGTTTTCCGGGCAAGGCACAGGAAGCATCAGCCGATGTCAGCTCGCATCGTTCACCGCCCCGCCAGTCTTCGGAGAGCGTGTAGTTTTTTCCCGTCGGAAACACGGTCCCCCCCCCTTCACTTTTAAGTACACGTTTTCCTGCCTCTACGTAGCCTTCCCCTTCTTTTTTCCACGGTTCGAACAGACGCCCTTTCGCCCCGGCACCATATTTTAAATCGGGCAGCGGTTTTTTTTCCGCGTTCCAGGACTTGCAGGCCTTTTTTTCTGCCTGGCAGAAGACGTTTTTCGGTAGATGAGAGACGTTCCCCAGTATGGTCTTGGGCAGATTCTCTCACCCCAGTTTTTTTTTTGTTTTTTTTTTTTTTTTTTTTTTTTTTTGGTGTTTTTTTTTTCTCTTTTTTTTTCTTTTGCAATGTCCTCACTTTTTTGAAAATTTCCCTTTTTCCAACTGTCAGCGCGTCCCCTGTTCTCAAATACCTAAAAGATTCATCGAGGTCAACTCTGGATATTCATCTAGCGAAACGGTCGGGCGGTGAGCCTTTCTCCGCTTAAAGATCTTTTCTCTCTAAAGCTCGATCTAGTTAAATCCACGCCACATCTCTCCACCAAGGATGTCTTGCTACGCCGGCTTTTTCACGATGGTAGAGCCTCTCGATGAGCGACGACGAGCGGGTTCTTTCTTTCTCCTCCCGATGGGAATGTCTAAGTCATCGCGGTCGCTTCACGGCAGACGCCGCCCGTTCCCTCCCTCTTCTCCCCGCTTCTTTCCTTTCTCTTTCTAAAGTTTTTCCCTCCTGAAGCCTGGCGCTTTTCCTTTCAAGGACGGTTCAGCCTGTTCTCTTTCTCTGAGGAGTTGACTGGAGAGTAGGCGGCCTGGGTCTTTGACGAGCATTCCTGGGATCCTTTTTTTTTTCCCTAAGCACTCCCCCTTGGGGCGAGTCCCTCTTTGACAGTAGCCGGGTTGGCGCCGACGATAGGATCTCTTTCTCACCCATAAGTGTTGTTTTTTTTTCGTATGACGATCCTTCGCTTTTTGGTCCAGCGCGTTTTGACGCGGAGACTGAATCGCCTTGGTAATAGCACAAGGACATTCTTGCTGGCTCGGGATTTTGATCCCCTAACAATACCTTCACAAGGCCTTTCTCTCGAGACATAGGGCCCCAAATAATAGTTCCTGAGAACAGGCTGTCAACCTGCCCCCTTCCTTTTCTCCTCAGAGCGCTTTCCGGATTCTCCTTTTCAGAGTGATACTCCTTAGTATAGGGAGGGTCCTCCTTCCTCGGAGCTTGGACGAGTTCCTCTTGCTCTGCGAGGAGCGGTGATTCCTCGCTTGACATCAACCCGTCGTCGAGCCAGAGCATTCTTCTCTTTCTTGCGTGCCCCTCTTTGAAGACGTACCTCAGGCTCCCTCCGTCTCATCTTGGTGCCCGACGGGCGGGGATTGCTTTAGTGTATATTTCCGGAGAGTTTTTTTTTCTCCGCTCGTGACTTTTTTGAGAATAAATGACTACCCTCAGAGCCCCTTTCGGATCAATCTGTACAAGAGTTGCCTCGATGTCCTCTTTTAGGGCCCCATGATTTTACCTCCCTCTTTTTCACTCAGCATTGACCGTGCCGACCGTAAATTTTATCACATTCTTCCCTTGAGGCACAGAGGGCAGATAACGAGCCTTGTACGTCCGGCAAGAAACCGTTCTTCTCCCCTCACACTCTGCCTGCCTGTGCCTTTTTCACTGCAAGGAATGGACCCCCCGGGTAATATGGCCCAGATGGAAATTCTCAACAGTATGGTAGCGGCGACTGTTCTTCCCCCGTGTCCACGCTTTCCCCTCGGACGGCTTTTTTTTTTCGACGGAACAGTGTCCTCCCAATAGTGCTGAATGAGAGGAGTTCCCTGTGTGCGGTTCAGGACGGGGCCTCATCCCCTCCCCCTAAGACTTTGATCCTCTCTTGGATCCAAAGGGTCGCTTTCCTTTTTGACCTTATGGCGGCTGCTGAATTCGACCCGGAGGAAGGGGTAATCATGCAAGTGTGAATCGCCTGGTACCCCTGCCAAGCCTTTCCTTTGCGCCAGCTTCGGAAGGCTCATTGTGTCCCGGTCAAGCAGACGCCCTTAGGCGATCTCGGCTCCGATTCTTTTTCTCCAGAATGTTTCGCGCAGCAGACCCTTCTTGATCTCTTTGCCCCTTTTTACCTCTTCCACTTTATTTGCGCCGAGCTCTTTTGCCGCGCTTTTCGAGTGAGCGCGACGGCGCCTCACGTTTCTAGGCCACCCTCTCTGGCCTTGCTGCCTCTTTTTTTTTCTCAAGTTCCCTGACTGGAACTAAAACCGAACATCAGCACTTCCTTTCATGTGCTCGATTCGCCAACTCAGATGAGAGTGATGGTCCCCCTCCCTCTTCCGATCAAGTTCCGCGCCGATTAGTCGGCGCCTCTGACCGACGATCACACAGAGAAAGGCCCCCCTCTTCCCCCTCGACGCATCAAATGTGTCGACTTTTCCGTGCCGGGCTTTTTTTGGGGGCGACTCATGGGATACTCCCCAACACAAAAAGTCGCTTCATTTGGCTTCGGTTTTTTCAACCGGCTTTCCTTTTTGACAATGCGCCTTTCGCCTCGCGGGTCAGTCCCCTCCAGTCTGCGCTTGCCGAACGTTTCACGAAACCCCAGCGTAAGGCACGACTCCTGCCTACCGGCCCGATTCTCCCGAAAAAGCGAGGAGTTCCCTTTAGTTTGGAATCCTGCGGAATTGACAGCAATCGCCGACTCGGGCCGATTTAGCCCCGGCATTTTCTTTCGGCCCCCTCGGTGCCACTTCCCTCTGTTGTCTGAGAAGCATTGTCTTGCATTGCTCTCTGACGCACCCGGCCTCTTCTTACCCCCTCTCGCCTTTTACTTCTAGCGGGCACGTCACCTTCTTTTCGGGAACGAACCAACCAATGGTTACCGGCGGTCCTATTTTCCTCTCCTCCTTAAGTGCCCATCTCTTCGGCGAGACCCAGTGCGGAGCGCCCTAAAAGCCCTTTTGCTCCAGCCTTCGTCCCTTCGTAGCAGTACGATCTTGGAGGGGTCAAGCACCTCCAGTCATTCAAACCATAGCCGATTACCCCCCACCCTGGGGGTGTTTTTTCCGCAATTTTTCCCATTCGGTCTCATCTGCCGTAGTTAATTGTTCTTTCCTTTCTTTCCTGACCAAGCGGTAGTGGAACGATGGCGATTGAGAGGGCCTGATGTTGTTTCCCCATTCCATCTCCGTCATAGCCCCCTGCAGAACGCCACCCACCCATCATAGAACCCCCTCTTTTATTTTCGGGATCCACCCCTGGCCTGGACCCGGTCGTTTTTTTTCAGCAAAACCTCCGCGCCCTCTTCAGATGTTGCTGCCCGCCGATTCTTATGTCATGAGCGTCTTCGTGCTTTCCCTAAAGCCCCTTCTTAGGTGTGTGCAGCAAGACCGCCCTCCCTTTTCCGAAGTCGGAGTAAGTTTAGCACTAGCACCTCCATGTATCCCTTCCTTGCGCGTGACTCCCCTCCCCTCCGGCCTTCTTCTGAGTCGAGATCGTTTCCCTACCTTGCCGAGGACTCCGGTACGCGGAAAGTGCACGCGCCCGATGCGCTTTTTCCCTCCTTATCCAGCCGCGTCGGCTTTTTTTTTCTAGCA
>Ga0179593_1615571_pt1 | contig 10613 bp, 11 predicted proteins | sample CZODoug2_1_08_16_FD_185931 | JGI IMG/M metagenome (GOLD analysis project Ga0179593, IMG submission 185931) | Vadose zone soil fungal communities from Angelo Coast Range Reserve, California, USA - CZODoug2_1_08_16fungal (PacBio error correction) | ecosystem: Environmental > Terrestrial > Soil >... | reverse complement strand
ACTTCTCGACGGGGTTTTTTTCTGTTTCCCTTCCTTGCTCCCCCGGGTCTCTCCTCTTCAATGGGAAAAACCCTCCCTTTGGGACGAGCTCCAGCGCGGCCGCATGGATCTTTTCCCAAAGCACCCTGGTTTTTTTGTCCCTTTCCTGTATATTCCTAAAACAGTATCCCTGTGTACCAACACGTTACAACCCCCCCGGGACGGGCAGAGGTATTTCTCGAGAAGGCAGTCTTTCCCCCATCCCTTCTCTTGCTTTAGACTTCCGGTGAATTTGTGATTTTCTCGGAGAAGGTGGTAGGAATGGTCCTGGAGATTTTCCTGTCAATTCCCAAACCCCACTCCTTTTTTTCGCCCCTGCGTTTAAACTTTTTTGGCGTCTACCGGGGCGGCGGGATTTTTTGCCGATTGCCCCTTAAGAGTTCTTGCTTTTTTTTCCTTCCCTCCCCTCTTAGCAGATGAACGCGCTTGCCGGTGATGCAACTCTGCGACCAGAGTCTCGACGTCACTGCGGTTTCTTGTTTTACTTCCAGTATTTTCCTTTGCATACCGCGATAACTGGTTCTCGCAGCTACCATTTTCACGAATCGTTTTCGGCCCCCGGACAGTTTCCCTTTCTATGGCACCCTTCTTTCTCATGTTCCTCTTTATCGAGACGTTTGCAAGCGCGACATAATCTCCCCCGGAGCTGAAGGACCCTTTGGGCCTTCTAAGTACTTCCCCCTACCTTTTTTGGCAAACTTCTCTTCAGATTTTTTTTCCTTTATAGATCATAGTTACTGTTTGAAAGGGCAAAGACGCACCCCCCCAAAGGGGAATGTCCTCTTCAATAGATGGTTTGAGAAGTGGATTTTCCTTCTTTGTGTTCCCCCCTCAACCTTGACCTTCACTATCCGTTATGAAAGTTAATGAAGTCGGCTAAGGCATCTCACCGAACTCCCCCGGTAGCCTCTTTCTTTCTCAGACGCCTTGTCCCTTTTCAGGAAACCCCTAGGGAACTCACCTTTCAGAAGCAACGCGAGCCCGAGGCCTGCCCGCGGATAACCTTCTCCCCCCCCCCCCCGGACTTCTTATCAGCACCCCCTCCCCCTTAGGATTTTTAATTTCCTTTTCCCCCCTTGGAAATAGGAAGGTACTCGGATGTTCCCCGGACTTTCCGGTAGTGGGTTTTCCCTCGTTCCTCCTTTCCAGATTCCCTTCTGATACGCGGTGACTTTTGTCTATCTCTTCGAGAGCGGGTTTTTTTTTTCCTCTCCGGTAAAATTCTTCAAGCCCACACGTTTTTCCAGATCCTTTTTTCAACCCGGTCGAGTCAGAAGAAGGGGAATTCCTTCCTCCAGAGATGTTCCAGCTCGTCTTTCCCAATTTTTTTCTCTCGCCAACCCCAAAGTTCCGATTTTATTCACCTTGAAGTGTCCCGTGGCAAAAGGTAGGGCCAAGACTCCGAGCGATTCTCTCGAGATTATTTCCCTTTTTTCTTCCAAAGTCTCCTCATGAGTTGTAAGGCGTCCCATATTTCCTGGGTAGATTTATTTCTTCTTTTGAGCGTTTGTGTTTAGCTCGCCTTGTTTAACCTGAAGTGTCGATTCCCGCATGTTTTTTCCTTTTCTTTTATGTTACTTTCCTTTATTTAACTCCAACCCCTATTGAATCGGAGCTCCCTTTCCCGACGAGGTGCTTGTCCCCTCCTTCGGTGGCGATCTTTCCTTTTCCTTGAAGAGGCCTTCCCGTCACCTCCCTTTATTCGCACCTTTCCCACTCAAAAACCTCTGGAGAAATTTGGAAACCTCCTTTTTCAGGATTCAACTGGCTTTCACAGGGAAGTCTCCACAGGCTCTGTCCCCTTTTTCAGCGTAAGTATTTCCTGTTACGAAGTCCCTACACTTTTTTTTTCCTCGGTTTCCCTTTTTTGTTGTTTGCTGTCTCCGCATAATCGAGACTTCAGGGGGGGTGGGACTGAGAGTGTTCCTCAGCCGCGAAACGGGGGGCTTCCTTTTTTTACAGGCCCCCCCCCCCACCTTGATCTCTCTTTAACTCCTGAAGTGAGGCTCTAATTATCGACGCAGTTCTTGAGTGACTAGTAGAGGCCCCAGCTCCCCTCCAGGTCGACGTAGGAGCTCGCCCCATACCTTAACTTTTTCTTCCTTTGCACATCTTACCCATCGTCCATCCTACCCAAAAGAGGCCACCCCCCCCCCCTTTGGGAATGGGACGCTCGTTTTCATCTACGAGCGCGGACTCTCCCTCGAAGCCCTAAGTACTTTACCGTCTGGCTACCGTAATACCCTGGTCAACGGCGGCCCCCCTCCAGATAACTTTTGTTTTCCTTCAACTTTATCCCTCCCTCTGGTCCTCGCCTCCCCAAACTGGTCCCGAAGGGCGATCAACTTCGCAGGGCTTCTCGAGCTGTGTTACCCCTCCGGTCCCTTTCCGCTAAGGTTGTTTACACACCACTTCCCTTCTCTTTCCTACGAGCTCCTCTCCCCTATATGCTTAGCGTCTTTCCCCCGTCCCCCCGGCGCCACAGGGATAGCAATTCTCAAGACCATCCCTTTCTCTCAGTTGTTGGTTATTTGCTGGTCTTCTTTTTCTTTTTAAGTCCTTCTGGTTTTGTTAACTCCCCTGAATCCAGAATCTCAGGTCTGTTGCCGCCGGCGATGGACTGCCGGGTGTGTACTTGGCGCGCTGCGTTCTTTTTTTGCCCCTGTTTAGTGGAGCTCTTTTCCTCCTCCTTCCATGTTGTTTGAGGCCTTGTTTTCTTTCTTGAACAGGTTTTTTGAACGCGACATCGCGGTGCTTCCTCCCCGGTGTCACCGTTTTCTTTCAAGCCTCTAAGTCCCCCCCTCCTTCTTTCCACCCCTTTTTAGTAAGAGCGTTTTCTTCGGCGGCGCGGCTGATTCCCTTTCGTCCTCTTTCGTCGATGAGCACTTGAAACCCTTTTTCCTGTCAAGTTTTTCCCCGTTTTTTTGCTTTTCATCCTTGTTGGGTCTCCTAGTGCTCTTCTTTCTGGAGTTCGAGATCGATGCGCCTTCGAAGCTGCCTCGACTGAACGACTGCCACGGCGGCGTTTTTTTTCTCCCCCGGTATTTTCCGAGTCCCTTTTTATCCCCCCTTTTTCCCCCGAATAGGTACCCCCTATTTTCGTCTGTCTCTTGTCCCACCCCACATGCGACTTTCTCCCTGGCGCGAGGGGGGGGGGGGGTCCAAAACGTAGAGCCTTTTCTTTTCCTTTTCCCCGGAAAGCCTCTTCTGGCGTCCTCTTTTTTTTTTCTTTGCATCTTTTTTCTTTACGCTTCCTTCCTTGCAGAACTGTTTCCATCTTCGGTTGAAGGAGGGATTTCCCCTTTCGGCCACGAACTAGAATTTTCAGCCCCCCGCCCAGTTTCATACTGATTGTTTCCCTTCCCCCTTTTTCCAGAAGATAGTACGGATGTGCAGGGCTCTGGTTTTTCCGTTCTCATGCCGGGCCTCTCCTCCAAGCAGTCCTCCTCCCCAAATAGTTCTTCTACTTCTTTGTCTTTGTTTCCCCGCAGGGGCTCTTTCCTACCGGCGCAGGTCCGCGAGTCTTCTCTCCTTCCATTTAACACGTTATCTCTTCGGAGAGCAGCCCATGGCCCCTGAGCGAAAGGTCAAGAGACAAGACGTCTTTCCGCCGGACCCTCTTGGAAATTGCCTACCTCCTTTCAGTTCGAAACCTGATCCTGCAGGGCCGCAGATAGCGCGAGGTTCGATTTTTTTTAACCTTTTCCTCTTTCTGGTCCCTTTGATCGAGACGGTGTGCCCTTTTCGAGGAGACCCTGGTCGAAGACGAGCGACACCTCCCTGTATTCCGGAAGAAGTCTTTTTCCCCAGTACCATTTTTCTTTATTTCCTTTCTAAGTTTTACAGTACGTACTTGCCCGTTAGCCTCCTCGAGAGAGGGCCCACTGCCTCCACAGGAAGAAGATGACCTTGTTCCCCTCTTGCCCCAGCACATTTCCTTTCCTTTTCAAGGGTCTTCCGATCCCCTGCTTCCCAATTTTCAAAGTCTTCCCCTTTCCCGTTGGCGTTTCCTCTGCTGAGCTCTTAGGGGACTGTATGTGGTTCCTTTTTTCTCCCTGAAGGTTTTGATAGTCTTTTCTTTTTTTTTTTTTCCTTAGGGGGTGCCATACGGGCAGGCTCTTTCCCGGGATAGCTGGACGTTTTCCCGTGAAAGGCTCTGGTGATTCCTTTTTTTTCCCCCGGTTTTTCGTCCCTATCCCCCTCAATTTTATCGTGAAGGTAGTGGGTAAACCGGGATGATTTTTTCACTGAGATCTAGAGTTTCCTGTAACTGGTGTAAAAGTTTCTTGGCCGTTGCTGTCCCTCTGGCCGTACCGATCTCCCCTTTCTTTCCCGCGTAATTTCTTTCTACGTTTTTCACCTTCCTGTCGTTCGTTGTTTTACAGGCGGAGTAATCAGCCGTCATTCCCCGCTCCACGATCTTCGTGTTTCCCAAACCCCCTGTCCTCTCCGGGTTCTGCTTAACTATGACTCTTCGGATACAGCGATGCCCTTTCTTATCCCCTGAGATCCCCGGCTTGCCTCCTCCAACTTTTTGTACTTGCGCACCCGTTTTATTTTTTCCGACCCCCTATCGATCTCTCCGGCACTTCTCCTCGCCCTCTCGTAGGTCGAAACTCTTTTATGAAGGTTTCTTGGACTGTTTTTCTTTTCACTTTCTTTTCATCGAGCTCTGTTGCCCCCCCTGCAGATTTTTTCCCTGCACTGCGCCCCCCCCGGAAACTCGGACGTACCGTTTTCCTCGATGTAAATCAGTTTTAAGGCTTTCCTCAACCTGTTGCTTCCGCCCCTTTTTGAAGTTTCAGAAGAGCCCGGAAGTAACTGATACGTCTTTTACCAGGCCTCCCCTTTTGGCGTTATATCCCCCCCCTCGTTTCCTCTCTTTCCTCTTTTTTTTTCTTCAATCTATGCCTTTATCTTCGGGTAACTTCAAGTATACCACTCCTGGGGGGGGTGGTTTTTTTTCGTTACTTTTGTGGTTCTCCTTTCCCTCTAGTTTTTGCTTGCAAATTTTTCTTTTTTCCCGAGGTGATTCCTGCCTTCGCTGGCAAAGAAGGGTCCCGCAGCGGGTTGCCAGCTCCGCGTTAATTTTCGGTGCCTTTTCTATTCCCCCTTTGGGATCAAATCTTGTTGTTGAGAGAGATTTTTTACAGCAGGGCCTGGCTTGGCCCCATCTTTTTCCCCCATTTGTGTCCAGAGTTCCCTACTTTGGCCCCCCCCTGAATTGAGATCCTCTTGGTTTTATGCCTCTGGAAGCACTGTGCCCCCCTTTGACCCTACAAGGTTTTTCTGGAGGGACCTCTCCTTCGAGTTTTTTTCCACCAGGTTCTTCAGTCACCACACTTTTTCGTCCCGAGAGTTCTTTCCTTCAGGTATTTCTACCATGCGTCCCTGTAAGCCCCAGTTTCGGCGAGGTGGTCCTTGGTCGGCGAGATCTTTGTAAGTCCGTGGCCTTTTTCCCCCAGAATGACCTTTTCCACGTTCTTTTCCTTGGGTGATGTCGTTCCCTTTCCAGGTACGGAAGAGTTTCGTCTGCGTGTTTTGTGCGGGAGATCGTCCCCCCCTGAGAGTCTTCCTGCGCTGCCTTTTTTCCCAACTTTCCCCCGATCCCATTTTCCCCCACCGCCACCTTCTGTGTCTCCTTCTTTTTTTGAGGGAGAAGGACGTTCTACGAACTGTCTTCTCCCTCGATTCACCCTTTGCGAAGCTCCCCTCTTTCCCGGGTGGTTTTTCTTTTCTTCAGAGTCTTTTTTTTGATTCTTGATCCGTTCTGCGTTAAAGCCCCCCGTTGTGTTTTCGCGGGGGGAAATAATAGCCCCTTTTTTAAGGAACTTCTTTTATCCTCTGTTCACTCCCACCCTTCAAATGTCAATGCTCTTAGATTGGCCAAACGTGATCCCTCCTTTTTTAATGTCCGCGGTTTTTTCTATCAGTTTGAATCCCTTCCCCCCCCCCCCCAACCCAAAAGGGGACACTTCCTCGTTTCAACTCAGCTGCGCGTTTTCGCGAAGTGAGTTTTTCTGCCTAAATCCTATCCCTGGCAGCAACCGTTTGCCCCGTTGACTGCCGCGCCTTAAGGCTCCAGGAAAGTTTTCCAGGAAATAGACCCTTCTTGGCCCCCGTTCCCTTCTAGCCCTTTGAATTCCCCTCTTTTTGAGGGACACACCCTCTCCCCGCCACCCCGCCTCATCCCCGACCGATTCCCCCCCAAAGCCTTTTCGCTACCACCCCCGGCACCGGGCCTCAGCGCGCAGCAATCAGTGACGGAACACTTTTTTTGGTAAGCTTGCCATGGACTCTTGTCTTTATTCCGAGAATTGCAACCTGTGTTTTTGCGGGAAGAAATGTTTCCCCCGGCCCGATGTCGGTGGGGTTTCCGGGGTAGCCTTTTTCAAGTAGACGGTTCGCCTTCTAGAGGAAGGAGTCATCCCCACCTTCTCCGATCCGTATGGTCTCTGGTTTCCCTTTTTCTTTCCCTTACTGTAAGATCGAGTTGTCCTTGACCATTTCTTCACTGAGCTGACCCGTGCACACCGTGCGCTAATCCACTTTCAAGTTCCCCTTGCAGCATTCCTTTTTTCCCCAAGGTAGTCCCGATATATTCTATGCTGACTTTGTTCTTTCACTCCTTTTCCGTTACTGCCCAATTTTTCTGCATGAGTGGTTTTTCAAGTTTTTAGCCCTGGTTGCCCCACGAGCTTGACGGCCGTACCTTTTTCAATGATGGAAGTGTCGATCCCTCTTAGATGATCGGCATGCTCGACTACCTGCAGACGAAGATTCCCTCTTTTCCGACAATAGACCTCGTATCCTAGTTTCTTGCCTGTATCCAGGTCTGGGATTTCCGGAAGAGGTAAACTTCAGAGAACGGAACATCCGTATACGATTCTCCTTCTCTCGGCCTTCTCCCCAAGAGGGTCTTCTTGTGAAAAGCCTCCGTTTTCCCTTTTGGCCCCAGGAACCGGGGCCCTTTCCCTTTTAAGTTTTTTCTGGCATTTCTCCGAACTTCCCTCCCCCTTTTTATACTCCCCTTTTCTGGTCGGCTGTTTCTTTTTTACGTCGCACGAGACAGGCCTCGCGCAGTCGCAGGTTTTTGGACCATGACGAGCTAGGCCGAGACTCTTTTTCCATTTTAGATTTTTTTTTCCCAAAAATGATCCTCCATTTTTTTTTTGCACCCTTTCTCCTGGCTCCGTTTCTTTTCCGCAATTATCGCCGCCAGTGGGTGGGGCAGTTGAGTGTCTCTTCTTGACCTAGATCTACTCTCCTCTCCACCTTTCCTTGGAGTGAGCACGATCCACAGGGTCCACCCGTTCCTCCCCAAGACTCTGTTCCATTGTGCGAGAAAGGGTCCTCTCTCCATCTCAGAGTCCCCCTACTCTTACCACCTTTCTGCTACCGTTTTGTAAAAAGCGGCAATTTTCCCTTTCCCGATCCGGCTGGTCTCAACCAACCTTCTCCGCAGAGCGTTTTCCCCCCCCCTTGTTTAGTACATGCCGGTGCTGTCCATTTTTTTCAGTTCCCTCGGCAACACCCGTCATTTTCAAGGTCCCAAGGAAAGAGACCCCCCTATATTTTTTCGATACAGCCTATGATCTCACCGGAGAAGTACCCGACGCCAACCCGGTCGGCAAGGGCCTCTCAATCCCCTCTCTTCTTTTAATCCTCCCTTAGAGTTCTTGAGATTTCTTTTCCGGGTGTCTTTTTTACTGTTTTTCCAGAACTTTTTTAGCGAGTTTCTTATAGGCACGTCCGGCGATTTGGCTTTTGGGTTATGAGACCTATTGGCACTCCGGTGTTGCCGGGAGGTGCTCCCTTGAAATGGCCAGTCCCGGCGAGGTTTTTCTTTGTTATTTCCCTTTTAATCCTCCACCTTTTTTCCCTTTTGATTTTGAATTAACTGCCGTTGCTCTGGTCACCGGAATTGAAGCCGTTTCCCACTGAGGTAGGAGACCCACCCCCCCCCACCCCCCCCCCACCCCCTCAGGTTATACTTCGGCTTTCGATTTTTTCTTGAGCCCCTGAGGTCGGAGATGAGCTTCTCCCCCTTCCAGATGGCATCGGTTGGGGACTGGTATGGAAGCCCTTCCTTTTCTTTCCTTTTCAGAGTTTTTTGAAAGCGGATGTCCTTTTCTTTTCTTTGTTCTCTCTTCCCCCCTTTACTCGAACGCACCGCCCTTTGAGAGGATCCCGTAACGGCCTGTCATTCTTATGTGGCCTTATTCTTTTAGTCTAATTTCCCGAAAGGTCGATGCCCCCCTTTAGGATTCTAGAATTTACCACCCATGAGAATGATCCCTGATCTTTGCGAGGGCAGTTCCCAGAATTCCTCCCGCCAGACCCTTCCATGCCCCCTGTTGGGTCAAGGGATCAGAGGTAGTTCCATCGGGCATTTTTCCCGGGAATCTTTGAACTTTATTATACTTGATGTCTCTTACGCCCTAGACGAAGGTCTCCCTTAAGCCCTCTTATATTGGGATCCTTGACAGAGGCGAAGACTCCCTCCTTCTTTCTACCTTTTTTGCGCTTGCTTCTTTGCCCCCTCAGAGTATTCCCTCAACTTCTTAGGCTGCAATCCGAGCGCCGAGGCGTGATCTTTTTTTTTAAAGCCATTTTTTCTGAGGCTCCCCCGAGAGGGCCTGCTCTCTGTGACACAGTTCCATCCTTTCTGCCTAGTCGGAGAGACATCCCTTCCGGCGGAGATAGCGTCTCACTAGGCCCCAGCTTTCCCTTAACACCCTCCCTTTGGGCAATGACTTTCGTATTTTCTTTGATAAAATCTCGTACTCAAACGATCCCCCCGGTAGGGTCTTTTTTTGAATCTTCACCTTGCCCGTCTTTGCAACGCTGGGTCGCTGGATCCCTTTGTCGGGAAGACGAGACTTCACCTCGCTCTTGTACTGCCGACTCCAGTTCGTGCTTTACTACTAGACCCCGCAGGATTCCTTTTTTTTTTGATTGCTCCTGCCCTTATTTTCCAGTTCAGGTCCCCCCCCCCTCTCAGAAAGAGAGCCTGACAAGCACCGCGGTAAAGGACTGACATTGACGGCTTTTTTGTTGCAAAGGGACCCCTTCCTGTTAAGTCCTTGTCCCCCTGCTCCAGTCCCCTTGATCCCCTACTTGGAGGCCCAAAACCACAACCCCCCCACAACCCCCCCCCCCACTCCCCCCCCCCCCACACCCCAACCCCCTTTGAGACGACGCCGAAGTATGGCTATTTTTGGGGCCCCTTTCTTGTCAATCCCTTTTCTTGCCTTTCGGCGTTTGCTGTTAGGAGAGAGTTTCTTGAGAGGATCTTTTCCGGTCCAAAGATTTCCGGTGGCCTTTGTTTTTTTTATTAACTTTTTGCCCTCATGTCGAGTTCGGTCAGGCCTGCGTGCCGTATCTCTCTTAGTGAAATTCTTGGGATTTTTTTCTGAACCCTTTTGGTTTCTGAAGTCACTTTGTCTGCACACCCCCCCGCAGCGTTTTGATTTTAAAGAGTTTTTTTTTCTTTGTGCGAGGTTTTTTTTTTTTCGGGACACTTTTCCCTTTTGATGAAATTCACCTGATCCGGTTGGCCATCCCTCTGCAGGGACAGGTGAACCTTCCTTTTTTTTTTTCCCCGTTCCGTCCCTCGCTTGCTTTCCTCGCTCCCAACCACGTCGTGTGGTCGGCTCGTACAGGTCTTCGGATCTCCTGATCGGGGCCTCGACGATTCTCTGCAGGCATTCCCCTTTCTGCTTTTTTTTCTTTCCAACTGGGTCTCGACGGTATTCCTGAAGAAGCGATCGGCATTCCCTCGAATCCTCTCTCCCTCTTTGGCGTGGCTTCGGTAGAGGAAGTCTTTTTCAGCCTTTCATACTCCCCCAACACCTTTCTCTTCCCCGCCAGAGCAGCCCTCAACTCGGCATTACACGGCAGAATTCCCCATACGGACTTTTCCCCGGCCCTTCCTCTGACATCACGCCTTTAGGACGCAGGCGTTTGTTCAGTAGGACATGCTTCCTTACCTTGATCCGCTCTTTCCCTTGTTTTCTCCGGCTTATCTCCCCCCCAATTCCTCGACGCTCGTTGCCGGAAGGGGTGCTTTAGAAGAAAGAGTTCCACTCCAGCACATTCCTTCCTAACAAGCTTTTTTTTTTCGTCCTTTTTTGTTTTTTTTTTTTGAGACGTTGTCGCGTGCTCCCCAGAAAAAGTGGTCGGTGGGACGAAGGTGCTTCCTTTGCGCGCCTCCCCGCACGGAGTCCTTCAAAGTTCTTCATCCAGAACGGAGGCCCCCCCTTTTAGCTTCCTTTTCTTCCCAGGCTTGAAGAAATCTCTCTTTCTACGTTGTGTTGTTGAGAGAGTTTCCCAGCGGTCCTGGCCCTTTCCCCCTTGGACACTTTCAAAGAGGCCCTTTTGCACCCCTCTTCTTTTTGCGCGGGTTCTTTTTCTTTGCAGAACAGCGTTCCCCACACCGACCCTACCCTTCTGCCTTTCCACGAGAAATACGCCCACAGTTGCTATATTATACCCAAACCCATGCTGTCCTCCCCCGTGAAGAGGCCCGGTTGATGAGTTTTCTTCTCTGTCGTATTTCACAAGGACCTTTC
>Ga0179593_1477991_pt1 | contig 10613 bp, 11 predicted proteins | sample CZODoug2_1_08_16_FD_185931 | JGI IMG/M metagenome (GOLD analysis project Ga0179593, IMG submission 185931) | Vadose zone soil fungal communities from Angelo Coast Range Reserve, California, USA - CZODoug2_1_08_16fungal (PacBio error correction) | ecosystem: Environmental > Terrestrial > Soil >... | reverse complement strand
AGATCCTCTAGGACCCCTTTCCCTTCCTTTTCTGCGCATGATCTCGTGGTTTCTCTCATTCCTTCCCCCCCCCTTTTTTAGGCGGAGCAAACAGCCTCCCTTCCATTAATTCCCCCCTGGGCATGCCGTTCCCCTAAACTTCTCCTTCCGTCAGCCCCCATTAGCCACTTTCCCTTTTTGGCTGTGTCTGTGTTCATTCCAGTGCCGCAGACTTCCCGACCTTTTTTCGCGTATAGGAGTCCTTTTCTTTTCCAAGGTCTCCCCTCTCGTTGAGTTCCTTTTTTTCTCCCTTCTAGGCCTTCCTCCCCCTTCCCTTTGCTCGATAACTCCTGCGCCGACACTGCTTTGTTCACTGGTTCCCCCCGTTAGCTGAAGTTTCGAGGAGGAGGCGTTGTCTCCTGAGTTCACTCAGTTTATCTTGTCTACATCTGTTGATTTATATGTCCTCGAGCATGTACCGATCGTGCTTTTTTACTTTGAGTCGGCCCACATACCACCTGTCCCCGTGCTATGACTCCAATTTCGAATGGTAACGTGATTACTGTGCGGTCGTGCATGACCCTTTTCTCCCCCCCTACCTCTGAGACGTCCAGCATGGCGGAGGTAGTTACCCTTACTTCCCCTTCCCATTCCTTCGTCTATGCGTTTCCCTTTATTCTACCCATCACCTCCTCCAGCGCGTGCAAAACACAAGCTTACTTCCGCTTCCTTCTTCCCCTTATCCTGCTTGGCCATTCTCCCCATATCCCCTTTTCATGGCAGTCCAGTTGTTACGTGTCGTTTCCTTCTTTATTTCCTCTGTTAAAGCAAACTCTTCGCGACTTTTCCAATCAATACCCGTCCCTCAGAACTCAAGTAATTCCACGCTTTTTTGTTAACCTGTTATAATCCACCCCTCTTTAGCGTTGCGTCCCCTAGTAACCCTCCCATGAACCAACGTTTTCCTCTTTGCCCTTTCTTTTTGTCTGTGGATCGTCTACTCCCCCCTGTTCGTATCTCTTCCTTCTCCCCTTCTTTTTTGACGTATTCTTTTGGGTTTTTATTCCCGAGAGAAGTTATTCACTACCTCCTATTCCGTTTTTCTCAAGACAGACGGATTTCCTTACACTCCAGCACTGAACATGCGGGATGATGTCTGATCCTCTTATTCCCCATCGAATTTGGTCTCTTCTTCTTTTGTTACGAGTCTCTTGTCCACTGTAATCCAGATTTCACCTCTGATTTTCTCTTCTTTTTTTCCTCTTCTTTCTAGAACACTCGATATCTGTCCAGTTGTGTCTACCTTCATCCCTCTCCTGCGGTCTTTTTGTAGTTTGTTTTGGATTTTGTTTTTCCCCCGTTGGCAACTGTTTCCCTCCTTATTTCTTCTTCCTCGTTCTGCCCTACCAACTGCGCTCTCTAAAGAGACCAAACCCTCTTCTCTTCTGGGGCGGGAGGGGTCCCCCCTCAGTGCTTCCTTCTCACAGAGTGGGTCTCTTCCCGCCATCCCTACGCGTGCCAGATTCTTCCCTCCTCCCTGGTATTTTAATTGTATGTTTGCTGTGAGATGGGATCTGATCCTTAAATTATCATTCACTGCGTATATGTTCGCCTCCACCATCTTTTCCTACTTTCTAATCAAGCTTGACGGTTTCCTGTAAAGCCCCTTTACCCACCTGGATTTTTTTTTTCTATTCTTGCGATTACTCCGCACGTCATGGTCCCCACATGGTCTCCTCCACCTCCTTTTCTCGCTTTTAATTCCTCCTCTTGAGAGTATCTAAGTCTTTTTTAGGTCTGCACCAGTTGAGTGGAATAAGAACCACGGTATCTTTGAACAGACCCCCCCCCCCCCGTTTCGTTTCCGACGTTCTCAACCCATGTCCCCCCCCCTTTTCCCCTTGTTCATGGTCGACGGATTCGCGACTTCTGACACGATGGTTTTGCGGGCCCACCTCTACTTTTACCTTCGGTTCTGCTGGACCAAGATCCCCTCCCCTTTAAACCCACAGACAAAAGAACATTTCTCCCTTCCCCAGTTGGACCTCTCACTGCGGCACACAAACCCTCGTGGTGAATGAACCCCCTTTTCCCCTTTTCAGCCTCCCAAACCCTTTCGTTGGGTGTCTCCTCTCCCCTCTCTGCCTTTCGGGGACGTTTTCGATCTCTTATAGAAGTTTGTCCTTCAAGGCCTCATTACCTCCCTCATAGACAGGTTTTTCCCCCAATTTCAATGAAATCCCCCCCCCCCCAAAACTACGACCCTTCAGGTTCGTTGAGGAAGAATTTTCAGTGCCCCCCCCTAAAGTTATATGTGCACTTCTCCCACTCGAATAAGTTTCTTCATTGATTCCACATTTCCTGTTCCACTCTTTCTGACGGTTCAAGCGAATTACTGCTCCCCACAAAGAATTCCTCGCCCTCCCCCCCTGTTTGGGAACGGGGAATACAGCGTTCGTAGACATTATTGCCCCCTCCCTCTCGTCTTTGTTGAGATAACTTCCGCCGGTTTCTTCCTCCCTGTATCCACTTATCTCCCCTCCCGCCCCCCCCCCTCAATCTTGTCAACCAGATCTCCTACACCCATTCCGCAACACTCTGCATGAGAATTGACTGTAAAGCCACCCCTGGGTTTTCTTCCCACCCGAAGCTTTTGCAGGTTTTTCTCTCCCCTCCCCGAAAGCTCTTCCTTTGGTGACCCCTTCTTTTAATAATGGCGTCTCGAAGTTTCTTTTCGTGGGTCCTCTCCCCACCCCTGCTTCCCTTCATGTTGCTTGAAGCGGGACTACACCCCTTTCCCCCTCACAAAATGGACGGGCCCATAAATGGCGGCCCCTATTTTCCTTCTTTTCTACAGCCTTCATTCTTCGTGCATCTCGACTTATAGCTTTGTTGCACGCTTGCTGCTGTATTCCCCCCCATAAGGACCTTTATCTTGCTTCGATCCTGAGTGCTGCCTTTTAAATGTGACTTTCCTATCTCCCGGTATGCTTTTAGGTAAGAGTTATTAGCACCCCACCCAGTTCCCTACCCTCAGTCTCCGTTACTTCTATGATCACTTTTTCCCTCTGAAGCCCTGTGGTTTTGCCACCAAAGTACCGAAACCCATCCTCCCCTTCTCCCTCCCTACTGTTCTCATCTTTTTCCCTTCGACCAGAACCCCCTCATTCCGTTCCCTCCGAGAATAGTTTAAAGCCCTTCAGCTGACCCTCCGCCCGTCCGCGTTTCCCAGTTCACCCCCTTTTCTCTCCCCCAGATTCTTTCGGAGCATCCGGGATGGGTAATAGATCTGCAGATCCCTTATTCCTGCAAAAAGAAAATCCCGATCCCGTAGCTTCCATCTCCTCTCAGTCCCCCCCGCTCGGGGCGAGACCCCTCTCTTCGCTTTTTCCTTTCCACTCAGGTCCTTTTCCTTTTTCGACGGTACTTGTAGTTTAGTTTATGGAGTCCTTCTTGGTTAGCTGTAGTTTCGCCCTTTTCCTTCTCAAATTTACTTTTCTTCCCTTTCTCTTCACCAGAAGCCTTTTCTCTCCAACATGAGTTCAAGGAGACGGCAGACATATTTACTATATTTCCTTAACCTCTTTTTTTCTCATCTTAGCGAATATTTCTGCCGTTCTCCTTAAAAGTTCACAGGGTGTTCTTCCCTCCCTATTCGTGCTGGTGCGAAAGTTCACACCGCTCAGTTAGTCGGATGCCCCCCCTTTCAATCCCCCCCCCTGCGCCTCTCCTGGTGGCCAACTCAAACTAAGCCATTCCCTTAATTCAACCCCTTCCCCCATGTGTAGGGTTTCGTTCCTCCTCCCTGGATTTCAACCGGTGTCTTTATCTGTTCTCTCTTTTTCTGCCCCCTTAGCTGGATTCCTTTTTCGTTTTTTAGCTACGTTCGCTTATAGAAAAATAAAACTTGACTGCTCCTCCCCCTTCCCTCCCTTGGATTTTTCAAGGTTCCGCCCCACCTTTCTTGAGTTTTTGTTTCTATTCATCTTTGCCCTCCGCGGCGTTCTCCTCTTTCTCATCGGATCTGGAGATCAAGGCGAGATGTAACTATGTTTCTTTTTTCTCTTCTGCCTTGCCCCCAAACAGGCGCCTCTGTCTCTACCGCCATGACAAGTTACGTGACTTCCTTCTGTTGGCCTTACGTTGTCTCCCCCCGCTTCCAGTTAACATCATATCCGGCGGCGTAAGGACCTTTTCCTTTTAGGTCCCTTCGAATCAGTATTTGACGTCTTTCAATTACATAAGCACTTCCCCCCTCGTTTGACCACCCAAATGATTCCCCCTATTTCCTCTCGGAAAAATCGATCTGCTGAACCCTCGAGCAAATAGTTACTCACTTCTTTTTCTTTGTGTATTTCTTTTTTCTTTTTCTTTCCGCATGTCGTCAAAAATTTTTTTCTAGTTTAGTTTACCTGACCAACGAACGACTTTTCCCGCCTTCTACTCCAGTTACTTCAATCGTGTAACCTGCCACTTTCCCCCCCTTATCGCTGTCTTTCCCATCCCCCAGACACAGGCCACGGCAACCTCTTGCAATCTAGTGGAACCTTTCATGTAGGTGGTTTATCCTATGTGCCCCTTCTTTCTTCTCCGTCTATCTGGTTTTGCCTCTTGTGGGGATGATCCGGCTCTTCCTATAATCCACCTTCCTCGAGGCAGGGGTTAAGTCTTTCTCTCCTTTTGGTCCCAAAGAAAAACCACTGTAACCTTCCAAATCTTTGATCTTCTTAAGCCTGTCTTTTCCTCCTACACCTCTTTACTCGCCGTCATGTTTCCTCCGATTGCTGACCCTCTAAAGCTTTAAACCGAGTCTCGCTCCATGCAGTAGGACGTCTTTTTAGCCGATTTTCATCGTAGATATGTAAAGGTGGGGCTAATTCTTCCTCCAATTCCTTCTAGGGTTTTTGATTTTTCCTTCCTCTTTCCCCTTCCTCCTTTTTCTTCTTCGTCTAATGAGTCCTTGAATTACACCCCTTTCTTCGCTTCCTGCAATTCCCCCAGACCCTGCTCTTCTTTGTTCGTTTTGTTTGGGCTGACAACCCACGAAATTTGGGCGGATCAGTCCGCAACTTGATTTTTTCCTTCCAGACCATCCTAGTGTGATCCTCTCCCCTTTTCATTTTTTCTCCTCGCTTCTTTTTAATTTCTTTGTCCTTGTTTTGATGGCATCCTCTTACTTGACAAAGATATATCTCCCCCCCACACATATTTCTACGTCCGGAATCCCATATCTTCCCCCTCCCCCCGTTGCCCTGGAACCTTTTTTTTTCGTTATCTTTTCGTCCTTCTTCCCTCCCCTCCTCCTGGCCCATGGTTTAGGATCTCTTTCCTTCTTCACCGGTTGTGTTGAGATCGGACGTTTCTGTGTGGCTTCCCTCCCCATTGCCAATACTGCGTGCTTTCTCAGCAACGAACAGACGAACCCACCCCCTCCGTTCTTTAACTTGTCGGTTAAGCGTGTTCCCCCGTCTTCCCCTATCACCCGAGGTTTGTAGAGCTCACAGGATTCCGCCTTATTTTTCCCCCCCCCTCCTCCCCCTCCAAGGCAACCAAAGCTCCCTCACCTCTTGATGCTCCTGCCCCGTAATTCTTCTTGGCCAATTGGGCGGAGTCTCACCCCTCTTGCGGCCAGCCGCCAAAATTCGTGTTTCCTCCCTCCCTCGAGCCGCTCTTTGGCGTGTCTTAAGATCCTTATAGTCCCCTTTCTTTCCCCCTTCCTTACATCACGAAAAGAGGAACCTTCCCCCTCTTCCCCCAATCCCCAACTAACCAAAAACTCCGACCCTTTGTTCGCGTTCTGGAAGCTCTCCCCCCCCCCACCCCCCCCCCCCCCCCCCCCCAAACCTTAAAGATATTCCTGAGTTTCCCTTTACCCAAACCTAAGCGTATTCCACGTCACTCTGTTTGCGTCTTGCCCGCGTTTCACTCTTTTTCAATTTCCTGTAACCCCCCCCCTTCTCCCTTCCCCCTGACCACAATTTGACAGTCTCGAGAATCCCGAGCTCCCCTCTATTCCTCGCTTTTTTTTTTTTTGTCGTTCTTCCGTATCTAGGGTCTTCACGGCCTCCTTCGGTTTGGTACACTGGCTTCTTTTTTCCCCCCTAATTAGTCACCAGATCGCTCCACTTGCCCGAATATGAATCCCTTCCCCTATGGAGGCCTGGTCCCCCCTTCGTAATGGTTTAACCTAATAGCCCCCTTTTATTTGTTTCCTTTTTCTTTGTTCTATTGCACGAGACCCTCTCCTTCGAATAAGTTACAGCGCTACCCAGTAATGGCGTATCCGGCGTGATCGAATTCTGGCTTTTCCTCTTCCCCAATTTGCGCGCCTCTTCCTGTTGATACATCGTACCCTACACTTCCATTCAAACCTCCCCCCACTGGATTTCCACAATGGATGCCTCTTCTTCTACGTGTTTCACATTTTATCGCTCCCCAGCTTTACTCGATGGACTCTTGAACTCTTCTTAGGCTTTAATTCATCTTATCAGGAAGCCTCCTCTTCTTATACCGAGGGGACGCCTGACTTCCTGAATAGCAGCCTGCTATGCTGCCCTCTTTAGTTTCTCCCCCCCCCTTTTCTCCCACTAACGAAGTTTCTTCCCTTCGGCGCTCTGAGTCCCTCTTTCTCCCTTTTTTTTTTTGTCCGACACGAAACCCCTCAGCCCTCCGGTAATGCCCCCTCACTCTCCTCCCTTTCCCCTTCTACAGCTTCTCCCCACGCGAGCGAGTTGCCCACACTTCATAAGCAGAAACCTTTTCAGCCCCTTCTTCTCGTTCACCATTCACCATTTCAAGTGGTGTCTCCCGATTTTCGATCAGCCGGGGAAGTTTTATTTCAGGACAAAGTTTTCCCCCCCCTCTCTCCCCTTGATGGTCGATCATTCCTCCTCCTCCAGGTGTAGACTTTCTCTGACTTCCCTTCCTGTCACGTTGTACTGTTTCCCGTTTCCTTCTTGTAGTTTAGTTCTTGCTTCGCTGGTGTGAGTTATTGATTGACTCGCTTCCCTAATCTTCTTCTCCTTTCACTTTCGATAAACCAACAAAGACGAGAAGTCGCCCCTCCCCCTATTGTGTCGAGAAGGACGAAATATTTCTCCCTCCTCTTACCTCCCTTGTGTTTTTTCTCGATTCTAGCTCCGACATTCTCTAGTCCCAATCTTCGTCTCTGCCCCCGATTAGGTTGGGGGTTGATTCTGCCGTCCTCCAAACCTTCTTCTTTGCGTTCGCACAAGCCCCCCTCAACTCCCTAACCTTCGACTTCCACTCCTCATACCGCATTCCCGACCCCTTCGCCCCTTCAGAGTGCGTTTTAATCCTTGTGTACAATGTATAGCAAATGTTTCTATTTCTCCTATTTCCGGACGGGTTCCATGGTAGTCTGGTCTTTTTTTTTGAGATACGTTCCAGGAAATCCGCCCCTTTTCTTCTCCGAGAATCTTGCTCCCCTCCCCCGTTGAAGTTTTGAACGGTCCCCTATAATCCTTGCTCGTTCTTCTTTTGCACCCGCCTAGCGGAGTTCACACTCAGCTTTTTTCTTCTGGTCTAACTGTTTACGTCCCCAAGCATGCACTCCTTTTTTTCGGATTTCGTGTCGGCCAAACCACATTGTGTCAATCTGTCCCTCCTAAATGCTCTTCCTTCCTGGAATGCGGTTTATACGTTGTTGTAAGACCTTACCCCCTTCCCAGTACCCCTCATTATCCATTTTTTAGCGTAGTCCCTTCCCATTGACGGGCCTTGCTCAAATTCGGTCTTTTCTCATTTCCGTTTAGCCTTTTTGACCTTTCCCCCCCTCCCTGGACACCCCATTTCTTGCTTGCCGCTTTCCCCGCGATCCTTGCTGGGAAAAATCGAGCCCCTTTTCCCCCCTTTGCCATTTCTCTGTTCTTTTTCTCTTTGTTAGTCAGCATTGTTCCAATCAAAGCGTCCCTCCTCCCTTTGGACTCGACCCCCGCCACCACTTAGTACTATTCTACTTCCCTTTCCTTCAATCGTGTAACATGTCACTCCCTGTGATCTCTTGTTCTTCACATACGACCCAAGACCACTGGACATGAATCTTGGTCCTTTTTTCCCCAGTAAGTAAGGTGCTTCTTCTCCTTTGTGGCCTCCCCTATTCACGGCATTGTGATTGCGATTTGGACTTCTTTTTTGGTTATGATTCCTCTCTGCTTAACCCTACTCTTGGTTAAGAACTTTCCGTGAGCCAGGAACCTCCCCTCCCCCCTTCAAATGCGTGTTCATTCCGTCTTGCGTCTGTGTTTTTTACTCGCACATTCTTTGAAGAGTGGCTTACTTAGCAGTATTCGCTTGCACCCCTCACCTCTTTTTCAATGCTTGAGCGTCACTGAGGTAGTTCACTCCTTGGCGCCTGTGAACGGTTCCTTTCCCCAAGGTTTTTTGCTTAATTCTCCCTTCACAGCCCTCAGTTTCTATTTGGTTGTTTTACTTTTCTTGGCAACATTCCTTTCGTGATGTTCAACGTCGCTTCCAAATGTCTTGCTCAGCCCCTCCCCCCTCTTGCAAAACACCCCCCTCTCGGTCGTGGCGTGAGCTGAACACCACGAAACCTTTGGCTGTTTTTTCCCTTGACCCCCGAGTGGGGCTTTTCTCCCCCTCGTCTGTGTTGTTTCAGCTTCCTCCGTGTTTCATTCACCTCACCTTTCGTTGCTTTCTTTCCTCTTTGCTTTCTGGGCTGACCTCACCTTTGAATTACAGTGTCTTGAGCCGTAACCACCCCCCTCATTTTTTTTTATACCTTGCCTTTCCTTTCCCGTTTTACAGCCAAAGACTTTGTTTGTGTCGTTTCTATTCGTTGTTTTTGCTTCATCCTGCACAATTCATTTGGACCCATTTTTTCCCTCCTACCTGATTCTCTTTTCCTTTTTTTTCTCTGATCAGTCGTGGAGTCTCAACCAGTTGCACCATTACTTCGTTTCTTTACTACGGACCCCCACACTTGAACCGAACACCCCCAAAACTTTCTTCTGGCGGTACAGGTGCCTTCTGTATCGGCGACGCTTCCTTTCTTTGTTGTCGGCTCACGCTACTGACGGGGTGCTTCGATCCAAAAGCCCACCCTCCCTTCCCCCCCCCTCCCTTTACCAAACGGATGTACCTGCAACGTACATTTCTCCAGCGGACCAACCCCCCTTTCTTTTTTGTAGCGACACTTTCCGTCCCCTCATCGACCCCCAAAATTGGGTGTAGCAGCCATCCGTCCCCGATCCTCTTTTTTCTTTTTTACTCGTGAAGATCGGCCGCCAGTTTAAGGCAAGACTTTCCCCTCCTCCACTCTACAGGAGCTCCCGTTTTCCACCTTTTTTCCTTTCCTTTCCCCCCAACCAACCCACCACCCCACGACCCTCCTTTCCCCTTTTCTGGCCTATCAGACACAACCTGTTACCAAGATTTCCTAGTTATCGTTCTCAACTTAGTACGCCGTAGTCGTGACCTTTTCCCCTCTTCTTTAAAGCGGTACGAGTTAAACTCATCCGCTGCCACAACCCCATACGCTCGTGCCCAATCCCGCTCGTTGCCTGTTACTAAAGCTCTAAAGAATCATGCTCTCCTTTCCTTGCTGTTCTTCTACACCCCCTCCTTTTAAACGGCCGCGACCCCCCCGATTATTGTACATATCCGTCCCTCCAACAATTTTCCTTCCACACCATTATCCTCCAAAATTCTCCTTCCCTGCGTAAAAAGAGGTTGATGGCATCGACTGAACTCCCCCACTCGCTAGCTAGCCCCTTTTTTCATTTTAAGTTCTTGTGCTATGAAGACCCGAGCCCTCCTCCTCCTGAGTCGGCATCATGTAACATTAGACCATCTTCTTCCTTTTTAGACTTTTCTTTGGTCTCTCCAAACTGCGAGTGATCCTCCTTTGCTTTGAGGGGGGTTTTCTTACTAAACACAGGAGACCATCACCCCCTTCGGGACTCCCTGAGAAAGATTGGCCTCCTTTCATCACGGATCTTTCCGAGAGTCCATCGTTATTCTTTGGGGTCCTCTTTCTTTCTGGCGGTACCTCCTGAAGGAACTCTAGGTCGTCTATTCCCTATTACCCTTGATTCGGGAGTACCATGAATTTCGTTACGCTTGCAATATGATATGCTTTCTCCTCTTGTCCCCCGTAAGGAAAGCTTCTTTTTTCTTACCTCTTCGCTTCGCCTCTGACTTCGCGTGGTTTTGCAGACACCCATACGTCCCTCCCCCGAGTTCCATGCTAAGTGCCCCAGACTTTACGAGCCGCTCGGAACCCCTCGTCGAAGATTGCTGTCTCCGTTTTTCAAAGGTCTTATTCGCTTTCCTCCCTCCTTCCCCATTGGTCTGAGCAAGATCTCGGTGCCCGGGGAAGGGGGCTATATTGCGAGCCTCTCCTCCTCCCCCTGACAACCCCGCGGGCCGACTCTAGTCTCACTCCGACCAGGCTCTCCTCTGCCTTCACTCCTCACCGCCCACCTAGGTCACCTTTTCTCGCGTGCTTACTTTCTTCTCTTTCCTTTGCTTGCAGCTGCTCTTTGTCTCTTGATTTAACGGCTGCGTTTGCTCGATCGTTGTGTGAAGTTTCCAAATTCTCCCAACCCCAACCGACTTTCTCGCGACCTATTTGTCCCTTCTACGGCAGAAAT
>Ga0179593_1364474_pt1 | contig 10613 bp, 6 predicted proteins | sample CZODoug2_1_08_16_FD_185931 | JGI IMG/M metagenome (GOLD analysis project Ga0179593, IMG submission 185931) | Vadose zone soil fungal communities from Angelo Coast Range Reserve, California, USA - CZODoug2_1_08_16fungal (PacBio error correction) | ecosystem: Environmental > Terrestrial > Soil >... | reverse complement strand
TGTCGCCGACCGAACCCCCCTTCTTTTTTCCTAATTACTTCCCCTCCCGCCGTCCCGGGTCGAAGACTTTTTGAACTAAGCCCTTTATCGCGCTGTCCAGTGGCTCCAGTTAAGGGTATTTGTCCTTCTGCATCTTCCTCGTTCTTTTTTTCTGTTCCCCCCCCACCCGCGGATCCGTGGTATGTACGCGATCCTTTGCTCGTTTTGATGGTCCCTGCCGCACTTCTTCGAGATGTTCTGCGCCTCGCGATCGGAGATTACGTGGCGACGTCGGCAAGGGCCAGAGATCGCGTACTCCTGTCATCACCCGCCTTTGTCATTCCCCCATTTCCCCTGAAGCTGGCTGACCCAAGTCCGGATAGAATTCCGGCCCCGAACAAGTTATTTCTGTTGCCTTCGAGCTTTGCCCCTCAACGTCCCTCTAGAGGAAAAGATCAGCTCAACTAGCGTGCGCGTCGCTTCTTGGCAGATGAAGAAAATAAAGATGACTGAAGTCTTCCCCTCCCCATGCCGCAAGCCGGGCAGACTTGCCCAGTTGGGACGTGCGCCGAACCTTTTCAGATTTTCGGGCTCGGGGCTGGGGAACTGTTTTTCCGAAACCGGTTGTCTTTCGGCCGGCAGAGTTTCAAGGTTCCGCAGTTAGGTTTCCCTTTTTTTTTTCGACCCAGCCCCAAACCTCACCTGCCGCTTTCTCCTGAGGAATTTGCGCGTGTGGCAGTGACGATCACTTTTGCCCCCTGTTGTCGCTTGTTCTAAAGCTTCGTGCAGGGCTTTCTACATCTGGGCCCTCCACCGACTCTGTATCCTCTGGCGAGGGCGACTACCGCGCGGGATCTTTTATATTTTTTCACGACCCAGGCGATGGGATTTTCTCCTGTTCGTCCACTATCCTTCCCACCGCGAAATTTTTCTTGCGACCCCCGCGCGCCCCTGTCACCCTTACGTTCAGTGACTAAGCACACCTGGTCCCGGGATCTCCACTTCAAGGCACGGCTTCTTCGGACTGTAGCGTGGATCCTTGTTGTTCAGGGGATTATTCCACTGGGCCCCTCGCCGCCCATATCCTCACCCCAAAACCCCTCTTTTTTACTCTCCGCCCTTTCTCCTTTTTTTTTCCCTCCTAATTGAGTTACCATCCTATTCAGCTCAAAACGGAAACACGTCCAAGTTCCACTGCGTTGCTTCTTCCATTGGGTTTCTCTCCTTCCTCTTTGTTGTTTCCGATGCGCCTCACGCGTTCAACTTCAAAGCGATTCCCCCACCCCTGTGTCTTCTTACTGCACTCCACACACCCCGAATTACCCCCTTCCGGCTGCGCACACTAACCCTGTTTGGTTACCAAGGAGTCAATTACCTGGACGACCACCCGAGGTTCCCGCCCTGCTAGCTTTCGTTTTTCGGCGCTCCGCTCTTGTGACGGTTCCGGAAGCCGTAAGTCCCCCATCCAACGCTCCTCGTTTCCAGACTACTCTGAACGGTATCTTTTTTTTTTTACTGGTTTTGACGTGCGCCCAGCCGGGCGCTTAACGTAAAAGCGAGGAAAACTGCCATCGCGCTCTGTAAAGAAGTTTTTGTTTTTAGAGAGATGGGCAGTGTTTTTATTTTGCGTAATACGCCCTTGGCATTCACTCGTCAGCCCCCGCAATGCTAGTTGTGTAGCCTCCTTAGTCCCTTTTCCCCCGTCGATGTCCCTTTCCCCCGGTGTTCCTTTCTGCCGTCCTCAAGAGGATCCTTCCGGCGACCTCCCGTTGTTTCTTATGAGCAAATAGAGTGTGGGATGTCTCAGACAGCTGACCCTTCTATCGCAGACAACACCTGTTCCCCCCGGTTTTTTCGCCGTCCTATGTACTGAGGATTGTGTGAGGGGGATTTTATTCTCACTGAAAATGTCTGTAGATGCACAATAACACACTTTTGAGGGGCGCGCTTTTGTGACCCCCGAGCTCCCTAGCCCACAGTTTGATAAAAGACAGATCGCCGAGGCGGGGCTTTTGGTTCCCGTCTCTTGGAGGAAGGAATATTTCTCCTTGTGACATGCAGTAGGATGGAGATTTCCCTTAAAACATGATTTCTCTCCTTGGTTTTTTTTTTTTCCCAGCTTTTTGGTTTGTTTTGGACGGATATTGTCTTTGTAAAGTTGATACTCCCCTTCTCCCCCTGTTGGTGCACAAGCAGTTACATTACTGATTTTTCACGTAATTCGTGAACGTTAACTTTATCCAGAGTGATGAGTGGATTTCCCGCCCCCAGTCGCCTGAGTTCCTTAACTGGAAGCAGAGCTATTTTCATTCCTGCCCAAGATCTTTGTTTCCCTTTGACGTAACTCACGCGCTCCGACGAAATGTCTTCATCTTTAATATATAGCTGACGCGCTGAGGTGCCCTCCGCAACCCCCTTTTCGACCCCATTCTCAGTGGTTTTTGTGTGTGTAGCGGTTCACCCACCCTCGTCGTCGACATTCTCTCTTCTTCCTCATCTTTTCTATTCTAACATAGGTTCTATAGATCTCTTCGGCCGAGCTGTTCCCCACCGAAGGATATTACATTTGTCGTTTGTAGATTTTTGGTCAGGTGTTTTCGAGTTTCCTTTTCCACTGATAAAATGGTCCATCCTCCAGTTTCGCTTTCCCATTTTTTTAGCACAGAATGCACGAACACTGCCCCTTAGTATTTGCCTACGGCCAATTTACTTGTCCGATTCCTCTCCGGCCCGCGTTAAGAATAGGTGATTCGTTTCATTTCCCGTTTCGGAAATCTTCACCGTCGTTCCCTGTTTCTCCCTCGGTTGTTTGACGATTCGCCTCGACCTTGCGTCTTTTGTTATCCTCCCCTTAACCCAGCCTACTGTAGTTCCGGTCCGTAGCCGCCCTGCAAGTCATGGTCGGCCGTTTCGTGGACCCCACTATTCTCCACAACACTTCGCGCAGGGTTGCCGGCATCTGAATTTTGTCCCTCGTCCCTTACGCTTTCGTCGTCCTTTTTTGCGCGCCGTCTCGAATGACATCTTTACGAATTGGTCTTGTTTTCCCTTTCGACAACGAGCTCCCCTGCAGAATAGCATACAAAAGTATGGCGCGCCACCCATTAGTTGTTTTGGCACAATTCATCATTACTCTTCTTCGAGAATGCACACATTGACCCCGCATCGGACCATGATTTGCACGCGCGCGTTGCGATTCTTGTATCTTTCCCCCTTTCGACGATTTGATATTGTTGCCTTCTGCGGTCCCCGGCTCGTGTTATTTTTTTTTTGAAGCTCCCCCCTTCGAGGGTGCTTTAGCTCGCAGGGAGCTCGCCTAGACTGATTTCCCTTCCCCCTTTGCGATTTCCTTCAGAATTTCGAACCGTACTTACCTTCATGTCGTCTTGGCCTTTTGCGGTCCAATGATTACTTTCATTTTGTTTGCTCTCTTTGTACACACGCACCTACTGAGTAAAGCTTTCCCACCGGAACAGTCTTCGTATCCAGCCGTTGACCCTTTCCTCGAAGGATGCGAACGCTTTTGGCGCCCTTTCGCCCGGCGTTTCTATCCGTGATCCCTCTTCTTTTCCTCCCTCCCCCTCTTTTGTTTTTTATCTGATGCGTTTTTGCGAGACCTCCTTTCTCGACGCCAACAGCGGTGGCAAAAGTTATCGTACTTAGTACCGTTGTGCGTCCAGGTTCTACTTTCTAAGTTTGACGATGCTTCTCCTCGTGTTGTTACAACTCTGCGTAAGCGTGTTAATATAACAATTTGACTGATACTCCCATTAGGCCATGAAATTGCATCCCCGGCTGTCTTTCTACTTCTGGCTATGATTCTCCTTCTCGGCAGGTTTTGCCGGCTGGCAGCTGAGGTCATATACGCGAGTCCTTGTCCACCGGAGCAGTCACGGACCGTACCCGTTCAAAGTTTGCTATTAAAGACGACGACCCTAGGTTCCGACTTTTTTTTCCGCGCGCCGAAAGTCCCATTGTCCTTCCATTTTTTTTGATTCTCTCCTCCTTCGAAGGGTTGCTGTGGCATCGTAAGATGGCTCTCTTTTCCCCGGCTCGCGCTTTTCTTCTAGGCAAGGTGACCCCTTCCCTTTCTTTTTCTCTCGTCTTTGGGCGAGCCTCTAGCGGGACGTCTGGTGACAGTTTCCGGGCCCACGATCTTCCTGCCTTCCCCGCATTTCCCTTCTCGCTCGCGAATCAGTCTGAATCCGGCTAGCCATGGAGGACATGGGCCCGGCCCGCAGGCCAAACCCTGGTTTTTTTTTTTTTGGTTGGTTGTGGTTTTGTGGCCCCGTTTTCCGGGGCAAGCGATTGACCCCTCAGAACGCGTCCCAAAGAACCCCTTCGCTCCTCGTTTTTCTGGGACCTGCCGACAAGGGCCCGCTCGCGCACCGGTCCACGCACCGTGTCCGTGCTGCCGGCATTCACGGGGTCCCCTTGTGCCCGTACGGAAGAAGTGCGTTCTGGGTTTAGGGCCTACAGTCGCTATTACTTGGTATAACCTTTCGCCCGTTAACTTCCCGTTCTCACAGACCTAACACCCTTCAAAAGAGCGAAATCTCTGGTTTATCAGCGCCCGACGATGAGTCGCTTCTGTCCGTCTCTCTCGAAGTGAGGCGAAGGGTCGCCATTTTCTTTTCCGTACAACCGACTCCGCTTTTGGTCCAGCTTTTATTTGCGGCGGGCGTACCGCTAAATATATATTTTAAGAAACGACGGTTTTTCTTCGTGAATTAACCCTATCTTCATTCCCCCCCCCTTTTTATTTTTGCTCTCACCGCCTCGCGCGAATGGCACTGAATTCATTGCGCCTCTTTGCCCTGGAACGTCGTTTTTTTTTCTCACGTGGTTCATCCCTTTCCGCAACGGCTTTCTTTTTCTTCAAGGCGGGGCGCCCATGTTATTTTGCTGGCAGTCCACTTCCCCCCGTGCCCCCCGCTCACAGTGCGACACACCTTCTTGCCTTTGCCCCTTACGACTTAGCTTTTTTCGCAACTTTAATTCTTCCCCTCCTATCATTCCTCCATCAGACCTCCCGGTACATCCTTGTATCTGCACTCTCAGACGCGACTAGTAAAGTGTTTGTGGTCCCAGTTTCCCGGTTATCACGTCTGCCCCCTTCCCCCCTCCTCCGAGTACCCCGGCGGCGGGCCGAAAAAGTGCACTGCGAGACGGGAAACGGTTTTTAGCCTACTCCCACATGTTACGTCTCATCGATTATCTGGCATTTCTTTCTTCTTCCGGCAAGATAATCCCAGAAGTGCACTTACACGCGCTTTAAACCTTACTTGCATCCCTCAAGATAAGGGAGCGTCGTTGAAATTCTACCTATGCCGCAACCTCTCTTCCCCTCATCTTCTCCTCTTTTTTTTTGTGCGCTGGTGCAAGTGAAGAGGTGACTCATCTCGCTTCGGATCCAGTTTCAATGTCCCGGCGATGCTTCGGTAAGTCCATGTAGTAGCGTTTTTCTTTTTCCCCCTCCTTTGCTTGACTAGTCATCAAGTCGAGGATGCCCAGACCGTACGTCTTCACTCTACGGAAGCCCGCTCCTCCCCCGGGTCTTCTCCTGTGTCGCGACATGTGCCCCTAATAGCAGTCCCCCATGTTGGAAGTTTCCTGTAAACTTTACGTCTTGTTCCTGCCAGTTTTTCCGTTCAGGAATTTTGAGAACATTTTTTCCCCTGCTTTACCCCTGACTCTGTCTTCTTCGGGACTTTCCCCAAGCTACATGAGAGACCCCAAGTCAAGCCGCTCCCGCGCTTTTTCGTTGTCCCTTCCCGTTTTGTGCGGAACTCGTTTTTTTAATCTTTTCCCCTGCGACTTTAAAACTCCTTTAGTAACGGTAAAATGCGGGGTCTGGTTACTGTGCTTTCCTTTATTTGTGTTCACGGGTAGTTGTGAATTACGCGCCTCAGGGTTCCACGCCCATAAGATATTCAGTTTGTGTGCGGATTTCCAATATTTTTCTTAACACGGCCGGCGTTCCGTGTCACTGATTCACGGCCTGACTTTAGTCTTGGTCTCAGCGACAACCCTTTTATGGACTTTACTTTATATGTACTCGCGTAGCCGAATCTCCTTTCATGTTCGGGAAAACCTAGAAGTCAGGTAGTTACCCCGCCAAGCCTGTCCCATATCGTCGTTTCGTGCCCAGAAGAGCTCCCCTGCTGAGTAGAAGGGATATAACGGGCGTAGTCCGAGTACAAGGGGCCGATGAGAGGTTGTCCGATTTTTACCCTTTCGCCCCAGAGACTGTCGGACATCTTGTTGTGAGACGTCCGGGACGCCCCGTTCGTCGTTTTGTCCAACTTATAAGCATTTTCATTGACCTGTAATAAGACACGTTGTTCGGACAGACTGTTACCCTCTCACCCCGAACCTATCCGTTCCTTCCCTTTGCAGTACCCATTTATGTGGCGGAAACCTATTTTGTATTATTTTATTCGGGCTCTGTTCGCCTGTAACAGTAGGATGGGTAACAATCCGCAGAAAGGACCGCCTCCGTAACGGCAGGGGATTGATCGTCCCCTGTCGGCTCTCCGTGACGTTGAGGACACAAGACCTTTCCCTTCTGAAGTCGCTCTTTCTGAATAGATTGGTTCTCTTTCGTAAATTCTCTTTTGATCCCCCCCCAAGACGGGTGATCCTTCCCCCTTCGCCCGTTCCTATATTTTGTTCAGCAAGATTTTATTTTTTCGTCACTCAGAGTTTTTTTTCCGACATCCTTCTAGACCCTTTTCCCCTTTTTTCGGGCTTCCTTTTTCATCCCTACGGCGCCCCCGGAATAGCGCTCACCCTTACTCCTCTTTGTGGCCCCCCATCCCTACCCGGTCCTGTCCCTCGAATCCCATTCCCCCGGATGTAGGAGAGTGCAAGAGGATAATGGCGCGCGTCTTCCTCAGGTCGACTCTTTTTCTTTGCATGAGCCAGCGCGGACTGTTATGTTCGGTCGTTCGAACGCCCCTTGGCGGTTCTCGCGCTCTCTTCGAAGCTCTCTTTCTCCTTATGCAGACTGGACATAGATGCGACTCTTTTTACCTTTATACTTGGTCACAGACCGATGCGTATCCTGGCGCTCCTTTATTTTTTAATGTCTCCCCTTTTCACTTGCGTCTCGCAGGGCTGACAACCAAGCCAGTCCCCCCTTTCTCTTCCCGTGCTGTCTCTCCATTTTTTTCCCCCTTTCCAGTTCGAAATTGACTGTGGCGTTCTAAGGCTCCTGCACCTTCCTTCCTATCCCCTCTCCTTTATCCCGTTTTTGTTTGTTGATCTTATTTTTGCTTGCGATTCTAATCGGGCTTTAGTACGTAAGACGTGATCACGATTACGTAACCGCTCCTCTCTGCGTTCTAAACGTATCCTTTTTTTTGCGTTCTCTGAGAGGAGGGTTAACTTCCCAGATGAAAGTGAAGTCTGACACTTTTTTCGCCCTGCCATCTTATGAGATGACCCCAGCCTTCGGTCGTGAGACTTATTGTCTCCGGGAGGATAGGAGCGCACTCTTTCACGGTTAGTTCGGACCCCCCCCCCGGACTCCTGCGATCTTTAAATCTCGTGTCCTGTAGAATCCAACCACCCCGGAAGCAGAGTGGCCTACCCTCCCCATTCCCCCATTCGATACCTTCTTCCTCCGGCGCTGCGCTAGTTGCTCCGTAGTTTGCGGGAAAGTTAGGGCTCGCCCTGGGGGTGGGTGTGTTTTTTGGGTGGGGGGGGGTTTGTTTTGAATTCTTTTTTTTGATTGATGGCCAAAACCGACCGCTCCCCTTTTCCTGGGCTTCTTCTTCCCGTCTCGTCGCTGAGCGAAATTTCGAAAAGTAAGTTGTTCCCTTCTGTAGGGCGACGTTTCTTTCCTACTCTTTGTAATTTTGCTACACTGCCCCTCGAAGCTCCTTTCCGGGGACAATACCCTGCGTCGTCTGGAGAGATTTCGAATCTTGCCGATGCCCGTACATTTCCTTAGGCGACCTCAGAACGTATACCGTGCTATGTTCCGCGACGCTCTTTTCCCCCCTTCGAGACACTTCATAAGCCCCCAATAGGTTCAGCGTTTAGTTTGGTCTCTCCGACCGGCCCGTACGATGCCTGATCCCCCGTGGCCTCCCTTCAAATGGGGTTGCTCATGACCTTCAATTCGTCCCCGCACAGCGCCTCGATCTCTCCCCGAGTGATTTTTTCCCTGAGCGGCAGTGACCTTTTTGAATGACCAGTAGATGACCTTTCTATTCCTTTAACATTCGTCGACTTACCCGTAGCACCTGACAACGAGTTCTAACTATTTTAGAATTTGGTCTCTACTCCGAAGAGAATAGGCTCCCCGCATTCCCCCTGGTTTTTACTTTCCCCCTACCGTCTTTCGAAGTAGTTTTAAGGCTAGGAGGGTCGACTCTGGGCCCCCTGTGAATTTCACTCGACGAGAGATTAAGGCGGGGAATTTTGTTTACCACCCCCCCCTCCCTTAACCCTCTCATGTGCCCCCCGAGCTACGGTGTTTTGTGGACGATTTCGTAACCCTAGGGCATGCCCTCCTTTTATGACAACACTTCGGCTGTGGCCTTTGGTCATTTCCTGGAACGTCAGTCCCCTGCCGGCGTGTATCCCCCTGGCGACATCACGTAAGACCGTTTTTTTTTTCATCCGGATGTTTAAGCCTGTTTCCAGGTTTGATTTCTTTCCATAAATTGTACAAGGCCGTACATCACTTTTCCCCCCCATCAGGTGTACTGTTTCACGCACCTGCTTTTATTCTCCCCCCTCCCGCTGTCCGTCATAGATTCCGTCTGCCCTCCGCCGGTTAAAACGAGCCGCCCTCTTTCTTGCTATCCCCCTGGAGTTTCGGCATTCTCTTTGCACCCCCTCTCCTTGCGTGTCTTACCGGTAAAAGGTTGGGGTGAGTTAAGCTGATTTTACACCCTTTCCTTTCCGTATTTTTTGGCAAACGCACACCTCCTTACAGTACCCCCCCCAGTCCCCGGCCTCCACTCCCCCAAATTGTTGGAACCTGCTCCGATTTTCCCTTTCGCCCCACACTATTGTTCCTTCCCCCGATTGGCTTTTCTTCCCCCCTGTACCCCCCCCTTGCTAGAACTTGTCCCTTCTCAATCATCCCGCAGTGAGGCTCAACTTTTACGGTCCCCCACGGAATCCCTTTTCCCTATTTCAGTAGATATGTTTACCGTGCCTCGCGTCTGTTTGCACTCTCTCCCCCCACTTCCCCCCTCTTCTCCCCAACGTTTGTTTGGTTGAGGGAAGGTGATAGCTTTGCTTCATCGTGCTTCCCCGTGCCATCCCTTATCTCGCCGCCCCAGGATCTTTGATTATTGACTCTAGTTCCTCTTGCGCGGTGAGGCGGTACTTCGTTTTAGTCCTTCTTCCTAACTACTTCTCAAGTAGACCGCCGTACCGCCGACGTCTTCGGATGAGAGAACATCGGCGTGAGATTGGCTGCCTTTTTTTTCCTGAGCAGGTCCCACTTTTTTGTCTTGGCCCGACCGTCCTTTGGTAGTGCAGCGTTGTGAGTGTTATTCCGTGGCATTACCCTCCCTTAACATTGTTTTTACTGGGACCAAGAAATACACTTACTACGATTTCTTCTGTCTTGGCTCTGACAAACGCGATTCCCTCTCAAAATTTCTCAATCCCGTCTTTTCCTGACAGCCTGGAGAGTTTCCCCCGGTTCCGTGAGGAGGATAGGATGGTTTTTTCTTCCCCCTTTGCCACGCAGGGATAATTACTTACCCACACGAGAGTTTCGGTACAAAAGCCATGTTCATGGTTGTTTACGGGGGATTCCTGGGTTCGAGTGGTAATCTTTTTTATTTGCCATCCCCGATAAACCCGGGCGCCCCCCCGTTTCCCACCTTATGCCAGAAGTTCGGAAGTTACCCTCGTGGAACAAATCCCGCAGGACTTGCTTCCCCTTACCTTTTCCAACGCCGTTCAGGACGTTCGTTCCCCGCTCGCATTATGCGGCAAATGCCTTTCCTTTTTTCCGAACTCGTAGCAGAAGAGACCGTCTCTGTTACGCCATATACTTCTACTCGCGGTATTGGCGGAACTTTTGCCCTCCCTTCTCAAAGGATTCTCCAATAATGTCGGGCTGAGGGAGCTGCCCTGTAGCTTCGCTTCCTGCTCCGATTAACCGGGGATAGAAGATCCCCTTGCGGCTGACACAATTTAGCCGGTATGGTCCTCAAATCTTTTGGGTTTTCTCTTTTTCGGTAGGTTCACTGGTTCAGAATTCTCCTCATTGGATAAAGCTTGAACTGCTCCTGACCTTTTCTTGTCCCATTTCCCCCCCCTTGCACACGCATCGAGATCTTATTTTTCCTTTAAATGATGCCCTACGACTGACGTTTGCCCGGCGTTTCCTTTTTGCCTTAGTTGCCGCAGTAAGTGTACTTCCTCACTCCCCCCTCCCCCCGTCCGCTTTTACTGGCCTGTTTCTGGGTGTGCTCCCCTTCCTTCGACGGGCAGTAGAAGTGTTCCTCCTGAAACTGCTGTAGTCGGTTTGTACGTTTGCCCTCTGCATTACGCCTTGCTCCTTCTGATTCCCCTTCCCTTTTCGGATACACACGATAGAATGGTCAGATTCCTTCCGACTTTGTTGCCCTTAGCTTTGCTTCGCCCCGTTTTCTTGC
>Ga0179593_1681140_pt1 | contig 10614 bp, 15 predicted proteins | sample CZODoug2_1_08_16_FD_185931 | JGI IMG/M metagenome (GOLD analysis project Ga0179593, IMG submission 185931) | Vadose zone soil fungal communities from Angelo Coast Range Reserve, California, USA - CZODoug2_1_08_16fungal (PacBio error correction) | ecosystem: Environmental > Terrestrial > Soil >... | reverse complement strand
CGAAGAGTCGGCGTAGGCAGGCAGGCCCCCCCCTTTTTTCCCTCTCACACCGGTAACAGGAAAGAAAAAGAAGACAGCGGTTGCTTTGAGTGTCACTTTTTCTTCTTTTTTCTTCTCTCCCCGGCGCACAGGGGGGGTGCAGGAGAAGACGATTTCCAGGTCGGTGCCCAGTCTTTTTCTCTCTTTCCCCCCCCGGTAGATGAAGAAAGAGGTAGGAGCATCGAGTCTCACCTCCCCCTTCCCTTTCTCTCGATCGCCGTCGGCGGTGTTAAAAATTGAGCAGCCCCCTTCTCTTCCCCCTTTTGTCGACAGAAGGAAGGAAGGCAGATGTCTGCCGCCGGCGCTGTGTTTTTCCCCATCTGCTCAAACGCTCAGCTCTTTGGGTTCGGTCACCGACGAGCTCTTTTTTTCCCCTTTTTTTCTTTAAATGGATGGCAACTGCCGCGGTTCCCTCTCCTTTCTTTTTGTATTCCGAGACACAGAGCGGAAAGGAAACCCCTCCCCCCCCTTTAATAAGTAGAAGTGATGTGTCCTGCTGAAGTAGGTTTCCGATCTTCCCTTTCCTTTTTCCCATTTCCTTCTGAACTGGGGGTCGTGGGTGAAGCCGCGAGCGAGGGTGACCGCCTAGTATTTTTCTTCTCTTCTCCCTCTCCGACGAGGTGTATGAAAAGGGTGAGGTCGATCGCGTGATTTCTCTGACGTCCCTCCCCTTTTTATCTTTCCCCTGTGAGTCTGTAGGGGTCTTCTTTTCCCTTCCCTTCCATTCTCCCGTGTTGATGATCTGGGTGATGGTGACGACGCCGAACTCGGCGGGTGTTGGTCCCCTCCCCCCTTCCCCCCCTCTTTTTTTTCTTCTTGACGGTGGCATCGCAGGGATGAAGAAGCTGTCGGAACGGCCTGCCGCTTTTTTTTCCTTTCCCCTTTCCCCTTTTTCCGCCAGGCGTTAGTGCCACAAAAGCACGGGTCTTTGGGTTAGAACCCCTCACTTTTTTTTCCCCCCCCCTCCTTCCCCCCCGGCGCACCGGGAAGTACTTGAACGGGTCGCCGCGCCTCCTATTCGAGAACAAAAGAACACAAGACGGCCGCCCGGGAAAGCTGTCCAAACTTCCTCCCTCTTTTTTTTTCTTGTCGGGTAGGCAAGAAGATGGCGACAGCACGCCTTTCTCCTCCTTTCCCTTTCTTTCCATTAAAAAGAGTTGAATGTAGGTGCGGGCAATGATGAAGGATCTTTTCCCCGATGAAGTCGATCGGGGGGTTTTCCAGTATTACAGGGCGCAGTGTTGGCCCCTCCTTTTCTCCCCTTCTTTTGAATGGCACGGCGTGACGATGGACGGGGGTCCCCTAGGCTTTCCTCTTTTTTTTTTCGCCCCTACGTCCACGGTGGTGACCCCGGCAGGCACAGCAGTGTTTTCCTTTTTCCCCTCCCTCCCCTTTCTTCGGTGGCAAAAAGAGGATGTTGGCATCGACTTGGAGCGTCAGGATCCGCTTTCCCTTCCTCTTACCGGCGGCCAGGTAGGCTCCGCTGCCGTCTCCTTTCCCCCCCCCCCCCCCCTTTCCGTTGAGCAGACTGATGAGAGTATGCATCCCCGCTAAGTTCTCTGAACCTCCTTTCTGTCCTTTTTTCGGCGTCGTCGCTGGCCGCCGCGCAGAGTTTTTTTTTTTTTCTCCCTTGACGATGTAGGACGGTGTGTGCGGAGGTCCAGCCGCGTTTTGCCTGGACTTCCTCTTTCTTTCCCCCGGTAGGCGTGCGGTGGGCAAAGACCGACGAATCACCCGCAGGTCTTTTTTCTCCCCTTTTTTTCTTCGCACTTAACGATCAAGGAACAAAAGTGGCGCTTCCGGCGCTGCTTTTCTCCTCTTTTTTCTCCCCTGAAACTCGCTCCACGTCTAGGCGGCGAAGCAGCGTTTCTTTTCCTTTTTTCCCCCCGTTCGTGGGGATGAAGGTGGACGGCCTTCACTTACCCGCCTCCTTTCTTTTTTCCTTCGCCCAGCAGCCGGATATAGACCCGGTTTCTTTTTTTTTTTTTTCTCGGCAAGGGGTAGGAGGAAAGCGCACGCCCACATCGCCGGGCTTCATTTCTCCTCCTTCTTTCTGTCGGTGGCGGACAAGGGGGTCGCATTCCTTCCCCTTCCTTTTCTCTGCAGATGGCGGTGTTCTCTTTCCCCCCTTTTTTGCCCCGAACAAATGCGGTCACCGACTCGACACCCTTCCTTCCTTCCCCCCCTCCCTTGAAATCTGTTAAGAAGATGTAGAAAAGGGATAGGGGTTTGAAAGGCAAAGCCTCCCCCTTCTTCCTCTTCTGTCCATTTGTTGAATGCCAGAAATCGTTAAAGACACGATGTTTCTTTTCCTTCCCCCCCTCCTTTCAAAAAGTTAAAAATTAGTTGAAGCACACCCGGCCGTTCCCCTCTTCTCTTTCTTTCTTTCTGGTCGATCCCACCGAAATTAGGGGAGTTCCTTTCCCCTCTTTCCCAATATAGAGGCGTTGAGGTCGCCTGCGACGTTATTGCATCTCCTTCCCCTTCCTTCTCTTTCTTCCTATGAAGGGTTAGGGATTCGATCGACGCGGGACGGTCGAGTTCGTTTGCGTTCTCTTTCCCCCTCTTTTTTCTGCGAGGTATAACAAGGGTAGGTGATACGTCGGGATTCGAACTTCTCTTTTTTTTCCCCCCCCCCCCCCTTTTTTTTTCCCTGATTCCTAACAGGGTGAGACCTCGCCGAAAATAGGGTGGCGAGTTTTTCTCCTTCGTTTTCGACAAGCAAAAGATCGACGTCCCTCGTCGATCAACCCCAACTCTTTCCCCCCTTTCCCCCAGCGTCAGAATCTGCAAGAAACGTCAGGCCGGCCTTCCCCTTTTTCCCTCCGCGATCATGGAAAGAATTATGGGTCATTTTCCTTCCCCCCCTTCTTTCCCCCCCCGGACGGTCGAACGGATAACAAGCACGATCCGGCTTGTTTTCCCTCCTTTCTTCAACAATTTGTGCAAGAGAAGGAATTGCGGAAATAAGATGCCTTCCCCACCTTTTTTCTTTCCCCCCTGGACGGCCGTCCACGTCAACAAACTCCGAGATGTCTTCCCCCCCCCCCCCTATAAAGGGGTAAAATCGTCGAACAGATTTCCAGTTCGTCTTTCTTCTCTTTCTTTTTTCCCTCATTTGTCGGGGCCGCCCGCCAATCTCTTCCCCTACAGAAATAGGCAGCTACGCCGACTTGTCTCTTCCTTTTAACACGTGGAAGAAACGACCCTTCCTTTCCCTTCTTTCCCCCTTCTTCAGCAAGGAGATAGTGGTTGAGTGAGATGGCCTCCGACGAATTTTGCCCCCCCTCCTTTTTTTTTCCCCCCGCGCAGAGTCGCGGCGGATGGGAGAATGGCAACCGGGCCTTCCCCTACCGGAGTCTTCGTAGCGGTCAGTGCTCCACCGTCAATTTCCCCCCTTCCTTTTTTCCTCCCTTCACGGAGCCGACAAGCTGATAGCCGCGAGACGTGAGCGAGTTGTCTCTTCCTTCCTTTCCTTCTCTCCCTTGTAGAGAAATGGGTGTCAGTGGCGTGACGGGCGCAGAACCCTCTTCCTCCTTCTCTTTTTTTTCTCTTCGGTCTTGCCCACGCAAGCTACGGGTGTCCCTCGACCACTTCTTTTCTTCCTTCCCCTCGGCTGAATAGAAAAAAACCGGCGACATCTTTAACGTTAACCACCCTCCTTCTTCTCCTTCTTCTTTCCCTCGCGCTCCACCAGCCCAACAACAAGAGGGACGACAGCGCGCGTCGTCGTCGGACTTTTTCCTCCTCTTTTCTCACATGGGGGTGGACGAAGGTGTCAAGAGGTCCCCCCTTCTCCTTCTCCTCTTTCCGGGCTCAGCGGCGGCTCAGAAGGCTCCAAAGTCGATGCCAACGCCCTTTTTCATTATCGTTCCTGCTCGAAATAGACGTGTGCACTTCCCCGGTTTTTCCACTTCCTTCTTTCCCCCTTTTCCCGTGGACGTCGATGAGGTCAGCACGGCACTTTTCCCCCCCCCCTCTTTCATGAGAGTGGACAAGATCCCAAGCGTAACGCAGGCCATAGTACCTTTTTTCCCTTTTCCTTTCTTTCTGGCCAGTCTGACACCCCCGACTCGACGTCATCGGGGCTGCCTCCTTTTTTCCTCCCTTTCCACCGCGGTATGGAAAGGCAAAGGACGTCGGGCCTCAGCGTGGAGGTGCCCATCTTTGTCCCCCCCCCCCTCCCCCTTTTTCGGGCGGCAACGTGTACGAAGATGAAAGGGCGGCCGGCATGGTGGGTCCTTTTCCCTCCCTGCGCGGAGAAAAGTTAAAGGATCCCGTTTGCGCCGGTGACCCCTCCCCTTTCTTCTTCCCCCTTTCGCAGTTGTTAGAAAACCCAACGACCGGTGCTGTTGGTTTTCCTTTCCTTCGAGAGATGTTAAGGCAAGGGCGACATTCCGCAGGTAAGCCGGCCTAGTCCCCGCCCTCTTCCCTTCCTCCTCGGAGATCGACGCCGGACGGGTCAACATCTGGTCTTTTTTTCTTTCTTCCTCCCCCCCCTCCCCCATAACACAGAGTAATAAACACGGAGAATGACATGTCCGAGTTCACTTTTCAATACCCTCTCTCCTTCTCTTGGGACGGGCGTTACGTGGCTGGCCGGTCAAAGATGTCGGCCCTCACGCGAGCGTCCCCTTTCTTCTCCCCTTCCTCACGAAAGGAGAAGAACCGGCCTGCCCACCTACGTCCTTTCCCCCCTTCTTCCCCGACCCCCGTTCGAGGGAATGTCGAACTTCCCCCTCCCCTCCCCCTGGAATATAGATGAAGAATTTCGCCCGTGACATCACCCCGGCTTTCTCCCCCTCTTTCCCCAGCTACCACCTGTTCCTGCGGGTCCGGAATACACTCTTTTCTTCTTTTTTTCCTTCCCGTCAAGCAAAATGGAAGACGAGGCTGGTCTTGCCCCTTTCTTTCACACAAAGAGCGGAGCGTGTGAGTTCCTCTCCCCTCTCCACAGAAAAAGCAGAGGAGGCAGCATTTTTCCCCTTCCCCTTTCTTTTCTTCTCTCGGCCTGCGCGCCTGAGGTGCTGCGCGACTTTCCCCCCCTCTCCGGCGATGGAGATTATGAAAGAAGGCGGGTCGGGAGCGATTCTCCTCCCCCCCTTTTCCTCCTCCTTTTATCCTGGGCACCGACTGGAAATCGTGTCGCCTGCCCCGTGTTTTTTTTCCTTTCCTCCTACGTAAACGAATAAGCACTCCGGCGGCGTGGTCTGTTTTCTCTCGCCGACGACGAACGGACTGCCTGGCGACTCCTCCTTCCTCCTTTTTTTTTTTAGAGAGATAGACGAGTCCCCTTCCTCCTTCCCTGGCGGTGGTTAGAGCAAACGGCCTTTCCCTCCGCCCCCGGTGCGTAGTAGGGGACTAGATTAGACCAGCGGCAGCGCATTGAGCCCCAACCGGCTGCTCCTACCTCCATGATGGACGGTGGGCGAGCAAGAAGTGGCGGTCGATGGACGCAATCTTCTTCCTCCTCCCTTGCGTGCAGAAGAGCCAGAGCATTCTTCGGATTTCGTGGCGGTGTCAATTTCGGCAGCAACTCCCCCTCTCCCCCCGGTGTAGAAAGAGGCCTTGCAGGAAGATTCTGCTCCTTCCGGTTTTTTTTCGTTTGGTGGGAGTTCTTCTTCTTGACTCACACGCTCAGCTCTTGGGTCGTCACAGACGCTCCCCCCTTTTCTCTTCCCTTCTTGGCAAAAAGGTCCGCGGTAGCCCTTTTCCTCTCTTTTCCGTTTTATTCCGAGGGACACAGCATGTCTCTCTTCCTCTCTGAAATGTTGGAATGAATAGTTGAGAGTCGACGGTGATGTAATTGCGACTTCCATCTTCTCTCCCCTTTTTCTTTTTTCCGCCAAGTCATCGAAAGCGGGTGGTTGAAGAAGAGAAGAGGGTTCACCCTCTTTTTGGCTGCGACGGGTCCGGTGAGACGGGTCTCCCTTTCCTTTTTTCTCCGGTAGAATTAGAGTGAGGCTAATATTTGACATCACCTCCCCCTTCTCCTCCCCCTTTCCTCTTTAGGGGTCGTAGGAGGGTCGGGTTGACGGTGAACTCGGCCCTCTCCCCCTTTTTCTTTTTTGGTGAAGAAGAAGAAATCGGCGGGTTTCAGCAGGCTCCCCGACCCCCCCTTTTTTCCCCTCTTTCGGATGACGGTGGCATCGCAGGTAGTGAAGAAGCTGCTTCCTCCCTTCATGTCCCTGAAGGAAACAGCGATCGACTGAAGGCGGTGGACCGTCTTTTTCCCCCCACTCCTCTTTTTCAAACTTGCGAACTGGGTGAACATGTACAGGGACTTTCTTCTCCCTTCCGGTCGGAGCGGGGCAAGAGTGAGCGACCCCAGACCACCTCTCCCCCCTTTCCTCTCACTGGTAAGATAGAATGAGGAATTGTAGATGGTCGGTAGGCCAGACGATTTCCTCCCTTCTCTTCCCTCCCCCTCCCTTTCCCCTTTGCGGGCCATGATGCCGGCGAGGGCTCAGCACGGAGCATTTTTCCCCCTCAGTGGCCAGTACAGGGCGACGTGTTGTCATTCCTTATTCTCCCCCCTTCTGTTGACGGCGCTGCCTTGCGTGACGCTGGGATCGGGGTCAACTTTTTCTCTTTCCCCTTTTCAGTGCTGACCGGCCTCGACGTCCAAGGTTTTTTTCCCTTTTTTCCTTCCCGTCGAGGGCGAGGCATTCCCTCTCTTTCTTTCCGTTGGAATAGAACGTTTGGAGACCGTCGGAGCACTTGCTTCTCCCCTTTCTCCCTTGCAGGTCGGCTCCGCGGAAGGAGGAACTAGGTGCCCCCTTCCAGGGAAAAAACAAATAGTGAGCCTTTCTGGCTTCTTCCCTCTCTCCGACCCGAGCTGTAGGGCCGCTGGTTTTTTTTCCTCTCCCCTTTTTTCCTTCAGAGAGGAGAAAGGAGTGTTTTTGATGAAAGTGACTTTTTCCCCTCCCCGTTCTGCCGGGAAAGGACGAGGTACTGGGGCGCCCCTTGGTCTTTCCTCCCCCTCTCTCCACCCGAAGGTTAGTATTTGATTTAGGAAATCCTCGGACGCAGTGGTTTCTTTTACTTTCCCTTTCCCCCCTCCCTTTCCGGTTCCGACGTAGGAGGGTTGTCCGGCGACATCGACAACCGTCCTTTTTCTCCCGGTGAAGGGGTAGACCAAATGCTATGGTAAGGTTTTTGAACTTCCCTTCTTTCTTTCCTTTTTTTTTCCTAATCCGCCGGTCTGGGCGGATCCGATGCAGGTGCCATTCGCCCATCCCTTTTTCTTTTTCCCCCTTTTCCCCAGGTCAGGGAGTGGGATGAGGCCAGGGCTTCGGAGGCCAGAGCACGCCTCTCGTCTTCCTTCCCTTTTCTTTTTTTTTCCTATTTCTATCCCTTTCCTTTTTTTCGTACAAGGGGTAGAAGAAGAGTGCGGACGAAGTCCGGCGTAGCTTCTATTGTTCTTTTTTTCCCCCCCCCCCCCTTCCCCGACAAAAGCGGGATCACCGAAGTCTCACACCCTTTGATTGAAATGAGAATGGAAATCGTTCCGACGAGTAGCTATCTTTTTGTTTCCTTTTTCGTGGTGCCGTGGACGGCCGGGCCATTGTGAATGCCCGACACGTAAATCCTTCCTTTTCCCTTTTTTTAGGAAGCAATTATTGAGATGGAACCCTTCTCCTTTCTTTCCCCCCCCCCCCCTTTTCCTCGATCGACCGTCGGTTGGTCGATCCAACCGCACTTTCGGTTTCTCCCCTCCCCTTTTTCCCCCTTATAGCGGGAAGTTGAGTTAGCAGGACGACGTTATTGCAGCTTCCGTCCCTCTCTTCTCTTTCCTATTGAAGGGTCGGTCGATCGACGCGGGACGGTCGAGTCGTTTGCGGTTTTTCTCCTCTTCGACTCGCAACGATTGGCGGCGAGGTATCACCCGGTTGGAATAAGTCGTTCCCTCTCTTCTCTTTTTCTTTCCCTTTTCTTATTCCTAACCGGTGAGACCTCGCCCAATAGGAGTGGAGCGAGGTATCAGTCTTTTCCCCCTCCCCCCCCTCCCCCCCCTCCCCCTTCCTAGTCGGAGGTGCGAGGCGCAATGTCCCTAGCGTCGACTGAATCTGCCCAACCGTCTCCTCTACCCCTTTTTTGCGAATTGTCGCGCCACAAATGCCATCCCGAAAGTGCTTTTTTTCCCTTCTCCCTTTCCCGCCCCGCGGGGAGAAGGAAAGGGTTTTTTTTCTTTTCCCCTTTTTCCAAGCGCATGAATTGCTGCCAGAAATACGATGCAGAGCCCCCTTCCCCTTTTCACAAAGGACAGGACGTACCACTTCAAAAACTACGTTTGATTCTGCCTTCTCTCCCTCCTCTCCCGGGGTCTTACATAGTCGAACTCTTTCTTTTTCCCCTTTTTTCCTCTTTTTTTCGGGGAAGCAAGAAAAAGTTCCAGAGGGCCCCCCTCCTCCCTTTTCCCTTCCGCCCTGCGGCGGACCCCGTGTGACTTTTGCTTTCTCATTCGTCGACAATGGAGGAAGAAAGGAATCGTGTTTTGCGTGCGTGGAATCCGACCTGTCTCTTCCCTCTTTCTCTTCCTCTCACCGCGAAGAGTCGCGCGGTGGGAGATGGGCACCGGCAGCGGAGCCCTCCCCCTTCTTCCTTTCTCTCTCTTTCCTTGCCGCACAACAGTAAAGAAAAACACCGGTTCCCCCTGACCATCCGCAGTTGTTCCCCCCTTCCCCTTCTCTCCCCCCCTCTTTTTTTTTTCCTCCGGAGACACCCCGCGCTACGTCGGAACCGTGCTCGCCGGCATCTTTCTTTTCTCTCCCCCCAATGAGTAAGAAGGATATACGAAATACTCCTGACTTCCTGTTTCTTCTTCCTTTTTGTCATCGGACCCAAGGGGGGGGGGGGGCGCCCCCTGATTTCCTCCCCCTTTCTCGCAAAACAACCGGAGACATGTCCCCGTCATCAAACAGCCTTCTCTCTCTTACTTCCCCCCCTCTTTTTCCCTGCCCACAGCGGGCCCGACAGGCGCGGTCGTCTCGGAATGCTCTTTTTTTTCCTTCCCCTAGGGGGGGAAGAAGGTGGCACCGAGGTATAATTTCATTTCTCTTTCAGCGCGGCTCCACGGCTCCAACGTCGCTGCCCCCCTTCTCCTTCCTTCTAGCCATCGACGGGCGGAACTTCCCCCGGTTCACCTGCTGGTTTCCCGGTTTTTTTTTTTTTCTTTTTTTTTTTTTCACCGTGGACGTCTTTTCCTTCCCCTTCCAGACCAAAAAAAAGCGTTACTGCTCGTTTGACACCGATCCTCTTCCTCCCTTCCCTTCTTCCCTCCTCTCCCCAACAGGGGCTCCCTTTAATGGCAACGTATGATCACCCCCGATTTCCTCACGTCGCCGGCATCAGGAAGCACCCTGACCGTTCCACTCGTTTTCTTCTCTGGCCGCAGCGTGGCGGGCGCCATCGGTTCTCCCGCAGAAAAGGCCTAAGGCTGATCTGAACCTTGTTCCCTTCCTTTTGGATGGTCTGGGGGTCGCGCAGATGCCGGTCCCTTTTTTTCCTTTCCAAGTAAGTAAAGGTGAGAAGGGTGACCGACCACATCGAGGCCCTTCCCTTTTTCGCGTGTTCTGAACCCAACTTTTTTTTTTGGGGGAAGCTAAGACTGGCGGTCACCGCATTTGCTCCTCCTTTCCTTTTTCCAGCCGTCCGAGTCGCAGGACGAGTCCGACAGCTTCTTCATTCCCCCCTCCCCCTCTTCGATAGACGGAAGGAAGGGTCAATCGGTGTCGGTTTCGCGCAGCTTCCCCACCCCTCCTTCTTTTTTTTTCCTTTCCTTTTTTCCCTCCCCCATGGCAGAGTCACCGTCAAACAGACCCGATACGACCATACACTCTCCCTTTTTTTTTCCCTTCTTTCTCCGTGGATGACTGTAAAAGATGTCGGCCCTTCACGCGAGAGAACGTCCCGTCCCCCCCCTCTCCTTCTCTCTTTTCTTCCCCGTATCAAAGAGCGGCGCAGCCCCGTCCTTCCTTTCTCCCCCCCTGAGAGAGGAGTCAAAAACTACCCCGCGTTCTTTCCTTCTACCCTTTTCCTCCCCCTTCCCTCCTTCCCTACTTTTCGCAAGGGACATAAAAGTCGACGTCTTAAACGCTTCCCTCCCCCCTCCTTTTTGATGGGGTTAGGAAGTAAACCGCATCGCTCTTCCCCTTTTTTCCCTCCAGTCATAAAAATGGAGAAAGAAGGCTGGAGCTCTTCAAGAAACAAAAAGAGCTTTTCAGTTTATATCTTTTTTTCCTCCACCGAGCCGCGGAAAGCCATCTTACTCTCCCCCCCCCCCTCCTTTGGAGATAGAATGTAGGACTGAGTGGAAGCGCTGCACTTTTCTTCCCCCTGCAGGCGCTGGAGATTCTGCACTCTTTTTTCTTTTCTTCTCTCTGCGACTAACGCGGGGCGTCATCGAAAGCCTGTTCTCTTCCCAACCAAAACCCTCCATCCTGGGCACAGAACTGGACCTTTCTCCCCTTCTCAATGCGATGAAGATAGGAGAATCTAAAGTACCACCCCCTCACCCTCTTTCCTTCCCTTTTTCGTCTAACCACCGTCCGCGCCTGACCGGCCTCTCTTTTT
>Ga0179593_1679894_pt1 | contig 10614 bp, 10 predicted proteins | sample CZODoug2_1_08_16_FD_185931 | JGI IMG/M metagenome (GOLD analysis project Ga0179593, IMG submission 185931) | Vadose zone soil fungal communities from Angelo Coast Range Reserve, California, USA - CZODoug2_1_08_16fungal (PacBio error correction) | ecosystem: Environmental > Terrestrial > Soil >... | reverse complement strand
TAATTTCTTAAACTCCAGCTTTGTCCTCTCTTTTTTCAGATCAGTCACAGCGGGAACTTGTCCCTTTTTTTTTTTTTTTTTTTTGACGACATCCTTTCTTGCACCACGAATGGTAATCACCCCTTCCCCCAAGGCCTCCTCTCACGCTGTCTTTCTTTTCCCCCCCTCTGGGCCGCTTGTACACAACCACTTGTCAGCCTAGTATCAGACCCCGGTAACGTTAGACTGCTATTGTTTCCCCCCCTCTCCTCCCTTAAACTATGCCCCCTCTATCCATCATCATGTTGGCAGCCTGATTTCCCCCCCGGACAAATTACGGGTTTTCCCCGGGGCCCCTGCGTGCGTCTCTCCTTTTTTCTTTTCGAGTGTTGTCTTCCCCCCAGCCCTCCCGATCGGGATCCACTCCGTGGTGCCCTCGGCCCTGGTTGCCCCTTCACGAATACTACCAAATGGATTTCAATGTGACTATTCTTCTTTTTTTCAACGGCGATCCTTCCTTCCCCCCGCATGGCCGACCGTATCCCCCCCCGACATTTCGATCCCGGTTACAATACGGTCCGTTGATCGACTTCCTGCTGGTGGGCAATCCTCTCTTGAAATAGCGAGACCCATTTTCACTTCCCAAAGGGAAACGTGCTTCACCGCTAAATTTTCTCCCCTAGGTTAATTTGCTCCCAGAGGCAGTCTTCTGCAACATTTTTTCTAGGGATAATCTCCTGCGGCTTGCAGCCCCCCCCTTTCCCCACCTCCTCCCTTCCGGCGAGGAGGCGCTGTTTCTTCCCCCCCTTTCAAGGAGTGATAACGCCGTGATTTCCTTTTCTGGATTTTTTTCGCAGCGATTGCCGTTCTGGCCTCCCTTTCTTTCTCGCAGAGGAAATCCCTTTGTCAAGTTCCACAGGACCTCCCCCTGAGGCGACCGCTTTCCCCTCTCAGTGCAACCAAAGTTTGCAGTGTGTCTTGGCTGACAGAAAGGAAGTTCCCCCTGTGACCGCCTCCCCCCCCAACTTTCTCTATCTGGTAGTCTATGACATTGGCTTCCCTCTATAGAGGGGGAATCGCGACCAATTTTTTCCCCCCCCTGCTGATCCGTTTTTTTCGGTCGAGTAGGTACGTGAGAGGATCTGGATCCCCCCCCCCCGTTCCTTCACATCAAATCAATGTTGTATCTAGACTTTGCCGAGATGTTTCTTTTTTCCCCCCTTGAACTCCCCTTCGCCGGCGAACTACTGATTTTTTCATGATGGGACATTTCCTCCTCGGAAGTTTTTTCGGTATCGGGAACTCTCTCTCCCTTTGGAGGAGTGCACAAACTTCCTCCCCAATACCCCTCCCCCTTTCCAAGAATTCCCAAACCTTTTTTCTCAGGACCCCCTCACGTCATTTCGTTCCAGTGGGGTAAAACCGATAGGCAACCCTCACAAACATGATTTTCTTGATGTGACTTCTGGATGGATCCAACATGTTGTAAAAGCCTTCCCGAAGCCCACCCCCCCACCCTTCCCCCTGTTGCATTGGTCGCGCTTTCCCTAGATCCATGGCGGATTCGAATACCCTCTTTCCTTAGCTGTGTCATGGGCAATGCCCGGAGCGTACATCAGCCCCTTAGTCCGCCAGAGAGAAGGTTTTTCCACTTGGGTGTTTTCTCTCCTCTCGGCTCCTCTTGTCGCTTCTTGAACATAAAGAAATTTCCCCCCGAGAAGAGGGGAAAGCCCCCTCACCTGAAAAAGACCCCACCCCGAAGGCCCTCGAATCCTCCCTGGAAAGAACCCTAAGGAAGAAGATGGTGGTGGATCCTACCCCAATTATTAGGTACTGGAACCCCCCCCGAGAAGATGCGGCGGGGGGTTCTTTTTCCAAGCCGCAGGGGCTCAGTTGAAACTTCCCACGCCATCTTCCCCCCCCCCGGGGCCCCCTCTATTCGGACATTTTGCCATCCTCACGACGGAACTCATTCTCCCCTACCTCGAGTCGCCGAGGTGAGATTTCTTTGTCATTTTTCGCCCACCCCCTCTTGTTCGCTTTCGCGCTATTTCAACACCTGTCTTATTCGCATTCACGGGGAAGTCGCCTTTCGACAGCACCTACACCTGTCTCTCAACCCCAATCGCCTCCCCTTAGGGGATACTTCTACCGACATTACTGCGTCGCCCTCCCCAATCCGGCCCTATTGAATTTCGCCCAGGAAGACTAAGTGTTGATTATTATCTTTCATGTCGGTGTAAACCTCTAAGTGGATCACGCTTTTCCTTCCTGATGTACACTCCACCCCCCCTCCGGTTACTACGTCACCTCCGCGTTCCCGGACCCACAGCTGGTTTTTTTTTCCTCCTCCACTGGCCACGATAAAGGCCCCCTAATGATGATGAAGATCTTTCTAGTGTAATGGTTCTACTTTCCCCTCGCGGCGACCCCCCTTGGTTTTCTGATTCTCCTTTGACTGGTACCCCTGACTCGTTTGTCAAGAGGGCTTCTTTTGTGATTCACCCTTCCCTGCATCCTTCTTTTTGGAGTTGGACGATGAGAGCCTTGGTTCTCTGTTTCCTTGGTGAAGATACTGATGGCTTCACAAAGTCACGCTGTTGACCCTATATTTCTTCTCACGCGAGGGGCGTCACGCGTGAGATTAAGAACCAGTACCCTGACCGTTCCTTTTTCTTGAATTTCAGTTATTATCATTTCACGAAAATCCCCCTCCCCGAGCCTTTTTCCCTCTTTTCCCCCCCCCCCCTAAAAATCGCGAGTTAGGAACAGTATTACGTTCTAAATCTGAGTGGACCGCGTCCACGGGCCCCGTCCCTACTGGCCACGATATGGCTGATATGTCTACCCTGCAGCGCCGAAATTCCTCAGGAAGTACCCCAACCTGACGGTGACTGCCGCGTCAGACGATTTTCCTGGGAGCTCGAGCCCCCTGGACAGTCGGTCCTTTTTCCGTCCGTGAGAGGCCTTCTGCTCTTTCCCCTTTTTATACTGTGTTAAAGGATGCTTTCGTCGGAGAATATCGGCCATCTATAAGGTTATCCTTGCTGCTATCCTTTTCTACCCCTTTCCTCCCTTTCTCCGAAGCTCAGTTGAAGTTTTCTCACATCCCCTTTGTTAATGAAGGGTCTGTGCCATATAGGGGTGGTGATCACTTTTTGTCGCCAGCAATTCCCACATCTCCCTCCCCCCCTCTAGTCGGGCGATCGGGAATGACGCTCTCCATTCTTCCTCATAAGCGCAAATCCCTCTCCTTCCCTCATCCCTCCGTGTTGTTGTTTCTGCTCTATATACCCCTTTGCCTTTTTCCTGTATAGTGACCGTACGTTCCTGAGAGCCCCACACCCCCCTTTTTATTTGCGAATTGCGGTGCGCCCTTTTTTCGCACAACCCCCCTACTTCTTCTTTCTTGTGCGACAGACCGCTTCCTGAACATCATTTTCAATTCAATGAGATTTTCGGCTCTTTTTAGACATTCTAGCAGTCTTTTTCTCTCTTGTAGACTTGCTTCTTTTATGAAGACTTTCGAACTACCCTCCCCTTCCCGCGGATCAGAAGGCCGCTCCACCAAGGCCGAAAGTGTCTCCTTTTTCTTCGATCCCCTCCCCTGTCCCCCCCCCCCTTCAATCTTTCGCGGCCCCCTTTAACCAGGTTGTTGTGCAACTGAATGTCGTGACGAATATAAGCCCTTTCTCCCGGTATTTCCTTCTTTTTTGGATTCCCTTCCCCCTAGATTTTCCGTACGGTTCCCCCTTTCTCTTTCCCTTCTGATCGGGTGCTTGATACGTTGTCACCCCCTCCCTCCGAAAGTCAATCGACACGCTTAGTATCACTTTCCTTTTCCTTTCTTAAACTCCCGATTTGGCCCTCGTCATATAGGTCCCCTCTTTCTCTTCAACCCGCGGACTTTGTCCGCTTTTTCTCGCCATAAGTCCCCAAGAAATTCCCCCCAAGGCCTAACCAAGGCTTTTTCTCTTTATCTACGCTGCTGAGTAGTGTTCCAATCCACCCCCCCGCTGGCCGCTTGAACCCGGCAGGCCCAAAGGAGAATTTCCTTTCACGTTTTCCTCTCTTTTTCAACATCTTTGAAACTAACTTAAACTATCGCACTATCCTCATCTGATTGCAGCATTGATCGCTTTCCCCTCTTTGGTGTGTTGATCCGCAACGGGGCCCCCTCGCGAGGTTCACTCTTCCCCTTCTCCTTCTTTACCAGACATGTCCGAGCAGCTTCTTGTTTTGCCCTCGGCAGGGTGAACACCTCCGGAACGAATCTATCAAATTATTTTCCTTTCAGATTGCCGCTTTCCCCCCCATTAATTTCTGTCGCCGCAATGCCGTTTATCCCACCTTTCTTCTTTTAAATCGGTGGACCCCCTACTCACCGACTCCTACCCGATTTTTCAACCTTCTCCCCATCGCACCAAGCTATTTTTTAACCAGCTCGCACCAGCTCACCCCCCCTCGAGGTAAGGGGATCGTATGAGGCCTCCTTTTTCCCATGCGATAGATCTCGGGCTCACTCGGATTGCAGCAACCCCCCCCCCCCCTCCGCCGCATCAGGCGCTTTCCCCGCTTTCCTCCTTCTCCGAAAAGGTAGTGCTCATTCCTTTGATTCCGGATTGAAGCTCTACGATGGCCGTTATGGTCCCTTCCTTCCAGCGGATCTGAAAATCCTCTTTTTCCTTTTCCGCCACGGCCGACGACATGCTCGTGTTTTTCCCAAGTGGAAGGCTTGCCTTTCTCTCTCCGTTCACGTTAACGTATTTCCGAGCCTTGTCCATTTCCACCTCTAATGCTTGTAGTTCGATGACATTTTGTGCTTCCTTTTTTCGCCGGGGAAAGGCTCCTCGAGACCAAATTCCCCCGTTGGGTTTTTTCTTCTAGATGTCCACCCCCAGTACCTTGACTGTTAGGGCCCCAGTTAACATTCAATTCACCCACCTTGGTGTAGTTGGTGCTCTTTCTCTAGACATTGAAATGTTCGGCCCACTGGCTCCTACGGAGAAAGGACCTTTGTAATGCCTCCCTTGGTATTTCTCTTCACGGTATAGGGCTATATTTTAATAATCCCCTGTGTTGTTGAGAGTGCTACCTTTGCCAAAACTTTCCCAGTACAGAATTCCTTTCCGTTAGCCGGCGTTTTCCCAGTGGTGACGAACCTTCCTTGAAAAAGTGATAACCATTACAACCCTTTGATGTGAATGGTACTTTCTAAAAAAGTCCCCCTGCTTTCCAAGGGACCTACTCTCCCCTTCCCACAACCACAAAACGGCCCAGCCTTTTTTTCTTTTTCCTTTAGTTAAACGGTCTTTTTCCCCGCGAATAGATCATTATCGGCCCTTCTCCCTTTTGTCCCGGAGCGTCACATAACTCTACCACCCTTTCATGGCGTAAGAACATCTTTTTCCCTCCGTGGGTAGCCGGCCCGCCCCTTCTTTCAAGTGGGCCTGACCACCCCTGCGGATTTCAGCTCCTCGTGTTTCCAGTCAACATTTACCTTTTTCCGGCAATCGGGTCCCTCTCCCGAAATCCGACTTCCCCTCCCGGCAGCGATTTCTTTCCCCTCCTTCTTCGGCGCACCTCTCCCTAAGACCGGCCGGATGCTGGTGGGCGATTTTTCTCTGAATCAGGGCACCTTATTTCCTCTCTTCTACATTTGCAGACTCTGCTCCTTTCCCCCCCTACCTCTAGATTCTCCCCTTCTCTTTTCTCTTGCCGGGAGTGGTACCTTTTTCGCCCAAAAGAGCTGTTTTTTTTTTCTGAATATTTAAACATTCCCAAGCATTCGGTATTACTTTCTCCCCTTCGATGCGACCGGCCACCTCCCCCTCCCCTTTTTTCGCACACACCATAGCTCCTTTTTTGGTCGGAATTGAGGCGATCTTCGCCAGTTACCACCCTCTTCCTTGCCTTTTTCGCACCCGGAACTCTAAGTTTTGATTTCTTTCCTTCCTTCTTGTTTCCACCCTGACCTCCTGAAGTGGATCTCGCTTTCGCCTCCGGATGATTGGTTTACAACCTACTTTAACCTCGCGCGTCCTCCTTTTCCCCCCGGTTGAGGATCACCCACCCCCCCCCTTGCCGTTAATTGAAGAACTTTCCCTTCTTCGGCAAAGCATGCTTCCTCTTAATGGTCGCTTTCTTTCCCCGAGGTCCAAAACAGCTGCGAACTGCCTTTTCTCCTTTTGCCTGGGTCCCCTCTTGGTTGTGTCAAGCGGCCATCTTTTCACAAGTACGCAGCGGTCTCTTCTCTTTCCTTCGAGCCTTGGTTCGTCCTGGTTTTTTCCCCCTTTTTGCCGATCCGGATGGGAAATCATTCTCCCCAGTCCCGATGTTCCTTCCGATATGGCGCACGCTCTTTTTTCCTCTTCCTTGTTTCAGAAAGTACCTACTCTTTCCCTTTTGTCGATCGACGGTCTTATTAACCCCCGACCCCCGAATATTTCACCCCCCCGCTCCTTTTTTTTACAGAAATAGAGAGTTATTCCTCTTTTTACGACGGAAAACCTGAGGATCAAAACATTTCGTCAAGGCCTACTTCCTTTTGCTGATATGCTAGTTTTTCCAAGTTAGACCTTCACTTTACCCAACCCTCCTGTTGAAAGGCCCTCCCTCCCCCAGGGAAGACATGGGCTTCTCCTCCCTGGAAATTAGGAATGTGATTTCCCTTCTCCCCTCCTTATGATACGACTTCGTCATACTCTTTTCCCCCCTCAGTATTCCTTCCTTTCATCGGAACAAAGAAGTTTCGAGCCCCCCCCCATCCAGTCTGGATACGAAGTTCGTTTACTTCCTCCGACCGGTCGATGATGCTGGTTCTTTCTTTTTTGATGACAGATTAGCGATCCCCGGCGTGGCGCCCGCACCCTTCCCCTTCCTAAGTCGGGCTCGTTGGATTTCCTTTCCTAGAACTGATCAGAAGCTGATCGACATGCTATTTTCCTTGTGGTGTTGAGAGAGACCCTTTTCCCCTCTTTTTTTCTCTGATCTTCTACTAGAGAGTACCTCCCTATTCCCGTCTCTACGTGAGTCTATTTGGAATGCGGGCTTCAAAACCCCCTGATCATTGGCGCACCTTTTTCCTTTCCCCCCCACGCATAATCGACCGGTCCCTTTCCCTTACCTTCACCTTTCTTCTTCCTGAAGGCTTAAGGTAGTCTAAGGAGAACACTTATATTGTTCTCTCCGTATGAAGACTTTCTACAACCCCCCTTTCAACGTATACCTTCCTCTTTATCCCCCTCCTTCCTCCCTACGTCGAACCCCTCCTGTAAAGGGAACCTTGCTATACAATTCCTCCTTCCCTACAAATTCTTCGTTTTCCCACTTCATTTCAAGTTCCTTGAGTAGACCCTTTCCCCCCATGGGCGGCGCCGTCTCAGCAGAGCGGTTTTTTTCCTTGACGCCTTTTTTATCTCGGTCCCTCTTCAGTTTCGTAACCGTTCCTAGCGATTCGGTAAGGCTTTTTAAATATTCGGTCGTGTCCTACTGACGGAAAATTCCCTCGACCCCTTTCCTCATCGTCGTTAATTTATTTCGCTTACGACACAGTAGAGTTTTTCTCGTCAACCCCCCCCCCCCCCACCAGGGGAATTTCTTTTTCCCTGCTTGAGTGAGAAATAACCTGTAATAACACCCTTTTTTCCCCCCAGGCTCCCGCCCCCGAGTAAGATGCTTCAACCCCCCTTTCCTCTTCGCTGCCCACAACCCCTTTTCCCCTTGCAACAGGAGACTCCCTCAAGTTCGAAGCTCCCCTAAACCCATCCCCTTTCTTCTAATCGTCATATCATTTTTTTTACTTTTTCTTCTCTTTTCCCAGTTCGGATTACACTTTTCCCCCGGTGGTGTTGTGATCCGCCCCCCCCCCCCAGGGCCCTTCGGTCCCTTCTATTTTACCCCTGTCGAGTGTTGTATGTTACCCTCCTTCTGTCGGATCCAATTAAGTCCCTTTTCATGGTTGAACACCGACATGCCGCCCTTTTTTCTTCTCCTCCCCTTATTTGGTCTTCCGGTTGTTCTCCCTTCCCCAAGATGGCAGGAGTGGACCTGTAGGTCGCGCAATTTTTATCCCCGACTTGACGCGTTGGTGTTTTCTCCTTTTTCCAAGCGGTGTCTTTCTTTCCCATTTGATAGACGGCACGAATTCAATCGCCCTCCCCCTTAGAGCGCCGCCCCCCAGCATCTTTTTCCCTCAAGCACAAGTCTCCTCGCACAGCTCTCGAGAGGTAAGGTTTCGGCCGTTTCACAATTTTCCCTCTTCTAGGGCCGCTCAGCCGAGGATGTGCCCCCCCCGTCTCAAAAAGCCGCTCTCGGCGGGCTGGTTTCCTCCCTTTTCCGATGAGGTTTCCCCTTCACGCCATCTTGGAATTTTCAGGTTTCTTTAAGAGGAATCGGGTTCTCTCTCCGCCTCTTCCCTTCTTTTATGGTACCTTTAATGGAAAAGAGTCCTTTACAGTAGGGATGGTCCATTCCACTGCCGCCGCCTCCTTCCTCTCCTTCCCCCCTGTATGCTTTGCCTTCGCGCGGCTCTCCAGGAGTTAAAGTTACTTCCCGCGCCGGGGCCATTCCTGCCTCTTATCTGTGTTAGCCCCCCCTCTAACCTTGGCTCCTCCCGTTTTTCGCCGGGGGAAAGGCCAAAAATTAAACCGGTTTCGTGTGTTTTGTCGGCGAGTATTCCCTTTTACTCTCGGCTGTTGATACATCCCCCCTCATCAAAAGAGTAGTTTTTTTTCTTAATTGCCTATCCAGGTTTTGTCCACTGGAACCGAAATTCCCCCTCGACGGCGAAAGGCTTGGTATTTTTTCCTACCGTCCTCTTTTGCTTACGTTGTGCCGGTCTCGAGTCATCTCTCTCTTTTCTCCTGTGTGTGAGATTTCCTTAAAGATACCGTGCCTCTTCCGCTTCCTGCCGGTTTCTCCTGATTACCACAACGTCAGTCAGTTCAATGTCATTTCGTTCACAGTGGTCCCCCCCCCCTCCCCCGTGTCCCCCCCCCCCTTTTTATGTCTTTTTTCTCGGTATGGCTCCATCTTGCCCCTTTCTCCCCTACTCGACCTCCTCCAACACCCAAAACTTTTTAGGCCTGATTGGTCCCTCAGTCAAGGACTCCCTTGGCGGGCCCCCCCCCGCGATAAAATCTCCCCTGTGGGCAATGCCGTCGTTCCCCCATTTACGTTAAACGACCTTTCTCTCAGAGAGCAAGAATTAAAATCAGTATCTTCCTAGCGCGCGCCTTTGTAGAGGCCTGTTCTGGACAATAAATCCCTTCCCTCTTAGATAGAGGTAATCTTTAAATAACCCGCCAAGGCTTCTTCCCTGAGCGAGCCCTCCCTCCCCGCCGGAGGAATCCTATTTCTTGAAAGAAATTTCTTCCTTCTCTTAGGAAAAAGCTGTTTAGGCCGGGCGGAGGTGTTCCTTTTAAAGAGCAGGCTTTTCTTGCACCCCTGAGAAGCTACTTCTCCTTGCAGAAGCTTCATCATCCTCCCTCTTCGAAACCTTCTCCCTTTAGCGTGCCCTTTTCCTTTTTCGAAAAACCTGCTTGGTGCTTTTCTATTTCAAAAAGAGGCGTTTCTGTTCCTTTCTAATTAGATGCGACAGCCACCCCCTGCGCGACAAAAACCACCCACTTGTCTTGTGGATACTCTTTTGGGGCCGGACCGACATTTTTCCCCCGTTACCAAATCCTTCATTTCGAAACCCTTTCCCCCTCCCTTCTGTAGATTAGTTCCGTTTCTTCTTGGGTTCAACCCTGCCCTTCCGTGTTCGTAGCGCGGCATGCTTTCTCCCGGTCGACGTTCACCCTCTTTCGTCACCTCGTTTTGCGGATCAACAACCTTTTCCCCTGTTCATGCCGAAACCTCACAAGATCAATTCCCCTCCTGATGATGAAGATCCTCTCACTTTTCTGTGTAATGAGTTCGCTTGAGTTTTTTTCTGATCCCTCTGGTAAATGCCCGATTTTCCCCCCCGCGGACATCGGGGCTTCTCACACGCTAAGAAGTCCTTTTTACCCCTCTGGTCTTCCCTGGTTGTGATTCCATCGATGGCTTCATGATGGCGAAATCCCTCCCCCAACTCCCGCTTGTTGCCTCTTCTTCGGTTTTTTTCGTTAAGAAGTAACGACGATGATATCTATTGAATTTCCCCCTTCCTTTCCAAAAAGACCCCTCCCCCCTTTCCCCTCCCCCCCCGCTTCCCCTTTTCCCCGTTATTAACCGTACGGGACGGTTTACGACTGACCTCCCGCCAAAACAGTTTTTTCTTGCAATCACCGGCCCCCGCCTTCTTCTTCGCGCCGACATTAGTTTCGTTAGAAGAAACTTCCCTGAAGTGAACCTTCTCCTCCTTTGAGGGAAGTTTCCTCCCCTCAGGTCAGGGTCCTGACGAATGTAGTGAGCGGCTTCTTCCCCCGGGTTGTAAAAAGTCCCCTTTTTTCCTGACGTCTTCATTCCCTTCCCCTTATACAATTAAGGTTCCCGAATGTCTAACCTTAATCTTCAGTGAATGAAGTCTCCCACCTCTTTTTTTTTTCCCCTCTTTTTGCTGCTTTGTTTCTTCATCCTTTTCATCCCTTCGAGAACCCGCACCTCAATGAGAGAGGCCCTTGGAGAACCCTCCCAGGGGGCGACTCC
>Ga0179593_1608316_pt1 | contig 10614 bp, 15 predicted proteins | sample CZODoug2_1_08_16_FD_185931 | JGI IMG/M metagenome (GOLD analysis project Ga0179593, IMG submission 185931) | Vadose zone soil fungal communities from Angelo Coast Range Reserve, California, USA - CZODoug2_1_08_16fungal (PacBio error correction) | ecosystem: Environmental > Terrestrial > Soil >... | reverse complement strand
TTCGCCCCTTGCAGGATAATTTATTTTCCGAATGACCAGTCCGGTGTGCTTTTTTTAACGTGCGCTTTCGCTTCCGCCACATTTTTGTCTTTTTGTCGGCTCTGCGCTTTTGCCAAATCCCTCTTTTTCGTATTATATGCCACCTCGAGCCAGGACAGCTCTCCATTCGCCCCCTCTTTTTAGTCACATGACGCCCATTTACGCATAATTGATTGTGATTCAGTGCCCCTTGAAACCTTTTGCTCGCGCCATCCTATTGAGTTCACGTTGCTTGGGTAAGCTCCGCCGGCCATTCCCTCCGTCCCCTTTCGGCCCCCTCCCCCTCCCCCCCCATCCCCCCGGGGCACATTTCAGTGATCAGCTTTCACAATAGCTGCCCCCCTTCTGAGTTCCCCTGTAAAAGCTCCGACCCACGCACAGATATCCGGAGGCGCGCAGTTTTAGGTTTCACTTCTCGGGGGCTCGGGGTCGACAGGCTCGAAGAACGCCCCCTGGTTTTTTTCCCTTCGGTGCGATATCCCCCCTATAAGTGCGGTCAACTATTTCGACCCTTTCCTCGGCAGCCATGACGAGAGACGTCATTTTTTCATCCTCCTCCTTCTAAGAATCCGAGCGCGCGCGCGGGGTGAGCAATTTCGATGGTCCGTGACCCTTCCGATTCCCCCGGACCCGCCACAACACTCCTCTATTCTGCGGATCCCTCCGCGACGAACCCTCCAAAGTGCCACCGCGTAGCAGACGGACAATCGCTGCGCATCTTCCTTTTTCTCTTCGGTACCCCTCTGGAATGTCAAGTCTTCCTACCCAATTGTCAGCGAGGCCGGGAGGCAGGTTCACACTTCCCCTGCTCTCCCCAGGCTCCTCTTAATAACAAGACACCTTCGAGGTAATCCCTTCCCCCCCCGATCACGACATCCAACACACTCCGCCTTTTATTCCCCTTTCTTCCCTCCCCCGTACTTGTTCTACCTCATGGTTCCCGGAAAAAGGTTTCCCGCGCACTTCCGGCGGTATCATCCAGGAATTCCCCCACAGGATGCTTCTTTTACAGGTCACTTATCCCCGTTTCAAGCCCTGGGATCGCCTGGAAAGCCCAGATTCCGGCCCGTTCCCGGACTTGGTTGGCGACATACACGACTGGCACCGACTCCCTCTTCCTCCTCCTCCCCCTTTGACCCCCCCTCGGCAGGTCTAACAGCCACCGCTGCAAACCCCCTCCCCCTTCCTTGCATCCGCGCTCTGTCCGAAAACGCTGGCCCCCTTGAAATAATGATTTTTTCCCGCGCCCTTGGCCTGATATTTGTAATCGATTGCCAAGGATCCTTTATCCCTTCCTTTTGCCCCCTTCTGGAAGTCGCGCTGCGATCGCCGACCCCCCCCAGCGCCGCAAGGATCATCTTACGGGATCGGTTGCCGTCTCAGTTCCTCCTTTTTCTCCTTTTTCAACGTACAATGGAAGAGGAAAGAGCTCTCTCTTCCCCTCCGTTGTTGGTTTTTCTTCCATTCCGTTTTTGTCTCCGCGTTGCGAACAAGAACCATCTCTTTTGAGGCGAGCCGATGACAGGCCCATGGATGATCTTGACCCTTTTTCAGCCCTTCTTTTCTCAAGCGGATCGACTCCGATGATGTGAAGGATGAAATTACTTTGATATCGGCAGCTTTTTTTTCTCCCTCTGTTCTTTCCTCCTCTCCGTTTCAGTGGGAGTGCGCAAGTTTTGGACAAGACGATCACGGCTCGTCGGTATGTTCTGATGGCGGTTTATCAGCTTTTCTTTCCCCCCCCCCGGAGAGTTTTCTCTTTTTCGCCTGTGTAGACTTTGCATCATCGGGAGAGGGTTTCAATCTTTTTGGCTTTTCCCCCAATTGATAAACCGACCGTTGAGGCAGTGAATCTTCTTACAATGTAGATTTTAAATGTTTTTTTTGCGATTCTCACCGACCCAGGCATGTAAGCTCTGTGGGTGGCTGCCTTTTTTCTCTATCCTTTGAGCCGTGCCGCGATTTGAGCTTTTAGCTTGTTACGGCATCTCTACAAGAAGAAATTGTACGTTTGAGCGGTTCCAGAATACTTAACATGTTGGTAAGTAGATTTTTCGGAACGGCACATTCTTTTGGAGCTTCCGTAAGTTACGAGAATTTGTGGCTTTGGATCATAGTAATACATCAATTAGATGACTTTCTTTTTTCAAGGCTCGATCAATTTAGGGGGTGGGGGTCTTTTCCCCTCTTTCCCCTTCTTCTCGAAGCCCTAGTAGATAGATGCGAGAATGGAAAGTTTCTGTTTTTTTCCATTTTCCCCCAATCCCCCCCCCTCGGATTATTCCTCCCTCACTTTATCGGAGTTTTTCAGTTTTGCTAGGGAGAGATACCTTCTCCTCCATAGAAATGCCCATCCCTTAGCTCCCCTTGATAGGAGTGTTCTATACCCCTTTTTATTTCCCCCTTTCCGTCTCGCCGTTACCCTGCCAGTAGTATGGAGCGCTGTCGGACGCACTTCATCGCGGGCGTTTCTTTTTCGGCCACCCTTGTCGCTTTTTAGAATTCATGTAGACCCTAGTTTTTTCCTCTTCCTCCCCCACCGTTCGGCGCCCCCCCTTCGTAGAGCTGCGGTCGGAGAGTTTTTCCACAGTTGCCTCCGCCCCATTCGGTATCATTATACGTGAGAAATCGCTTTTCTCTTTTGCTTCCCCAGTTGAACTCGCGCGGACTAGTCACTGTCCCTCCCCAGGAGGTCCCTTGACCTCAATAGGTCCAGTGTTTCTCCTCTCATTGAGACCCCCTTTTTCTCTCCAAGAGATCATCATGCTGCTTCCCATTTTTCTTTTCTTCTCCCGATAGTTCTTTTACATCTCTGCCCCTCGCAAGATTGCCATTAACCTCTTCCTTCTTGTTTGGTACCCCGCCACCCAAAAGCGCCCAATACAGGGAAGGTTTCCAGATACAATTTTCCCAGTCCCTTCCCACTTCTTTTCATTCAAGTTCCAGAATGATCCGTTTGCATTAATCTACTCTTTTTTTTCCCCTCTAAGTGTTTCATGTCCCAGCGGATCCTCTTCCCTTGAATTACCAGTTTTGTGCTTTTGTCATGATTGCGGTAGCTCTATGCCCCCAAACCTAGGGATATGTGCGCTTTTTTCCTGCTTTTGCCAAACGCCGCTTCGTACTATGACAAGCTGCCGTCGATAAGGGACAGCTTGATTTAACTCTACCTCTCTCCTAAGGACCCCTAAAAACTTTAAGAATGATTCTGTGCACGAGTGTCTTCACTGACTCATGATCGATTGATCCTCTTCATGTTGCCCCCCTTTGGGGTAATGGACCCCCTTACAGGAATTCCTTCCTTCCCTTTGGAAACTTCAAATCCCCCTTCTTCACGTTTTCCAATGATCCGCCCTCGCTTGATCAGGAAAATTCAACCTCTTCTGTCCCTCCATCTAAGCTACATACAGGGTTTGTTATAATCGATGAGGGGTCTTGCAGCGACCACAAGTTTGAGGGACCGAACCTCCCCGCGTTCCCCGCCGATAAGTGAGGCGCCTTCGGATCCAGAAGTCTTGCCGTTCTTCCCTCCCTTAGAGCTCCTTAGTGGCATCTTTAGTTTTCGCCTTACCCCCCCCCCTTTACTAGATCTAGAGATTTCGAGTTCCCTATTTCCTTTCTTTCTGGCCCGTCCGGTGAAAGATCGCTCCAGACCTTCACTCCCCCTTACCAGGTTCAGGATTTGTCTCTGCGATTCCGCGACGAACATTCCTGCCACGTCTCGACAGCGAAGCAGACCTTTATTTTCCCTAAATTGCGGGTCGTGGTATCAGCCCTTTCAGGGAAGGATCCCCCTCATCCTTTTGTCCCCCCCTTTATGTCATCAGGCGATGCGGAGACCGCTCTTTCAATGAGGAAAACAGTCACAATTCTCCTTTTAGCAAGACACGATTAGGGTTCCATTTCACACGCAGTTCCCTTTCACGACTCCGAGTTGATTTGATCGTATAAAAGTTTGACTTATTTCCCTTCCCCCCTCCCGTTTGGCCTCGTGACGGCACCCCGGAGTAAAAGCGTGAAGGACTAAGGTCCCCCCGGCGCTCCCGCCTGGAACCCCCTTTAGAGCTCTTTCATCTCCCTCGGCCCTGGAGGTATCGAATGTCAAGCAAGATTTCACGGTCCCCCGTAAAAACTTGCCGTTTATCTTGGTCGACCCGTTAAACGTTTCCCCTTCTGCTCTACGGACCCCCTACTTAAACCCTGGCCGCACAGCCCCCTGCTGCGGTTCACCGCCTCTCCAGGCCGTCCCTCGCCTGCTTCTGGTCAAGAAACGCAGACACCTCCCCTTCCTATACTCCTCGCAAAACAGTACCAGCACAAAAGCATGCAGATCCTCGTAATTTTTTATAACCCATGCCTTCCTTCCCTTTTGTCGATGTATTTTCAAACTGGTCAACCCCTTGCTCCCGCCGAAAAGGGATCATCCTCTTTGAAGGAATAGATAGACTACCCAGCTCGTGTTCGTGTTTCTGCGTTTTTCCCCCCCCCATTTATACTCGGATCTCTTCTTTCCTTCTCCTCCCCCCTTTTTTTTTTTCTCTTTCCGCGCAAATTGGGCGATTCGCCCCCGCCCCCCCACACTCGGACTTCTCCGTCTGGCGAGCAGATGCCCCGTCGATGGATCTTTTCTTTTTTGCAGCTTCTCCCTTCTTCAAGTCCCCCTGTCGGATCGAACGAACGATGCTGATGTCATGCTCAATCTGCCGCTTTTGTCGTTATATGACTTTGGTCATTGTCGCGTTTCAGTCTAGGGGAAAGCGTTTTAGTTGGACCCTCTTTTTTGTTCGTCTCTTTCCCCGGTTTCGCCCTTGTGCTGGGCAGCTTCCTTCGCTGTCGCGTCCCTTTTTTTTTCCTCCTATCCTTTGTCAAAGGATAGGCACTCCCCAAATAAAGAAGAAACGGCCAGTCCAATTAGTTTCCATGCGATCCCTCCATTTTTTGCCGTTCCCCCCCCCTTTTTATCCGTAAAGGTGTTCGCGAAGCTGTGGTGTCGAGTTTTTATATCCCCCCCCTTCTTTTGCGCCCCAGCTGCTTGGTGTTCAGACCCCTGTTGCTCCTCGGCCAGGTCCCTTTGAGCGGTAGCTCACTACTCCCCTTTGGGTTCTTCTACCTCGTCCCGGAGTTGTCGCGATGAAAATATGCCTTTTATTCAGCTACGCGCCCTTTTTGGTAACGCCTCAGAATACGGACACTCATCGCATTTGGTTAAAGATTGTCCATTCCATCAGGGCCCTTCCCCTCGAAGGCCTTTTCTCCCCTCGATTGTCCGTTCTATCTGGTCGCTGCCGTGGAACTGTCATGAGTTCTTCTTCTCCTCCCCACCTGAATGGTAGTACGGAGGTTGTGTCGTCGGGAGCAGATAATCGTTCCCTCGAAATGCTCGCCTTCCGTCTTTCTCCTCCCCCCCTTTTCGCCTTCCCTCCGCTTCTATTGAAGGATCTAGGAAGTTTTTTCGGATATTCATCCTTTTCTCTAGGCCAGCAAAATGATAAGGTGAAGAGTATTTTCCCAACTTTTCCCCTCCTTGCGTAGAAATTTAGAACCCGCATAGTTCTCCAAAAAAAGTGCTTTTTTGCTCGGTTCTTTAGAGATGGTTGTTCGCACCAAAGGTACTTTTTCGCATAGATTGTCGGATTCAGGCGACCTTTTTTTATACCTTTTGAAGAGGGTATTTATTGAAGGCTTACAAGAAAATAGCTGACCTTTTTATATTACTTCTGGGACCCCATAGGGCAAACTTGAAATCAACGGCTCAGTTGTTCTGTTTTGTCGTGGGTATTGATGTCTTTGTTGTTTCTTTTAGGGGTTGCTTGATTTTTTTTTTAATTCTATGTGTTTTAGGCGGGGGTTCTGTTTGGAGGTCATTGGCTTGGGTCCTTGCGTCTGGGGTGTTTGGAGTTTTTTCAAATTTTCTCTTCCTCTCTCAAGGCATCATATGCTTCCCCTTTTTCGTCATGTGTCCCCCTCTTAGCTTTTACACGTTTATTCGCAAAGTTTCTACCCGAAATGCAGGCGTTTTTTTCAAAATTCTATCGGACAAAAACTCCATCTCCGGCAGGTTTGCCTTCCTCGAGCACAAAGTAAACCGCCTTTGCATTCAAGTCGATTCCCCATTCTACGGCTGTGCCTCTTTCCTGTGGTTTTTCTAGAGTATCCTCACGCCGGCATTCTGATCGTCCTGAATGTCCCCCCCTTGTGTTTTGACAAGTACGTTGTTCTCTTTCTCTTCCTGCCGGGCGATGTGCTCTTTTTGCAGGATTTCTTTGCGCGGAGATTAGATCTAAAAGATGAAGCGATTGACAGAGATTTAACTTTACCTCACACGACCAATACGTCCATTGATGCTCATTGGAGTTAAAACCCCCTTATCTTCACCTCCAATTTGCTAGCTCCAGGAGAATTGTTTTCCCTTTTTTTCCCCCCCTTGGTTTTCCTCTACATCGTACAAGTCATATAAGTCCCCTATTTTCGGTTCCCCTTCCACAATCACATAACCTTGAGCACTGTTATCCACGGCCCTCTCCCTTCTTGTCTGCTTCTCCACGTACGACCCCAGTTAGCTCAAGAGCGGCCTCGCAGATCCAATCCCCTTTTTTTTCTTCGAGTCTGTTCTCGGAATTCGAACGCCAAACATGCGCCGCGGACCAAGCAAAGTCCTCCTGCGCCCTCCCGGCGATCGAAGAAGCATTCATTCGGAAAGCCCCTCGCGTTGGAAAGGCAGGCTAGAACACCGCCTCATAAGATCTCTCCGGTTCGGGTGCGCGCAATTTCCCTTGGAAGCGAACTGTATCAGCGGTACAAACCCTAAGAATAACTCATTGATGTACCTTTCAAAAGCCGGCGCAAGGTCCCTTTGCCCCACTCCTGACAAGTCTACGCACCATCGATTGACTCCGCCCCGAGTGAAAGAGGTATCAAGAGTTTCGTTTCCACTGCTAGGAGTTTCCGAGGCGTTAGGTAGAATATCCCCCTCCACAGCAAAAAAGGTACTGATGAAGAAATACGGCCGATGTTCCTTCGCGCCCTTCCTTCCTGAGTTTAAAGACCAAACAACCCCCCCTAAGGGTTCTTTCCCCCCTCCTCAACCGTCAGTTCTGCTCCCGATGCTACGGCCAATTTCGAAACGAGCACTCCGGCCAAAGCGAGCTCTTATAAATAAAGGACTTTTTTCCACCCACCTCTCGGTAAGGACTGGATGTACGTCATGCACCTAAAAGCCCCTTCACCTGGCTTCTTGTACATTTCCCTCCCCCTTTTCAAGTGCCCCCTTCCCGGTCGAGTGTTATTCTTTTCCCCCATTTTCCCCCGTGGATTTCGAGAGACAGGTCCAGCTAAACCCTTCCTCCTTCCCAAGCAACAGCTCGGAACCCCCTACTTCAGCAACAGGGACTCGGAAGAGTCGTGCCGACAACCTGTCCAGCACCCGCCGGAAACGCCCTCCCCCCGGTTCACGGGCCCAAAAGCATGCAGATCGTCCAGATAACCTCCTTCGCGGTACGCCCCGGACCGATTGAAAACTGGATGAAGTCTCTCTCCCGTCTACATTTCTCAGGCCGGGCATACATTTATAGCCTCCTATCAGTCAGACGGTTCGTGTTCTTTTAGACCGTTCTTGACCTCAGATATCTCTTGTCCTCATCGTTGTTTTTGAGATAGCTCCTTTCCACAGAGTTATTCCCCCTTTTCGAGAGCGTGATGACCCCCCCCTACCTCCTTCTCTTTTTTTCTGACCGTTCCAACGATGTCCCCTTGCGCGATGTTCGCCTTAGCGGCGAACTTTTTCAAAGTTTCCTCTCTTAAACAGCGACCTTCATCGACTCCGAGATGAATTTGCGCTATTGGCCTGGAGTATTTCTCGTTTCGGAGGACTTGGTCCCCATTTTTTGTACCTCCCTTGTCGTCCTCGTCTTGAATGTTGCTGATGGAGTTTCTGCAGCTTGGGCTTGTTTTAGCGTTGCATGTCGCGAGCAATCATCGGCGGCGTCTGCAAAGAATGTGTCTGGTCTCCCCCCCCCCCTCCAACGACCTACTGTTTGAATGCAGTGAAATAGTTTGAACATGTAGCTCGTCAGGAGATGGGACTAAAGCCCCAGTTCCCTAGAGTGCCTATGTGGGTTGGAGTGCTATTTCCTCCCCCTTGAGCTTTTCCTCTCTTTGCTATTCTAAATGTAAGGAGTCCCCTAGCCTCCTCCCTTCCGTTTCCAAGTTTTACTCAACGGCGATGTTGGTTTCATGTCGTGATAGGAAAGGCTTTTTTTTTTATCTCCCTCTCCTTTTCTTGTCTACTAGACCTTGTTGGCTGTTTTTTTAAGGGATCATTTTTTTCGCCTACGCTGAAAGCATCTCTTTTACTCTTCCCTCTGATCCCCTTCCACCGTTCGGGCGGCGATATGCGATTTTTTCGTTATCTATTTTCCCTGGAGAATTGGCTTAGTAGTGTCATCCGAAACCTCTATGGTATTCGAGTGTTTGACGCCCTTCTTTTCTCGATACCCCTCCCCCATCAGATTGCTCTCCCCGATCCCCAGACGCTCTCGGATCTATATCTTACGGAGCGGGAAGTTTGATGCATGATCATGAAGAAGTCTGGAGCTATTTGTCGGAAATTAACCTGTCTTTGGCTCCCTCTTTCCTCGGCCCCACCTTGCTGCTGTTCCCACCGTAGAACCTTTAGTCTCCTCCCCCCCCCTGGAGTTTAGTGTGCAGTGAGGTTTTAGGGGACACGTTTGCAGCTCCCCAGCGAGGAAGTGAGAGACCTTTTTCCTCCGGGTATGCTTTGTTACGTTGCTTCCCCAATCGAGCGGAATTAGATTTTGCCTTCATCGGTTCTCTTCCCCCCCTTTCCCCCCTCCCATAGCGGAAGTGGTGGTGACCTTTTCATATTTGCATTTCCTATCACTATGTTCCAAGTCTCATCTTTCTTGTATTTCGTCAGGTCTATAGTAGCTTACATCTTCCCTTCTCTCCCTTTACCCCCTCAAAGCGCCTCAGTGGAAACTTGAATCCTGCAAAAAGAGCAATCCCCGGCAGGTGTGGCCTTTAACAAGCGCCTGCCCCCACGCCCACGCACTGTTCATTCAAGCTAAAGAATTATCCCCTTGTTCTCTCTTTTTCTTATCACTCCTGTTGTGTGCTTCATTACAGCCCATCATTTCTTCCGTTTTTTCCCACCAAGGGCCCCCGGTTTGGCTTTCAGAAACGTTGCGCTCTTTTTTCTTCCTGACCAACTCTTTTGCAGTTAGTGAGCTTTCAAAGTTTTTCGTTTTCCGTATTCTATGCCAAGCTTGCCCTCGATTTAAGGGCTCCCTCCCCAGTCTATCTCCTTCCCAAAATCCTCTTCCTCTGCTACTTGGTTTCCGGAAACAAGTTTTTTTTCTACTCCCCCCCTCGAAAATCGCGCCTAGGTTCCCCTGCACTTGGGTAACTCGACTTGACAGTCATCTCTGTCCGATTTTGGACCCTTCCCAAATCATAACCGGAGGCATTTCTCACGTCTCCTATCCTCTCTCGCTGCGGTCCCCTCCCTGCTAGGAAAACGCCTAACGAAGCGGCTCTCTCTCCAAATCACGGTTCGAGCTCTCCTTGTTCGATTTTTCCCCCTACCTCAATCGACCATGGGTGGGGCAGAGCCAAAAAGACGCCCCTTGCTGTGTCGAGTCGATGAACGAGTAAGGTACTTTTTGCACCCCCCGCTTTTAGCCTTTCATATAACCCAAAAAGCGTTCCGTCTCTGCGATCCCTCGCGGGGCCGAGAACTTGCGGGCTCGAAAGGAGTTCACGACAGCGGACGACCCACTTCCCTCCTTTTCGAAGGATCTCTTTTCATAAGCGACGAATTAAGGCCAATTCCTTGATCACAATCGCTGACGATTCGCCATGCTCTCTTTACTAGTTCGCCCGACGGTAATTTCTTTAAGATCTCCGATCTTGTCAGAGAGGGGGGCGGTAGCCCTATTTTCTCACATGCTGCCCCCCAAGACCAACACCCTTTATTTCATCCCCCCCATTACAGGCTCGGTTTCTCCCCCACGACGTTGTCTGAGACCCCCCCATTTTGACGGTAGTCTTGAGCTTCGTCTTTTCTTCTGCTCCCTTAAAATTGCGAAAGCGCAAGTTCTTTTTCCTCTCCCTCCTCTAACCCTTCCACCAAAAGCGATACCGGCATGGATAGGTAGTCTCGCATCTCTCTCCCCAGACTGTCTTCTAGCAAGAAATTTCTCCGGTTCGTTTATATTGGTGAGAACAGGGTCCACAGTGGCCAAAGTGGACGCAGTCCCGATTGCGAGAGCCAAAGTCTTTACATTTCCCCCCATCTCACAGCCCTTGCGTAAAACAGCCGGCCCCCTTCCTAGGGTCCCCGAACCAAGATTCCAGCATCCGGTACACGAGACAATGTCAGGCAACAGCACTTCCCAACTTTTAGTAATCTCCTCTCCGCATAAGCATTTAGCGTGTCGCAGACCTATTTATCAGTTCCGCGAAAATGCCGAAAGGATCACCACTTTGTGCTTGTTCTTCTCTGCCTCTCCGTCCGAGTGTTCCGTTTCGCTCTTTACCCCATTTTCTTTTTGAAAG
>Ga0179593_1509176_pt1 | contig 10614 bp, 10 predicted proteins | sample CZODoug2_1_08_16_FD_185931 | JGI IMG/M metagenome (GOLD analysis project Ga0179593, IMG submission 185931) | Vadose zone soil fungal communities from Angelo Coast Range Reserve, California, USA - CZODoug2_1_08_16fungal (PacBio error correction) | ecosystem: Environmental > Terrestrial > Soil >... | reverse complement strand
GAACCTCCCTTTTCTTCGAGCTCCCCCCTCTTGAAGGATGCTCGCGGATCCAACAAGATATGTTTTCTCGCGCTTTCCCGCAAGACACGCCTTGTGGTGGATACCAATGGCTTCCTTTACATTTTCCTCACTGGTTTTAGGCTACACGACACGTTTTTCCCTTTTTCTTTGGAGAAAATTGGTCTTCAACCCCCCCTCTTTCCCTCTCTTCCCTCGTTTGATGACCGAATGGATAAGGGAGATTGACTTCAGCAATGATTAGTTGCAACTTCCTTCTGAAACGCCCATCGACCGACCCGATATGCTCAGCCCGTTTCTCTGCGCGAGCCCCCCTTTCCATTTTTGATTAAAACCTCTCAATCCCTTGCCTTTTCTCCGTCGCGACCCGAACGATATGACACCAGCTGCCAAACTCTGGCCTCGTTACTTTTCGTTCCTGCCTTTTTTTGTTGAGATACCTTTGCCCTAGAAAACAGGTCCTACCATCCATTGCCTCTTTTCCGACGACACGATCGCCCACTTGTAGGTTTAGGAGAGGCTCCCCCCCACCCGCTTTCTTTACTCCCATTCTATCTGCTAGTCTAGTTCTCATTCCCCCAATTATCCCCTATCTCCTTTCTTCTTTTTTCCCTTTTTCGTGTCTCCATCTGCCGCGTGGCGCGTTTACCCATCAGCGATCGTTTCGTGCTCGGACCTTTTTGCTTTTTCTTCTATCTCTGGTAGATAGTAGTTTTCTCTTCCAAAATGGAATCCTCCTTTCCCCTCCCCTTTTTTCAGCTCCCTTCCCCGCTTACTAAAGTCATTCTGGCGTGACTGTGTTGTCTGAATGTGTCAACCGGCTTCTGCGGTATTTTTTTTGTTTCTTTTGCCCCTTAACAGAAAATGCCAGTCCCCCTATCTTCGATCTTCTGAAGGCCGGAGCGTCGTCATGCTGGACGTCGGGTTCTGTCCTCGGGACCGGGAGCGACGTTTGATTCCTTTGGTCAGAGAATTACCTGTCGATCCCCTTTCAGATTTTTCGTTCCCCCCTTCTTTTCCCCTATCCTTGGCGGTGGCCTTTGGTTTCCCCCTACCTTTGTTGAGTAATGATTGATAACCCTGCTGTCACGATTTTGCGGAACCCCCTTTTTCCCCGTTTGTTCATCATGAAAAGTTGTTTCTCCCTTCTTTTCTGCCTGTGTAGGCGAACGACTCTCTACATCCCTCGCCTCCGTCTTTTCTTCTATAGTCGTGTCCTTTCTGCTTGGCACTTTTTTTCTTTTTTTAACTCCGTGGAGATTTTTCCTTCAAGCAAACTACTTCGATTCTTCTCTTCCCCATCTTCTTCTTTCTGATCTCGCGAATGTTCCTGGGTTTCCATATTTGCTTTTACGGCAGACCTCGCACGCCCTCCCCCCAAGCTGCACTCGACGTTCTTTCCCTTTCCGATTTGTGGACGAGTGAGTTTTATTTCCTCCGGATTGAAACCGGAAGCAGTTTTTTTCCCCCCTTGCCCCAAGCGTTCACTTTTTTGCAGCCTATGAGAAAGGTGATGGCAGCGGCCAAGGTTGACATTCAGCTCCGGCGCAACCGCGATTGTTCCCCTTTATCGGGACGTCCTGCCTCAAGAATGCACCGGCCCCACGTCCAATTTCCCTCTTTGAACCTTTGTCGTCCCCCCTCTTTCACTCGCCCCAGCTTTCCTCAGAGCCAGTTGGCCGATTTTCTGATCCGCTGGCGGTCGTTTCCTCGTTTTTTGCCCTTTCTTTACCCCCCCCCTCAGACTGGTATTTTTTAAGGTTGTCGAACCGATGTAGGACGAAATGCGACTCCTTCCTGGCTCCTTCGCGCAAGGCCTTAGGATCTCCCGTTTCCCTTGTCTCGCCCCTGCTTATCCCACCCTTTTACGTCTCCAGGCCTTCCACTTTTTTTTGGTGTTTCCCCCTCGCCTCCTTTGATGTAGTAGCTAAGCCTCCTTTCCCCCCCCTGTTTCCCTCCTATTACGCCTGACGAAGATATGTTCGCGTGCCGGCGGGAGTCGTATTGTCTCTTTTTCCCATCGCACCTTGCTCGCCCCCCGCCGTTTCCTTCCTTTTTTTCCTTTTCGTCCTCCCCCGGAATAAAATCTTTCTTTGGTCTTTTTCCCTTTTTTTCACTTTAGCCTCCGTTTTTTTGTTTCTCTCTTCACCTCACGCATGATTAAGTTGAGGCTATGCTCGCCCACCGTGGCACTCCCTCAATGTCATTTGTCTCTTTTTCCTTTTTTTTTGGATTCTCTCCTTCCTTTTTTTTTCCCTAGTTGCTGCTAGTTTCCTATCGTTTTTTCCAATCTCTGGTACCTCTCCCCTTTCGAGTTGTGATTTTATCCGCGTATCCTCCCCTAAATTCAGGGCGATGGGCCCCCCCCTCCCTGAAGGACGCCGGTCGGGTGACGGCTCGGCATTTTTTTTGGTTCTCAAGTCCCTTTTTCCTCTTGCCCCGGTTCTTACCAGCGATTCCATTGTGGCGTTGAATTCGCTCTTCTCTTTTTCTTCCCCACAGTGTTCGCAACCTTCAATCCACGCGTCTTCTTCTTTCTGCTGGCCTTTCTGCGACCTTCGCCCGCCTTTTGATCCGTCTGAGTCCCCCCCCAAATTGGCTCTGAGAAACGTTGTTTCTTGACGGTCAGATCCATCTTTCCCCTTTTTCCCGTTTTAGCGCTTTAGGCTGATTTTCCCGAATCTTCTGCAAGCGTTTGCGCTCGTCAACCCCCCCCCCACCCCCCCCCCCCCCACACACCCCCCATCCCCCCCCCACCACCCACCCACTGTCTTCTTCGCCATCACCCTCTCTTTTCTGACCGTTTCGTTTCCTTCCTTTGGGCAGGTTCGATTTTCTTTTTTCAACTAAGAGTATGGTATTTTCTCCTCCCCCCTTCTTCCTTCATCTATTCCCCCCAATGGTCGGGCAGTCGTCGCTGGCATGCGCGAATGCCGAGTCTCCCCCGTAACCCTCCTTGTAACCCCAGGCCTCCTTTTCTTTGATCAAGAGTTCGGCTATTTCCTTTCCCTATTGCCCTTTACCTTTATTGATCTAAAGACCGCATTGACCCTTCGGTCTCCTTGGCACTCTCCTGCTTCGACCGGACGCGCTGACGCAGTCTTTTCAGCTGAGTTAGCTGCTCTCTTTCTTTTTTTCTAAGACTCTTCTTCCCCCTGCCTTTCTGAGACGACCGGACCCCCCCTCGTTTTTTAGCAAGGTGTTACCTTTAACCTTCCCTCCCCCTCCCTCAGCTTCCTTCGTACCCAAAATTGTTGTCAAAAAAAGGTAAGGTACCTCAACTAGCCCGCCCTTCTTTTTGGACTGAGTTTCTATCCTTTTTGGGATCTGATGCAGGCTGTCAATCTTTATAATGCCCCTCCGCAAAGTAGGATCACCCGTCCTTCGATTTTTCCCTTCCACCTTCGTTGTCCGGGACGAGAACCACTCATCGATATCTCTTGCGAAAGGGCATGTAGGAATTTTATTTGCACCTTTTTTTCCAGGCCGCTTGGCCCCCCTTCTTGTCACCAGTTTCTTTGTCGATAGCGGTCTTTCTGTCTTCAGATGTGGCCCCCCTGGGAGGGCACCCCTTTTGGCTTTTTTTTCCCCTCTCCTAGACGTCCCTAACCCTTCTCACGAAGAAGTTTATTGTGTGTTGCGCACGCGGCATCATGTGCTGTTCCATCTGTGAAAATCCTATCACTCTAGCCCTTTTTCCCCCGTCTTTCTATTCCTCTGTTTCCCCCTCCTCTATTCCGTCCTGAACCTCGCAAGAGGTGTTTGGCTTGAGCCCCTTCCTACCTCCCCCAATGTTTCTCTCGCAAATGGTTGAAGCCTTCCTCCTTTATGTGCGTCTAGGGGCGGACTAATTTGCACTCCTAATGCTGAGTTCGTTTTTTTTCCGTTCAGTAGATTCTTTTTTTTTTCTCTAGTTTCTCCCTCGCGACCCTTCCTTTTTATCTTGTCCTTTTCAACCCGTCGATCACTTTGACGCACTTTACTGGCTGAGTCCTCTCGGGGTATTTGCGATTTGTCTTTTCGTTTTTTGTTTGCCCACTTCTTTTTGCGTGCCCGCTTCCCTTGACCAGCCCTTTCATTCCCCGAGCTACGCGGTTTCCCCCTTCTTCTTTGGTACGAAATGCGACATGTGAGAAGAACAACAGGCCGATTGTCGTTCGCCCCTCACCCTGGGTGCCGGTCCTGAGTTCTTTTCTTCTTGTTTCACCCCGCGTGTACTTCTTCCACTCTCGCTCTTCCCCCCCCACCCTTTTTTTTTTTTTCTTTTTCTCCGTTCCGTGCTGTGAACCGCGATGAGTATTTTTTTCTCTTCTCTCCCTCCGTTTTGTTGAGCTCTCTTTTCACGTGCGAGTTCAATCAGGAGGCAATGCCTTCTCCCCTACCCAAACGATTCAACACCTTCTGGGTCGCTTCGCTCTTGGGTTGACTATCCGAGGTGGTGTGATACCAATTTTTGCCTTTAATCTGCCTCCCTTTTTTAGTACTGCCCAATCGGTTTTTCGTTTTTATTCCCGGCGCATTGTTCACCCTTCTTACTTTCGCGGGCTCGCCCTTTTCAGCCTTTCCAGGGAGATTGAGCAAGGAGCGTGAGCAGACATTTCCCCCCCCTCACCCCCTCGCAACTTCGTCTCTTCTCCCTTACCTGTCTTTCCCCTCTCGCTACACTTGTCCGCAACGGTTTTTCCCAAAAGATCAAGATGTCGGCGCGTCGCGTCTATGCCCCACCCTTTTCCCCACTTATGGTTATTCGTTCCGATTTTAAATACGACGTTGGCTTTTCCTCCTCTTCCCCCTCTTCCCCCCCATAGGAAAACGGTCTCATACCCATAACTTCCCGTCCATCAACATTCGATCGCCATTTTGTAGTTCGGTTCTTCCCCTACCACTTGCTTGTATTAAGTCCTTCTCTTGATCGCATAGGATAAAAATAGCCTTTTTTTTTTCTTTTATTATCGCTCTTTTTCACCCAGTTCGTGGGACATCACATATCCGTTTTGCGCTTTCCCCAATCCCGATCGTGCTGCTCGTCTTTTTCTTGTTGCTCTTTTCGTGTTAGTCTACGAGCCCCCCCTTTTTCTCTTGTTCTAATTATCCGAATAAATACCCCCGCTACTTCCACCCCCCTTCCATCCCCATGTGTTGATTTTCGTTTGCCAATGCTCCTTCTTGTGGAGCCCCTCAACTTTGACCCCGCTTTAGAGCGATCTTTCCCAGCGTTCGTCTCTACGAAGGAAGAAGCGGGTGACCCCTTTCCCCCTTCTTTCCGCGTTTCGGTGAGAAGATGGGTTTCCGATTAGGCGCACCTCTCTACCCTGCTTGCGCTATTTAATCCTTACGGATGACCCTCTTTTTGGGGTTCGTTTTCTTTTTTTTTACCTTGTGGAATCAATTTGAGGTATTCCAGTCTTTGATGAACTCTTTGTACTTTTCGACACTCTCCCCTCGGTCCCCCTGCAATTTGATCTTTGAGTTGTTGCTGAAAGTCGATATCCGCCCTTCGTCCCCCTTCTCTCCTTCTCTTAGGTTTCTATGCTGGCAAGCTAAGTTCTTTTTTTTTTTTTTTTTTTTTCCCTTTTTTTTGTGTTTTTTTTGCTTCTCCATTTTTGGTCACGCCCCCCGTTTTCTCTGAGGCCCAGCGCCCGAGCTTGATCCTAGCGCAGTTTTGCATTACTTTTTTTTCCCCCTACTTGCTTTCCGAACTCGGGCATTCAGAAGCTCTACTGACGGCGGCACTCGTGGCCGAGCTGATGTGCCGCTGCTTTTTTTTCCTCTGTGACCGCCTTTTCCCTTGAAGCTTTATCGTTTCTTTTCTTCTCCGTGTTTTTGCCCCTTCCGTCCAACTTTTGCTTTCCCAGGCGCGAACCCGAGTACTGACCGAACGTCGCGGCCATACGCCACCTTTTCCCGTTCCCTCTGACACTTATTGTCCAGCCTTCACTCGCACTTTTCCATTTCTCAGACGTTTTTTTGCTCTCTTCCAAATGGATTTACCCCCTCCCACCGATCGGGGGCGGTAGGTCTCCTTTTCCTCAAGCCTCCCTTACTTAGCTTTTTTGGCTTTTTTTCTGTTCAACCCATGTCTGCCTGACGTCCAGAGCAGCTTCCTTCCTGAATTCCCGGCTTTGCACGGATAGGACGTTTTTCTCCAGTTCTGAGCAGCACTTTTGAGCCACCTGCCGCCTCCCTTTTATCGCTTTCTTTTTGTTTTTCCCCTTCCTCCCTTTCAGTGATGTAGTCCCCCTACCGCGGATAACCATCCTCTCTTTTCTCATGACGAGCGTGGAACAGATATTTCCTTCAGTCAGTTTGTCGTTTCTGCTTTTTCTTCAATTGAGCCCCTTTTTGCCCGCGCCACCCCTTGTCCCTTTCTTTTTTCTAGCTCCTTCCCTCAACTCTTTCATCCTCTTTGTTCTTTGAATACGCTCTTTCTCCTTCTCCCTTTTTTTTTTTTTCGGGTCTCTTACCCACTCACAGCACGAGAAGTGCATTTGACCTCGACACGTGCGGTCTCCGCATTTTTCTGCGTGGCGCACTTGATTTTCCCTCACTACCCGACGCCCCTCTTTCTGAACCCTATCACAGTTCACGTCATTTCCGGGGCTTTTTCTACCCCCCCGATGTCTCTTCACCCTCCCTTTAAGGGCTCGGTGCCCAACCCGCACCGAAAGCCGCCATGGTTGACGGCGGCAGGGTTGGGTTTTCCTTTTTCCTGACTGCTTCATTGTCCCCCCCCCTTCCCCCCGTGTGTTATCCTGCCCTATTGCTCTTCCTGCTCACACCTACTCCCGTCCCCTCCTCCTTTACATTCCCCTCGGCCCTTTTCCTGCTGAATGCTCCTCTTTCTCTTTTTACTGCAGAGAGGGGTTAGTCACCTTCATCCAACGCTGTCGATTTCGGTGGCTGCGCCGCTTCGCCCGACGCCTCTTCTCTTGCCTGTATGTCCCCCAACAGCGGTTATGGAGGAAATCGTTGTCTTTTCCTTGACCCCCTCGCACCTATTTCTTTTTGACCTTTCCTTTTTCTCCGTATTGCTTTTCTTTTTCCATGGTCCCGCGACGTTAGTACATATTTCCCCTTGACGTACATGCCTTCTCGCATCACCTTTTCATAGGCGCCTGCCGTCTTTTGGTTTTCGGTCGACCTTGGTTCCAATCCGAGATGGATTAGCCTCCCTCCTTCCTTTTGCCCACCTTTCGGTTTCCGCCGTCGACTGAGCTGGGCGAATGCCGAGTTTCTTCCCGTACGGTATATTTTCACCCCGTTTTTCTGCCAGGCGGCTCGGCGCCTGTGGCTCTTTCTTCATCGAATTTTTTGTCCCCCCCAGGAATTAGATCGCCCGCCTTGACCCCGGACCTTTTCAAGTGCCCCTATCGTAAACTTCGCTAGACTCCGTATCTCGATGGCTGACTGTTAGATGTTCCTCTAACTTCGCCCTTTAAACGAAGCTCACTCTGTTCCAACACTTTTCCGTCTTACGGCCGCCGGAGTTCGAGACGGTGTTTTTCCTCGACGCCTGCATACCCTCATTGTCTCTCAACAAAGTCCTTTTCCCTTTCACCGAGCCCCGCCAGGCTCTTTCTCCCCGTCCGGTTAGAACCCTTTGCAAGCAGGATCGAGATGCGGACAGTCCAGCCCCGGGCACTCGCCCCTCGTTTTCCCCGGATGACTCGCGTCGCCGTTCAGGACGGCCTCCTTCTCCCCCAACCCCCTCTAGTCGCGGCTTTTGACGGGCCTGTCTTCTGTCTTGACTGACAATCAGCAGGACAGTACGATTGGGGACACTTGCAGACCCTTCACTCCAGGCCTGAGTTGAGCTAGCCTGGTATGTAGTGCTTTGTGCCACAGGCGGCTTCCCTTTTGTTCGTCTCTACCCGATCTCTTGTCCCCTCATGACACCGCGAGCCGCAAGATCGGTATGGTTGACTCGACCGCGGCCTCTTTGTGTCGATGGTAATCCCTCTTGAAGATAGATTTGTCCTACCTTATGTATCCTAGTGCCTATCCTCCCTTCTTTTCCTTCAATAGCCGTTTTTTGATTATCCCGTCACGAAACTCAATGGTTTTCGCTTGCCCATATTGGCGATCGACCCTTATGCCTTATTCTGTGTACTTCCTAGGTTCCCTTTTAGCAACATTCCAATGAGGATTTGGCCGCCATCTCTTGGTCTCAGATTTTCCTCTAGTTCATATCGTTGTTTTGCCGCGACATCCCTCCTTGTCTTTTTTTTACTCCACACTTTTCCTCCACTTTGCTGAGACGCTACAGGTAATCGGAGGATTATCTTTTGCTTTGTCTCGGAGTCCTTCCTTGCCTTGCTTGATTGTCAAGCCTTCCTCTTCCAGTCGGAATACCTTCGCGATACGCTCTTCCTCGTTTTGGAACAAGACGAAGGACCCCCAGCCGATTGGTCGTGACGCCTAACCGGCTGAGGGCGGTTGCAGGCAGTTCCCATTGGTCGCCACCACTTTCCCCAGTGAGGGTCACGCCCACTAGCGACCATTATGTGATCGCGGCGACGGGCGGCTCTTGTGTTGCACTAGACACTGGATTCTCCTTTACCCTCCCCCTTTTTTTTTTTTGATCTCCCGATGATACCTCCATTTTCCTTCCTCTTCCCAGACCCCTTCTTTTTGCAGAAAAATAAAGACAATCTATGTGCGTCTGGGGGCTTTACTTTGCTTGTTGGCTACCATTTTGACTGAAGGCCATCTCGCCCCTCCTAAGGGGGAGAGAGCAAAATGAGTGTCGTTTTTCTTTCTTCTGCTCCTTCCCAAGACGGACTCGTGAGTTTTGATTCTACGATCTCCTTGATAAGGGAGCTTGCCCCTCCTCATTGGAGAGTGGTCCCAACTCAGAACCCGATCTCAAGACCCATTCCCAGCCGCCCCCTCGGCGCTGTCCCTTGATTTTGAAGTTTTTTTCTCAACACAAGCTTTTTTACTTTTTTCAGTGAACGTCGAGTTCTCCCCCGATGACAATATCGCCTTGGGCTTCGACCGATCAGTAAATTCTCCTTTTGTTCTTCATGAGTACCTCCCCTCCTAAGAAAGAAAACTCTACCATCCAACACCTGCAGCGTTTGCACATTTCCCTGACTCCATGTTTCTTTTTAGATGCTTGTCCTCCCCACCCCCCCATTTTCCCTTGCGCACCATCTTGAGTAGCAAGGATAATCCTGTGCAAACCCGTCTATCTTCTAGAGGGCGTCCCAGTCGTTTTTTCCCAAAATTTTTCTCCTTTTTGCGGATTTCACAAAAACTGCTCCGTGGCGTGCTCGAATGACGGCTCCCGCTTTTGTCTAGAACGTAGCCCCCCCCCCCCTTTCTTTTTAGGTCCTCATGACGAATCAAGAACGCGTCCCATGACTGAGTGGCTTAGAGGCCAACTCCTGATGCCTGTCTTTGAGTGGGCGTGCCCATTACTACTCGTCGACGCTCTTCGACTAGAGGGAGGCCCGGCGTTTCTTTGCTCCTGCGACTGGGCCTCCCCCCTCTTTCCCTCGGTTGACTCCTTAGGGCGATTCCTCTTAGCAGATTGACTTAATGCACTCGGTGGTCCTGCTTGCTCTTTTTCCGCTGAGGCGGTAGGTGTCCCCCACACTTTTTTCTAATAATAATGGTCTTTTTTTTGGATTCAACAGGCCGCTAGTTCATGAACGGATTCGTTAACCCGTTCTCGAAATTTCCGGCGCTCCCCTGACCTTGACTCCCTCGGAGATGGCTGTTTCATGCGTCCCAGGCTTTTTTCTCTCCCTTCAAGAGAGAGAATGGCGACGCGTTTCCCCAGCTTGGTGCCAGCTGCCAGGCTCGGTTCAATGCGCGGAAATCCCAGTAACGCCTACCCTTCTCTATTTCGATCCGCGCCTCTCTTCTTTTTTCTTTAGGACTTTGGGGTCCCAAATTCTGAGAAACTGGATTCGCGCCAAGTGTGCCTGCCTTTTGACATTTGGCCGAGCCGCTGTTCGACCTCTTTTTTTTTACACTTTGAAGTTCGCCCCTGCCCCCATCCTGAGGAAAGGATGTAGGCTGGTTCCCCGAGTCCAGTGATGCGAAGCACAAAGGTTGACGAGCGCGTGCGCACCCCTCGATTGCCTTACGCATCGGGGACAAGGCCCTATTACTCTCAACTCACTTCTCATAGGACTTTGCTGAGTCGACGCTCGCACGATTCCGATCCGTTTGGGGCTCGATTTTATCGGGCTTGGTAGTCGCGAGCTTCTCCCTCCCATCTCCCATCGACGACGCGGTTGGATTTTCTTTCGGTGTTTCCTAAAATCTGATGTTCAGGTTAACTGCGCCGATCGAGATGTTGGCCTTCGGATTCGTTCATCTGACCCACCGCTGAGACACCTGCCGCCGCCTTTTCTCCCTGTCCATGGGCGGATTCGTTCGGGTGGTTTTTTGAAGTGGATTTATAAGAGGATAAAAAATCATAGGGCGCTCCCTTCCCGCAGCGTGACTGGTCTTCTCGCTGTTCGCGCTGGTGCGTAGTCTTGACCCCCTTAGCCACTGTGCCCGCTCCACCCCCCCACTTTCTTTTTTCTCTTAAATTTGGTACGTCAGCACCTGTCCTCCAATATTTCCGGCGGTTGTTGG
>Ga0179593_1432321_pt1 | contig 10614 bp, 13 predicted proteins | sample CZODoug2_1_08_16_FD_185931 | JGI IMG/M metagenome (GOLD analysis project Ga0179593, IMG submission 185931) | Vadose zone soil fungal communities from Angelo Coast Range Reserve, California, USA - CZODoug2_1_08_16fungal (PacBio error correction) | ecosystem: Environmental > Terrestrial > Soil >... | reverse complement strand
CCCCCCCGTCGAGTTTCTGGCCTTCCCCTGACCCGTTACTTTTGAAGTTGAAAAGGTTCCAGTAGGAAGCCCTGATCCGAATCTTTTCCTTCAAAGTCCTTCCCAGGCTTTATCATTTTGCGTTTTGGACGCGGGCGGCTCCGGCCGTGTATTGCTTTGTCCGGTTTTTTCGGCCCCGTCGTGCAAATCTGCCTCGAACCCGACCATAGAGTGCCGTCACTGAAGGAGCAGTTTGGCAGGGAATCTTCTTGCCCCTTTCTCCCCCCACCTCCGTTGGGACAGCGTGTTCCAACCAAAAGAGACTAGCGATCCGTAGTTGGCCCATGTTCCCTGTACCGGTCGGTGCAACAAAAGTGCCGATCGACATTGTCGAACCGTGCCCCCCCCCCGAGTTTTGAAGAACACTGCTTCAACAATGTGTTTTTTTTTTTTCCCCCTTGCCCCTGTTCCCCTTAGTGGGTTCCTCCCCAATTTTTTCCTTTCCCTGTCAGTTTTTTTGGATCGCAAGTTTAGTCTTTATCAGTCTGCCGGTTGCGTCCTTTTGTTGAAGCGGCGCCAGTGCCGAAGTCCCCCCTATTATTTTTTCTCATAGGTTTAAACTGCCCCTTCCCCCACCTTTTTCCCTGTTTTTCGTTCAGCTAACAGACGCCTTTGCATTCTGGTCCGGCCACAACCGGACATCTGGGCGTGACAACATGACCGAATTCCCAGTTTTCATTCCAATAGGGTCGACCGTAGGTAGTATTCCACCCCTAACCCCTTTTTTGGGTAGGGTTTCAGAGGGTTCCTTCGGTTAATGAATGTTGACTTTTCCCCTGATGTGTCCCGATGTTCCCATCTCGGTTCTTGTCGGACTTCTACGATCGCTGAACCCACCACGTCCCTGGTTGCTTCGTTGTTTTTTTCGAACCCCCCCGCGGCCGAGGCTCGTTCCCATTTTTTTCCCCGTGAGGGTTGGTGAAGACAAGGTGACGTTTCTTAGATCGCCCGGCGTCGTTGACCCTTCGAAGAGGGGTTGTTTTAGGTTTATATGGTTGACAGATGTCGATCCTGTCTCTCCCCATTAGCTAACGTTTTCTTTCCCTCAAGATGCTTACCCTTTTCCTCATTCGACAGCGTTCAGGTCCGGTTTTCCCTGCTTCATTCCAATTTTTTTGTGGAAAAAACCCCCCCCCCCCTCGTTTTCCAGCGGGACCCCTTTGACCTGGCCGTCCACCCCCGTCTTTTTAGTCCCCCCCTCCATGACTCCCTATTAGAAATCCCAGTTGGAATTTTTCTGGCCCGACTTGCCGACCCAGACCCCTCGCGCGAACCAAGATGTTTCGGGGGATGTGCCTCCAAGAGAGGAAATCACTAACCCCACCAGTCCCACCCCCGGGACGGTAACTTGACTCTTTTCCCCCAAGAGTTTTTCTTTTTTGTTCCGGTTACCGTTTATTCTTCTATATACGCTTCCCCTCCCGTTGGCTCAAAGGCTATCCCGTAGTGTTTTCCTCTCCTCCCCAGGGCTACTTTTAAGCATTGTGTTTCGTTTTCCCCCGTCTCCCCGAGAAGGCGGTTCTCGAGTTCCTTTTTATTTTTTCAGTTCTCTCCCATTTCGTCAGCAAAGGTTGTCGGTAGTACTGTCCCAATCTTGTGTATCCTGCCCTTTGCATCCCCTTTCCAATAAACAGGCCTTCACACGGCAGGCAACCATTTCGTACACTATTTCCGGACAAATGTTTCTTCGCCGGGCTTTGTTGCCTGGTCGGCGAGGCATGCCAACCGCTAAACGCAACCATTTTCCCCAGTCACAAAACGGGCTCTTCCTCCTTGACAGCTTTTAAACCCCCCGAGGTCTTTTCATCGTCCGTCCCTCTTCCCTGTCCCGCCAGCAGGGCGGTTTCCTAGTCACCGTAGGTCCCTCCACGTTTGTCGCACCCCCTTTTTCCTAATTCGACCCCCGGCAGCTTTTGGATTGGTGTTTTTATCCCGGATAGCCAAGGTGGCATGCTTTGTCCCACTCCGGACACCCCCTTTTTAGAAGCTAGCAGTCCCCTTCTTCATGTTCGGGCCCCCATATTGCGCCTGTCCTCATAATGCTGTTTTCAAAAAGTCCCTTCCCCCCTTTGCGGGCGCGTCTTACCACGTCGTTGGACTTGTTCCGTCTCTTTCACTATTTTTTTTTGCTTTTGTTCTTTTTTTTTTCCAGTTTCCACAAGAAGAAACCGATGAAAGGCTTGGTCTTATACCCGGTTGCCCGTTTCAGATTTTTCCTTTCATCTGAACCTAGGATTCGTAGGCTGGTTGGTATTACGCAATTCCTGCCCCTTCTTGTTTATCACCATTGCCCGTGTTTTTTGTTGTTTTCTCCACAACCTTTTACATTTTCAGATTTTTTAAAGCTTCCTTGCAGTTTGCAAACCCCTTTGATTGGTCCTGCGAAATAAACTCTAAGATTGCCCTGAGTTCATCATGTTTGATTGGAGACTAAGGGTTTGTTATTTGATATTAAACCCACCCCCCCCCCCCCCCCCCCCCACACCCCCCCCCCCCCCCCCCCCCCCCCCCCCCCCCCCCCCCCCCCCCCCCCCCCCCCCCCCCCCCCCCCCCGGTTGCGTTGAAAAACTATCTTTCCCTCCATTCCCTTTGTGTTTTTCTTTCGAGAGATTTTGTTCCCCACCAGCGTATTGTTCCGTCAGTCAGAGCTGCAAACACCCTGCTTTCTTCCGACCTGCTGTTCCAGGTCCCGGCACAACACTGATGTCGATTCCCCTGTCGGGGCGTTTGCGGTTTCGACGCTTGATTTTTTACACTTTTCCTTTGTCCCCCAAAGAGAAGGTTGGCCTTCGTTTAACAAAGCTCCTGGACGCCCATGGCTTGTGTTTTTTTTCCCCCCCTTTCAAGCAGTTATGTGATAAACCCAGCAAGAGTTTGTGGATTTTCTTAAAGTTTTCAAAAACGGCGATACCGACAAACTCCCCCGAGGTTCGTCACCCGTTCCCTTCCTTACATTAAGGTGAAATTATTCCCGCCTTTCATCGTGTTTCTGTGAAGGTGTCAGGCCTTCCCATTCCCCCCCCGGCCTTAACGATAGGGTGCCAAACCCAATTTTGTCCCCCCCCTCTTTCGGAAGACTGCAAGTCCCCCTCAGCCCTCTACGAACCACCTTTGAAAGACTTCCGTCCTTTTTATTTTGAAAGTTAGTCTACCCTTCTTCATGACATGAAGAGCGCCTTTCTTGTCGTCGAGTGATGTTCCCAGACCCTGCCCATTTGATTTCTGGCATCGACCGGACAGCACTTGCCCCACTTCTGGTCGGTTACGGAGGGGGCCCCGTTGCTGAGGGACGTCACCCTTTTTCTGCCCTCCTTCTCTTGATAAATGTCCCTCTGGCGCGATTCACGGGCACCGATGGGGTGCTGCCCTGAGGAACGGACTTTCCCCCTCCGTTTCTATTTCTGGGCCCATCCCTGACCACCCAAGTGCGAGATGTTGGAACCTGGTGGTCCTGTCCCTTGTAGTCCCTGCCCACGGGATTTGTAGTCCCAGGGCCCTTTCTTGCGCAGCACTCGTAATCCGATTACCCAGTTTTGACACTGTCCAGATGGTTTCTAGGTACTTGCTGGAAGGCCGGTGGTCAGGACACCCGCTGTTGCTCGGACGTGCCTACACCAACCTTTTTGCTGTCGTACTTTTTTTTTCAACCTCTTCTCAAGCGGCTGAATTTCTGTTTTATTGTCCCTTTTTTTCTGGTGAGGGTCCACGTGTTGGTTAATTCTGTTCCACCCATCTACTGATAAGGACCTTTGTGGGCGTCCGCGCTCTGGTCTATCGCAGGTGAAAACGCTGAACCCTTCCACCCTACACCGTTTGACCGTCACCAGCCCAAGTTTGGGGTTTTGGTTTTTTGGATTGTTTTGCCGCGTGTTTCCCATCCCGAAACTCAGTGTGCGCGTTGGTTCGTTGTCCCCTGTTCCGGGCTTTGCTTTTAGGAGGTCAAGCAACAAACCTTCCCGACGAGTTGGGTTTTATTCCGGGCGGCCCTTCTGGGTCGGTTTTGCCTTTTTTCCCCTCCCCCCACCGTGCGTTCCGTGGTGTTGTCGTTTTTTTTGCTTTCTTCCATTTTGGCCCCTGGGCTCATTCTTCACCCCAGAAGACGCCAGAAAATGTAGACCGATGGAAAGGGCCCCTGGTAAATTCCTTTTTTGAAGGTCGACTTTAGGCTACCTTTTGTCCTCCCTTTCCTGACCTTACGTTGCCAATCTCCCTTTTGTTTTTGTCCCCCCTGATTCCACGGTTGCGTTTTAGGCGTCTACAAGATTGCCAGCGATCTTCACTGCCACGTCACTGGTGGTTCTTTAACCCAACCGTTCCCTTGGTCGATTGCCTTCTCGCCGGCGCTTTTCTGGGACGGAAGTCAACCTCCTTTTGGTCGTTGAAAAGAATCGTTCTACGTCTTTGCCGATTGGTTCATATCCTCTTTCCTTCTCTTTGAATTTGCGACCCCCCCCCCCCCTTTTTTTCCAAACAATCAATTATGCAGGTAAATCCATAACCCCCCCGGACCCCCCCGGTCTTTTGTTGTAATAATGAATAAGTGTCGCACCCGTTTCCATGGCCCGTCTAGGCCAGGATTTTTGGTTGAGTTCGATGTCCGGTTTTCCAGTGGCGCAGGGAGGAAGTGTAGGAACCCCCGAGGTGACGGCAAATTTGTTACTTCTACTTCCCTATTAGGGAATGCCTTTCCTTTTTCGACAATGCTGTTCTTCTTTGAAGCTAGATGCCCCGCGGGGCTTCCCTCTATCTGAGCCCTCTCCCCTTCTTTTGGCGTTCCCAACGCCCCGGACAGGTTCGTGTTGATTTCGGCCCCCCCCCCCCCCAATCATGGTCCAAGGCCATTCTTTTTTCCCAGAACCCCTTTTGGCGGCCGCTTCTACGCAGTGTCGGATGCAAAACAACTTTTTTGGTTGTTTTGTCGTTCGAGGTAGAGCTTCCTTTGGCTCTACCCCCTCCGGTGCCAGTTCGGCTCATGGTCACCTACGGGCTGTGGACCGCTTTTGTTGGCTTGCCGTTCCCTTTTTTCCAAGGCCCCGGCTAAAAATTTGTTTTGCCAAATGGACAAGAAGCTGATGTCCGCCACTTGCCCCTGAGTTCCGTTTGCTAACCACAAGTCAAACTTTCGCGGGCGGGTATCTTTTAATTCGAGTTGCCTGGCACGTGACTTTTCCCAGCCACATTACAGCAGATGCAGAAGCCAGACACTTTCCCGCACCAATTCCTCCCCTCTTCTGGTTTGCTTGAAGGTGTGCCTGGCTTCACTTGATCGGGCAACTTCAAACGCATTTCCTTTCTTCGTACTCTTCCCTCTGTTGTATCTCCTCTTTCCTAGAATAGTGGTTTTTTGATTAGAGAATCCACCTCGGCGACCTTGACGCCAGTCATAGGTGAAACGGGATCGTAGTCCCCTTTTTTCCCCTTTTTATCCGGGGCACGAACATTCCCCCTGTGCGGTTTAATTGTGGAGGGAAGTGATCTGCGATTCATGGACGTTCTTTTCTCTGGTCCTTTTTTCCAACCGAGAAACCTCTCTGCAATATCGTGTTTTTTTTTTTCTCCCCCGGTTTCCCCCTCGCTTTGCCATTTTTTTTCCCCGGAACCTCTTATTTTTTTTTTTTTGTCAACAAAGTTTCGTGTCTTGGGGCATTCGCCTCCCCGCACCGCCACAACTCAGTACGCGTGGAGTAGGGAAATTTCTAACTTCACCACGGTTTCGGATCGTCCAACCTTTCGATTATTCGCCCCTGGTGGCCAACCACCCCTCTTTTTTTCGCCCATTTCTGTCTCAAACTTTCGTCCCTGGGGGGGAGTTGCAGCTTCATGCCCCCTTTCCTTTCCATGCTTTTGCCCCCCCGTGTGAAAGGTCAGACTCCTCTTTGTAGAAGGAAGAAGTGTTTTCTCCCTAGGTTGTCACTTCCCCAAATGCGCCCTTCACATGGAAGAGTCAACGTGTGTTAATAGGCCAAAGTCTTTCCCCGGCCTTTTTTTCCGTCGCTGTTTTACTCCCTTTAGAATTTGGACTCCTTTTAACTGCGTTTGCCCCTTGTCGTGAACCCCCATTTTCTGCCTCCGTCAACGGCACTTTTCCCCCCCCTCGTGTGTAGGGTATTCCACCAATTCAAACCTTGGTCTTTAGTGATAGGTTGCTTCCTCTTTTTTGTGTCACCCAATGAGTTGGAAGTTGACCCCTTCTACGTTTGACGGTGATGTTTGCCCCCCCCCTCCGGGCCGATGACGTCTTTTCATTTTTGAGGTAGCCAGGTTTGCTTCTATGTCCCCGCCCGTCCTTCCTGATAGGCATTCGCCGGTTGCCCCCTTTTTGGTTGCCCTCAAAACTTGAGTGCGACCCAGTTCGAAGTCCGGGTCTTCGTGAACCCTTGCATCCTCTCATCTGGGTGCCCAGAATTTGGTTCCGTTGTATATGGCCGGAATGTCTCGCTCTGTCGGAGCACATATTTCGTGGCGACCTCAACGCGACCCTGTTTCATCTGCTGGCGGCCATTTTCGGTTCCGTGTTTCAGTATGATAATTTGGGAATCTTCTTCCACCACACCCCTCGAACGGTCCCCCCTCTGCCCCCCCAGGTGCGTAAGTCCCCCGCTTGGCCGAACAACTTTTGTACTTCCCGCCCTCGTCCCCCCTCTTTCCCTTTCTTGGACTCTGCTCCGACATCAGCCCCACCCGTTTGTGAATCTTGTTCGGGGATTGTTTGATCCCCAGCTCTTTGCCATCATAACATACCCCCCCCTGGATGACAATGCTTTTCGAAACCGCTTTTTTTTCTTGCCGGTTCCTTCCCTTTTCTTTTCTTCGACCTCCCTCTTGTCGGCCCACAGGATTTAATCCGTCTATTTGTTACGAGGTTGGTTTTTTCATTAAAAAGGGTCCGACCCTTTAGAATTGTCGGACACTCCCTCTCCTTCAATTTTTCCCTCTTCTCTTCATGCTTTTCCCCTGTATTCAAGTTTGACTTCTTTCGAACATGATTTTTTGAGTTGCCCTTTTGGTTCTAAAGGCTTCCCGCACGTAATAAAACCCCAATTTTTCTTGAAAACCCTTCTCCCTCTACTCCAATTTTTTGCCTCCTTCGTGAGGACGGGCAGAGCGTTGTTTGGCAAAAACGCGTACCCCGCCCCCCCATGCCTACCACCTTTTAGGAATGCCGTTAATCTTGAACAGTGCTATTTCTGGAAGTCATCTTTTTCTTTACTTTCCCCAGTTTCGTTTTGATAAGAGTCTAGTGAGCCCCACCGTCGGCCCGTCAGCACGGGCTCGCCCCCTTTTTGGGTTCCGGGGAGGGTGAGTTTTCGCTGCCCCCGTTTTCCCAATCTCCTGGCTTTCTTCCCGGATGTTCCAAACCAACCTCTCAAGTCGAAACCCTTGCCCTTTTCCATGTCGGCCCATTTGCCGCGAAGGTCTCCGAAAAGAGGAATTCTTTTTCCTGTGCCGGTCAGCACTTTCTTTCGCAAAAGCTTGATGTTTGTGTGAACTTGTTCAGTCTTCCGATCTTTTTCTTTTTTTTTTTAGCAACATTGCAATCACAGATGACCCCCAGATTTCTTCTCCCTTTTGACCCTGTTGTCCATGGTTTTTCCTTTCCATCGAAGACATTCGGTTTACATTTTGGTCTCTTTTTCTTCTCCACTCCTCCACCGGCTTTATCCACCTGCCTGGGAGGTTTTATGGAACCCGACCTGTCCGTCCACCATGGATTGGTGCACTCTTTCCTTCATTTGGTTTTTAACTGGATTGGCTTTTCGCCGCCGTGTCTCCGGTGAATTTTTCCCCCCCCTATTTTACCTTATCATTTTTTGCCCCCTCTTCCAAGTCATTTAGCTGAAGTCCTGTTGTTGCTTCCTTGCCTCTTTGACTTTTTTAACAAATGGAGATCCTCTCTTTTCTCCGTGGTGTCTGATTTGTTTTCAACGGCGCTGGGCCCCCGTGCGGGGAACGAGTACTGAACCCCTGCTTTCGCCCCTTCTGGCCTGAAAGTGATGTTCTCATCGTGATTTTTTTTTTGGCAGGAGCAGGCTTTTCCCCCTTCAGTTCCCCCCCCTCTTGCAGTTCAAGTCCCCCAAAATCGGCCCTTCCCCCCTGACTGGTTCTCTTGCACGTTCCCCGCATGGGGATTAACCAGCTTTTTTTTGGCTATTGGGCTATCCCTTTACCCCCCCACCCCCCTGGGTGCTGCCCCCTTTCATTTTTTCGTCACCGGGAGGCACCTTCCCTGGCCCCTGGGGTATCACTTCACACCCTGTTGCCCCGGTTCTGGAAGGTTGGGAGGCCATTCCATTTCCTCGGACTCCTGTTCCCCCTTCCCTTCTTTCCTCAATTTTTCGCGCGCAAGTGGGAAAGGACTTTTCCTCTTTTCTTCCGTTCTGTGCAAACCTGCCGTTTACCATATTGCCTCTCTACTGCCGGTTCCCCTTAGGTTGTCTTCCCCCTTTCCCAGTCATTTTCCCCTGCATGTGTCATGCACTGGAGCCCAGTTCCCCCTCCGTTGGTCCTTCGGGGCCCGTGGGTTATGCCACGTGGACAGCCCCCAAGGACCCTGTGGCGGGGTGTCTTTCTTCTTTTCCCCCCTTCCCATGCGTTGCTGGGTCCTTTAACTTTTTTAAATGATTCTGCCTTGAAAAGAATGGCTCCGTTTCCGATTCTTCTTTTTCCCCCCCCTTCCCAACAGGGTCCCGATTTTATGGAATTGTGCTTTAGTCTTGCTACCAAGCTCCTTTTTTGCGGGGCAGCTCAGGCAGGCCGGACACAAATTTTTTATTTTATTTTCATCTCTTCACTCATTTTTTGTTGTTCGTTGATGTATCCTTTTAGGACAGGGCTCTTCCCCCCCCCCCAGCTTTTAGACGAACCTGTTCCTTCCCAACCAAAATTTGATGCGAACTGTGAGGTCGGCGTCAAAGGCTGCCCCTTCCTTGCGTTTTTTTGGTCCGACAAAAGGAGTAATGTGTCTTTTGGCCCGTCCTTTCTTCTGTCAACCATAGGATTCTCTGCCAATTTCCGTCTTGAAGCTTTCGGTAGGTGAAGCTTTAGACCAGTCCCCCCAACTGGCATTGAACCACTGCCACTCTAACGCTTTTTTTTTGACGCCCCCCCACAAGTTTTGCGAATGTGGGTTTAGGTTCTTTTGTGTTATTGGCAGAGTTTGCTTATGACCAAGCAAACAGAAAAGATGAGGGATGTTTTGGTGTTTCTCGGGAGGCCGGCGTTTCCACGCAAAGTTCACAATATGTCTGAAGTCTTGCGTCCCCCAATGGGCAGGAAACCCTTTGGGTAGTTTTTGCTTTTTTCCGATAACTCTTTTTTTCTGCGGTTTGGCCCCTGTTTTTTTGGTCCGTCTCCGGCCGGGTATATGAAGAAGCAAGTTTTTCATTTTTTTTTTTTCTGAGCTAACTGTGGGACCCTCCATTCTCCTTTTTAAAGCAAAGTTTTGTCTATATGGGCGCCTTTACCTTTTCTCCCGTAATTCCGGGCCACAATATTTTGACCCCCCTCCTTAAAGTTTCATTTTTTTTGAGTATAACGACCTTCCCTTCTCTATACCTCCAACCTTCAAGTTTGTATAACACAACCGTAGTCTTCTACGCTTTGCTGCGGTTTTCCTTAAGCAAAATTATTGGTTCGAAACCACTCATTCTTCTTTTCCCAGAGCCTTAGCCCGAGATTGGGCCCCCTGTCCAAGGTTCCCGAATTGCGGCCGTGCCGGGCCAACCAAGTCCCGAAAGTTTGTGGAAAGGACTATCCATACCCGACCTCTTTTGTCTGGGGGAATTACACCTTTCCGTTCTCCCGAGACCTTGATGACTTCTGAACTTTCGCGTTGGTTCCCTCTGATTGCCTTATTTTTCCCTTTTCCTCAAGTCTTGCTTCAGCTTCAACTCCGGAACCGACGACGGATTATTTCACTATATCTAGTGGCCTGCGGCCCTTTTGGCCCCCCTATTCGAGCTTGGCGTGACTCCTTCGGCCCGCCGCGGCGTTCCACTCTCTTTCGTTGTCCTGTTTCTGGTGTCCCGGACCGTCACATTTTTCTTTCTTGACCTAGGCACCCCATAATGCCAAATTTTTTCTCCATGACCCACCCTCCTTTTTTTTCGAGTCTTGTTTGGCAACCCCCCCACCCTTTTTTGGTTTGTCGTTTTCGCCAATGTACATTTTTCTTTTCTTGGCGTTTTTGTTTTTTTTACAGAACGGTGAAGTTCGGTCCTTTGGCACCCCGGCTCGCTTTCATTCCTCCTTTTTGTTTGTTGGTTGTGGTCTTTCTCTTGGTCCAAGTACTCACCCGGTTTTTCAGTACCTTTTTTCACATTTCCCAAAAAGATGCCCCCCACCCTCGAGTTTCCGTTACACATCTCCCCACGATAATTCAATTCGTCTTTTTGGATTTTCGGTTTTGCCGGGAACCCCCTTACCTTCACTCAAGAATTCCCAGTGGGATTCCGTAATACGTAATTATATATTTTTTTTTGACAGCACAGTTTTCTCCCTTCCTTCTGGTTTTTAAGCCCTCCGCTTCCTCCCCGGTTCAAATATCTTTTGCGTTTTTCATTATCTCCTCGGTGG
>Ga0179593_1420224_pt1 | contig 10614 bp, 12 predicted proteins | sample CZODoug2_1_08_16_FD_185931 | JGI IMG/M metagenome (GOLD analysis project Ga0179593, IMG submission 185931) | Vadose zone soil fungal communities from Angelo Coast Range Reserve, California, USA - CZODoug2_1_08_16fungal (PacBio error correction) | ecosystem: Environmental > Terrestrial > Soil >... | reverse complement strand
TTGACAGGATGTGTGAATAGGCACATCTTTCCCCCCCTATAATGTCTTTTTTCGCTATTTCTATTAAAGATTTTCTTGTCATTGGTCCCCCACCAATCCCCTCTTCCCCCCCCCGAGTGGAAGTCGATTCTTTCCCCGGTGTGTTTTTTTGCCAACTCAGAAAAAGCTGGGGAGAAGCTTCCTTTCCCCTTCTCTACCATAAGTACTCCCCCGCCCCTTTCCAGACGGAAGCGGGTCCTCTTTGATTACCCTTGTTTTTTTTATGAACTTAACGTGCCAAAGTATGAGTTCTGAGCCTTCCTCCCCGTACGTTCCTGCCTCCTTTAGTTACCCATGTCAAACGCGCTGGCCCTTTCTACTTCCCCCCTGATCTCTTTCTTTCTCCCTCCCCTCACTCCTGCGGTGCAGCGTGCATGAGTACCTTAAGATCGGCAAAGCCTTCTTCTTTGAGACCTCTCTCCAGTGTTCCCAATCGGGGACTCGTTTTTCCGAAGTCCTTTCTCTTCCCGGAACCTTTCCTCCTCCCCAATGCGTGTTTTGTCCGAACATTAGAACGGTCTTGTTATTATTGCGTTTGCGTTCTTCACAAGCTTCGTTTCAACGGGGGGCCTCCCCCCCAGTCCTTTTTCCTGACCCCCTTTTCGTCGGGAGCGAAGACGGTCTCCACCCCCTTACCCATGAACGCTCGATTCGTTGTTTTTTTTTCCTTTACAAAGCAGGTTCCAAGGATTTCGCGGCTTGCCTCCCTGTGCCTTTTGCCCTCAGTACGACCGTCGCCCCCAGGCTCAATTAGGATGCGATTTCCCCCTTTTGTCTATTCCCCCAATCCCATTTTTTTCGCCTTTTTTTTTTTCCTCATTTTGTTCTTCCTTCTCCTATCAAATACCCTTTTGGCTCCTGAAATAACTTCTTTTTTTTTCATGCGGTCAATCCCCCTTCCTCCCTTGCAAGACCCACCGTAGATCCTTTTTTTTTTTATGAGACATCCCGATCCCTTTTCCCTACCCTTCTTATTTGCGACCCGACGGAGCATCCTCTTTCCTTCACCGACACGACTGAAGGTCACCGTTGCATCTTCTCCCCTCCCTGCTACCCATCTTTTTCAGCACAACGTTTTAGCGTTCTCCCCCCTCCCCTTTTCCTTTCCCTTGATCCCTGGATCTTGAAAGGTATTCTGATATCGGTTCTCCAGAAAAGGGCAAGCCTTTTTCATGGTGTCGATCTTTTTCTTTGGTTTTTGCCTTCTCCCATTTGTTTCCCCCGATTTCGAAGCCCTACCTGCTCACCCCCTTCGCCAATCCCTCCCTCTCCTTCCTGCTTCATGAACCGTCAATGAGCCGTTAACGCTTTTTTGATGGGGGTGATCAACCCCCCCGTACTCCTCTCCACTTTTCTTTTCCATCTTAAATTCTTTTCGAACTGCGTCCCCCCCTCCGTCTTAGACACAGACTTTGAGAATGAAGTATCATTTTCGGTTTTTACTAACCTTCCGGCTCATTCGTCATCCTTTTTTCCCCCTCATCCGACCCGTTTTTCCCCCACACCTTTTGAGCTTTTTTTCCGTGCGTCTTTTTTTGGTCTTCCCAACGTTGCAAATTACCGTCCCGATCGACTTCCCTTTTTTCTTTCTTTTGAGAAATGGGTTGCTTATTTCTCACACCTTTGGTGTTTTTCCCCCCCGCGTTTTTTTTCCCTTTAGACGCGTCCCTTTTTTTCTGTGACCTTCTTCTTTGTTTCTCAACACCCATCGCTTCCCCCACCATCCCCTCTCTTTTTGCATCTCGGTGTTTGTCCTGCTCTCCCTCTTTCTTTTCTTTGTTTGGATTTCCTCTCATTCTCGATCCCCCATAGTCATATCTTGTCCGTTAGTTATTTTTCCTTGAGCCCCCCCTTTTTTCCGCTTTTCCAAAGTTAAGGTGAAAAGCTTTCCTTCGGGTTTCCCCTCTTTTCTTTCCTCCCAGTGGAACAGCGGCATCTTTCTTTTGGCCTCCTTCCCGGGGATTCCCTTGTATCTATTGCCTTCTCCTGGGCTTCCTTCTTTCCTCGCCTCCCCGTTTGCTGACCTTTTTCTGGCCGACGACCCGCGGGTACGCCCGCTCTCACTCAGAACCGCTTTGAAAGGATGAATTCACCAACATCACTTCCCTTGGTCCCCAGTGCTCCCTGTGCGGGTCTCCTTTTCTGGGGTCACGGTCACCTTCTCCTCGTTCTGGATCAAGGATGGCTTCCCGCCCGGAGAGATCAAACGAGTTCACTTTGCCAAGGATTCTGTTTTCAGTACAGCTACGGGCTCCGCGTTCTCCAACTGCGGCGATTCGTTTAACTCACTTTTTTCTCTTTGAATGATCGATACTGTCTGTCCTCCCTTCGGGAAGACGGAACCTTCCATGTCTCTCCCCACTGCCACTGGGTTTTTCCTGTCAACTTCGCCCTATACCTCATTTACCTTTCTTTCTCTCTTTTTCCCCCTTCTCTGTTGTATCGATTCCTTTCCTCTCCCTCCTCTTCCTTCGGGGGCTCCGTCGCGCCCCTTTATTTTCGGATGATTTTTTTTGTTCCGGGCTTTTCTTCCCCCTTTCGGCATGATCGCCCCCCCTTGATACCCCCTTTTCCGATTTTCTTTTTTCGGAACCGAAGCACGAGATTCGATACGCTTTCTCCCATTCGCGGTTTCCTCTGTCTCCCTCTCGGCTCGCCCTGAATGACATGAGTACGTGACCTTTTCCCCTCCCCCGCACGCTTGAAACCTCCCCGTTCTTTTCTTTCCCTCATTTTCCATTTTGTTATTCTCGTGCTCGCCGATTGAGGTCGTATGCAAAGGATCCTGATTCGGTTGTCAAACCTTTTCTTTGAGCGTTCACCTTCACCTCTCAGGCAAAGTCCCTTCCCCGCCACGCGGATGTCCTGTGTGTATCCTCTTTTTTTAAAGACGAGGTGACACAACCTAAGCCCCTTTTTTCCCTGTGTTTTACACGGTAAAGGTTGCCCGCTTTCCAGATTGATTTTTCCATTAGAACAGATCATCGCCATGGTGATCGAGTGAGGTATGCTTTCTTTTTTTTTTTTTTTGATCCACTTCCCAGCCCTCCCCCCTACACACACGAGCTGTATGCACACTCTTTGTTCATCTCTTTTTTATTATTTAGGTTGCGAGCCTTCGTCGGGCACATAATCTACACGTACCCAACATGTCCTCTTTAGTCCTATTTCCCGGCCTCCCCCAACCGTGTTCCTCGATCACTTTTTCGTGAATCACAGCCTCATGATCGAATAACCTGAACGGGCGATCCCCAATTTCAGTTTTTCTCTTTCAAAAGCCTTTTTAAACGATGCATTTCCCTTCCCCCTTTTACCACTTCTTCGGCTCCCTTTTGTTGAAATGACGACTTGGTTTAGTGTAAGGGCGACACAAGTCTTGGATTTTTTCATTACCCCTTTCGGGCGTTCCGATTTTTTTTTTCGCAGTCCGTCGCCCGTCGCCATTTTTTGTCCTTATGGATGGAAGCCGTGTGCATGAACTTTTCCCCCCTCTCCCCTTTGCGACTGGATCGCATTCCCCGGGCCGTTTCTTGCCTTCCTCCTCTATTGCTAGGCGCTTGTGTGCTCTGGCTCGTTTTTTACGTTTGAGATAGCGTCTCCTGATTAGCCCAATTCCCTCTTTTTCCCCAAGCTCTGAAACGCGACACCCCTTGCGGCTACTTTCTCCTTGCCGTGGTTTATCCCCTTGTAGTCATTCTATCTTCGGCTCTTTCGCGCTTTTCGAACTAAAGCCTACCGTTTTTTTAGCACCGTTCTTGTTGGCTAAACGGGCTGCCCTGTTGGATTTTTTGGAGCCGTGTAGCTACCTTGTTTTGCACCTAATTGAGCGTCGGTTTCTTTGAGTAACCAGTTAAGAGGGATCCTTCCAGGACCTATGCTCTTGAGAAATAGATTTTTAGGTTTCTGACTTTCCTTTGAGTGGTTTGTCGATCACTGACCTTTGCTTTGGACTTTCTGCCCTCTTCCCCAGGATGTCACCCGTATCAGCATTCGCTATGATTGCGTTACGTTTTTCATATGGCTGACGGAATCCTTCCCATTTTGCAATCCCTTTCTTCCCTCCGGGGTGGTTGTAAACAACCCTTTGCCCTCTCGGCTTGCCTTCAACAGGAGATCCTTCACATTCTACGGTTCTTTTACTGCTTGTTAATTTATGCCTCCTTTACAACCTTGTTCGCCTGCGTTTTTCCCCCGGTCCTACCCCCCCCCCCCCCCAGTTTCCACCTTTTACCTCGTCCAGTGCGTTTTAGTGTGTTGAACTTGCGTTTTAATACGTCCTCCGTGGGTTTCCCCTTCTGGCTCGTACGCCCTTTGCGGAACAAGATGGCTTTTCCTTTCCGCCCACGGAACTTACTAAACATGCAGGAGCCTTTTTAAGAACATGGATATTAGCACCCCCCTCCTTTTCCCTTTATCCTCTTTTTCCGACACACTTGGCCACTTTTCTTTCCCCTATTCCAATTCCGTGCCGTCTTCAATGATCAGCCCTCGGCATTTTTTTGCCGGTTACCCGCTTTGGAAGCGCGCAGTGAGTTGTTTTTTCTTCCTTCCTCCTGATCTTTTCCCTTTTTTTTTGCACAGTCTCCCGTATAAAGCGCCTCGTTACGGATTTCCGCCTTTTGCCCGAAATCGGGTTAACGTGGTATCAGGATCCCCCGCCCTCAAGCGAAATCCCCGTCTTCGCCTCTTTTTTTTGCTTCGTTTCCCTTTCTTGTCGTCCTCCTGTGGTTCACTCCTGGCGTATACCAGCTTTTTCGGTTTGAGGGTACTTGACTGGCGTTTTGCCCTGTAGATGAATTAGAGCTTGGAAAGTCTGCCGTCGTCGGTCGATATGTTTCACCTCTTTTTTCGTTACTTCCTTCCCCCCCCCCCCCCCCTACGCTCAAATCTCTCTCTTTTCTCTTTGTTGTTGAGGCTCTTTTGGCCTCGGAGGAGGGGAGCGCGATAACATGGGCACCCGTCTCTAGATAAGGCGTTTTTTGTAGTCAGCGAATATGGCAGCTTTTCCCCCCCTCCCCCTTTGACCTTTTCCAGTTCTCTTCCACGAACAAGCCCGCCCACCTCTGTTTCGACGCACGTCATTCACGGTGACGACACTACGTACGCGAAATAGAGTTTGGGCTTTCTAAGTCGGTGGGACTGCCAGCTTTTCCCTTTCCACCCCACCGTTTTTCTTCTCTTTCCTTGCTCTCGTAAGTTCCTCCGTACTGGACAGGCGCTTTACTTTTACCCGGAATTCCAGCCGCTTGACCCGATCTTCCTGACAGAAAGCAGCCACCGGTTTGCAGCGTGACCACTGTCGCTCCCCCCTCCCTACGCTCTAACCCTTTCCCCTGGTTTTCTCTTGCTTCTACGGCACGTTTTCCATCCAATCGGGCCCTGCGTTTTCCTGTGTCTTGTGATAAAGGAACGGGCCCCACCTTGGAGCGGTGTTTTTTAATTTTAGTTTTTACCGGGGTTTCGTCGCATTTCTAGTTCCGTGCCTCCCCCGCCCCAATCCTTGTTCCGCCGGTTCCCTCGCACCCCTTGTGTAGCCCGGTTAGTCGTAGGAGCGAACGCAGGTTTTCCTTTTGCACTGATGCCCTGTACGTTTTTTTTTTTCTTCCGTTTTCCCCCTCTTCGTCCCCACTTTGCCTTACTGCTTGCAAAGTTCGTTTTGGCGCGTCAAGGACCTATCCTGTGGGATTTATTGCCCCAAGTATTATGGGACCTCCTCCCCCCCTCTGTTCCCATTTTTTGTGTTTATCCCCCCGCCCTCTTCGCCTGGGTTCTTCCCATTGATGAGGCATTGCGCATCCATTACCCCCCCTTGCCCGGCTTTTTTTTATATGAAAGCGCAAAGCGTTTTATCCCGTTACCGACGCCTGGGGGCCCTCCTTGCCTCCCCTGTCCCCCCGGTATAGAAGTGGTGATATAAAACGGGCTCTGAGCTATGTGCCATCTCTAGACGACCCCATTGGTATGCGCTCCCCCCGTCTTAACTTCTTATCTCCTTCCCGCCCTCTCTCAAGTTACAGTCCACCAAGTTGACAGTGATCCATGATCCTAATTGCCCCCCAGTTCGTACGCTGCCCCTTAACTACCTTCTGTCTCCGTAGCTTTCTTCGAAGGAGTCCCCAGAGTTACGAGATAGTGGCATTATCCCAAACGTTCAAGATATTAGCACCCAATGGTGTCTTCGCTTTTTTGTCATCCTTTGTGTTCTTTTTTCAATACGTCCCACTGCGGGTATCGATCGGCCTCAGCTAAATAACTACGGGCTCCGACATCGGAAACCCTGCCTAACCCGAGCTCCTTCGGCAAATATTCTTTGAATTCCCCCCCTCAGCTTTTTTTTCCCCCCTTGTTACACGATGTCCTGTGAAATCTGGCGTGAAGATACAATCTCACCTCTTAGGTTCCACCCCGTTGCTGCCGCGATCCGGTCCAACTTGCAATTTTTCGTCCTTGGCGCTCACTCACTCCTCTTGCCGCCGTCACTCACTCCTCTTGAACGGTTCACCCCCCCAGTGGTTTAATCATTACGACACTTCCCCCCCCTTGTTTCAGTGGAATTTCGATCTTTTTTCAGAATGTTTGTTCCAAAACATTATCTTCCCGTCTCGTTGGTGTTCTCGTTCTTTATTCGAGTTTCTTCGTGAAAACTGAGTCCGACTTCCTCCGTTTGTTTCTTTTTGCTCGGGATTTCTTCCCTTTCTGTTTTCTCTTATCCATACACTCATGTTTTGTGTCTGGTTTCGCCCCCCCTTCAATTTTTTTGGTCTTCCCTTTTTCTTTTTTGGTCGAGACCTTTTACGGTTTTTTTGAAGGGCTCTCAACTCTCTCATCAAAACCCCCCCCCTTTTCTTTTTTTTTTGTTCGCGCTCGTGTTGTCTGCTTTCTCTTGTTTCCGATGTTTACGTTTGGGGAGTCTTGCATCTACGACTTATCTTGCCGTCTCGGCGATGATACTGTCTTGCTTTTCCCCTATTCCCTCTAGCTTCCCTTCCTTTTTTTTGTTTCCCCCTTTGCCGCCGGTTAAAAAGCCAAGGTTCAGAAGCTTTTTGTTTCTTTGTGTTCAACCCTTTAGTTCCTCCGGGAAAAGAGGCTTACTTCGTGGCTTTATCATCCGTGTTTTTGGTTTGGCGCACTTTTAGACTCTTGGAGATCCTGTTTCCCTTTGAGTTTCTTTGCCTTCCTCCCCTTCCTTTTCAACCGGTTTGAGTTCATGGGATCCTATTTTTTGTTTTTTTAGGTCCGGAAGACGCTTTCCTGCACCGAGACCTCCCCACTCCATTTGCCCGTTCTTTCCTGATCAAACAACCCTCCCCCCGTGTTCGTCTTCCTTTCCACTGTTTTTTTTCCTTTCGGGGGTACTTTTAACAAGTTCGGACGCTTTAGGCTCCCATCTGGTTTGAACGTTCCTTTTTGAGCGTCTAACCGATTCCCCCCCACGCAGGGACAGTTCCCGCAGTACTTTCCGGTAATTTTCTCCCCCTCTCGTCCCCCCAATTTCCTGCGAATTCGTTGTCTCCCCTCCCCTATCTGTCAACTGATCCGCTAGGGACTTGTAGGTTTTCCCAAATTGATGGAGCCAACGAACTCCTAAAGTCTTCGAGCCCCCCCCCCCCCCAACCTCCCTCCTTTGCGGCAGTTCAATGAATTAAACGACTCAAGCCTATATCACCCGTCGTATCGCTCCCCTCTTCTTCATACTGCTCGTGTTGTTTTTCTCGTCCGTTCGATCTACGATGTTTCCCCCCTTGTTTTTCGTCGTTTAATCCCTTTTACGAACTGCCGCAGTCGGCTTTGGTTCTATCTCTTGAGTTATTTTGGCTTCCACAACTTGGTTTCTAAATGCAATCTCGATCATTCCCTCCCTCTCCAACCAGGTTGTCGTTGCGAGTGACAACAGAGAGTTGGGTGACTTCAAGCCCTCTCGTACAATAATGATGTTGGCCACTGCCATGGCGCGCTTTGCAATTGCATTGACCCTTGTTCTCCTCTCTTTTCTTGACCCCCTCCCCCCAATCCTTTCTCCTACCGAGATGAGTCCGGAACACGTGACCCCCGCCAACCTCCCAAACTGCAACTTGAGTCATGACCGACCACTTCTGCTCCTTTGGCGAAATATTCAATTTCCTCCACTCCTTTCTGCGCTCGGGTTTGGCTTTCTTCCTTTCCATGAGCAAATTTTCTCCTGATCTCATCCGGTGCACGATCGGGGTTTTTGACGCAAACAGTCAACATGATCGTGATCGCCCAGATTCTTCACCATTGCTTCCGCCACGCTGCTATAGCCAACGCCCTCTTTGTACAATTTTTTTTTTTTTCACCCCCTTGTTCCCGGCGGTCAAAGCTTGGAACCACCCGTCCCGAACACGCCTTCCCTGTGCTCTTTTTTTTCCCCCTCTTTTCCCCCCCCCCTTTTGTTCACCCTGGGCCTTTTGTAAGATTCGTTCCTAGTCTTCCCGTCTCATCTCCCCTCTCATCTGGTGATAGAGACTGTTTTTTAGATGACTCCGTCTGAGCCACCCGCCAAGCCATCGGACAAAGTAAAACAAGGCGGATTTTCAACCCCCCCTTCGTCCCTTTTTCTTTGTGGTCCCTCTCGTTAGCTTCTCTGAAGCCTTCGTCTTCTCAGGACGTTCACCCTTTCTTCCCAACAACAAATGTGCCTTCTTTTTACCAACAGTACGATCGAGACCCAATCCAAAAAATGGTGTCTTGACTCGACGACTCCTCCGGTTTGAGAGACAACTCAGCACAGCAAATGTATGAGACTTCACCGGACACGGCTCTCTTCCTAAGTGTTGACCTCCAGTTCTCCAGAAACAGCCAATAGTCACACCAAACCACGACCATCTCAATGTTTGAACGTTCGTCTCGCCATTCTGACTTAAATGGTCGTTCTTTTCGTACTTTTTGGTATCCCTCCCCACGTGTGGGATTTTTCAGTTTCTCAATTCGTCTTATTGACTTTAGGATGTTATGCTCTTAGAGCAAAGTCGCCAGTTTGACGACTCAGTCCTTTTTTTCCCCCCCATTATACTCGTCTCCCCCCGGTTTCATCTTTTGAACCCTCTTCACCGCCCCCCCCACTTTTGCGAAAGAGTTTTCGACCTGGGACCGCGAGACTTTCACCTCACTGAATCTGCGAGGAGCACTTTTGCCGATGTCTCCCTTGTGTGAGCCGTCTTCCTTCTCCTTTAGCCGTTCTCTTGACGCCCACCTGTGCATGCGTATTGAGCCCCCCCCCCAATAGCTGAAAATCGACCCATTTTCTGGCCTAATGGATTTGAAACTGGTTTGGGATCACCCCGTTTTTTTCTTGGGGTCCCTCTATTTTCTCGGAAAACTCTGAGTAGTCGTCGAACCGTTACAGAGAGAAGGAATTTGGACTTTATTCACGATGTCCTGTTATGAATTGGGGGGTGGGCAGGGGCGTCTCCTCCTTCCCCTTTTTTTTGCACCTTTGAGCGCTGTCGGCGTTCTCTTTTAAGTTAATGTGGTAATGCTAACGTCCTTCGTTCTCGGATTTCGACGATCAGGTTTGTCGATCCCGTTCTTTACGCTGCTGTTCGTCACCTCCCCGTTTCTTTGGACGTTTCTGCAACAGGATACGGGCCCCGCTGAAAAAGCAGTTTGGCGCTGTTTTGGAATTGCGCGCATTCAAGTTGGTATTCTCTCTCGCCGGCCCTCCCTCCCATTATGGGGCACTCACCCCATGGCCCTACCCTCGGGTCGGTTATAAACACAATTTGCCCTTAGCGTTGGCTCCCCCTCCCGACGGCAACAGGATCCGTACCCCACATGGAGCCTGGCTTGACTTTTGACCATTTCTCCGACTTTCTGCCCCGTGCATCACCTTCGCCTGCGTTTAAAACCGCCTCAATCCCACTTCCCGACGGAAGGGCGAAGTAGTACATTCTGGTAGCTCCTACAACGCGGGGCTCCCCCCTTCTGTGTGCGGTGACGCCGTGGTTTTTTTTTTTCAACAATTTTGGATTGATTAACGAATTCTAATTCTCCCGACAAAAAAAGCCTTTTGGAGGACATACGGCTAGGCGCCAAACACTACCCCCTGGTCTTCCCTCGCCCTTTCCTTTCTCGCCCCTGAATCGGACCAGCCGTGATTCCCCCCTGGCTATTACGTGCCGTTGTAAAGTCAATGACGCAACTCTTCGCTTTTTTTAGTTGTTTGTTTTTTACATGAGCTTGACCCCGTACCCTTTCCCTCCTGCCCACCGAAGGCATTTGCGTCAGCTCTTTAGGGTAAAGATGCGGTCCAGCCGGTGGTTTCCCCGGACCTAAAGCGCCTTATTCCGGAGGAGTCCGCTGCGTCCTTCAATGGGGGATCCACCGTTGGGTAATTTCCCCTTTTTCTGTGTCCATTCCCAATCCGCTTCCATTAGTAATTTAACTCGTGTCGCAACTGTGTCTCCCCTCCTGTGAGTTCTCCCCCCTTTTTCTTTCTTGTCTGTCCAAAGTTTTTCTTTTAAGCCCGTTGGATTTGCGCTCTTGGCCTAGAGATAAGATAGCTCGTCTTCTAGGGTCGCTGTTGAAAGTAAGTTACTCCCTCAATAAACATCCACA
>Ga0179593_1352428_pt1 | contig 10614 bp, 9 predicted proteins | sample CZODoug2_1_08_16_FD_185931 | JGI IMG/M metagenome (GOLD analysis project Ga0179593, IMG submission 185931) | Vadose zone soil fungal communities from Angelo Coast Range Reserve, California, USA - CZODoug2_1_08_16fungal (PacBio error correction) | ecosystem: Environmental > Terrestrial > Soil >... | reverse complement strand
CTTTTATTTCCTTAGGTCTTCCCATTTCTTCAGTTGAAGTGCTCTCCTCTTCCCCCTGTGACCTTTGCGACAGTCCTAAGGAATCGAGGTCCAAGTAAACTGCCCTCCCCTTCCCCTTTTTTTTCTGACTTTTTCCTCTCCCCCCGTTTATTATCGAGTCTTTCTCGAGCGCGGTTATGCAATGGAATTCCGAAGCCGTCGTTGTATCCTCACACGAGGGGTTTTTTTGAGATTCCCCTATCCCCGTGTATCTTTTCTTTTTTCCAGACTTGGCGGCGGGTTCTATGGCGATGTTGACGTCCCTCGCTAGTACCGTTCACTTTCCCTCTTTGCAACCTTCAATCCTCTTGTTTTTTTTCTTCGTCTCTTAAGAGTCCTTTTATCAACTATACCTTATTCCCCTCAGTAGGAAAACTTTCTTTCGACACCGCCTCAGTTATTGAGCTTTCTCCTCCCTTGAACGTTTCCTCCTACGCCCGTTTTGATCCTCGGCTTCCTTTTCCTTGCGACTCGTAGAGAAAGAAGTTAATTCCTCTAAGGCTTCCCCTTCCTTCCTCCCCAAACTTGCTTTTAGTATGTGGGACTGTGACGGTAGAGGAATTCTTTTTCTCCACCCTCTTTAGGGAGCTTCTTTATTTTTCCCCAATTGGTTCTACAGTAATCCTCTTCCCAACCCAACTCTGTCTCTCGAAAACTGCTGCCAGAACCTTCCCGTCCCACCCCTCCCGACTTAAGAAAGTCACTCCAATGACCCTTTTTTTTTTTCTCTTTGAAGCCCTGGCTTGCAGCAGCCCTCAAAGGCGGCGCCTTTCTCCGGTTAAAAGACTACTACCTTCACCTTCTCATACTGTTTTTTTTTGAGGTCGGTATTTTCTTTTCTTTCTTATGATAACGTCCAATACCCGAAGGAACTCTTGGTCTTTGGAAGTTCAATTTTGATCTTCACTTACACCCCCTTTTTGACTGCCATCTTTGACGGTCTTGCTGATGGCAGGTGCTTACTCCTCTTCCCCTTCTGGAGGACACTATTGTGTCCCTACTTTTTTTGACCCGATATCCATAGCACGGCCCAGAAATTAGGGGCCCCTGCTCCCTCTGACGGCCTCTTTTTTTTTCACCCTTTCATCGAGAGACCTCCCCCCCCTCCGGCCTCCTTTTTTATTCCCCCCTCCCCCTTCGCAATTCCCAGAATCAGAAAAAGATCATGCCAGGATATTTCCCCCTCCCTGACCTTTTTGACGCTTCGTTCCTTCCTTTGTCTTTTTTCAGCTTGGCCCCCTTCTTTTATCCTCCCTTGCCCTACTTGTCTGAAATATTCGGTGATCCCCAGGCGAGGAACAGAACAACCCCCCCCTTCTCCATTTTCTTATCTGAGAAGGGTCTCCAATGCCCCAATCCTTTCTTTGAACGCGTCCTGTTTCTTTCCCCCCCCCTCTTAAATATGGCGAATGCAAATACAACAGAGCGGCCCCCTTTTCTTTATCCCTCATAATAGAATATTTCCTCCTTTCCTGCCTTCACTCTTTATTTACCTCTTCGTTCTCTCCTCTGGGATTTCACCAGCGCGTGTCCCTGCGGGTTTACCCCTTTTCCTCTTTTCACCCCCTCTCCCCGCAACACGTATCCGTCCAGCCTCCTCCCTTTTGTCACCAACCCTCCTTTTCGGTTTTTTTCGTGCGTATTCCCCCTCGTCCAACTCCTTACGTCCCTTTTTTTGATTCCATTGGGTTCATTCTTCGCTGTTTCCTCGGCATCAAGAATGCCGCCTGGTAGCCAAAGTTTTTGCGTTTTTTTCCCCCCTGAGCAGGTCTCTTTCCTCCCTTGGTGGTATCTCCCCCGTCGCTTTGACGAGCTGCACGTGATTTCTCTGCGTTCGACGCGGCAAAGGACTTCTCTGGTTCTTTTCCCGTTCGACGGCTTCCCGGATCCGAAGGCCTCTTCTTCTGGCAGCTTCCCCCTCTCAGAAAAGAGCTTTTTATTTCCCGCTTCGCGGGGGTTTTCGGCAGAGGGGCGATAGAGCCTCATTCGGTGGCGTTAGCCCATCGCCTAAACGATAGTGAGCCCTCCCCCCCCTTTTAATCTCTAATTGGGAAGATTTTCATTGACTTCACCACCATGATAAATTTTCCCCCGGTCCTCAGACGGGACGGAATCCCATAGGCAGTGAAGTTCCTTTTTCCTTCCTTTCGAGACCTCTTCACGTCCCCCTTTCAAGACTCTATTACCCAGCAGGAGTAAAGCATCGTTCACCCTTTTTCCGCTTGCCCCTTTTTCGTCTCTTTTCCCCCAATACCAGCCCCTCTTAGCTGGGTCGACCTCCTGCAGGTCTCGCACTGCCAGCAGAAACGAGTTTTACGCTCCCCTGTCACTCCCGTGGTCCCCCCTTCTTCTTTTCCCCCCCCCCCCCACCCTCTTTATTTCACTTTTTTGTCTAGAGCTACCCCCCCCTTTCTGTTGTTAGGTTTTTGTTTCAGAGGAGGTAATGAATGCTTCACTCTTCCCTCTTTCTCTTTGAGCCTTTTATTTTTTCCGCGACTGGTCTTTCTTTTCTTTCTCCTGCTGGGATCCTTTTTGTTATCGTCTGGTCAGAATTTTGGAGTCCTCCTTGGACGTGGTTCCTAGTTTGCGGGCAAACTCTTGTCAGCGCGTCTGAAACTTCCGTTAATTTGCGAAAGGGAGCTAACCTTTTCCTCTTTCGCCTTCGAGTGGCACACTTTTTCATTGTTGCCGTCAATCGTCTGCGTCACTTGACAACCTTGGAGGTCGGGTCTGACAAGCACCGTCTTTTTTTTGCGCCTTGTTCTTCCCCGTCCCCGCGAGTTAGGAGTCCACTTTTCCCTGACCTTTCCTCTCTAAATAAATCTGTTTTTCTTTCCCAGCTGACACCTCCTCCCAGTTTAACCTCTGCCCCTGCGGCCGTCTACTTCAGCAGCCAGCCCGGGACGTTACTTTTTTTTTTCTTTACCTGAGTAGTTTAAAGACATCCGTGAATCGGGAATTCATTTCCTCCTCTTTCTCGGCGAGACTCTTCTTTCTGTTCTCTGGGGCTGTCTCTCGCCTTTCGAATTTGACCCTCTCTTTTCTCACTGGCTTCCGGTTCTATCTGCAATGGCGATCCTGCACCCCCTTTGCCGTTCTCTCCGAGTGATACGCGGTCTTTTTTACCCTTTCCCGTTTTGAGGATTTTTGTCCTTGTGAGTCGGCTTTTATGATGCAGTGGCCTCGGTGAGTTTTTTTTCCCCTTTTCTTTCTTCGCTTCTACTTATTGTGCGTCGTCGAGGAATCTTCTACCTCCCTCGATCTCTACTGGATTCCTCCCATGCGCTTCCTTCTTTTCGAATCCCTGCAGGTATTGCCTGGGATGTAATGCAATTAGCCACTTTCTCCTCTTGGGCACCTCAATTGACGTTCCCCCCCCCCCCCTCTTTCTTCTGACTTGATGGCACTTCCTTTTTCGTGCTGTATCTTCTTGTGATTCTATGCCACCTCTATGTGTTCCCTGTTTTGATCGGAACGGTTCCTTCTTTTCTCGGCATATTTTTTCCTCCCCCCCGTCAAGTGATCCTCCCTCAGCCGCTTCTTTCGAGTCCCTTCAGCCCAAATCAGATGATAATATGCATTGATCTGTCACATGTAGTCATGTAGGGCCCCCTCTCATCAAATTTTTGTTTAGGCTGCCGATGTAATAAAGAGGCGTATCTGCTCCCTTGCCGACCTTCCTGGAGGGTTATTCTCCTTTTTTCATGTATTTTTCCCCTGGAGTAACCCCTCTTTTCAGGGTCTGGACACCGTGTGTAACGTCCCGTTCATCCGAAAGCATTTTTTATCTCGTTTGCCGCTTTCCTTGGACCATTGTTTGGTTGTGCGCTCCCAGACAACTTTTTTCCCTTTTTTTTTTTTTATTCGAGTCGAGACCCCCCCTCCTCTCCTTCCCTTCAGCCCGGTTTTCTCTTCCCCCGAGGCCTCTACTGTGCGCCTGTGTGCCCCAGTTCGCACTCGGTCCCCCCATTTTTTCTTTCGTTTCTCCATGCGGAATCGTTTTTCTCTTTAGTTTCCTTTTCTCTTTGTCTGTCTCTTCTCTCGTAGGCCCCCCCCAGGAATAGAACTCGAAGAAGTTTCTTATCCTCGTTTCCCTGCTTCTTCTCCAGGCGCGACTCGATTGTGCGACCTTTACGGCCGAGATGAGTCCAAAAATCGACCCGGCCCGACCTTTAGGTCTTTTGCCGCACCCGTCTCTTAGATCTCCGAGGGGAGTATAGTCCGACTGATGGTACCTTCTGACCTCCTTTCTTTTTCATCCACCCCACTTTTGGGTGGATTTTTATATTCCCGGTCAATTTTATATTCCCTATGCAGTCGAGGGGATGAGACTGTTCGGGACGTCATTTCCTCTTCAGCCAGTGGAACAATCTTCGGCCATCTCTGATAGTGTTACTCCTCTTTTTTTTTTTTAGATCTCACTCTTCCTTGTTCTCTTGCCCTAATTTTCCAGCTTCCCCCTCAGATTATTTCTCGATGACTCTCTTATACCACTTGGTGTTTAGTCTCCGCCCCCCAAACTGCTTATGTATCAATAGGTTCTTTAGACCCGGTCTCCTATCTAGAGAAGAAGTCGTTGAATGAGAAAGTCCCTCTCCCCCCTTTCCCCCCCTATCTTGTTTCTTCTTTCTTTGACCCTACCTTCTACTCCTTCTTTCTCACGACTGGGATAAGGAAGCTTTTCCTCTCTTTACTTTTCCCTGATCTCGTTGTCTTGACCTTACCATAAGAGCTCGCCAACCTGCTCGATAAAAGGAACTTTTTCCCCTCTCCCCCTACTTAATTTCTCCCCCCCTACCCTTGTCCCCATTGGGGAGTCGCTCTGGCCTTAAAGTTTTACTCATCCTTCCGCTTTGATTCCAAATGTTTCCCCCCCGACGTATTCCCTCTTCGCGTTGTCCCTCGGTCGGTCTTTTCTTGGATTTGGTCCCGCTACGCATCTTTGACCTTCCCCTACTTTCTGTCTGGGACGTCAGACACCCCCCTTGCCTTTTTTAAATCACTTTCTCGTCACTCTACCCTATCCGCTCTAGATTCAGGGCCTTCCTCCACCTTCCGTTTGGGGAGCCCTTCGCTTTTTGTAAACGGTGATTTACCCAGGCGCCCCCTTTCCCGACCGCAGATCGAACTTTTCTTTTAATAGCCGTCTCCGCACACTTCTCTGTTCTACTTTCTTCCGTTGAGGCCAGCCTCTTTCCGCTACTCTCCTCCTCCCCTTAGAGGCGTCTCTTCTCTTCCTCCGTTCGTCTTTCCTTGCCTCTTCGATGCTTCAGCTTGGGCCGACCTGTTCTATCAATTCTTCCGAGGAGAATCCGTTGCCGAGGACGACCCTTCCCACATCTACCATATTTGCCCTCTCTGTTGCTCCCGCCCCTTCCTCTGATTTTCTGAAATCATGGCGTCATGTTCGGGTACACTTTCTCTCCTCGGCCGAACACTAAGGAAATAAAACAGAGATGCCCCTTGTCTCCCACTATTCCTCTAGAGACCTCCTCCTCCTTTCCTCCCTCCTTCCCCCCCGCGACTTCTCGAGGAGGTAATCTCTTTTAATAGGATCTTTCCCCCCTTGCGTCGTCTTCGCTCCTAGAAAAGCGTTTCCCTCACCCGCCCACCTCCCTTCTTTACTACCGCTCCCGCTCCGCGATCTCCCATCAATATCATGTCAAACCTTGGTCCCCCCCCCGTTCCCCCTTTCCGGCTTCCCGTCTGTACTCTTCGCCCGGGTTTTAAAATGGGGAAGGAGCCCCCTTCTCCTTTACTCTCGAATTTCCCTCTTTATCCAGATGGTCCCCCCCCTTTTCTCAGCATTCCCCTTAGATCACAGATTGCTCGGGTTTTTTCCCCTCTCCAAGTAGCTTACCCCGAGCTGCCCTGCCGATGAGGCTTTATTTTCTACGCTCGGCCCAAAGGCACTTTTCTTTGATGGTGTACTTTTTTGCTCTTTCCCTTCACCCCCCTTCTGCTTGAGTCTGTGGCTCTTTTGACCTCGTCTAAATAGATTCAGCCTTGCTTAGAGGGGCGAGGTTTTTCTTTTTCCGCCATCTCCCCATATGTTTTTTTTTTTTGGTTTTTTCCCCTCCCGACCTCTTCTTTCGTTTTCGCTCGCCTCCTCCTACCACGAGAAAGTGTGCATCGTACTCCGGTTCTCTTTCCTGTCAACACCGAGTGGAAAGTTTTTCCCCCTCGGTCACCTTTGTCTCTCTCCCTCCGCCCTTGCCTTTCCTCGGAATCGGCACCTTGTTCACTCCTACCGACGCGTTTCAAAAATCCAGGTTCCACGCATCGATTCAGTGGCAGGACTTTGTTCCCCTTTCTCTCCTCCTGCGTCCTGACAGGAAGTTCTCCAGCCACCAAGCCCAGAAAGAGGAGGAGCGCGTTCGTTCCTTTAATGTTGATACCGAGTGATAGGAAATATTCCTTTTCCGCTCCCTCTCAATTCATGTTGGTTTCCTCCCTACTCACACCACCACCTAATTATTCTCTTTCCTCGCGATCATACGGTGGAGGTGTGTTTATTTTTTCTTTTCCCCTTTTGGTTCCCCCCCGTGTCCCCTATTTTGTATCCCTTCTTATGTCAATTTGGCTATTTTTCTTTTCGGCTCCCCTTAAGTTATGGGGATGTGCGGTTTTCTTTCATTACTATAATCCGGACTAGGCGAAGTGCTGTATGATAAGGGCTTTTTTCCCCTCCTTGGCAAAACCTGGTTGAAAATCTTCTTCTATGATTTTTGTTCCCCTCCTTTCAGGCTCCAATGATCGCCCCCTCCACGTTTGTCCCCCCTTCAATGTGTTGTAAATGTCCCGGTCCTTGAACTCGCCTTTTTCTTCTTTCCTTTTCCCACTCCCTCGGAGAGTGTTTCTTCCCTCTTTGCTCCCGCCCCGGTGCCCCTGCTTCCACTCGCTTCCCGACCCCGAAGCTGACCTTTCAAATTCTTTTTTTTCGCGGCGTCCAACAGAAGCTACATCCTTCTTTTTCCTTCCGTCGTCGAACGGTTTGCCGCCTCCCCTTTAGACAGGTTTCCTTTCAGAGTACAACTTTCCCTTCCCCTTTTTTCCCTGGGTCAGAGTTCCCCCCCTTTTTCCCCGGTTACCCCTGATGTCTCTTTTTGAGTCTGTTCCTGCTCGCTTCTGGCGCCGAGTAAGTCTTTCCTCCCTCTCGGTATCTTGCAATTTCCCTTTTTTAATGTGAGGACTCAATTTTCGGCTTTCAGACAGGCCTCCCTTCTAAGAACTCGGCCGATTGCTTCTGATTTGGAATTGGGTTAGGTGCTTTAGGAAAGTCTTCCTGTGCGCTGTTGGGGTGAGCGTCTTGGACTTTTCTTTAGAGACTTGAGTCCCCCCTCTTCCCTTTCGTTTTCTCGCCGGGAAATCCGTCTGACGTTCTGCGGTCGGATAGTATTCGAAATGTCTTCTGCTGAATAGATAACTTCCTCTTTTTTCTTCGTCCTTATTAGAAATCGTTCCAGTTTTCTCTTTCCTCCCCGCCGGGCCAGTCCTCTTCGGGAATACTCCGATTTATGGAGCGTTTTCGTTTATAAGATTGGCAAGAACTCTTTCCTTTGCGTCTCTTTTAAGTTATCTCTAGGAAATTCTATCTTTCTTCCAGCTGTCCTGCCCCTTCTTTCCACTCAGTTCTCGTCCCTCACGTTTGAGCTAGGAATGATTGCTTTCTTCTTTTTCTTTGAGGCGTCTGTCGACCGTAGATCCGTTTTTTTCGGCTTTGTTTTTCCAGCGTTTTCGTTTCCTCCATTGCCTTTTTACGGTTTGCGCCTCGCTGTCACGTGTCGCTGTTTGCTTCCGATGGAGAACACGTCTTCTTCCCTGTCCAGGTCTCAGCAAACGCGCTTCCTTGCAGATCCTGGATTTTTGAATTGATCCACCAGGGGACTGGTTTTTTTTTCCAACTCACTAAGGTTGTGTTATTTTTCTCGATGGTCCTTCCGCATCGTCCCTACTACGCCCAAGCGAATTATGATTTTGCCTTCTTTTCTCTTTTTTTGATTTAGTAATCCCTCCCCTGTAGGTTACCCCCCTCTTTCTTGCTCCCACCCATTTGCATGGTTTAAGGTGGAGATGGAGCATGACTTGTCTGTCTCTCTTTCCTCTTTATTTTTTTCTTTTTTTTTTTTTTTTTTTTTTTTTTTTTCTTTTTTTTTTTTTTTTTTTTTTTTTTTTTCTTTTTTTCTTGTCCCGGATTCCCAATTTCCTTCAAGTTCCTCTTATATCAGGCGTACTCCTTTCTCACCGGATTCGCACATCGATACAAAGCCATCTCCCTAGGACCGAGGTTCCAGCCACACCCGCAAACCCTTCTCGATTTCTTCTCTTCCGCTTGCGTTTCCCCTTTCGTCGTTATGCTGTTCTCGCGCTCAGTGTACTTGAAGACAGGATCCCAGAATGAAGACGGTGGTTTTCTCTCTTTCCCCTTGTAAATGGTATCGAGTCCCTATATCATTGAGCCCCCCCCCTTTTTTTTTTTTCTGCCGAGGCTTTCTCCTCCGTTCGAAACCGATGGTCCTTCTTTCCTTGGTTTGAGATTATCACCTCGGCTTTCGCCCCCCTTTCAGTCAATAAAGTACCTTAAACGATCTCCTTTTTTTTTCCCTCACGCTCTCCTGATTTTCTCACCTGGGACCTCTCCGCCCCCACCCCGACTGATCCTAGGATTCGTCCCTTCCACTTAAGCGACGCGTTGCTCCTTTAGCGAATAGATCTACTAGATTTTTGCCCCCCCCTTCTCCCCCGATACCCGCCCCCCCGGTTGCGCGGGGGGAATATTAGCTGTCCGTATCCTGTCTCAGATGTTCGAAACCTCCTGGGCTCTTTCCGGTAACGTTTTCCTTGATAGGAGATTCCCCGATGCCTTTTGCCTTCCCTTTTTTGCATACCTCTCTACGAGCCGACTGCTCCTTCCCTGTCCCCTTAAAAACAGCATTGATTTCGTCCTCTTGTTGGTCACCTTGTGGCGCGTCTGCCGCACGGATCCTGAAGCAGTAGTTTTCTCTGAGTCTTCCGCGGTCTCCACCCCGCGTCGCTTTTTTCACGGAGTAAGGAGGCGGATTTCTTTTTTCGGCAATCTCTACCCCCTCCCCCCGATTGGTTTACTCCTCCACGGCCTTTTATCTCCAAATTCCCTTAAGGTTTGCGACCCTTACTGCACTGAGCTTTTTTCTCTCTTCCTTGGACTTCCCGAGATTGGTCGCCAGCCGGGGGAACATTGTGTCCCTCCCAAACCATTTGTGTACACCTTATTATTCTCCAGCCGACCTTCGCTCAGAGCCGTGCCGCTTTTTACGCTTTTTTTTTTTTTCCCCCATTCTTTTGGAGAGCCCCCCCAGGACCTGCTTATACTTCCCCTTCTAACTCATCACTCTTGCACCTTCTAACAGAAACATCGCCTAGCCTCGCAGAGAATGAGCCAAGTCCTGCGTCCCTTTTCCTTCCAGAGGTACTTTTCCCTTCATTCGGATCAGTTGCTTCTGTCCTATAGAATCTTTCTTCGGAGGCCGCCGAGGACGCCACCCCCCCCCCCAAATCGAAATTCTTGACATAGCAACTTTAACTCCCCCCCCCCCTAACCTTTTTATCTACCTTGGCGGAAGTTTGTTCCCCCCCCCCCCTGTACCGAGTTTCTTCCTTAAGTCGACCTCGCCCATACTGTCGAAGCATCACGACCCCTACCTCAGATCTTGAGGCCGGCCCTGCATCTTTCTCCCCATCCCGCGGATTTCAGATCCCGTTCCCTTTTTTTGTTCTTTCGTAGTCCGCGGCTAAGACGACATGCTTCAATCTCACCAACTCAAGGCACTTCCTTTCCCCCTGACTTTAATATACTTTAATCCTCCTATCTATAATGCCCCCCCCCTTTCGTTCCCCGCCTTAAGAGTGAGTCCCTCCTGATGGCTGCTGCAAGGTAAGGCGATGACCTTGACTTGAATCCTATTCCTGGAAATTGCTCGTTTGCCCTTTCTCTCATTTATGAGACTCTCCCTTTCTGCACAGGCCGGCCCTCCGCCCTTCTGTTTCTTGCACGATTCTGTTTAAGTTCTTAAAGGAACCGTACTCTTGGCTTGCAGTTCGACGGCAGGAGTTCTCCCTTATTTTTTTAGCTTTCCCTATGAAGCCACGTCCCCAGATTTTTTCGCGGGGCGTAGACTGAGCTGCTGGCGGGAGCCGCGACAGCCCCCATCGCCGATGGCGTTCGAGAGTCCCCCCCTTGCTGCCCTCTTCCCTGGTTGCATCGACGTTTTGGGACTGAGCGATTTTTGAAAGTGTTCCCGACCCCGAGCTCCTTTTCCTTTTCTGCAATCTGTGCGCGTCATCGCAGTTCTCTTTTCGGACGTCCTTCCCTCCAACCCCCCCCTTTTTTTAAGCAATAAGCCTCCTTTCTTCCCTCCCCCTGAGGTTTTTCACTGCTGTTTGACCGTCCGTTTCCCCTCCATGCGCGCTCCCTCCAGGAAGACAGACAAAGAGACCCTCTTCTCTCCCTCGTGCCGCTCATCCGATATCCTTAACTAGTTAATTACCTTTTCAGAATTCTTTCCTTTGTTCCCCTCCCTTTCCCACCACTCACTT
>Ga0179593_1326785_pt1 | contig 10614 bp, 14 predicted proteins | sample CZODoug2_1_08_16_FD_185931 | JGI IMG/M metagenome (GOLD analysis project Ga0179593, IMG submission 185931) | Vadose zone soil fungal communities from Angelo Coast Range Reserve, California, USA - CZODoug2_1_08_16fungal (PacBio error correction) | ecosystem: Environmental > Terrestrial > Soil >... | reverse complement strand
GAATCCCTGAGTCTTTTTATTTTTGCCATCCCCGTATGTCCGTACATTCCCCCCAAAAATCTCTCAATATGTTCCTCCCTCTTCAACGACTTATCGCTGTTATTTTTTTACGAACCCCTCCCCTTATCTTCTTTTGTGCTCCTCCTCCCCCCCCTCCAGTTACTCTCCTTCCCATTTCCCTACCTGACCTCCGTATCCATAATGTGACTGAATAGTAGACCTGGTTGACCTTTATTCTCATTTACCCCCTCTTTCTTCAATCCCTTGTTTTCTTAATGGGCTCTCAACCCCCCTTTATGGACTACCCACTATTGAGCACTTCATCTTTGTAGTTTTGATACGATCAAATCGGTTTCTGAGGACTCTCCACTCCTTATAACCCTAGTTAGCGCACCCCCCCCCCCCCCCCCGGTCACTTTTCGATTATTCCTTTTCCTTATTCTGAATTTCCCCCCCCGTGATTTTTTACTCAATCTCAGAACAACGATAGCGATACCCCCTACCCTCTTTGCCGCTGCAAAGACCAAACCTTCTCCTGTCCCCTTGATTTGAAGAAGACTTTTGTCCCTTATCTCTCTACCCTTGTTCTTCTGGGCCTGAACTAAATATAAAGAAAAGTCTCGGGAAAGGAAGTGACTTGGGGTCCCGTTGCAAATCCGCTTTCTCCTCCCCTTCCTGAAGAGAGCTTTTTTTCCCGTCTCTGCTGATTTTCCCCTGGGTGACGTCCATTATTCAGATACTGCATCTGTTTCCCTCTATCCAGGGATGACCCGTCCCTACTTCAGGTGCGACGTTTTCTCCTCTATCTCCACTCCAGACAGTTCTTTAGCCCGCTGGCGTTTTCTGATCTAGTCTAATGTGAGAGCTGTACTCGAAACTTTCTATGTTTATGATGTCATTTTTTTCTAGATTCTTGTTCCCTTCGCTATGACGGTTGTTCTTCTCTCCGAAGAGGCCTTATATCCCCCCCCCCAATTCTGGTCGCCCCCTGTATTTGACGCTTCCCCCGAATTGTGAATTGTTTACAAGATTGTATACATAACCCGGTACTATATTTTCGGCAGTCCGAATGCCTAACAAAACGCCCCCCCCGTACCCATCCCGACTCCGTCCCAACCACTCCCCTGATGGCAAATATCGTGCCGCCATCTTGACATGTCCAAACTTTTTTCAGATGCGTCGACCTGCCCAGTCCTTTTTACTGTACATAATTCAAAGGTTTTTTCTCCCCCATTGAAGGCCGGACCTTCCCCTCTCTCTTTCCCCTTCTGCTTTTCCACTCCCTTTCCTACCTGAAACATGGTCCTTGTACCGAGTGCATTAGCATGTTCTAATGCCGCAAACGGAATAAACTCGTACACTCGAACTTTTCGTTATGTCGTCTTTCCTCACTCTAATACAACCCTCTCGTCCGAGCTGTGTAATCTCTCCACCCTTTTTGGGAGAGTGCTTTGTTCCACATTTGTGAATGAAAAGTCCAAATCTGTGAGATTTCTGGAGATGTCCAGCTTGTGGTGAAGACTGTTTCCCCTGTACACTGAACCTAGTTTCCTTTTCCTCTCCGTTGTGGCTGGTTTTGTGCATCGGACTTCCTCAATTGCAACACATCGTTCACAACCATGCACACAACCTTATTGTCAATCGTCTCCCCCCGCCCCCACTCTTATTGTCATTGTTTCTTCCCTCCCGTACCGCCACTTCTCCCCCCCCCGCACTTTGTTTTTTTTCCAATTCGAGGACCCAGATACAGTCCACCTGTTGGTCTAGGGCTCGGTTACAAGACCGAAGTCTGAATTTTCAGATGGTGTACAGCGGTTACGCCATTTGTCGACACCCCTGTAGAACCAGTGTCCCCCATCCACGCCGGTACAATGTTGCCACTTTGTATAGGAGAGCTGGCAATTCATTTACTGTCGTATGGCGCGGCAGGGGAACTATTCCGCATAGATCGAATAACCTTGCTGACCGCTTTCTACTCCTTAGCAAGGATACCCTGGTACCGGCTTTGCACGTCTACCCCACTTCCTTTAGTGAAAACCTTTGGCCAGGGCGCTACCATCTAAGATTCTGTAAAGCAGGACAACATCGTATGTCTCCTAACTTATTTTTAATCCTATATGGTCAACTTTTTTTTCATGTTGGAAATGTTTCGTATTCTGCTTATTCAAAGAGTATACACGCTCATATCACATTTCTCCATCTATAGGACCCCTGTCCGCCACATTTACACATCCACTTTTTGTCTTCAATTTTTTATGTGTGTCAGCCTACAGGGAGGGCGACCCTTTGGTATCTTTACCACTTTCATTCTACTTCCGCCCCTTCCCCCTTTCCTTTTTCTTCTCCCCAGATCACATTGCACTCCATACACATGACCAGTCCATATTTCCTATAGTGTCGTCACCGCCCATTAGCGTCCAGAGAGAGATCACATACAAGAAACGCTATTTCGTGCTCAATTCGACTGGCCTCTTCTTCTATTCTTCTCTACCAGAAGCTTCCCCGGAGTTTTTTTTCGTCATTTGGAGGTCCATTGCCCTTCACGGATATTTCACTCGCCTTTTCACATCCTTTCTCCCCCCCCCGTTTCTCCCCATCCTGCCTCGCAATTTCAGCTCTCAATTACATTCTCTTGAGTGGCCATACCCCAAGTTCATCCTCACGCATCATTTTAATCAGCAAACATACGACCTCTTCCGCAAAGCGTTAACTTTACTCTCCTTTCTCTCTAATTTTTAATTCTTTCTTTTTCTACAATCCTAATTCCCCCTGCATCTGTCCAGTGGTTTCTTTTGTGTCGTGTTCCATGAGATTCGTACTCTCACGCGTTGAAGGCTCTCTAACCTCGCTAACGAGGGTGGGAGCTATATAGCCTAAGTATCCTATTTACTCCCCCCCCCCCTCCAACCTCATTCTTTCTTTCTTTTTCCCACTACCCGCTTTGCAGTGATGTTCCCTTTATTTGGTTGTACCATGACTTTGACTCAATTGAAGACAACCTCACCCTTATGACTAGTACTGTTACATTCTCCTTCTTTTTGTACTTAAAAGGTACTACTTAATGCGCACTCACCGCCATTAGGATTTCATAATTTTATTTTTTTCATTTAGGTAAATCTGCAAACCCGTTGAAGGGGGCCCGACATTATCTTCTACACAAAAATCATTAATTTAACCTCCTCTATTCTTCAAGGACCCTGCATTGATCCCCCCTTCCTCCCAATCTCTCCTCTTATTTTCCCTTTATCCCTCCCCCGATCCGGCGAGAAGTCGTCCCCTTTATCTGGTGCGTATAGGAGAGAAAGGATTTATTTCCATGTTCAACCTACATACGGGGAGTCTTTCCCACCGTCAAGACTCTTTGACTTCGCACCCATCCCTTTTCCACCCCACTCCCCCCATTTTTTTTTTTGAGCTCGCATCCCTTAGATTTCTTCCGATGGTTGTGATCACTGTCGTATTTCGTTGAACATTACAAAAAACAGTATCACTATTCGCAGTGGCTGCACTTTGAACCTCTTCGTCAGCTACCTTCTCCTGAAACAGAGCTCTCGTGTTATTAGAAGCTTCGCGTCTCCACCTTTAGGTTCCTTCCTGAATCACACCAATTCTAACCCCCCCCCCCGCCCCCCAAATCCCCGTCCAGATCCTCTTTTTTGATTGCCTAGTTGTTGACAACTGATGCTCCCTTTCCCTCCTTCCACTACAAGGTTTATTATGTGTTTTCATCCGGGCTTTCGCCTCCCCCCGAATCATGGTCCAACCAACCCTATCGCAGCCCCTTCCTATATGGGGTAGGTTGGCACGATTTTCATCGAGTATGTCTATGACCAATTCCGTTCTTCCCCTCATTTCTCTAGCGCACACCAGTGGTTACCTTTCGCTATACCTGCTATTACATGTGACCCCCCCGGGTGCATGCGTATCAATCTTGAACTGTCAAAGATTTCGACCCCGCACACTTTTGTTATCCCCCATTACCCCATCCCCTTTTTCCGCCCTTACCGAATTTCGTGCATCCAGTTCTGAACCCGTCGTCCACGTTTGTGCCGCGGCTATTCGTGGGTATGGCTGCTTGACCAACGACAATACTTATTGGAAGGATTCTCCCACTTTTTTTTTCCTGCATACTATGGCCATCACGTCCTCACCACGTCCCCACCCTCCTCTCCTGATGAACCCTTTTCGCTTGTTTCTTTTGCCCCCCTGCACTCAGTTACAGTACGGAGAGATTAATGACAAATCCGGGATGCCTCCCCAATACTACTTCAGGCTCCTTTTCTCTCCTCCTTCCATAGACCGTCTCTGTAGAAACCACGCTTCCCTTTCTTCTTATATCGCTAATGGTGATTGCCCTCCTCGAACTTTGTCCTTTTTTTCGTATGCAATTTGATCTAGATGTTTCTTTACTCAGATTCGTTTCACCCCGTAGACCTCCGGACGACTCGCTTTACTAGACCCCATCTGGGCGCCCCTTTTGTTCTACACAATCCATCTGTTCACTGTTATACAAGAGTGGTCGCCATATTCTCCTTTCCTATACCTAAACATCGCCCTTGAATAAACCCAACGGCCCCTATGCCGTAATTTCGCACCTACAAATTGTGAGACTACTAGGCTATCCAATTTGCTGTACCAAACTGTTTTACTTTTTTTTTTTTATTTCTTTTTAGTGAGACCCCTCACGGAATGGACTGTGCCTTCCAAGGCTCACCCGCACCGTCTTCCCCTGTCCCTGAATCACTCACCGTCCGACATGAACCACGGATTTCAAGCTCCGATAGAAAACCGTTTCCCCTCGTGTACGCGAAGTTGCTTCATGGTTATCGTTTCTTTTTTCACCTGTAACCATCCCCCTTGTATACACCAACTTATATTCTTGCCATCAATTTGTTTTGAGTAACTCCCCCCCATCCACACCCTCTTCTTGATTCTTCTGTGTCACTTCACCAATATTCCACAAAAAATTGTTGTGGTATCGGGCGGGATGAGCGAAACAACAGTCACAAAACTGTTGAGGTGTTGGTAGCCATTACACAATTTGTTGTGACTTATTTACCGCTCTTAAATTCTTGTCTTTCCCAATCTTCACCTATCCCCTTGTTTCTACCTTTTACTCCTCTCCGTTTCGGGTTTTTTTTTTATTGAGACGTACGTTTATGAAGTTCGCCCAGGCAACACAGCGCATACCTCATTTTCCCAATGTGACACAGAACCCCACCCAGACCATTTTTCCATGTTTTGTCCCTAGCACAGTTCCACTCTACCACACTTGTGTTTAATTTCCGTTATTCACAAGCGATCAAGGCCAAGAAGAGTTTGCTTAGGGAGGTCGGTCTCAGCACAGACAGAAGTCTTTATGTAGCTTGGTTGACTATTCGCTGTTGAGTTCCACGACACTTTCCGCCCCCCCCTCACCATCCACCCTTCTTACAGGCACCCTGTTTCTATGGAGCTTGTCACTCCCAGAATTGTCAAGTCGCTAGTTTTTTAAGCCTTTTTCTTCTTAGCCTTTCCTTTTATACCAGCCATCCTTTCTTTTTCTACTACACTCTTCACACGGCTCTGCAGACATGTACAAAAGGTGGGCTGTAAGGGGGCCATAAAACCTAGTTTGTCATTGTTGTGGTTAACGCTGCTATGTCCCATCCTATCTTACCTGTTCCTTTTCTTTTCTTCCACCAGAGCCTATCCGTAAAAGAACGCCACTGACCTGCAACCGTACACTCATCATATGTATCTGTCAAAAGATGTCTCACGCCCCCCGTTATGCTGACCATCCAACCCTCTTACTCTTCTTGACTCTCCCCAGCATACAGTTTGCGGTTTTTTGCGACCCATCTTTTCTAGTAATCTTTAGTCTTAGTCCTGAACAGCGCACTCGTTGACATATTTTACCTGTAGCCTATTGCAGACCCTGACCCTTCCCTCCAATCAAATATTCACACAAAGTCAGGAGTGCAGTCGCTCAACCATTACGTGCTGAGATCATCATCCCGCACGCTTTCGCGCACTGATTTCGCGTTTATTCTTCCCTCCTCCCCGCGTAATTTTGAATTTTCTTTACCTTTTCCCGATTCGGTATTGCAGTATTCGTCTCCACCCCTTCCCACACCCACGGTCTTTTTTTCCCCCGTCTCTCCGTAAGTGAAGTTTCCATTATTTTTCCTCATGATAAGTTCCTACCCCCGTACCCCGACCTTAATCATGCCTCCCTCCCATATCCCACGATTCTCGCCGTAACGCGTCTTCGTATCAGCAACTTTCATCTCGATATAATATCAATCTTTTTCTTCTTCGATTTAAGGGGGTTTCCTCTCCCGTCCATTAGATAGTTTTCCCCGATTGATTACGAACCGCAACAACATTTGCTTCATAAGAAGGAATAAACCTCTAAAAGGTACAGATGGTGATAGCGCTATCTACCGTTTCTTTACGCTTCTCCTCCCAGCAGATCTTTCTTTTTTTGCTAAACCCCTCCCCCCTAGAAGTGAGTCACATCGCTTTTTGGTTCATATGCCGGGTCTTTGCTCGACCAGCTTCTTCTTATGACACAACTGTATGTACGTATAGTCGAGATTCCCTTTTCCCCCGTGTATAGTCATCCCCCCCCCCCCCCTCACAATTATTTCTTTTTTACCTCGGGTAGTTTTTGTGTTCTGGCATGTTAAACAGAAAAAGTAAGGAAATTCCCTGCATCATCTTACCGCGTCGTACATAGATAGAGCTAACTTCTTTTTTCCTATACCGGCGCATCGGCCGCGCATAGCTCTTCCTATCTTCATACTTAAGTACCAAATCACTGTTGTTTGCGTCTAGCGTTTTTTTACAATGTTCAGACCCGGTAGTCGGTCACCATCCGCAAGCTACCAGTACCATCTCTATCCCTTCTTTGTTTGTTGAGATCTATTCCATTTCCCCCCTTAGTCTTTCGATGGTTCCCTCGTACGACATGTATTGAAACACTCCAAACATCAAGACCGCCTATCTCCCCATTTCTTAAGACTGCTTCACATACTTTTCCATTGAGTGCCTTTATGTGGACCCCGAAAAAATAACTGAAAACGGTGCGCGACGGCTTTTTCAGGTGGATTTCCTCCTCCAACCACAACTCCCCCTGTCCCCCTTCCCCATACCTTTTTCGGGTCTTCTTCTTCCTTTTTTTCCACGATGCAATGCACCGGTTGACTAGGTAAATTACTGTTGTTTTATCATAGGGTATCTCAAACCCGGCACTCCCCTATTGGCCCTCCCCCCTTTTTCTTTTTTGATAAAGATAATTCTCCCTTTTCTTCTTTTCATGTGTAGTACATTACCCCTCCGTTGCTATATTTGCACCACAATTCGGTCTTACGGCTTCTTTGCCCCGTATGACTCCAACCGGGATGCGTCCTCAATCTCGGACACCTCCTTCCAACCCCCCCCACGTAATTTCTTCCCCCCTTTCCGTCTCACATCAATACGATTTATCATTTGAAATGCGCCGCCGACGCTTTTTTCTTCTAGTGATATCCGCCTGTATGGTGCTGAGGCCAATGATTCGGTTTTGGCAAGTTGCCTCGTGAACCCCTTTTTGTATGGCAACCATCTTTCTCAACTTTCGAGAGCTGAAAGGTTGCCTTGTCCCGGCAGACAGGGGAAGGCCAGTTATTATCATCCTTTTTCTAGTGCTGTCACCGTCCCCCCCCCCCGTCATGTGCTTTTTTTCTCTCACTCATCTCCCCTCTCCAGATCTATGGGAGCAAGTTGAGGGGTCTTATCGTCTTTTCTTCTCCCTCACTTCCCTTTGTCCTTTTCCCTTTCTATTTTCTTTTTTCCGATTTTTTGTTTTTAACGACTGATTCCGGTTTCTACGCCTCTAGGGCAGTCCTAGCGACCACTAGACCCAATCAAGATCTTTCTTTATTTTCCCTCCTGTATGTTGTTTCTACCCACGACTTGCTGTACTGTTCTCCACGCTTGTATACTACCTAGCGTATCTCTTCTATGTGACTTCCTCCACAACCATGCCCCATAAAGACTGGTGGCTATTTCCCCTACCCCTAAGCCCCATGAGGAGCCACATTCTTTATTCGGTTTGTCACACTCTTCACAGTCCTTCCTGTCCCTCCCCCACATTTTTTTTTTAAGAATTCGAGTTTAGTCCACACACTCCACGGTAATGTGATGCCATTTTAACTATAAGCCACCAAGGGGTTACCCCCTCTCGAAGTTCACAGCGGATAGACACAAAGAGGAGGCGTTGGACTCCCGAGCCCATACGAGTCACAGAAACGTCATATCTCTCCCCCTCGGCCCACCCGGTATATCCGTGCCTTCCTCTTTATACCCCTTTTCTCCTTTCTTATAACTTTGTACCAACCCCATCCTCCGAAGAAAATTGTCCTGTCCTTTTTCAAGTTGCGCATGTTTTTCTGATAATGTTGCCCTTTCACGACTGTCCCCGCCGCCCCTTTTTTGCCTTCTCTTGTTCGGACCTCCCCAATCCACTCTCTTGTTTTCCTCTGTGCCCTCTAAACCTTTTCCCCAAAGGGTGGTAGCGTTGCTTTTTTCTTTTTTCTTTTCAGTCAAAACTAGTGCCCTTTTCATACCCTTTCGTCAGCTCGAACGATACTGGTAGAAGGATCGATGTCACATTACTTTTTCTACTGTTCTATTGAGGATTGCGTTCCACTTTTACTGAACTCTCTCTCTTGGCTACACCCTCAATTGGCGGTGTGTTGAGGATTTGCATGCGAGAATACGGCCCATTTTCTACACCAAATGTCCCTTGCCCAATCTCTTCGACCCTCCCATACCCGACAGTGTGACCTCGGGTATTCCTTCAACGCTTACAGTTACTCGCTCCGGTACAAAGATCGAGGTGTATTTTGATCCTTTTCTCGAGGGAGATACTGCACAAGCTACAATCACTGACACACCTGATTGGAACTTAGTTTACACGCTGTCAAGTTGGTCTTTTAGGGAATAGGTCAGCCTCTCTATTCGGTACACCTACCCCTCCCCTCCCTCCAAGTTCTCCCCCTTTTCCTATGTATCCCAATCTCCGTTACACGGTGTACGGAACATAGAACAGTCAGCAACATTCGGTTTAACCAAGGGTCAAGTGTATCTGCGGAGCTGAAATCAGACGTCTCCGCCAGTCGCTCGGTACTACTACTTACATACAAGGCCTAGATGATTTGTCTTGTGATGCCTTGACTTACTTCTCCCTTTCCATTCCTTTCGTCCCTTTTAGTTATAGGCTCACCAGAGATTTTGTACAAAACGCTTGCGGTACTTACTACAAATTACTGAAAATAGGTTGCATCATCAGATTGTAGTCGTAATTAGGGAGTTGCATTTTAAACATTGTAGGTTGGTATTAATTTGCAGAATTCAATATATAAGCATGGCGGTCCTCTAACGACGAGGGATGTCTTCTACATGCTACTTCAGAGCTGTCTTACCTAACCTCTGCGCCCTGTTCTCCACGGAGAGTCCCCCTCTTGTCTCACATGATCTCACAGAGCACGCTTGCATTATTTTGTTCCGTTAGAGCACGCCAAATCATTACAAAGGAACGGTCCGTATGGGTTCCTACACCCCCATATTATTGCTATAGACATAGTTCCATTAGTAAATCATAGTCGTAGTCTACCAGCACGTTTGCGTATGGCGTGCCGATATCTGTCTTATCAGAACTCGCACAAGCACCACCGCGTTTTTAATTCACAACTCTCATACCTGGGCCCCCCTGTTCACGTGCACGGTCTTTTAACCATCGCTCTGTATCACTCCGACGCGCATGTGCCCATAGACTGCGACTTCTACAGCTCTACATAAGTTTTGTACTGTCTTATACCCTCGGATTAGGTCACCCCCCGTTTCTTCTCCGTTACGGGTCGTTCCCCTGCCAAGTCAGAGACATTTCGTCTCTGTCTATCTGAGACGTTTAGAGATGAGGTGGCATACCAGTCTGCTACTTCCTCTGAAGCAAGCATAACGCCAGCCCCGATTACACATGGCTCTTCGGCTGTCTAGATCGTTATTTATTTATAACTGCTTGATCCCCCTAAATTCTCTTTCCACCAGAATCAAAGTGATGTGAACATTCCGTATTCTTGTATCTGATTTGATGGCTGCTCAGGTGACGTCCTCTAATGTAAGGGTCGGTATCTCGGCGTGTTCCGAGTATTTCCCCATATCGTTTGACCCAGTTCAGCCCCTGACCCTCCTATGGTTTTTCTAGAAGATCCGTTTTTCAATGATTGCCTTCAGCCTCAAGAAACCCTTCGCTTCTGTATCGGGATCAACCTACCCAGCCCATTCTGTTTTCCACTAGCTTTTCCCCTTTCTTTTTGAGAGCCGATGACCTCCCCTTCCTTCCTTCTTTTTTCTTTTTTTTTCATGTCTCCCTTTTTTTCAACAGGTCTCCTATTCCCCCGCCCATTATGGATAGGCTTTTGTGCTGTGTTTTCACATTTTTCCTTCACTGCATTGCTCGCGTCGTCCATGCGCCTTCTCGTCCAGGAAGACTTACTTTCTTATGACTCTTCTTTTTTCTCTTGCGAATAGTGAGAGAACTTCTTTTTCATGTTTCCCCTCCTATTTTCTTTTTCTCGTCCTACACCC
>Ga0179593_1294799_pt1 | contig 10614 bp, 10 predicted proteins | sample CZODoug2_1_08_16_FD_185931 | JGI IMG/M metagenome (GOLD analysis project Ga0179593, IMG submission 185931) | Vadose zone soil fungal communities from Angelo Coast Range Reserve, California, USA - CZODoug2_1_08_16fungal (PacBio error correction) | ecosystem: Environmental > Terrestrial > Soil >... | reverse complement strand
TCTCGACTTTCCTGTACATTGGCCGAAGAAGCATATGAGGTGAAGCGCCGCATTGAATCCTTTCCTTCCCCTTCGGACCCCTCTTGCTCGGCCATGTTTTAAGCGCTCGACTCTCTGCATTAAAGAGAATCCTCCCTTCCGCTTTCCCCCTGCGAGACCCATGCCTCCTAGCAAAAAGTTTTCCTCAGTTTTTTCGGCTTCCGTCTCCTTATCTTTCCCCGCTTTTAGATGAAACTGGAGGAAGAACGACGCGACCGCCTTGACGAAGGAGGCCCCCACATGTCTTGCTTTCACCACCTTCTTCCCCGTTTTGATCCCTTCTTCTACTTTTAAAATTACCCCCCCTCCTAGCGCTTTGAGTGTGTTCAAGGAATTTTACTGATCCCATGTGGGTCGCACTTCCGATTTCCTTCTCTTGCGCGCGTTCCTTGATGTTTGGCTCATTTTCGTCTCCTTTCCCCCTGTTATTCTGCAGACGTCATCACCTCCTCCATGGGGCGATGCGAACTGGCTTCGCAGGATCTGATTTGACTCCTCTTGCATCGACGCTACGTGGACTCCTGCGACCCCAGCTTTCGGCGCTTCCACTGCCAGCTGCTTTGAGCAACTCTCGCACAGTCGCTTTTTCGTTTGTGATGGCCGCACTTCTTGCTTCCGCTTCTCGCTCATGGCCAGAGATCATTGAACCCTCCCTTGATAAGACAATTGTTTCTCGCTTGCTCCTTTCGTTTAGCGGAGCTTTTTGTCCCTCCCTTCCATGCCAATTTTTCTCCTCCTCCTCCCTACGCCATGGAAGACTCACCTGGCGTGCGCATAATACTTTTTGGGGCACCCCCCAATCGGCGCGATGTTCATCTGTTTTTGCCGTTTTTCACGGCATTCCCGCTCGCTCTCCTGGTGAGATGAAACCCTGCGAGCCGACCATCTTCCCTCTCCTTCCCCTCCAGAGCGACTTCCCCACTCCTGCTGCTCCCCGAGAAAGAACGTTTCCGTCATGTTCTAACACCTTGCCCCGTTTCCTTTGCTTCTTCCGACCTTTTTTCTTTCCCTTTTAGCATGGGTCAAGCTTGTCGTTTTTCATATATTTCTCCCCTTCCTGTCGAAGAAAAAACTCCATGAATGCATACATTATGCCAGAAAACCAATTTCTCAATATTCTTCTCGGCAGTTTTCTCTCACTCCGTTTTTTTCTTTTTTTTTTCTTCACAGGTTTTTCTCGGCGCTTTGTGGCGTTTTCCCTCTTCCTTTTAGACCAGTCCGCCTTACCTCTCTGACAAACATCGCTCGATTAGCGTGAGCGAAATCTCCATAATTCTTTTCCGCCGCTTCTTTTCGTCCGTGGCCCAGGACATGTGAGCCTCCGGCCCCCTTTTACTGCGATGATACTTCACCCCTACTTTACGACTCATTTGCCGTCTAAGATTATTTATTATACAGACAGAGATTGTGTCGCGGGACCTCTCTCGTCCCGTTGCTAGCGCCCTCCTTCTTCTCTCAATGCTTGATCTTTCTCCATGCCCTTTCTTTTTTCCTAACGGGTCGTGAGTTCTAAACATATGAAGCTCCACGTCAGTGATGAAGTTTTTTGAAGAGCCCCCTTCCTCCAATCCGCACAGCGCCTCCGATCTCTTCCCATAATTTGTTGTTTCTTATGATTCCCGCGTTTCTTCTTTTCGCGATATGTAGTCCTGTCTCGATCATAATTGCAGTCCTACTTTTTTTTCCCTTTTTTCACCTGGCGCTACCCCCCACGACCGTTTTTTCTCCCCGGGCATCCCCTCCCCTCCTTTTTCTCACGAAGGCTTGTCTCCGTTTCCCTTAAGGTGTAAGCGCCAGGCCCCGCCTCCCCAAAGCCTCTCCTTCCCCTCCTCTAGCGGCACATGTTAGTCGTCGTATAGTAGGTCCGGCTCAGAGCTTCAAATTTGCCCGTCGCGGATCCAATTTTTCCATGGCCGAATCGAGCTTTGAGTCTCTCTCCTTACAGTAGGAGTCGTGTCTCGCCAAATTCGCTCAGATTCGAGACGAGGTGTTAAGCAATTGTGTCTTAGAATTTTCCCCTTTTCCAGCTTACGTGCCCTTCTCCTCAACCAGAGCATGAAATGGTAATCACGGGCACCTTTCCCCTCTGTCTGATGCTAATTGGAGACTATTCTCCCCCTCTTTACCTGAATTTGCCCCTTTTCATTTTCTTTGGTTGTTTCCGGATCTCGCACGGGTCCATATTTCTTCCAATCTCTTGCATTATTCTGCCGGAGGCCCTTTTTCCCCACGTTTGAGTCTTTTTGACTTTTGCCCGACTTTTTGAACATAGTTGAACCCCTTTTCCCTGCGGTCGCGGATGGTCAGGAAGGGTTATTTACGGCGATTGGCGTGTATTTTTTTTTCTGACAGATACGATATCTTTCTTTTTTCCCTCATCACCCGCGCGATTTGGTCTCTCCTCCCTGCGGTGGCCCTCCCCTTCCCCAGTTTCTCTGCAAGATTTAGGTTAGTCTCCTTGAGTCGCCAGCGATTTCCCTGGAGGTATGCTGAAGGAGAACCTTGTCTTTTCCGAGAGGAAGTCTGGCTACCCCCCTGCTCGCCCCCGTCCACCGTCATCTCGCCCCGCACTTATAGGACAGTATAGGTTTCCCCTTCCTGCCAATTCTCTCGCATGACGTAGGATTGAGAAATCCCACCACACAGCGTTCCTGCCTTGTTGCTCACTTTTTCATGTCAGCTTTAGCGACCTTTTTCCTTCTTTTTTTCCCTCTTAGTAATAGTAGAGTTAGTTTTTGCTTCCGGTTAAAGCTCCCTTCTCAGAGACATATCCGCAGGTGCGCATAGCCGCTGCTCGTGATTGCCCCTCTAATTCACTCCTTTTTTTCTCCCCGTCCCTTTTTTGCGACTTTTTCCGACCCTACTTTCGCTCAACCTCCCTTCCCCCTCCCTCTCGGCGTCCAATCTTTTTGAGACGAGTCCCCATTCCGGTAACAAACCAAACTCTCGTCTCGGATTTTAAGCCTTACAAGTTCGAAGATGTGTTTCTCCCACCTAATTCCCAATCTCTTCCAGGTGCTTCCCAATTAGAGCCTTTAGTTTTTTCTAAGATTGTACAGCTGAGCTAACCCCCCCACCAGTAATGGTCCCAGCCCATTTTCTCCTCCTTTTCAGCCCCATCCCCTCCCCTCCCCCACCTTTTTTCATTAGCGGTCTATTGTAGGCGGATTAGCCGCAAATTGGCTTAGCTGCAGGCTTGCGGCTCTTGATCTCCCCTCTTAGTTCTTGCGGCATCGACCGTCCTTTCCAGATTTCCCCTCCGGATTAAATCGACAGGTCCCTCCCATTCGTTGCTTCCTCTTTCCCTATTGCGCATGTCGTCTCGCAAATCGAGTTTATCGCGCTGTGAGTGACCATTTTCGCCCCCGCGACTCTCAACAATCCACCGCATCATTCGCCCCCCCTTCGTTGCTTCTTTTTTGCGTGTTTTTGACGGTACTGCTCTCCTTCCTCCCTCCTTTTGGCGGGCTCTCGGCTGTCGGTATTGGTGTCTCTCTAGTATCTCTGTAGTAGGCGTGTATTTTCTGGCTGTTGTGCCACTTTCTTTTCACGTTTTTCTGCCGGTTCATCTGGTAAACCCGTTATACTCCCCTCCCCTTCTGGAATCGGCCACCTTCCAAATCTGTACTTCTAGTCTAGAACAAAAGGGAGCTTGGTCGCTTACGATCCATTCTTCCCTTGATCCAGCGCTTGTCAATACCCCACCGGTGCCAAGCATTTACGACCCCCCCTTTTTGCTTGGTGTTCCCTTTCTCTTCCCCTGCTGTATCGTTCTCCGCTCTAGAGCTGTTTTGGGTTTTGGCTCTTCGCAACGTGCTTCTATGAAGCGTCGCCCGATTCTATTTTAGCTTTTCTCCTCCTGTGGTGTGAGTCGCTTATTGGCCTCTTGACGAGCAGATCTTTTCCGCGTTCGCGCCTGTCCCCCCCCCGCTCAACCTTCGTCTCTCTTTCTAGACTCTCCTCGTCCTCCATTGGAGCCAAGCCCCTGTTTGTTTTTTTTTTGACTTCTGGGAACCACCTTTTTGGTTCGTGCCCAAGCTCTTCCCGGTTCATATCTGGACCCTCGACGCCCATCCTCGGTGTTTGATGATCCCTGATCATGACCGGGAATGCCAGTGTTCCGATAAAGAAGTTTCTTATACCTTTTTTGAACCCTCGTGCCCCATGCAGACCCTCCGCCCCTGGAATGTGTAGCCAAAGACTGGCCCCTAAGTCTCCAATTCCGTTATCCCCCCCAATTCCCCCGCCATTTTGAGCATTTTCCCTCCTGCACTTTCCTTCTCTGCCGACAAAACGCCCCCTCTTTTCCCGGACTGATTCTTGTATTTTTTCTCTTTTCCTCACCGCTTGCCATGTTCACCCGCCCCGCTTGAACCTTCTTTCCGATGCGCCCAGGCGTACGTTCCTGCTAGAATCCTCCTCGGGGGGGGGTACGTTCGATCCTGAGCCCCCTTTCTCCTTTAAAGTCGGCCGTGTATCTTCAGTCCCAACATCCGCTCGACTCCCCTCTGCATGACATTGACACTCCGTCCTGCCGCCTATGCACGAATTCCCCAGCCTGCGAGAATCCCCACGCGACCCGACTATGACCAATTTTGCAGGTGATGTTTTTAGCCGTCGCCTGTTTTGACCCAGGATTTTTTTTTGAACTATGCGGACCAAGGCGGCAACTCCCCAATTCTCCTTCCGCTCCTGCCTGAGTCTACTTGCCCCCCTTCCTCCTCATTTTTTGGCCCCTTTCGTTACCCTATTTCACCGAGAGATGCCTGGTGTTCACGGACTTTTTGCTCGCCGATGGACGCCCCTGGATCGATTGCTTAGCTACTTTTCCCCTGCGTTTGACTTTTTTGGCCTGATGCCCCCTTTTCCTCCCTCACACCTGAGTTGTTTTCTCCTCCTTTGAAGTGTTCCCTATGCGCATTGCGTGGGTTTGGCGAAGGATCTTCTAGGAAGTGCACTTACTGTGTTCTTTCCTCACAACTCCCCCCCGCTACGAGGACTACGGCCTCACATGTACCCTGAGCTGACGACGATAGCGCAAAGGTGGGTGGGAGTTTTCTTGTTCACTCCCCAGGGAGTTTTTCCCCGTCTTTGCTCGATCCCTTGGTTTCCGCCGATTCTCCGCATCATTTGATAAGCTACTCTTTACTGTCTTTCTCGCCCGAAGTATTGATCGTACAGCAACTTTCTCCTTTTGTTTCCCTCCCCCTGACCGACATGGAAGATCCTGATTTCTTTGCGTACTCCGGCGAATACCACCGATAGTCGAGAATTTAAGCTTGGAGGAGCATTCTGATCCCGGATTTCCAGATACACTCCTCTCTGCTTTTTGATGATGAGAACCCACTTTAAGCCCCCAGCCCCCTATCCGCCTAAAGGACACTCCCATCTCGCCGGCAGAACTCCCCCTTCCTTCGCACGCCCTTACCGTTCCCTATGCTGACACTTTTTCTATGTTTCGAAAAAGTCCCCGTTCTCCGGCGATTTTAGTATGCCTCCTTTGGTAAGACATGGAGTTGTAAAGCTTGTCGTCCGACGATTTTTCCTGCCCCTTTTCGATACCGTTTCCACCCCAGTCAAATCCTTCTTCCTCAATCGACGAACCCTTTCGCCTCTTGTTTCAGCATCGTCAGAGGGGATGGTGGTGGAAAGGGCGCTTCCGCGGGGGGTTGTAGAGCTTCCCATTCTCTCTTTTTCGTCCAGGAGGCCTCCCGCTTTTCTGGCGGACCCCAGCCGCGCGCCCGTCCCTTGCTTTTGTTTCCACCACTCAATATTTATTCCCCATTTCGAAGTCCCTCTCTTTCAAAGTTTTTTTTGACACCCCCTGGTGCGCGCCCCGTTACCCCCTTTCCCTTCTATTGCCTCAGGCATACTACTCTCCGTCTTTTTTTCCCTAAGTCCCTGACTAAAATGAGAGATTGGGGAGATTGGAGCCTTGAGCTAGCGCCGGCCCGGCTACTTCCCCCCCCTCCCTTCGGTATCTTCCCGATGTCTTATGTCTTACGTTCCCGTGGTTTTCCTAACGTTCCGTGGTGACCAGATGCGAACCACGTATTTTTGAGATTGCGGTTTCTATCTACCTTCCCTTCCCCTACTGGCTAAAGCTCTGTTCTCTCTTCTCCCTGTTGTGTGTTTCAGAGCTCGCTTTTTTCCTGCGAGTATGTCTTCCCTGTTGAGCTACATGCAAGCCTGTCCGACTTGTCTCTTCCTATCCCGAAATCAATTCCCCTTTTTAGTTTTCCATTTCCCGGTGGCCCCTCCCCCTCTCCTCATTTCGATCCCGCCTTCCCCGGTCCTTTCTTTGCTCATCGCCCCAGGGCAGAACAAGCGCCCCCTCTACTATCATGATCAGACCCGAATCGAGCTACCTTTTATTTCTTCTTACTTATTTTCTGATACAGGCGCCCTTTCAAGGTTTCCTCGCGCACCATGTTTCTGCAATTAGAAGGGAGTCCGCGCTGACCTACAGTGGCGGTACCGTGGCTAGGCCCTGCCTTTCCCCCGATCGCGCGTTGGTCTTTTGTTGTAGGCGCCCTTTTTGAGCTTTTACCCTGAATTATGAAACTTTTTCTCCGCTCCACCCCCTTTCGTTGTCTACGACCCCCTCCAAAGCGTCTGAGTTTCCCCGGTCCTTTCGCATAGTTGTCGTCCCTTTTGGGGTCTTGGTCTTCCATTTTCATTCTTGGCTTTTTTCTGACTGAATCAACTTGACCTTTCGTGCGCCGTTCTTTTCCCCCTCAGCAGGTTTCGGCCTTAGAATCCCCGTTCCCCCAGATCACGTTGTCCTTTTTCTAAAACAATAGACCAACTTTGTCCCGAATTCCGGTCGGTACGGAGCATTTCCGTTTATTTTTTACTTAATGCCGGCTCTTTTAGTTCCGATGTAGATGCCCGACTCGGATCCCCGCCTTTCCATCATCCCCCCGGTCACAGCTCTTAGAGTTAATGCCGTTATTTTTTGCGCCCGCCGGTCCCCCCCAGTTCGTTAGAAAAGATCCCTGTTTTGCTCCTTCGCGGAGTCTCACTCCCTTCGTCCTTCTTCCTGGAGGTATGTTTCGAAGGCTCCCATCTTACCCGAGCGTTCCCATCTTCCCTCCCCGCCCGCCACTCCATCTCCCAGCTCTATCGCAATTCTCTTCTTCAAGTGATAGGTAATAATCGCGTCCACTGTTTTTTCAGCGTCAGTTGGATTTCTCCCCCATCCCACAACGACCCCACCACAGGGTTGGTGATTTGCCTCACGGTGTCATCTCCTTTCGATAGTCTCGGCTTTTTCTCCGTCTTCTGAGTTACTTGATGCCGGCGACCCCGTTCCTTACCTTTCAGCTAAGATAAGGTAACCAGCCTGTGACTTCCGCTGATTCTTGATTACTATCTGCAGCCACTTTTGGGATCGCATGCGCCCATTTTCTAATGCCCATCTCGTCGTCCCCCCAAATCGTTGCCCATCGACCCCGTTATCCCGAGCTTTGAACAGTCCGGGAAAAACAAGATTGACCGGCTATAGGCTTTAAAATGTCCAGTCTACTATTTACTCCCCCCCTTCCCGTTCAGCCCTCGTGGCCCCTTGTTGATGACTAACGCGTAGTTATTGGTCTCGGCTTTTGGCTTTAGCCTTGTCTTATGATTAAAAACCCCCCAAGTCATTTTTTTCAAGCCTGGCCTTTTGACTCCGCCCCCCCACTGCGACCTTTTCATCTTTTCTCTGTCGTTCCCGCCCCAGATGAAAACTTTGTTTTTTGAGATTCAGGGTGGCGGTCGCGGTGCGCGTCGAGCGTCTTTTTTTCACTCTTCTCGTGAAATTTTCTTTTTTTTCCGCCGGGTAAATTTTCATTTTTTGCCCCGGAACGCAATCTTCTTTTTAAGGCTCTCAATTCTTGCGACTGGGGTCTTGCAAATCGAGCTGCTCGCGCTTGTGTTTATGTTGATGGAGCAGACGCCAGCCTGTTTCCACCAGCATTTTTTCAGTCCCCCTTCCCTGTTTGACGTTGACGTTAATGTCTAGATCTTGCTGTCTGTGCTTGATTCTCCCCTGCCGGTCGCCTTTTATGATGAAGTAGCGTTGCAGGTTTTTTTTAGCCAAAAACCTGTCCAGTTCGGCATTTTGCCGGTACGCCCGGCTTTTGACCCGTTATACGCCCGACGGCGTTCATCTGCCACTTTCTGAAAATAATGGTAATGCCCGTTGCTTTTAAAAAGGTACGGCGATCTGTCGATATGTACTCTACGCGCTCGAGGCCCCCTGGCTGATTGGGTAATACAACACCCTTTGAAAGAAAGGACGACACCCAGGACATCGGTTGGCGCAAATCGAAGGGATCGTTCATCCCTCTTCTCCTGTGGGTTGTGTGTGATTCTTTCGCAGCTGGTCTTCTGTAGCGTTCCCCCTCTTTTCCTTTTAAACCATAAGGTGGTTGTTGTTGTTTTTTAGAGAGTCTTTTTTGAACTAGACAGATCCTCCGTGTTCTTTCCTCTTCCATCACTTTCCCCCCCAACAAAGTAGAGAGTGCTGACGATCCTAGCCTAGTGGCCTCCACCTCTGTTTTGTCTCCTTTTAACTTTGTGCAACGAGATGGCCCGGTCTCGCTGCTCTAGTACGATCCGTCAACCCCTATATCGTCCTTTGAGATTTCCCCTGATTGAACGTCTTTGGTCATACAGTGGCGATTCCCGCCGGTGGCTTCTACCTTTTTAAGTTTGAAGTCATACCCTGTCCGAAACTGTCAGTCCCGCCCCCCTCACCTGCACGCCTACCTGAAAGCGTAGCTACCCCCCAAACCATGGACCTTTTTCTCCTTCAATACGCACCGGACAGGCGATGCTTCTGCTAACATTAAAGTAACGGAAGATGTTTCCGTGCTGAGGTTCGTTTATTCCCTCCCCCCCGCTAACCCCTCCCCCCCTCCCCCCCTCTAATTTTATATTTGCCGATCGCCCATTCTTTTTTCCTCTGGCCCTATAAGCCTCCCGAATGCCGGTACGTCTTTCGATGACAGGAACCTCTATTGAAAGATGAAGCTATTCAATGCCTCCTCTCTACGCGAGTGCCAGGACCCTCCTGCCCTGTAAGCTCTCTCCTCCCCCTGCCTGATGAGCGCGACAAATCGACCCCTTATTAAACAGTGGGCAGGTGCGGAGGCGTCGCCTTCTATTGATTGAACGGCTTTGTTTTTTGAACAGAAGAATTCGTCTTCAAGCCAAAGACGACCTGCCGATTTTCCGCAGGACTCCCTCCTTGGCCCTGAGATGCACAGAACGTTGGGGGGGTACATCGTTCATTTTGTGTGATTAAAGCATTCTCCGTTTCCGACTTACAGAGACTCCACCTCTGGTCCGCCCCCTGTCTCGAGCTGAGCCCTTGGCGACGCTTTTGCATGAGAAAGTTTCGCCTCTCTCCCAAGAAGTGAGGTCATATAGTAATGATGCCGCGGCCCGCTGATCACTTGCGGCCTTGCTTTTTTTGAGGACTGACTCCTGTTTTCGACCAGGTACCTGAAAGCCTGGACTCCTTCTCACATTTTCTTCAGAACGGATTACTCGTGTCCCATGCTAAGGGTTGTTTGTTTCTTTTCTCAATCCGGTAAGCTTGCTCTCTACTTTTCGCGACGATTCTTGAACACGACAATTTATCTTCCTTGTTTTATCAGTCTGTTCTTTATGCAGTGGAGAGCTGGATCCAGTCTTCCTCCTCGTCCATAACCACCTTTTTTTTCCTCAGGCACTAGCCATGGAATAGTATTGTCTTGGGAGCATTCCGTTCTCGTTCCACGTCCCCCTGCTGCTAATGTAAGCCGGGTAGGTTCGCCGCTGAGGATAAGCATGCCCGTCAAGCGATTGATGTGGACACAAACTGTTCTGAAGCCTCTTCGTTCTTCCTTCCAAGGGCCCCCGTCTGACTTGGCTTATCCACTTCCATGTGCCTCCTTTACGCGGGGGACACCTGCCTTTAGTTCAAAATGGTTTCTCTTTTAGAAAAAGTAGTCTCTCTCAAGTTTCTGCAGTTACTCTTTTGAATTCGCATCGGTGTCAACTCCGTCGCCGATTATTCGCCCCCTTTCATAAGACAAACAATGAAACGAAATAAGTGACTGATCCAAGGATCATAAACCATTGTTCAATCTTCTGCTAGGCGAACTCGACTCGTTTTTGGTTTCGAGTACCAGGTCGCCTGGCTTGTTCCTAGTCCACCCCTGCGAGGAAGGTAGTCCCCGTGCGATACAGAGAGGCTGCCCCCCAGCTTGATTCGATCTTCCATGCAAAACGCCTACCTTTCCTCCCCCCCCCTAGGGTCATTCTAGCGGGAAATGAAACATTTTTTGCACACCTTTAATGCTGATCCGCCACTACTGACGCCTACCAGGTTCCGCGCTTCTTTCCCCTGATAAAATTTCTCTAGCTTTGGTGCTGATGGCTCCTGGCCCTTCCCGTCCGCGCCAACTCCTTCGGATCTAAAGGTCTGGAGAAGCCCATTCGGGAAGCTTGCAGTGATTTCTTAGAACCAAGCTGTGGATCCGCCCAAGTGACGTGGCTGAAGGATGCCCGCGCCCTTTGCAGGCCACCTACGCGCCAGCTCGT
>Ga0179593_1517941_pt1 | contig 10615 bp, 14 predicted proteins | sample CZODoug2_1_08_16_FD_185931 | JGI IMG/M metagenome (GOLD analysis project Ga0179593, IMG submission 185931) | Vadose zone soil fungal communities from Angelo Coast Range Reserve, California, USA - CZODoug2_1_08_16fungal (PacBio error correction) | ecosystem: Environmental > Terrestrial > Soil >... | reverse complement strand
TACTACCCTCTTTTTTTTTTTGAACCTAAACGCGCTGCTGGCGCCCCCGAAGTCGCTCCTAGTTTCCTTCACAGACAGCTATCCTTTTTTTCTCTCATGCACTTAATGTTTTTTCGCCACCGAGAACTGAAGCGCCCCCTTTCCCCCTTCCGCGTGTGACTGAGAGACTTGTGCGGTTCGCACGTCCCCCATTCCAATGTAGATTCCAGCTCCGCTTCGCTAGGTTATTTTTTGCCTACTGTTGGGCACCAATCCATTTCCAATTCCCTGCTTCTTCTCTCTCCTTTCCTCATCGGATTAGCAAGATGGTCTTCTTATTGTTTCCTTTCGCCATTTCCCTTTTTCCCCACGTCAGTTCTTTATCCCCCCTCTTTTTCTCTTTGCCCCTTTGTCGGGCATTTTTTTTCTTTTTCCCCTCTTTTTCTTTTTCCTCCTTTTTTCTTCGTGTCCTGTCCACTTACCCCCTATTTTTGTTTTTTTTTTCCACGCCTCCTATCTGATGATGAGAGCTATAGGTTGCCCACCCAATCTTCCCGCCAATGCTGCGTATTTTTTCAAGCGCCAGAGACGTCAGGCGTCCTGAGATCAAGAATCTCTCGATTTTTTTGTTCTGAAAATTTTCCAGCAGCTCCTATCCCCCCCGCCTCCGGCCTCTCCCGGTAAAAATTTCTTTTCCTTTTGTAGGGCACTTAGCCCCCTCTTTATTACTTGTGTCCTTCGTCTGAATCTATAGGCCCCCCCTCCGGTTGAAATAGGTCCTTCTGAGTAGATCGCAATTACCCTGCTTCGTCCCATCTGTTCTTTCATAGCGACCGTTCTCGCATGACCCCTTTTTCCCTGACAAACCAGACCGAAAAGATTCCCAGCGAAGGCCGCAAGATACCCCCCCCCAGAAAGAGATGAAAGTCTCTTTTGATCTGCCTTTCTGTTCCGAAGGAAACCCGAAAGAAGACCTCTACATTAAGTGTCTCCTTCCTCAGCTGGGGTCTTCCAAGACTTCCCCTTTAGAAAGCTTTTCTAAGGACCCGCGCTCAAAGCACAATCCTCTTCCCTTCCTGTTGTTTTGTCTTCTATCTTTTGATTGCTGGATCCTTTCCTTTCCGTGTTTTCTCTTGCCTTGTCGCCGTTCTTGTCTCACAAGTTTAGATGCCCTATTTGTCTATGATGATCCAGAGGACCTTTCCCTTCAGAACATCTTTTTCCTTTCTTCATTTTTCTCTTATTTTTTTAGACGTGCTGCCCCTTCTTGATGTAATTATTTAGTCTGCAGGGGCACTTATTTGGGCTGTTTGGGTGTGCCTTTTCCCCCCAAACCTCTTCCAGGACACGCAGAGGCAAGCAATGATGGTCCCCCCTCTTTTTTAATTCCCTTTTTTTTTTTCGTTGGGACATTCCTTATTCCCCCTCTTGGAAAGATGGTCGCCCGATTCAGACCAGGATTTACCTTTTTCCATAAGGGGACTCATTTGCGAAATGCCCTCCTAGAGAGGTTTCTCGGGAGGAGGGTGAGTTTTTCTCTTTCTGATGGTAGCTGATTTCCACATTTGTTAGCCTCCTTACCCCCTCAGAATAGAATTCAGATGGAAGCTATGACTAGTCTAAGTCCGCTGGAGATGACCAGTTCCCTCAGTTATCGGTCCTCTTCTCTTGTGCGCAAAAGATGCCTTCTTTCTAGATAGGTTAATAATTGATTTGTTACTTCTTTCCACCTCTCCCCTTAACAGGGAAGACGCCTTCTCGCTGGAGCTTCCTCCCTAGGAACTATGATAGACTTTCAGGAAGAATTCTCAAGGCTTTCACTCTTGGCAGTTCGTAGAGAATTTTCCCCTCCCCGATTTTCCTTGTGAGATGCTCTTTTTGAAGCTCTAGAGTTACTATCCTTCTAAGGAAGAGGATCCCCTTTTTTTCTTGAAGGGATAGAGTTGCCGTACTTGCATAAGGTCCATTCTTCTTTTCTTCTCCTTCCCAGATGCTGGCAGGGAGTCCATGATCGTTCTCCTGAGATTTCGTCCAGTGAGCTCTTCGAGCCCCTCTGAGCTGTGAATAGCATAGATAAGTCCCCTATTCAGTCAGTGCCCCTACGGTAATATCTTTATAATTGAGAGCTAAAGAGCCCCTAGACCCCCCCCCAAGTTTTTTAGCTCCCTTCGCCGACTTCTTCGAGGAGTAGCACGCCTTTTAGGGCCTCAGCGACTTCTCGGAAACTCCGTAGTTCCGTCTACGGAATACAGACTTTCCCTTTTTTTCTTTTTTGAAACCGTGCCTCCTCCCCTGGAGGAATGAAACCCCCCGAGAATAGTGGGTAGAAAATTATAAGGCCCCCCCTCGGACGATCTCGAGTTTGAATCCCCCGATGTGTTGACCTTTGATTGCCTGCCCCCCGAGGGACAAATATCCCTATGAGTCGATAGAGAGATATGTGAGAGTTCTTTAGGTGTTGAGCGGCTTTTTTTAGTCTATCCGACCATACGCGTGATGACTTAGATGAGATGAGATTCTCGGGGTTTTTCTGCGGACCCGTTCTCCCACAACACCCACAGACTGCAGCCGAAAGTCTTTTCAGAAGGTTCCGCGTCGTCAAGCTTCTTAGAAGGGACAGCGCTTTGTTTTCCCCTCGAAGACAGACAATCTACAGATTCTTCGGGGACTAAAATATGCTTTCCTATGGGCCCTTTCCCCTGTGCGAATCTCTGCTCGCGTCGGGCGAGAGAAAGACTTGCCAGGTTTCGGAGCCCTCACCCTCCTTTTTTCCGTCTGTCAGATCTTCCTTTTCCGCCCTGAAGTTTACACCGAGCGCTGATCACCTCGGAAAGACTCTCTCCTTCTCAAGTAGGACCGGTGGGAGAGGACACATCTTTTCACTCCTATGTTTTAGTTTTCTAGCGATGCGAAGCGTCATTATTCCATCTCTTTGTTATAGCTTCTTTTCTGAACCGGACTACTTCTCCAGATAGAGGTAATTCTCAGAGGTTGTCTTCTCGGCCCCCCAGATGGCACCCCTCTTTCCTCTTAGATGCTGTCTCCCCTCTTCTTTTTCCCCTCCCGCGAGTTGAGTTCCCCCGATAGAGCGCCGCGCCGTCATCAGGCAGGCGAAACGCTTCCTCCTCTCTCGTGCTACTCTTTCTCCACTGATGAGGGACGCCGCGCTTTATCGGAACAGCTTTCTTTTGCGCCTGAGGCATTCTTCGCGCTTCTTTCTTTTGGCGGAAAAAGTTTTTGGCAAGGCGCTGCCTCGGCGCTCGGGAACGACCTCCTCGCGGCGCGCGAAAGCGCGTTGCGTTCGATTTGCTCTCCCTCCCGAGCCCCCCTGTCGAGCGAGTTTCTCCCCCGCGCACCTTTTCTCGGTCGAGAGTTTGCGCCTGCGAGCGCAGTATTCAGAATAGGAGGGTTTTTAGCCTCCCCCTGCGGCATGGAGATTCATTTCTCCCAGTTTCAGAGGACGTTCTTTTTTGCTTGAGCTTTTTTCTTGACGATTAACCCTTTCGTCTTGTTTCTCTCTTTGTTTTCTTTTTCTTTTTTTTCTTTCTTTATTTCTTTTTTTTTTCCTAGAGACTAGATGCTTCCATCAAAGCGGATCTTCTCATCTTTTCCTCCATCTCCTTTTTCTCTCCTGATCCCTCGCCTCTTTTCGCGGTCGATAGAACGACAGAGGCTTTTAGACAGCCCTTGCAAGTAAGGAGAGCCCTCTCTTTTTCTAGAATTCCCCTGAGAGGCTCGCGTTCTAGCGTGTTAAATCCCCCTCTGTTAGTCTTCCTCTTCCCCCTTTTTGCGTAGTGATGAGTCTTCTCTTCTAGAGATGTCGATTCCCCATGCAGAATCACTTTGAGGCGTGTTCCTTCCTTTCTCGAACATTCCCTCCTCCTCGTCTTTAGGAACCGCATAAGATCCTAAAGTTCGCAGAGACCGCCGGCTTTTCCTTTCTCCTGAGACGCGTTCTTTTTTGAGTATAGACTAGAGGAATCTTCTTTTTCAGACCACCCCCCCTCCCTCGACGAATTGAATAAGGAGCGCAGCTTAAGATACTTTTCTCTCAGAATAATTCGTTCGAAATAGTTTCCCCAGAAGAAGAGCACTCCTAAGGGGGATTACTCTCTGAGATATAGATCTCCTAATCGGCACTCCCACTAAGAGGGAGACTCCTTCCTCCCTAAGCATCTCCCCTATCCCTCTGTTCGATCCTCAAAAAGACCGCTCGAGTTCGTATCTCTTGAATCGAAGCCCCTTGGAGAGCTCCTAGAGAACCAAGCGTTTCTCCGTTTAGTCAACTCGTGCCTCTCTTCCCTCGCGCGAACCCGGCGATTGACTCACAAGCGTTCGGCTCTCAATCGTGCCGCCCTAGCGAAAAAGCTTTCTCTTTCCCCGATAGTACAGGGCTACAATTCTCCTGGTCCGACTCTCCCCGACTTGAACCTCGTTTAGGGAGTTCCCCCCCCTAGCAGGAAGGGTGGCTGTTCAGCTAGATCCTAGCAGGACGATTCGCTCTTGCTCGTCCCTGCGGAAACCGCATATTGTGACCTTCCCGATTTTCTTCTTCGATCATGGCATGTCCTTCAAGGACTAAAACGTGCGGTTCCGAGATATCAATCTTGACCAAAATTTAGAAATTCCAGGTAGGCGATGACCGTCTCTTTTTCTGGGCGCTGGTCCGCCTAATTGAGTAGACGATCTCACGCGAACTCCCCCAAGAACCTTCTTTTCTTCCATCTCCGCTTCCTGCGAGAACTTTTCAACCCTCCGCAACACTGCTCTCCCCCCCACAGAGCCTCCGCGAGAGATTTTTTAGAGAGGAGGCTAATGTCCTCGACGCCGCTCCCCCCCGGCATTTCCCCCGACTGCAAGAGGTGAGCTTTCCCCTTTTCGCGCCCCCACTAGCGAGTTAGCTCTTTTCTTTGGCATGTAGGGACCGGCCCCCCCTCCCCAAGCCTCCTTCTTCGATGCCGTCAGAGGTGTTTCTTGCGATGAAGCCGGAGTTTTAGGAGACATGTTTCACAGAGCGGGCTCTTCCCCTCTCGACAAGTCTTCTCTCTGCATTCTGACGAAAACTTAGAGCGTAGCGGTCGTTCTTCTTGAGAAGCCCCTAGATAACATCCCGTTTTCTGAAGGTCCTCGAGAGGGTGGGGCGAGCACAGATCGAGATCTGCGCGCCCTCTTCCGTTCCTTCTCAGCGCCTCCCTCGATCAGCTCGAGAACCCCTTTCCAGGAAACGAGTAGCTAGATTTGCAGATTCCTGTAGAAGTGAGAAACCGGCACCCTCTCCTATCTTAAGAGACTTCCCGCCTGTGAATGATAAGTTTTCTTCTTAAGCGGAATCGCGGTTGACGGTGATCGCCCCCCCCTTCGCGGAGAGATCTCCCCTCTTTTCCCCGTATACGAACGCCACGCGTTAGACCTTCCCCCTTTTTTTTTGCATTGATGAAGCCGAGAGTAGCCGAATATTGGCCAAGCTCCATCTCCTTTCCCCTGGGATCTTTCTTGTCCACAGAAAGTCCCTCTCTTTCGCGAGTATGCGAGCTCGGTTTACAATCTTCCCGTGCGTATTCTTCAGACGCTTCCTTTACTTCAGTCTTTCTCCGGCCAAGAGAGCCCCATTCCTTGAATTTGGATATGCGGGACCCCCTTTTTTCTCCGAGCTCTCCTTCGACTATTCAAACTGAAAACTCCCTTTTTTTTTCCTCAGATTAGGCCGATGTAGGCATCGCAATGCATGTTTTTGCCGTTCCCTCCCTTCCCAAAGACGTGTTTTTGACCCTTCTTTTTTTCCCACCAACCGAATTTTTTTTCCTTCTCTTTATTCGCAAAATCATGCTTGCCGCTGCTTTCGTCCCTCCCGCTGGAAGTTTGGCCAGCCCTGGCCACCGCCGCCCCTCCTTTTCTTACGTCACTCTGAAGTTTTTTCCCCTCCGTTTTCCTCCGAAAGAAAGCTCCCTAGATTCGACAAGGATCGTTGCCGGCCCTTCCCTGCTCGTCAGCCATACCCAAAGCCCTCCCCTTCCCTTTTTTTCAGCGATAAGATGGTGGCTTTTCCCCCTCTTTTTTCTCTGTCGAGAAGGGACCACGCGCCTTGCATGAAGACCCAAATCCTCTTTGTTGTTGTTTCTTCTCTTTTTTCATGCAAATTCCTTTGGTACCTTAAGATTGCTTTTCGCCTCTTTACCCACAAGCTCTATCTCTCCCTTGACGGTAGATTCTTTCAGAGGAATTTGTAATTATGAACCATCAATTGTTTCGCCCCTTGAGATAGCTGAAGATTTTCTTTCGTCCTTCCTTATTGTCGGACTTTGGAAATAGGGGAGGGAGGGGCTAGGGCGTGGTCAACGTTACTTTCGCTCCTCAAAGAAGAGGAACTCTTCCCTTCAGGCTGTTTACATTGGAGATCGACTCCCTCGTGTTGAGTTTGGAATCCCCCTCTTGGAAAGATTGTGTTCAGATCCCTTCTCTTTCCCCGTCTCTACCTGTATTGAGAAATGCCCCCTCTTTATGTTGGTTGAAAGGGCCTATGCAGGGCTCTGGAGTATTTTCTTCATAGACTCTTTCGGCAACATGTTCCTCTCCTCCCCACATGTTCCTTCTCTCTCCCTCGGGATAGATGAATTCTTGAAACGAAGGATTTCAATGCTGGCCATCTTGCATGGATGGATATTTGGTGTCCCCCTTTATTACGAGCTGAGATTCTATCTTTTCTATGTCCCCACAGAGACTCCCATCCGAAAGATCTCCCCCTCTTTGAGATGGAGTTTTTTATTAGGCAAAGCTGACGATGTGATCTTCGAATAAGATCCTGAAACGAGTGTCTCTTACGGTTTCCTTTCTCTTACGCGCTGCGTTGTCTTCATGACGAGCGAAGACGTATGATTCCCCTTAGAATTCCGCGTCTTCTTCTTTTCGAGCTGATGGAATTTTTCTTTTTCTAAAGAGAATGGTTCTGAGGGAATTAGAAGCAGCGGGCTTTTTCTTTCTTTTCGCTTTTCTTAGAGAATGAGTTTGAGCGTGAGCGACTCATGAGAGCTTGAGATGTGATTTTTCTTCAAGGTCAGAACCGTCACAGGTTTCCTCTTCGCACTGGGGAGAAAAAGCCGACGATCCCGAGCCCGTTGTTCTAGCCTCGATATGGTCCTGCCTTTCGCAAGAGTTTCTCCTTCAGCGAGAGAGGCGGAGTCTAGAATCAGGAAAACGATGCGGTCCTCTTTCTCTTCGCGTGTGGTAAACTCTTCCTTTATCTTCCCCATCGAAGACAGAGACTCCGCTCCGTTTTGTGAGCTCCCTCCAGACCTTCTGTGCCTACTGTTCTCTTTTTTGATAGTGGTCTTCTTTTCTATTTCCCGCGCTTGATCAGAGATTCGCTTTTCCAGGAGGCTTTTTGGCTCCTTTCTCCGCCTGAGATGATTTCTCCCCTTTGATCGATTTGCGATGCTCCGGCTCGTTGCTTTTTTTCGGAAAAAGTTACGACACCCCTGTGCAGACGCCGACGTCCTCCTTTCTCCTTGGTCGCTTTTTCGAGCAGGACAGCGTCTTTGGTAGTCGTTCTCTCCCTCCCCATTAAATTTCTTGAGGCATCGGCGGTTTTTTTTCTGACTTCCCGCGCGTGTCCACTCTTGAGAATATCCCTGCGACCATGGACGAGCCCCCCCAGAGCAGGCAAGCGTTCTATTCCCCTCAACCGCGAGTTAAAGTTCTGTCCCCTCTTCCGACTGGCGACCCCTCTTGTTCGCTTCGCTCGGCAGCTGCTTCCTCCGAAGCGTTTTTTTTCCTGAGATCGGCGCAATCCGTCTGTCGCGATTCCTATCCCTTCTCAAGGCGAAGCGATTGTTTTCCCGAGTTGCGCGCGACCCTTCTCTCCCGTCTGGTAAGGCTCTCCTTTTCTTGGGCTGCGTCGTAGGAACCCAGTTCTCGGAGGAGCCTGGGAATCTCCAGAGGAGGTGGTTCTTCTCTCGAGCGCCCCCTTCTCCTTTCCGGCGGCGACCTCGCAGGCTTCCCCTGCTACGATTCGTCCCCACGACATGCTGAGGCTGAAGGTATCTGCGGGCCTGAGCAGTCGGACTGCCTAGTGCTGGCTGGGTGGCGGGCCCCCCCCCTCTTCTTTGTCCGGAGCTCTCCCCCTCTTCGGCCGAAGAGCCAGAGCTCGCGGCTCGCGCAGAGTTTGCGGGTTTCTGTTCGTGAGAACGACGATCTCGGGTTCGTCTCCCCTTCCCACTCGCAAAGTTCGAGGCCTGTCCCGTTTCTTCCACAGCTCGAGATGAGCACTGACTGCCGCGCAGAGACTCCATACGGAGGCGATGGCTTTTTCCGGCGCAGACGCTCGGTCTGCGCATCTTCCCTTTTTTTTTGTCTTGCTCTCTCGTACTTGAGTCTTCCTCTTTTGTCTCTCTCGCGGGGAGGCTAGAGCTTCGATGCGGGCAGAACAGCTGGATTTATCTTTTCTCCTCTTCTGTGTTCTGACCGCAGAGAGTCGATAGCCGCGTTTTTTTTTTTTTCAGACGAGGCGCCAGAAGCTCGCGCCCTTTCTTCCCCTTCCGCGCGATGATAGATTTCCCTCTCCTCCTTTTTGGCATCGGCCTCAGAGCTGGAGTAGATTTGCGAGTAAGAGTTCCCCTGCGATCGAAACGTTGCGCGTGTCGCTTTCTTTTTTCTCGACAAGCGAACGCAACGCCTTCCTTCCCCTTTTTCCGCGCCGAGAGCTCTTTCTCTTTCTCATCTTATGCGCGAGATCGCCGGCAAGAGATAGTCTTGTTACCTCCAACCAAAAATCTTCTGTCGAAGAATTGCATCTTTTCCGAGATCGCGTGGTACCTTCCTCCTCTTTCTTTTGGAGAAATCGTAGCCCTCCTTCCTCTCTCCTTCTTGAAACGCGCCCCTGCGCTCTCTATTCAGTTGGCGCATAACGATAAAGGGCACTCCGTTGGTGCCGAGATCCGTTCCCCCCCCCCAGCTGCAGAGACCTTCCCCTCTATCTTGAGCCGGGTCGAGCAGAAAGCGTTTCGTTACCTTTTCACTTCGATTGCGAGCTCCGATCTTCCCTTTTTTTCCCGCCGCTTCTTCCTCGCGCGTTCGGCGTCGACCCGATGATTTCTTTTTTTGTTTTTATTTTTTGGGGGTTTCTTTCTTTTTTCGATTCTTCGGTTTCGCGCTCTTTTTGAAAAAGACGATTTTCTTGACTTTTTTGGAGAGCACAAGTTTTTTCTTGCAGGGTGTAGCTTTTTTTTTTCTCGAAGCGCAGGCTTTACTCTTTCCCTGTCCAGCGCGCTGAACATATAGTTTTCCTTTCCTCGTCGATCCAATGGATCTTCCACCGTGCGCTGGACTGTCCCTCCCTCCCCCCCAAGGGCGTTCCTTTACCCCCCCCAACTGCGTCCGGTCGGCGTGGCGAAGGGTCCGACTTTTTGTTGCCCGAGCCGCTGCAGCTCTTCCCATCCAGTTAGGGGCTGGATCATTTTGCTTTAAGTCAGCAACAAAAAAGTCCAGAAGAGAGAGACTCGCGATTCTTTTTTCCCTCGCCAGGCTCTCCCCCGACGCCCGGGCATCGCCGTCAGGGCACCGACAATTCATTTTCATGATAAGGGGCTCGGACCCCCCTTTCGATTGAAGGCATAATAGCCCTTTTTCCCCGCGACGGCGTGACCTCTTGCCGGTGAAGCAGTGCCGAGCCGCCTTTCTCCTTTTTTCTCTTCGCTGAGTGAATGATTCCCTTTTACGGACGCGGAACAGCTCGTTTTCCCTCTCCACGTTGCGCCCCGGAGCGCGTCGCGTTGGAGCCCAGGTCGATGACCGTGCGTGTTTTTGGGGACGAGCACAAGCGCCTTTCCGAGCGCGCGCTCGTTCCTTTATCCCTTTCCTTCACGCGAGCCGGCACGCTGTCCTACCTCCTCCTTCCTAACATCGCTGTAGCCCAGTAGAACCCTGTTTTCCGCGCAGTAAAGCAGCTGCCGCCCCCTTCTTCGACGCGGCGCGCTCTTATCCCGCAGCGCAAGCAGAGCGGAGAGTTCTTTCGAAACAGCCCGCGTTCCTCCCCTCTGCGAGGAGCAGGCTGACTGGCACTATCTTTCCTAATCTAGGCCAAGTCCAGTTTCCTTTTCGTTCGGTCCGCCCACGCCTTTTCCTCTTTCCCGCTCTCGGTGGCACCACATTTCCGAGGGCAGCGCCAGCGACGTCCGTCTTCCTTCGGATCTCGATCTTTTTTTCCCCCATGTTGCCGCGCGCTACAAGAGCTGACCCTCCCCCCCTTCCCCGTAAAACCTCGCTAGGCCTTTTCCCCAATTAGACAATGATTCTTTCTGAATCGATCGGCCCCCCCCCTTCTTTCCAAGACGGTTGAAGTGTTTCCCGAACACGCAACCAGAAGGAGCTCTCCCAAGATTAGCACCCCTGAGTTGATCTCTCCGTGACGTGTTTTGACATCCGCCCCCCCTCCCCCCCCACCCCCTTTTCCTACACGGAAGCGTCCCGACAGAAGGTCCATCAAGCCCATTTCTTTCGTCTGCACGGCGAAAGGATCTGCCTTCCCCCCCACACCCCTCTTTTCAGAAGGACCCCCGGTCCCCCAGACAAGCTCCTTCTCATAAGATGGTGTCCCAGAAGGAACTTGCCCCTTCGGTAGCGGAAAACGCTTCGAAGCCCCTCC
>Ga0179593_1455397_pt1 | contig 10615 bp, 9 predicted proteins | sample CZODoug2_1_08_16_FD_185931 | JGI IMG/M metagenome (GOLD analysis project Ga0179593, IMG submission 185931) | Vadose zone soil fungal communities from Angelo Coast Range Reserve, California, USA - CZODoug2_1_08_16fungal (PacBio error correction) | ecosystem: Environmental > Terrestrial > Soil >... | reverse complement strand
CTCTCGAGGCGATGAAAATTGGGAGATCTCACTGATTAATTGAGTCTGCAGGTGAGGACCTTTCTTTTCGAACACATTAGTCGGGCCAAGGTCATCCCTTCTGGAGAATTTTTAACACCCCGTCCCGTGATTTAAGGTCTGTTCTACTTCGCAGAGACTGGTCCCCTTCGTTCGAAGTGACTTGACTTCCCCCCCAACGAGATCCAAGTTTCTCCTTAAGCCAAAGTGAGAGAAAAACCCCCGGCAGTGAACCCTCCCAAAGTGTCCCACTATAAGATCCGGCAACCGATTGGACGCCGCCGCCAGCTTAGTCCCCTGACGGGTAAAGGCACCCGCCGAGGCCCTTTGCCGCTGAGGGACCTCTTCCCCGCCGCTGCATTTAGCCCCGAAGAGATCCCTTCCGCCTAGTCCCCCTTACTTCTGGGGACTTAATTTCTTGTCATCTCCCCTCCATAAGACGCGACCAGGACGTCCTCCCTCGGAAAAAAGGTCCCCATACAGTCGGTTCGAGGGGTGGTTCAGGCTTTAGAGAACCTGACTGTCTCCTCGATACTTGGTTCTATTTGGCTTTACCCCCATCAACCTCTTCCCAAACGCCTTTCAGTTTGTGGCTGCTGATGCCTTGGGGTCCATCGCGCGCGATACGGCCTGGGTTTTCACGATTCGATTGCCTCTTCGTGGTACGGAGCAGCGTATGCGGTCCAACTTCGTCCCTGAAGACTTCTGCCGTATGGCCACGACACGTGGTACTCCCTCACTACTTCTTTTTTTCCAGTCTCCGAGAGGGACACAGTCGTCGGTCGTTCCCTAGATTGCCAGCCCCCCCCAAGTTGGGAACGGTGGAGCGCGTCTTTCCTCGGGATCACTTACGTGCTTGTTTATGAAGACCACCTGGGTGGTTTTCACCCGTTGACAGATACCGACTCATAGAGCCAGCTCTGGGTCACAAGGAGGGTTCTTGTGGGGAGGTGGGGGGTAAGGGTTTGCTCTGCCTCTCTGGGTGAGGTGTCTCGGCGGGTCGTCTGGAGCCTTGCTTTGTCAACTGCCTTGAGGGGAAGCGCCATATCCGCAAAGGTCTTTTGAGTTTCCTTCCTGGGAGCCGGACGTCTTTTGAAGTGGTGTGTAAGGACTCTGCCAGATCCCTTTTGCGTGTTTGCCGCGGACGCGACGAGCCGATTGGTTTTCCCGCTTTTTGTCCTGTTTTTGCTGCCCTCCATACGCAAGTTGGTACATGATTTGGATTCGTTCAGGAGTCGGCGCTGACGTTGTCATTTTTAGGCGGTGTCGTGAAGTCAGACTTCTTTATCGGAACTCTGGAGAACTCCACTTGCCCAGCCCTTTCAAGTCTTTTTGATATTCATGGTTGGAGAATTCGATTTTCCCTCCCGGGTACGGTCGGAGTCTTGCGAAGGTCTTACCAGGGCACGTCCTACAGGCCGAGATTTTCCACTCCATGTGCTAATTCTTAGAGAGAAAATCCCCGGTTTATTAAGTGGTAGTTGATCTGAGAGGGGTGCGGCTGCTCCTCCCTTCTGGTTAAATTCCGAGTGAATCCAGATAGTAGCCGTGTGAACAAACCTTGTGCATCCCGACCTGCCCCTTCCCGTTTAATTAGGAAGTTTTTTTTTAGGATCTTTTAGAGACCCTCCTTCTTATTCACGATGATCCTGTCGGTGCATCGGGTGAGCTCGTTTTCCCGTGTCCCCTCTACCAGAGCACTTTAACTTCCCTTTTTACTAATGTTATGAGAGACCGGGCAGCTGATCGAGTCGACCCGGTGAACGATCGCCTATCGCCCATGCAGCCGTAGTAAGAATCCTGCTGCGGTCTTTTCCTATCTTTTTCCGTTCCAGGCGTCCGATATTTTACAAGTTCCCCGACTCCCGACTTTTTTTTTGCTCCCGCGAAATGTTTTACCGTCGCTCGTTCTGCACGCGATTTCAATATCGTGGACTCCTCCACGCTTTCTCCAGGAGCCTAGGACTGGCCTGCTTTAGCATGCAGTATTAAACGCTTTTCGGCGGCTCACCCCCCTCACCCCTTCCACTCCTCCTTACGTGCCCCCCCAGTCCCCTACCTGCACTCTACCCCATTACTCTTCCCCCTAGGACTTTTGAGCAGTCGGCGATGTACGTCTCTTTCTCTCGTGGCCCCCTACTCCCACTGCAAGGGAACCTCCCCCGTCCCGCACCCGAATACAACCGAGTTGATCGTTTTTTTGTCGTCTCAAGAACCGTCACAAATCTGGGTGGCAACAAGTCTCTGGCCTCGGACTCACGCTTATCTTCGACGTCCTGGTTTCCCATCCTTTTCTCCCCTGCCCTGCACCAATCCTCTGGGGTTCTCCACCTTCTGAACCGCAGCCTAAAAAACCCCCCCCCCACGTCCCCCACCCCACCCCCCACCACGCCCCTCCCTCAATGACATCCCTTGTAGCCCATGGCGATGGATCATCGGATATTGGCTCCCGGCAAGACGATACGCTCGCATTCCCTTTTTTTCTCTGCGCCCTGCCCACGTCCTCCGTACCCCCGCCCCCACGAAGTGTGCGCGCCGCTGACATTTTTCGTACTTTTCTTTTTATCGTTTTTAGCCTTCCTGGCTCTTTACCCTTTAAACTAAGTCCCCCTTGTTACTTAACGTCAAATGGTTCCCGATCGTGACGCAATTTATGCCGAGGCGCGAGTTTCCACCAGGGCAACTCAATGAATCAGGCTGTAGGCCGCGACTCCAGTCCTTTGGCCCCAACTTCTTCCCCCAGGGTGTCGCTGATTAGCTCTTCTTGCTATGACCTAACCCACAACAATTCCCGCGCCCTCTCCTTTTGCTTTTTCCCCTGGGGTTTTCTTCAACGGGCGGGCCGGACGCGTTTAAAGGGCGGGTCGTCTCCCTCTTTGTCCCCTTTCAAGAAGATTTCGTCCCCTATTTTTTTTACGGCTCGATCCTTTTTCTCCTCTTGGACTCCCGTGAGGGAGTCCCACCACGTCATAGGAAGAGGCCTGGAGCGGGCATGGCTTTGGGATTTTTTAAGGTGAGTTGCTTTAGCAGTGGCCTGTTATTTCTACAGACGTCGAGGGCGTCTCATTCGGGCGCTAAAGAGAACACCGTTCTCGGTCTTACTTTTAGTCGTTTTTTCACTCTTGGATCCTTTGTCTGCGCCGTGCCACGTCGGCAGTATGTAAAGTTCACATTTTTTCATAGGGTTAATGTAGGCGGGGACCTTCTGTTCTCTGTGAATCCCCTATCGTGACTTACGTCAATAGAGGCACTGCCGGTCCCTCACCATCATTGACGGGTTGTCTTACCGGTTCCCAAATCCTTTGGCCAGACATTCTTCGTGCTTTTTCTGCTTCTTTCTTCTCGTTTGCTTTTCGGAGAGTAGCGTCCGAGGCCATTTTCGGTTTTTCTTTCCTCTTCTCATGGAACGACCTTCGGAGCATGAGAAGAGTGCCGGTCTTTTTTTCTCCCCGCCTAGTTAGGGCGCGACTGGCTGCCACGGGGGGAGAAGGAGGGCTTTGCAAATTTTCAGACGTGGTTTCCTCTGACGGGGAGAGGATTTCAGAATTTGCTTTTTTCAGAGAGGGGAATTTTCGAGGGAGTGGTAGCTACTTATTTTCTCACTTTATCGACCGGCTGAGAGTAGGCAGAGGAAGTTGGGTTTGGTTGTGTTTTTTTTACTCTCCGCTGTTGGCCTGTCCGGGTCGCTGTAAGCCGACTCATGCCAATATCTGTAATAATGACTTTGTGGGTGGATCGAATTTTAGTCTCCTTTCAAGGAAAAATAAATAGGGAAATACGGAGATTTTAGACTATCCGCATCAACTGGTCCGCGATTCCTGGTAGATTCCCTCGAACCAGCGCGTCAGGTGAACGACCACGCGATCCCCCTTCCGTCGGCCCTTCGTTCTCCCCGTAGCCGCCGACACCGACCGTTCGCGACCTATCCTCCCCTGGTCCGCGCTGACGCTTGCGATCCCTAACTAAAGACCCGCATAAATCCCCCCCTGCGGCGCTCCTACCCCTACTAGAATAGGGACAATCATGACCGACGGTGGGACCGGAGTACCCACACAAAGCTCAGCCGGATGTCGCGCATACGACAACATCGGAAGCGTGAATTCCTCCTTGCATAGGCCAAGAACCGACTAAAAGAACCATTGCACCCTGTTAGGCCTTACCGGACTTCCCTCGGAAATGCAGTCTGGCTTCCACATCCCCCTATCAAAATTGAACCGACGGATCGGGCATGAAAATTATTTCTTTCGTGGAGGACTAATTCCGAGTTTAGTCGTTAGGGACGCATTTTTCCCACTACCTTAACCACTGCTGAGTACGGGAGACGGAGGACGCTTCCCCCGCCCCGGAGAAAAAGACTCGTTTTTTAGGCGTCTACGCTGTCCTCGGCTCCGCAATTCCCACATAGTGAATTTTCCGTAAAGGCTTCAGAAGGCGCTGATTTGAGGACCCGTCGTCATTCATCGAAGGTTGACCCTAGCTTCAACCCGGGATTCTTACAGCCCTGACGAGACAGAACCACCGGTCTCGGAGTTCCCCCAGTGAGAATACATCCGAGAAGCAAACGTCTCCGTCTCCCGACCGCATGAGCCTAAGGCTGACCTTCCTCAAAGGCACCGTCTGAACAATCGCTGCACCATCACATTCACTTTAACAGACCTCTTAAAAGAGCTCCCCGCTGGGAGCACAACCAGCCTAATCTCCCATTTCTTTCAGTTCTCCCTTCCCAGGTATGGGACTGATCTAATTTTGGCTTCGCCAAGCGCGGATAACCCCTCCCCCCCCAATTTTTCCGGTTTCCTTCCCTACTAATAAGAACAAACAGGAAAAATGACCAACAGGCTTTTTAAGGGGGTAGTGGGGTTCGGTCCCTGCTTTTTTTTTCAATCCTGACTGGTCATGAATAGGACTTATTGCCCCTGCTTTGATTCCCATGTCCTGCGATGTGCCCAACCTGCAGGGAGATCTCGACTGATTCACTTTAGGACCCCTGCGTTTACTAGAGAATTATTTGCTTTTGTTGGTCCTCCTATCCCAAGACTGATTATTGCAGTCGACGTAGCGCCTTATTTTTTTTTTTTGGGTGTGTTTCCCAGTTGCGGTAGAGGAAGAGTTTTCATGCAGTTTACCGAAGCATAGAGAAGGTGTAGCTGTCTATGGGCGTCTAATTTTGGAGGGGTAGACCGTATGTTTTGAAAGAGTTTCGTCGTCGCCGAGCTTCTTTAGAAGGCAGAAAGAGGGAGACCAAGAGATCCCCAAGATATTCTGGTAGCTACCGCCACATTCATTCTTACCAAGGCCCTCAGGAGGGATCACTGTCCCTCGGGGCACGTAGGCCGGGCGGTTGAGGATTTGGGTGTTGGGAGCGAGGGATTGTGCCACCGATTTGTAATTTCCGAGACCTAGCCCCTTCTCTGAGGCCCTTGGCGAGTAAAGTGGTTTAGAAGATGGGAATTGGTGGTGTGGTGGCGCCCATTTCCATTAACCATGGAGGCTGAAGCAGTGAATGCCTCCTGGCAGAGTATTTGTGTTGGGGGTGTTTGAACTCTCTTAAGAATGTCCCTTTATGCGCCCAGACGTCAGTGGCCGGGTGTTTTAAGTCACTAGTTATATTGGGTGCAGGTCGTGCTGTGCCTTTTTGTTTGGTATTTAGGCATTGTCCCAACATAGAGAGGTATTTGTGACGTCCTCGGCCCCCCCCTTTTTCCAGATTTCCGTGTGGGAGAGGATTCTGCGGTGTTCGGTCGGTCATGCCTCTTTAAGGGGAGGGTTGCTGATAGGTCATTCCCCCCTACTCGTATTTCTAGCCCCTTGAGTAGACGGTCTTAAGGTTTCGGGAAGTACGGAGGGCGACGTTCTTCTGACTTCCTCTGACAGCATGCATCCCGCAAGCATTTTTCTGCTCCGTCAGGTGAACCATTTCGTTTATCTGACCCCCGAATGAGTTAGATGTATGGCCTCAGGCCACGCATTGTTTAGGCGTGCATTGATTCCCCCAGAATGGCGACGTCTCCTCACCCCTGTTGAGTTTGATCTTGGGAACGGGTTCTCCCCCATCGTCCTATAATGCAGGTCTTTCCCTCCCCTCTCCGTTTTGTTCTGCTCTTTCTTTCCAGCTTCGGTTCCCCGAGAACCCCCTGTGAGACCTGTAGGAACCAAGGTCTTTTTTTCTTTTCTTCTTGGCGGGCGGCCTGCCTTTTTCGCCGCCCCGGTCGGTTTACCGCCTCAGAGAAAAGCAGCAGCCCAGGATATTCCCCCTTTACCAAATCGATCTGCTGCCCCTCTTCTTTTAACTGGCCCTTCTCCCTGCCTACCGCTACCAGAAATAAGTCCCCGGCATCCGGATTTCTCTCCTACATTGTCTGACAAAGCCGGCCGGCTGTTATAGGACTTTGACGCACCTCTTTCCCTTAACACCGATACCGACTTCTAACAACAACCCTTCCGAGCGTCAGCTGGCGCACGCTGCTAACCGGAGTTCGCTCGATATGCTTTCCCTCCTAACCCCCTCCCCACTGAAATTCCCAGAAATCTTCCCCCCTAACCCCGAGTTGAGTACTGGCGTCTCCTGCAGCCCCTTCCCGTTCCCCCCTAGCGTGCTGCCACAATCCATAGTCATTCCTGCCAACGCTGTCTCCTTCCTTGGGCAGAGGTCATCTTCGTCCGCCCATTCCCCGCACCCATATCCCCCCTCAAACCTTGGGCGTTCTTGGAAAAGTACCCCCATAGAACAGCACCCCCACCCCCCCCCACCCCCCACCCCCTCCCCCACACTTTTCCAAACCCTCCCCTCAGCTTGAGCCAGGCCACGATGTCGCCCTCCCTGAAGTCTGATAGATGTCCCCCCCTTTGTCCTATAGACGATCTCTTCGACCTTGAACCCTCCTCCGCATACCCAGCTGTAGTTTCCTTTCCCCCCGTGAGAGATGATGTCTCTTCCTGTTTTTCCTTATTCTCCTACTTTCCTTTTTTTTCCCCTGATCCACGGAAAGGAAAGACCGCCCCCGAGCTTACCCTTTTCCAATCGCAAGTGGCGCTCGTGGTCCCCTGGTACTTTTCCCTGCTTCTACGTCCTCACGTCTCAGGCCCCCCAACGAAAGGGCGTTTCGCATCTTTTTGCGCCAGTCGTCCCCAATTGGTCGTATTTCTGCATTCGGATTTTTATGGTACCTTCAACCCAACCCCCCTTCCCCTTCCCCTTGTGCTTGGTTATGGGGCTAAGGGCGTCCCGTCCCGCAGGTGTCTTGGCCCTTTCTTTCCCTCCGCTGGCTTGATTGATTTCCCCCCTCCATGATTCGTCCCCCGATGTGAGCTTAAGGCGAGACTTGCGCTTTTGGGTCCCCCCGGGGCGTTGGCGTGCCGATGGCCTTCTGATCTTTCTTTTTTTGGATTTTGACTCGGACTTACGGGCGTTTGAGATTCCTCCTTTTGCCTGCGAGAGAAGTGCTCTGCCCCTTCGGGCCCAGCAAGAAGTTGTTCCGGTCCTGGTGATTTTTTTTCGATCCTCTTTTGCTCCGTTATGTGGAAGCCCAAGGTTGCTGACGAAAGCGGCCCTTCCATTCTGGCCCTGAAAGCTTCCCTGGGTTTTGGGTACCTTTAGACTGCATGTAAGTCTTTTCTACGGTAAGCGGATTTTTTTTGGGCCGGGGAGAGGCGCAGGGGTCTCTTTTTTGTCACACCATCAGGTGGTCCCCGATGGAAAACAGGGAGGCTGCTTAGGAGGACGTCGGCGATGAGAGTGGGACCGCTTAATGTTAGAGGTGACCCCTTTCAACTAGGTTCCTTTCTTCGAGTTTTTAGAAGGTCCATTCTCGGTTTGGCGGTTCTGGTAATGAATATACAGGATTTTTTTTTTTTTCTGACTAGTTTGGAGCAGGCTCCAGTTGGAAAGTACTTCCTTCCGCGGGGTTGAGCCTTCCGTTTGAACTTTGAAGAGAGGGGCTCTTTGCGGCCGTTGTTGAGTCTTCTACTTTAGATGTATTCTGAGTACTGCTTCGAGAGTCGCTGTTCTGTTTTTGCAGAGGCAGTTAGAGCTTTTGGATGTGCTTTCTATCTTTCTCTTTAGCCGGGCCGCTTTTAGTTTGTCCCCCCGGTAAGACGCTATTACATATATATTTAATAATCAGCCTTTTGAGAGTCTTTCCGCCTTAGGCATTCCCTCTCCCCTGAACTAGGGACTCTTAAGACGCTTTCCCACAAAGGTCGGCAGCCTCTAGTCTTTTTACGGTTACTGAGATCGATAGTACCGCGCTTGCCTCTCCCGAGCAGAACAGACCTCCCCCCCGACCAGGTTCCAGATTATGGTGGCCGAGGGTTCGAGTCCGCTCCTCCCCGTTCCGTCTGCCCCCCATTTCACGTGCCCTCAGGTATTCCACTAGTCCAGTATGGAGGATCCTCCAGGTTCGGAATGATTTTTATGTTTTTTTTTACGAAAGCACTTAGAAAGACCCCAGCGGCTTCCTATAAGACATCCAAAAGCATGGCACACTGGAGGACCTCCTCCTACCCTTTTTGGAACTCTTCCTGCCGAAAAAGGTCCACTCCCCCATCCGAAGACCACAGAAGAAGTTGGTCCCCCAAGAGGCCGTCAAAGGGACTTTAGAATCCTCCAAGACACGTAGGCGGGGAACGGCTTGATTCAGTCCCGACCCCCTTACCTCTCCGCGCCTTATGACGGCGCCTCTAATGACGGCGCGACCCCATTTCCTTTCCTCGACTGCCCCGTGTCCTTTTTTTTGGTTTTTCCCCCGTGACTCGCACCTTCCTTTTTTATGGTGCCGTCACGGCTGAACAACTCGAAGGTGTCATGCAGAGACGGCCCTCAATTGTTCCGCAGAGGAACCGTCTCCCCAAGATTAAGGGAAGACACCAGATGGAAGTTTCCCTACCGCCTCTTTTAAGAAAAAACACTCCAAGGGCCAAGGATACCGCCCCCCAGTGCTTGCTCTTCCGCCATTCCCCCGTATCCGGAAAACCCCTTTCTCCTTGTTCTGCTTTTTTTTCCGACTTCCCCCTCCCGTGCCGCGCAAAAGGCTTACGGACCCCTCCGTTGGACCCGGTGAAACGCGCACCGGAGTCCCCCGAAGGCACCCCCTTTTTTTTTTTCGCCTGATCCTCCCCTTCAGTTCCCCCTTTTGACGATCTTGATGTTAACTCGCCCTCGATAATCAAAACTCATTCCCGCCTTCCTTCCCGCCTTTTTTTTAAGACCCCCCCCCCTTTTACCAAAGCACACTGCAGTAGGGGCGCTTGTTTTTTTTCGTTTACATGCGAAAATCCTGGACTGTGACGCCTCCCCTCCGTTTACCACTTTTTTGTTGTTACTTCGTTCTGGGAGGTCCCCAACGGGCAGGACTGAGCGGCCAACCCCCAACTCCCCGACTGTCACCCATCTCTTATTGCCTTGGCAGTTTCTTGTGAGCCTGAGCGCAGGTGATTCAAAGAGAGAGATCGCGCGCTAGGATTTTCCGCTCGACAAAGCTTTGCTTAGTATGCGTCATGAGAGCTATGATGTTTCGTCCCTTTACATGAGACAGTTTGAATTCCTTCGTGAAGTTCCTTTCCAAAGAGAGACATGTAGTAATGCGCCCAGGCTGCCTCTCAATGTGCTTGAGAGGTTCCGATTGTGTGTTGGATTTAATCGGGATAGTCGGGCATTTCTCTCGTGACACAAGCCTCTTACTCATGCCTTTTTTTTTGCTCCCCCCCCCTTTTCCAGAGGCTGCTTCAAGATTCTTTTTTCTTTTAGGTGGTGGAGTTTTTTTGGGCGTTGCCGGATCGGGGTGGGTCTTGGTCTGTGGTCGGGGTCCATTTTGTTGACTGTTCAGGAGATCCCTGTTAGGATCTGGTACTGGTGAAGACGGCAGCTTGGGTTTAGCATTACTGTTATTACGATCAGCTTTCCCCCGTGACGCGGTGGAATCATCTGAATCGAGGTTGTGGACCGTGTTTTCCGCCGGTGTGATGAGTACCAGCCTCCCCGGGTCTTTTTCTCAGCCTTTTGAGGACTGGTGATCAGAGAGGAGTCTCATATCCTTCCTCTTAACATTTTCCTCCCTTGTTTAGGGGGTCCCGGGGAAGGGCGCGGCCGAGTATTGTCCCTGAACCTGGTGAGAGACTCTGTCTAACTCTCTCTAGTCCCTGCGCATGAATACAGAGGACGAGTGCTATCCCGCGTCTCTGGGTTTTCGCAGAGTTCTCTGTTCTGCCGGGGCACCTGGATTTTATACTTGAGTTTTAAGAGAGTTTGGCCAGCCTTATTTTTCAGCTCAGAGTTTGTATTAACCTTTGTGAAGGGGCCCTTCGTTTTTATGATGTGACGTACGGATAGGAACCCACACTTTCGGCGGGTCTCTTATTGATAAGCATTCTGCCGCCAGAGTAGGATTGAACACACAGGATCGAGGGGATCAGGAAAGAGCGCCTCCCAACCGTAATTTTTAGCGTTAGTCTTGGAGAAGTCTTCCCCCGTGGTTCACGGCCTGGTCCCCTTCTATCTCTTTCCCTGCTCCCATTGGCTGTCTCCCTGAACTTTCTTCCTGTGATGCTTCGAATCGGTTCGCACCGTTTTGTTCGCTCCCTCCGACCCCTGAAACTGCTG
>Ga0179593_1212760_pt1 | contig 10615 bp, 15 predicted proteins | sample CZODoug2_1_08_16_FD_185931 | JGI IMG/M metagenome (GOLD analysis project Ga0179593, IMG submission 185931) | Vadose zone soil fungal communities from Angelo Coast Range Reserve, California, USA - CZODoug2_1_08_16fungal (PacBio error correction) | ecosystem: Environmental > Terrestrial > Soil >... | reverse complement strand
CCCACCTTATCTTTTTTTTTACTACCTCACGGCTTATTCAACGTGCACACGCCGAACAGTCGTGAGATTCGAAGTATCCCCCCCCCACAATAAGCGCGCGAAGGTTTTTCGGACTCCGTCGGATCCCCATTTCCCACCGCGCGGCAGAACTCACACCCACTTCCTTAGTGTCGCTGCTCGCTCGGAAATCTTTCTTCTCGGTCCTACCTTTTTTTGCCTATAGGGACTCCCTCTCTTTTCTTCTCCCGTGGAGGGCACTCATTTTGTTTTCCTAGCGCTTTCATTATCTTTCGTTCCTCCGGAATCTCTTCCCTTCCTCTCATGCGGCACCGCGCTGAAGGGCCCCTCTCATCCGCCTCAGCCAAGTCTTCTCCTGATGACCTGTCTTACGCCGGCCCCTTCCGATCGATCGTAATCAAACTCCCGAGGATCGATCTTTTTCACGGTAAGCCTATGCTTTTTCACAACACCTCTGTTCAGTGTCTCGCGTCAGACAAATCCCTTTAATTTCTTTCTTCTTCCGGACTACGATTTCTTTCTCCGCCTTTTTTTCCCCCCGTAACAAATTTAGTAGAAAATTCAAGTTGCCAAACACGAGCCCCCCCCCCTCGCATCTGATGGTTTAGGAGTCGAGACTTCCTACGAGAAGCGGTTTGATCCCCCCCCCCCCCCCCACCTGCAAGGGACTAAGCTGCTCTTTTTTACAATTTCAGGCTTGGCGTCATGTTTTTTCGGTTTTCCGGCGAGCGCGCTACCTTCTTCGTCTTTCGACCCGCTTTGTGACAGGTCAGCTCCAATCGGAAGCCCAACATTTTCTCTTTCGTGGTTGATTCTCTCCGCCCGTCCCTTCCCCTCTTCCCCCCCCCCCCAAAATTGGAACCGTTTCTTACCTCTTTCCCGGTACCCTCCAATCTCGCGCCCCCCCCCCCCCCCCCCCCCCCATTTTATTATGCCATGCACCTCACCGAGGTTTTTTAGACGTTCCCTCTGTCCCATTTTTTTTTGAAAACGTGCTCCATACCCTTTACGGTCTTTTTAGACCCTGTCCCCCCATCCCAGCCGTTTCTCACCTCTTTCCTCGAATGACCCTTGAGACCCCCTTTTCCCTTCCTCCGCTTTCTCTCCATGAAACAGATGCTCGGCTGAAATTAACACCCTCCTCCCTGATTGACCTACTTGCGGCCCCCCCCGACTCCTTCCTGCATCGGGCCGATTTGATGGCCGTCCGCTCGTTCCCCTTAGCTATCGTGCGGAAGTTGCCTCCCCCCTCTCTCCGTAGATCTTGCCCTCCTTTTTTTCCTCTCTGCACACAGTCCGAGATTTCACCACTTCTTCCTCCTCTGGCTTCCTTCTTACTGATCCCAAGATACTTTTCTCCTGCGTTGAGAGACTTCCGTATTCCTTCTCCTTCTTGGTCGTCGTTTTCTTTGTGAGATACGTTTCGGTTCACGACCCCGTTCAATGGAATACAATTTATTTTTCCTCTTTTCCCCCTCCCCAGTTCTTCTCGTTTGGCCACGTTTTAGAAGTTTTAACCCTGAGCCCGTTTTTTGGGCGTTTTTTCGTTTTTCCCTCCATCCCCAGCTTCCCCTAGGCCCTCCTTCCTACAACCACAACCTTCCCTTCTAGTGACCTAAGCTGGTCTTGACCTTTGCTTGTCCTGCTTTTCGAGCGCCTATATCCTAATATTCGCATTCCTTTTGTTTTTTCCCCCCTGCAATTTTTGTCTACAGGAGATTGACGGACTCCATGCTGTAGGCCTCCTTTTTCCCTCGATCGTCTCTTTAGCCTATCTCATCTTTTTCCCGGAGAGGACCCTAGGCGTCCAGGCCTCTCAGAGCCCCCGTGTTTCCCCATTTTACCCATGGAATTTCCTATTTTCTCTTTCTCCGTAGGTGACGCGGTCATTATTTTTTGAAGAATGACGAACGTCTCTTCCGACGCTGGTGGCAACCTCTCTTTCTTTCTCCTAGTTTCAAATGAAACTTTTCCTTTTTTTTAAACCGCGGCGTAATACCCGCTCTTGAGTTAGCTGGATACCCCCCAAATGTTCTTTTGCCCGTTTTCCTTTCTTCGTGTTTTCATTTTTTCCCTTTATTGCATTGTCAGGTTGTCCTTTCCCCTGCCCAAGGTCATGGTCCCCCTCCACTCTGTTATTTCCTTCTTTTTCTTTAGAGGAAGATAGTGATCGCCTGCTTACCCCGACTAGACGTCCCTTTCAGGTCTGGCAAACTTCCCCTGCTAGTTTCTCTTATGACTGACCAAGTCACCTTGAGTTTTTGTTCTTCCTTCCATTTAACGTAGTCTTCGGAAGTTGTTTTTTTCTTTTCTTTCTCTCATAAGAATTCAAGTTGAGACTTTTGAGTTTCGGGCATAATCTGAGCCTGTTTTATCGAAAGATCCTCCTCATTCATTCCCTCTCGCAGTCCGTTGTGAATTCCGCTACTCTCTTTTTTTTAGTGAAGGACGGGCGGTTCAACTTTCAGCATTTTTTTTCCCGGAACTGCACCTTTTAGGCATAAAGACTCGTTTGAAGTATTGTCCTTTTTTTTTTTTTTCGTTCCCAAGAAGTCACTTCTTTGAGGACTCCACAGAGCGTGACAAGAGAGTGAGACCTCCCCCCTCTCGAACTTTAGATAAACTTATCATTTTTTTTTCCACACCCCGGTGTAGAATCAGCTGTCCCAGCTCAAATCATGGTCACACGTTCTTACTTTCCGAGCCCTTCTTTCTTTCTTAGGGCCATCTGAGCTTCCCGAGTTCAACTGTTCCTCCGCCCACTGAGATGGAATCTTAGATAGAGTTTTTTTTTTTTCATAATCCGGCACGCGCTTGCTGGACTCATTTCCTCTGATCTCCTCGTCTAGATCTGTTTTCTAAACTACGTCCCGGCTCTCCTCTTTTCCCTCAGAAATACATAGAGGGATTAGCTGCTTTTTTTTCTCCCTTTCCTGGCCTAAGACGTGCCGTGCTTGAGAAGCTATTTTCCCCACGCCGCAACACCCTCTCATTTCTTCTTAGCGCTCCTGCGTTTCCTTTTTCCTACCACCTTTGCTTAGTGAGTGGTTCATTTTCCTTTTTGTCTTGCCAAAAGAGATCGGACTTTTTCCATAAGATTTTTGAGGGAAGCAACCCCCACGGCTCCATGTTGAGACTTGATGCTTTCTCCCTGCCTTTTTTTTCAGTTCAGTGGTCTCCTTCCCCTCTTCCCTTTTACGCTTTTATTCGAGGTTCAATCTTGGAAGGTTCTTTTTCTTACCTTCTCCGTTTGTGGTTTTTATCTAGATAAAGGCTTTTCTGAGTAAACTGGACTCCTACTCGTCTCCCAAGGATTTTTTTCGCCTTACCTGACCGATTCCCTCCCATAGCCGTTCCCCCCCCAGTTCAAGGGCTTCCACCGATGGAGGTCTGGTTTTTTCCCTCTCCCAGCTTTCAGGACGCTCATATCGCGTTGTCCCTCCCAGCCCTTCAACTCCCGTCACTTCCCTGCTCCCCAGCAACTAAGCCGCTCTGATGCCTCGCCTGCCTCTCTCTCTATCCAGTCGCGGTGGATTGGCGGTTGTGATTCCTCGCGGCTACTGCCAATCGGTTTATTCCCCCTTTGGTTTTGTGGGATTTCTCTCTCTTTTTCCTTCCCATATATGTAGCTGCGATAACGCGATCTCGTCCCAGCGGCTTCCCCATCGTCTTTCACTCGACGCGCGATCACTTTCCCCTCCCTCCTTTCCTCCTTACGGATTGCCATTGCACCCGCGCTAGAAATCGGAAAGTCGATTGGCGGTTCGGCCGTCTCCCCCGTTTTTTCGATTTTCTACATCCTCCTTCTTCCCTTTGGATCCCCTTTTTTTCTTCCTTCTGGCATTTTAAGATGTTGGACTTTCTGGAAAATGATGCCCTGGTGCTGCCCATGGCTCTCTTTGTCCCTTTGCCTTCCCCCTTAAGTACCCCCTCTAGGATGTACGCCCGAAACTCTCCTCCCCGGTCCCCCCTTCAAACGACCTGAGTGATCCTATTGCCCAAGGGGCTTGCCGCGCCTGAAATGAGGATTTGTTTAACCCTTACCGATTTGGCCCAAATCCCCTCTCCGCCACTTTCCCCGTGCGAGATGGATGTCGAGTCCCTCTTTTCCGTTTTTTTGTCGGTCTAAGATTCGCTACCGCTCCCTTCCTTGGACAGGATGATTGCTCGCAGCCCTATCTCCCTCCCACCTGCCCCGAACATTCCCCGGAAATGTTCTCTATTCCCAAGGTTGATTGTTCCCCCCCTTCCCCTTCAACCCTCTCTCCTTTGTGGTCTTTTTTCGGTCCTTACTACCGGACTTGAGATTCTAATCAGGGCGACTTCAAAGATCTTTTCCTCGTTTTTACCATACCGGCCGCGGATTTTTTTAGTGGCAATGGCGAACCCCCTCCCCCCCTCTTTTTCTCTGAACAGAGGACCACTCACCCTTCTCGACTTCTGGACACCGCTGGAAACTCAAAAGTTTATCCTGAATCACCCTCCAGTGTGGATCCCTCTTCTGTCACCCTCGCCTCTTTTTTTATTGACTGAAGACGTGAACTCCCACCCACCCTGGCTCTTTTAAGCATTCCCTGGCTTTATGACAGCGTCGGTACTCCGCCTTGCTGCGATTTAGTAGTTCTTCCACTTCCAAAAGACTCCGTAAAAGTGGTAACATTGTTCGCCATAGCCTGGCAATGGGTGCACATTCCACCACTGTTCCCTCTTTTATATTCCTTATCTGCATAGGGGACCTTCTGCCCCACGACATCATCTGATTTCTCTCTTTTCCCTCTATCTAGAGCTCCGCTCCCTCCCCTCCCCTTCCTTACACCTTGCCCTCCTCGTGTGCCCCAACCCCCCCCCGGCAGACTCTCCTATCTTAGTTGTCACTATTCAGTCTAACAAGCCCAATTGCATCACCGTCCCTGACCGTTGTCCGCCCCTATTGCTTCAATGCTCCTATCCCCTTAAGCGAATCGTTTGCAATGGGCGGCGCCACCCCTCCCCTGTTCCCCTCCTCCCGCACCAACCATCCCTCCCTGCCACTAGCCATATCAAACCATCTTTCCTCCCTCCCATCCTTCGCTGCTCCCTTTCCCTCCGGCCAGACTTTTCCGCCGATGACCCTATTGCACAACTTCTTCCTTTACCCTCTTCCTCCCACCTGTTTTATCCTATTCCGCATTCTGGTCCATGTCTTCCTCTCGCGAACCTCCCCCCCCGCCTTCTCTCCCGTCCATCCAACCCCTCTGAACCGCTCCCTTTCCTACTTCTTCAAACCCCCGAACAGCCTGCCCCCCCCCCCGGTTCTAAACCACCTTCCCCAAGTGTCACTTATGTCGTGACCCTATTCCTTTCCGCCACGGAATAGCTCTTACCTTAGCCGACCGCCACCTTCTCCTTCCACTCTACGGGTCGTTCTTTCTTCGCTGGGCGCGGCCCTGGATCTGCTTCCCCTCCCGCTATCGCCCCTCTTTCTCTTTTTTGTATCTCCATGCTCCCCCCCCCTCCTCTTCTGGTAGAGTATTCCCCCCACCCCTGCCCCATGGGAGATGCTATGGCTTTCTTCTCTTTGACCTTTCTCCCCTTTTCCCAACCACCCTAGACACCATGCTTCTCCCCCAATGCCCCGACTCCCGCTCACCCAACACGTTCCTTTTGCCCAGAAGGGCCTCCCTCTCCCCTCCCTCGCTTATTCTTCCCACCCGCTTCTACACCCCGCCCCTCGTCGTTCCCTTTTTTCCCCTTTTCCATCACCCCCCAATCTCCTTTTCCTCCACCCCCTCTCTCCCTCCTATTTACCAACACACCCACCCTCTACCCCTACACACACCTACCCTTCTTCCTCCCCCTCACAACCCTGTACCTTCGACACGATCCTCCCCCCCCCTCCCCCTCGTCCTCTACGCTCCCAACGTCTCCTTCCATCCCTTCCCTCTTCGCAGGAAAACTAAGCCCTCAAATAAAGGGGTTTCCCTTTTCCCCCCCTTTCTTTTCTATCGCGGATTCACTGGTCTCCCGGGGTGACAAGCTGCTCTCCCTCCCTTGCCAGGGACATTCTAAGTGTTCATGCTTTTGGCCGGTCTATGGATTTTTTTCGGCAGCCCAGTTAAAGTCCTTTTTTCTACCTTCCCTTTCAAACCGCAGTGCTTTCACCCGCTCTCCCTCTTCCTAATCCTCCGTTTTTTTTATTTTTTTCTTTCTGTGCCCACTGAAAACGGGCTTTTTGGTCCCTACCTCGTTCTTTTGTTGAAGGACACCACCATCCCCCTCCCTGCCCTTCCCCCCCCCCTTCTTTTTTCCCCCCCGTAGCTTCCCACCCTGTTCTTTTTTTCCGAGTCCAGTACAGGCCCCATGCTGTTTCCCTGCCCCTCTCTTTTTCGTAAAAAATGCTGATCACACAGTCCTTTCCTACCACCCGCTTCTCCATGTTTCGGTTTTTCCCGCCCGCTAGTTGGCCTTCATCCTGTCTCTACTTTTTGCCGTCGTGCTGGTTTTCAAGGCGTCCGTTTCCCCCCCCGCTGCCCACCGAACAAAAGCCTTTTCACTTCCTTCCCTTTATTGTTAATCCTTGCCCCCTCTTACCTCTTGTCCTTAACGGCCCATATTGTACTATTGGGGAGCGTGGTCTCCTCCCCCTGGTTGCTGGGCTTTTTTTGTTTCCCCGTCCTCCACTCGGTGACCTGCTCCCGTCCCCGTTATTTAGCATTTGACTCCTTTTTTTTTCCAAAAAAATCGACTCCCTTCCCTTGGTTTCTGTTTTTTTTAGCCCCCCTTTTTTTCCCCCCTTTTCCACCATCCCCCACAATTTTGCACATCTTTTTTTTTTTTTTCACCCATTTTACAGTCCCTTGAATGTTCGGCCATTTTGCGTTGCTTTTGCAGCAAGCCCCAACTTTCCCTTTTTTCCCTTTCAAACCCAAATGTTCCGATTGCCCCGGTTTTTCGTCCTTGTTTGTCAGTAGATTGAACCCCCCTTTTCCACCTAGTGTACTTCGTCTTTACATAAATCTTTCCAACCAGCCGCCTCCCATCCACCCACGGGCTGCGAGCCACGCCCCACCTGCTTCGAACTTTACCCCTTTTCGCAGCATCACCCCCACTTTGTCTTTTTAGTGGGTTTCTTTGCCCCTCTCCCTTTGGAGGGGATTCGTGCAAGTCTGGCTTTTGGCCTCCCCCTTTTTTTTCTCCGTCGTTCAAAGACAAGCTTCACGCTTTCTGGTCGTGATTGGAGTGTGTGTACCCCGTCCTTTCGTCCCCTTTGCAGTGCGTTTGCTCCCAAGGCCATATTCCCCTCCCCTAGTTGTGGACCTTTCTTTTCCGTGTTCTAGGTTTTGTGACCCTTTTGGGCGCCTGTCATGTGCCCTTTCGCAGTATTGGGTAGTCCTTAATGTTGGTTCACCACCGTGTGGTTTTCCCAATCTTCACCCCCTTGACCACTGCAGATGTTGAATTTGCCCCTTTTGAACCAGCTCCGTCAGTTTTGTTTCTTCCCCTCATGGCTTCTGGGTTACGGTTTCTCACCTGCTCTCCCACCTTTCCATTTTTGCCAATCCTTATTCTGCCCCCGCCACTTTTCCCTCCCACTTTGATCACTTCACTACCCCCTCCCCACTTTTTTATTTCCTAGGGCCTCATGGGGTCTCAGGAGACATATGCCACCTTTTTTCCCCCTTTTTCCGCTGTTTGTTTTGTTTCCATTTTTCTGGGTTCTGTTTTTGTAAACATGACGTGCACTCCTTTTTCCCCCTCTCTTCCTTCCCCCCGTTTTAACATGGCTTTCGCATTTTCCTTTTAGACTTTTTCGTGTTCCCGCACCATTTTTTCTTTACTCCTTATCATTCCCCCTCCCTCTTGCTTTGAGGGCGCCGCTGCTTTCGGAGTACCAACATGGCTTTTTCTGTCGAATGCCTCATTGTTATTTGGCGCGTTGAACATCGTTTGGTTCGACACGTTTCTTTTCTTTATTGTATACTAAAGTTTTGGTTGCTCCTATTTCTTTTTTTTTCGAACAAATTTTATTTTTCTCCCCCCTGCCCTTACATGCGCCGGCCGTTCTGTAACCCCCCGTGCTTGTTGTACTGCCCTCCCTCCTGGTCCCTCTTTGCTTTGGATTGAAGTTCTTTTTCTAATTCCCAACTACTAAACCCTTCCTGCCTTGGAATTCCCCCCCTTGCAAATCCCTCCTTGTTTTATGTACCTACCGAACCTAACCAGGGCTTCCCAGCCTCCCCTTTTTCCTTTCCACCTAGTCTTTTTCGCTTTGATTGCCACCCCTGTTTTGCCCCGGCTTCATTCCTTTGTTCATTGTTGTCTGGGGTAGTCTTAGTCCCCTTCCTCACTTTTCTGACGATTATGATGGATTCGACTTCTGGTTTTTGCCAATCCTTACCCCCCTCTGACTGCGACCTTTTACAAATGAGGATCCTGTTACCTTTTCCCTTCCCCTCTCCCCCGTTTTTTTTCTTTTTGCTTTGTATCTGCACTCCCTCGAGTATCCCTCCTTCCCCATTTCATTTTCAACTTCCCCTCTTCAGCTTTTGCTTACCTTGATTGTTATAGTCTCACCCCTTTCTAGAATTTGCTACAGCTATGGGACCACACTCACCACCCCCTCCCACATCTTTGTACCGTTGCTTTCCTGTCTGTCCCCCAAACAACTTTTCAAACTTCCCATAGTGCTGCTCCACGCGACTTCTCCCTTGCCCGCCTCACACTCCTCTGCCATTGATCTCTTTTTTGTGTGTTTTTATTTTTTTGTTTTTTTGGTTTCTCTCCCACTTGTAGTACTTTCCCCTGCAGGTCTGTTCCGGCAGCCGTTGTGAATGTTTGCCCCCCTTCCTATTAATTTAATCGTTGCCTCCTTTCACCCCCCCTTTTTTTTATTTTTTTAAGTCACACGGGGTTTTCCTTTGCCTCCCCCCTTGAACACATTTACTTTTCTCCCCTCTTTTTTTCAACCCACCCCGTGCTCATTCCACATTCATCCGCAATTGTTCCCCCAACCCTGCACTGTATGGTCATTTTTTTCCCACCTGAAAACTTGGCGTGACCTCCACCCCCTCCCCTCGTTCCGTACCCGATTTTGCTTTTCCGGGCGATTTTCCTGCTCCCCCCCCCATGGCGGAGACGTTGCCGTTTCGTGTCTGTGGGTTCTCCCCCACACCCTTAGCTTTATTGTTCCACGCGTTTCAGAGAAAACCTTGGTGCGCGTTCGGGATTTTTTCAAGCGTTTGACTTCCCTGTTAGTACTTTCAGTGAGAAAATTTTTCGTTTCATCCTGAGTTTTAAGTGTCCTCCCCTTACCCGCCGAGACGGGGCCCCATTGAGACTCTGATGGACTGTATCACTTCAGGGTTCCCCTTCTCCTGGCCACTAGACTTTCGGGTTCCCTTCTTTTCCAACCTGTTGTACTAGCGCGTTTTTGTTTAGACCATTCATTTTTTTTTTCTGCTGAGTGCGCACTCCATATGTAGACTCCGGTCACCTTCCGTTTTCCCCTCGGCCTTCTTATGTGTGTTTTCGGGCATTTACCTCCTTTCCCCTCTCCGGACCCTCCTTTTCCACAACATCTTTTCTCTCTTTTTCCTAATAATATGTTTTTTGCTTTAGTCTGTTGTTTTTGTGCCTTCCCACTGTTTCGTTTTCATTCCACCTCTTTCAGATGTGCCGACCCCTCCCTCGCCCCCTTCCGCCACCCGTGTTTTCCCATCCCCCGGCGCCTAGCCTTGTTTCCTTTGTCTTCGTTCCCAACTGCGCTTTTGTTTTCCTCGTTCCCCCCACGTTATTTTTTTCCAGAACTCCCGGGTCCGTCCTTCCCCTTTCTTCCTTTTTTCCCTCCCCGTTGAAGTAAACCCTTTTCTATCCCGAGATCTGCTCCCGCTCGGTGCTCCTTCATCGTTCCAGATTGACGTTAGTGATTTTTTTTGTTTTTTTTTAATTTGTTATTTTTTCCACTCCGATAGAGAAGGGTCCACCCTGATGCGCTCCCCCCAACGTATTCTCTGCCTGTTTCAAACTTTCTATTGAATGTTTATTTGTCTTTCCCCGGTTGACAAGACCCTATTTTTGGCCCTTGTGGTTTTTTTTCCCTTTCCCCCCGTTGTTTTTGTCTTCCCCCGACGCCAGTTTTGTCTGCAAAGCGACCGTTAATCTCTCCCCCATCCCCAGGAAAAAAAAATCGGGGCACAGGGTCCCTTCTTTCCTTTGTTTGGGATTACGGACCCCATCCCCCCACACCTCTTTTGCAAACTTTCACAACAATCCCCCCATTTTCCCCTCTTTTTGCCAGGTATTTTTGTTTCCATGTCCGTTGATTTCTGTTCAAATGGTGATTTTTTTTTTCCGTTTCACACCCCCTCGTGGTCGCCGTTGCCGCGCACCCATCCCCTTTCTCTTCCATTGTGGGCGCGCGGCCCCCCCAAGTGGTCGACCCGCCTTTTCACACTTTTTTGCCCCCCCCAACCTTGTGGTTTGCGTTTACCCCGCTTCCTTTCAATTTCAGCACCCTCTGCACTTTGCTGTCTCCTGAACAACCCCGACCAACTTTTTTTTAATACCAAATTTCAGATCGTAAGATTAAGGGTGATGTTGAGTGAATTGATCCCCCCTC
>Ga0179593_1618432_pt1 | contig 10616 bp, 9 predicted proteins | sample CZODoug2_1_08_16_FD_185931 | JGI IMG/M metagenome (GOLD analysis project Ga0179593, IMG submission 185931) | Vadose zone soil fungal communities from Angelo Coast Range Reserve, California, USA - CZODoug2_1_08_16fungal (PacBio error correction) | ecosystem: Environmental > Terrestrial > Soil >... | reverse complement strand
CCAATCCAAGGCCGTTGTCTCGAAGATCTTAAAGCACCGGCATCCTTTCTTGCTCAGGCCGCGGTTTTACCTCTCCCCTCCTTCCAAGAACAGGTGCTTGACCCCTCGAAAACAAGCCGTCTCGTGGCTTCCTTCGCGGACCCGGATGAGTTTTTCTTAATTCTTCTATAGAATGGCGAGGAGAGAAGACCATGCTGCTTTGTATACTTTCCTCGCCCCAACTTTAGGATCTAAGTTTTAGCGCGGGATTAGACCCTATCTTTCGAGAAATTTTTTTTCAAGTTGTGACCCGGACATGACGTGCTCCTCCTCTTTCCCTTTCTGCTTAGCTCTGGCAAAGAGAACTATGCGTCACTTCATTGCTCCAACCCTTTTGACTGCCTGAAGGTCAGCATATGGGTATCAGCTCTGCTGGCCCTCCACCCCGTAAGGGCCCTTTCGCGCCTCTGGCCGATCTTGCGCGAAGGGTCTTTCTCGCGTTGGGGCGAATTTGACACTCAACCCGTTTTTTCATGCACGGTCTTCATTTTCCTTGGTCGCAGACGTCTCTTCGACACGAAAAAGAGTACGTCCGCCCCTCCTCCTCTCTTAAAGACTTTTTTTTCCTTTAGGCAACGCGACGTAGACCTTTCCCCGTGTTGCACGCCGTGCGAAGCGCGGGCTCTACCGCTTTTACCCCCCCCTGTCCCGTCCGAGAGTGACTAGAGCCCCCGAGGGGCCTCTATCTGTCATGAGGCTCCTGGCTTCCCAGTCTTCAAAATAGTCTGGATTGACCCCCCCACGCACCATTGTTTTTTTCACCAAGGCAATCTACCCGCAGGAGGTGACGCACCTCTTATTTCTAGTTTACGGTGAGTGCTTGACCCCCAATTCTGACCTTTAACTCCCTTCATTTACATTTTTCGATGAGCTCCCTCCAGAGTAGTCCTATGGAGCGGTTCTCGAGGTTGAATCACGCTGAGCCTGTTCGCTTCCCTACTGACTTTTTTCTTTTGCAGATTCTCCTGAACGGTTCCATAGAAAGCAACTTCCCTTCCCCTCTTTCTTCGCTCTGAACTCTTCCCCAAAAGTGCTAATAGGCGCCCACGGGGCCAGCATGCCCTCTTTGTCGGCCCTTTCGTTGAGCCCTGCCTTCCTTTCTTCCTCCCCAACTTCGCCCGCGACGATTCCATGAACAGATAGCTTTGTTTTCTTTCCTCCCATCCTCTTCCCTCTGCTTGCTTAACCTAAGTATTTTTTGACGAAGAATGTGGTCCTTTCTTTCGCAACTCTTTCGGTCAGATACGTCCTTTTTATTCTGCTTCCCCGCTGGCACCCCCCGTCTTGGTGATAAGAAAAACTCCCTCTAACCCGAGAATTTATGGTGTTTTCTCTATTTTTTTTTTCGACTTCCAATCGGGCGGCCTAACATTGAGTGGATGCGTCCCTTGACGGCATATGTAGTGAGAGTGACCACTTGGAAGGGCTTCCCTATGCTTTCCCTCGTTTGCTTCGACTAGAGGCTCTCGTTCCGCCCCTTTTACCCCGCTCCCCCCCGCGAGTGCTTGCTGCACTCTTCTCACACCGGGACGCGCCACTTTTTACACGTTGCCGCGAGTTTTTACCTAGTCGGGCCTCTTGGTCCGAAGTTGGGTCGTCTCTTGGTCCCGGGTTGGAATTGACCTTTCAGCTCTTCTTTCTACCAGAAGAGGCCCCTATCTCCCCTTTTCTATTGTCGTTTCAATAGGCATCTTTCTTCCCCCTGCTTCGATTTGCCCTTTCGGAACCTATCTCCACTTCTAAGCAAGTGATTGACTCGGTGTTAAGCATAGTAGCTCCTTGTTTATAGCCATCCAGTCACTTTCATCTGCCCCGAGAACTCGTTTCCTTAGAAGATTCTTGGGGTTATGCATGGCGGATTAGTGGAGCTGTATTTTCCCGTTTTTTTTCCTGGCCATGCAGCTCTTCAAGAACGCTACGAATTAGGCCCCATAAGCCTTTGTTTCTTTTATACGCAATACCTAAATTGGACACGGGAACACGCTCAGCAGGAAGGGGCGGAAGGAACCCTCCATATCATGAGTCTGCATTGAAAGCGATGAACTTTCCCCCCAGTAAGGGTAAATATTTCTTTTGCAGAGAAAGCCCCTTCTTTTCTCACCCCTTTTCTCTCGATACGGGTGACGTTCGTTTGTTCTAGAGTTTAAGTTTTCTAATCTGGATAACCTCCTTGTTTAAGCCCAAGTAATTGTCGTACAGTCTTTTCTTCCCTCTTTCCATGTTGGTATCGGATTGCACGCGAATTCTCTTTGCTTTTTTTGTCTCCTATTCTCTGGCTCCCGAAGAAGGCGAATCCCCTTTGAAAAAGGATGCCCTCTTCCTCCCCCGTTCCCTCACTTTTTTCTCGAAAAAGTCGTTTAACGCGAGGGTAGCTGGACAACATGTGGGAACCAAATTTTTCCTCACACTCATCCTTAGGAGACCTCTTGCAGTTTTCCGAGATTTTCAGCCTTTAACTTCTTTTAGGGCGTGTGTTGTCCCCCGGTCCTATCCCTCTCTTCATCTCTCACTCACGAGTGTGTTTTCGTAATTACGCACTTCAGAAAAGTTATGCTTTTTCTTTACGTAAAAATCCTGCCTCTTATACCTGCCTTAATTTTTCCACTCTTTCTACTGATGCGCAGATTGATCAGCCTTCTTCTAGAAAAATTTTTTTTTCCCGCCCGGCCCAGAATAATTCTACGACCGTCCGCTGCTCTTTTAGAGTCTGTAACCCTATTAACTTTATCGTGCTGCGTCTCTTAAAAAATGACTCTGCTTCTTCCCTTTCATCTCCTAAGGAAGCTCATCTCCGAGTATCTTTTTAAAGTCGGAAGTGTACCGATGCTATCCTGATAATAGACCCACTTGATGACCCTTTAGTCCGAGATAAGCGACTTCTAGGGTACGCATGCTCGCGATGCGCCACCTTATATGTGTTGTTATCCCTTTTTCTCCCCTGTTTATAATAGAGCGAGAGCTCCCCTTCACGGATTCTGTTCAATTCTAGCTTTGAGGTAATCAAGCCCAGGATGAATCACGCTCCCTCTGCCCTACGGGCATTCTTCGTCATTCTCATTTCCCCCTTTCCGTCCCTATTATGTTAATTACCCGTTTGTGTTTCGAGACTCCTCTTGGAGTAAGTAATGCTTACATGGGAAGAACCCCCTGGTTCACCCCCTCCCGGTCAGGCGTTGATTTTATTACCACATGATTTTCCCCCCGCAGCTACAAGCACGATGACGGATTCGCTGCGGCGATTCTTACTACGAGTTATGAAGCCTTGAGCCCCTAATCCGCCGTCTTTCTTACCTATCGGATGAGCACGGCCTTTTTACTATCTTTCATCCTTTGGCTTTAGATAGCAGGATTCTTCTCCTTTTCCCATCTTCCTCCTTACTCGCAGCCATTATCTCTTAACTCCTGTATTAGTTCTACGGGCTGAAGTTGGTATTTTCCCCTCCTGCACTTTTCGGTTCCTCGTCTCTATTTCCCTCTTAGTCCCTTACGCCTGATGAGCGTTTGCCTGACCGTACTTCCAACTGACTTGAGCCTTTACCCTCTCTGCCTAGGAAGAGAGTGAGTAGCTCCTCCTCTAACCCCCCTGCGTTTACACCCCTCCGGTATATTACTTGCTGATTCTTTTACAAATAGAGCTGAGGTGACAGATCGTCTCCAGTTAAGCCCCTGCTCGCCCCCCTCCTTGTTCCAGGCTCGACAAACAGTCCGACAATTGGACTCATTGTAGGGGAGTTAAAATTTGGGCTTCTTACGCTCTTTGTGTACATTGACCCCTTTCTCTCCGGCTTCTAAGCTTTTGGTTTCTGCAGAGATCGTGACTCTCTTTGAATTGTCTAGTTGTGACTTTCGTTGTTTTTTGTTTCTTGAGCCTCTTTTTCCCTTTCCTCTCTCTCTAAGACCACGATGTGGTCCTCTTCTTCTAGCAGTATCCTTGTACTCACGCACGATCATTCAAGAGCTAATGACGTTTTTTCTGCCTTTCTCCCAAGATACCCTTTATACATGAACTAGCCCCGACTCTTCTACCAGATATCTTCCTCACCGTCGGCCTTCGCGGAAATCATCCCCTCTCTTGGGGTCTCAGACTCAGAGAATGACTTGTGTAGCTTCATAGTAGAAATGATAGTAGGGAGTTTTCTCAGTATTGGCCTCTACTCGAGAGGTCACATCTTTGTACCTCCAAACTTTAACGTGTTCATTCGCTAATGCCCGCTGAAAAAGAGATATAGGATTCCCCCCGGAACACTTTCCTCTTTGTAGCATATTGATCCTCTTTTCTTTAGATAAAAAAACCCTCACCACCCCCCACGCTTCTCTCCTGACACCTGAAAGCCTAGAGCTTGTCATCCCCGCCCTCACAGCGTTTAACGAAACGGCCCTCTAAGGAAACTTCTTGAAGGCAGGTGATTTTCCGTTGTCCTTTTGTGACGAACAGTTGCAAAAAAGTCGAGAGATGAATCAGCCGAGGTAAAATCTTCGATCTCCCTTAGAGCGCCTCTTTCTTTGAAGCGCTTTCAGTAGCTTCCGCCCCCCTGTTGTTCGGTAGTTTCTTTACCTTTCTCGCCCCCCCTCCCCCTCTTTCTGAATGCTTCGCCCTTCCGTTTATACTCCCTTCCTAATTTTACTCCTTTTCTGCGGCTTTTGACCTTTTTCCCTCCTCTCCACCTCTCCATCCACGCTCTCTTCACCCACTTTCACCTTCCTCCCTCCCCCTCCCTCGTCTCCCCTTTCCTGTCTTTGCTCTCGATTTTGTCTCCCTCTCCTCTCCTTGTCCTCACCTCATTCCCCCCCTACCCTTCACTTTCGACCCGCTTCCATCGGACCCCCTTTACCTGCCTCCTCCCTCTCCCTCGTCTGCGTATGCGACTCCTCTCCTTGTTTCTTCGCCACTGCCCTTCCCCCCCTTCTTCTTTCATTTTTCCCCTTCCCCCCCCAGTCCAACACACACTCCTTTTCCTTCCTCCACCTTTTTCTCATTTTTCCCCTCCTCCTCCACCTCCCCACCCCTCATCATCTTCGCCTTTCGGCCCTTTTTCCTCCTACTTTTCCTTTCTCCTTTTTCTCGCGCGCTTCCGCATTTCCAATCACCTTCCCTTTCGTCCCTTTCTCTCGTCGCAACTCGACCGCACGCCCCCGCCTCAGACCACAACAAAACTCGGGCGTTCGGGTTTTTTTCTCTTATTTGCAACTCTCGAGTTCGTGAATCCGATGCTCTTTTATGGCTTTTTAGGCCGGGGCTCCTCTCTTCTGATAATAGAGATAGATCTTCTAGATTTTTTCGTTTAGATAATCCCAAATAGTGTCCTTTGCTGATTTTGAAAGCACCCCCCCATTTCCTCTGGTGAGAATCACGCGTCCTCTAAAAAAAGCCTCCTAACTGACACACAGCTAACTTCCTGGTTTTTGATTCCCTTCTTTTCTTCTTCTTTTTACAGACCTCCGCCACGTCCTTCTTTGCCCCATCAAGCCGACGATATTCAACCCGGGAACGAGTTATAGATGAATCCGTCGTTTCGACTTCTAACTTGCTTCTCTATGAATCTTTTGAGCGCCCCGAGAATCGCCTGTTCTTGACGGTCATGCTCCAATACGCTAGGACCCCGCATCTTTTCCTCGTTGTGCACGAAATGATTCCCTCTTCCCCCGAATCCTAATTTTGCCGGACAACGCTGCCTGTCTCCCAAACTCTTTCTTTGGTCTTCTCCCTTTTCTCCCGCTCTTTTGTCGAGATCCGGAGGGGCTTCCCTTTAGTGCCCCTGCTTAAGATTAACTTTGATGAATTCCGTAGGACTCAGCTGCGAGGAAACTTCCTCCGAGTACAGAACCCCGTAGCCTCTCCCATCATATGACTCACTTCATGTCGAGGGGCCGATCGTAGGGTGGCTTTTCTTTCAGCCTTTTTTGAAAGTACCCACACTCGCCCTATAATCAGGCCTTAGAACTATAGGTTCTGAGGGAATGGTATCCTCGTGAGTGGTTCCATCTTGCCTAACTTTAAGCATGTTGTTCCCCTTCAATGAAGCCTTCGCAAGCCCGAGGTAAGCAAGGAGGAAGTAACTTTGTTCCCTAATGACCGTTTCTAGACCGCCCCAGAAAGGATTCCCCCCGCGTTGCCCATCTTAATCTTTTGTGGATATATACGGTGCTTGATCTCCGTCGACGAGGGTTGCTAGTATGGTGTTTTGTCGTTCCTCACCCCCCCCGGTGAGATCGACCCCAAAAGGCCCGAACTGCAATTTCAACTCATTGTGGTGAGTTTTTTTCCCCTAACCCTCGACCTGTTCAATTAGGCTGGAGCCTTCAATGGAATTAAAAGATCGACCGGTACGTCTCAACCCTTCTTTTACTGGGGTTAGGGGATGCCTGTCCTCCCTCTGAGACTGCAGAATAGTGATTGGCAGGGCAGTCGTTTCTCTCAATGCGATGAATCCGACTGTTGGGGGGTATTCCTCTATACTTGTCAGGATCTTTTAATCGACCGCCCGCGTTGGAACTCCCCCGTTCCTCTTCCATTTGACTGGACTTCAGCTCGTCCCCTACCCCTGAAGGCAAAACGGTTTCGATGCCTAGCCCGAGTGATCCTTGCTTCTCGCCCTGCTCAATCTCCTTCTGATCTCCCCCCCCCCCGGTCGCGGACCTCTCCGTACCCCTACACGTTGTTGCCGCGGTTCAAGCACTTGTCCGACGACTCGGGCGATTCCCCGAGGCCTCCCAGGCATACCTGATGGTCGCGGGCCTGTCTTAGAGACTTGATCCGTGCTTTCCCCTCCCTCCATCCTCCTCCTTTTTTGTTTTTCTGATATCGTGAGCCTGCGTGACGAGAAGACGTATCCAGAGGACATCTTTAGTGGCCGAGCTTTTGCTCGCGAAAGATAAGCTCGTCTGAAGCCCCCAAGGTGCTTGGCCAAATCGTGACTTCTTCGCGGTTTCCAGGAACTCGATCGGACTCTAGAAAATTATTTGGGAGCGGATTAAGTCCTCCCTTGGCAAGTGCTTACCCTCGACTTCAGCGTTCTTTCTCTAGCGCAGTACAGAGGGGATCTGAAAGGGTTCCAGGTTTTCGTAGTCTATTACGGCGACCTCCGGCCGGACCCATTCTCTCGTTTTTTACCCTTACAAGTCGTGTACACAGCCTTGAACAACGACTTTTCCGCCGGGTCCTTGTTAAAGCCTGTAGCTAGTCCTTTCTCATCAACCCCCCGTCTTAGCCGTTTCCGTACTTAGTTTGAGGATCTTTGTACCCCATTCTTGCGTCCTCTACTGTGGTCTCCGCCCGTTTAGGCGTTCGAAGGATACTCTTGTTTTTCCCCTTGCACGGTATGGCCCTGGTCTTTCCTCGTTCTACCATACTCTATAGCGAAGACCCCCTTGAAGTCAACGCTTACCTCCGCCCTCGATTCACACCGTAGCTTTCTACTTCCGCTCCGTCCCTCAAATTTTTTAAAGGGCAAGAACGGCGATTTTTGCCTGTTTCCGCTCTCGGGACCCATTGGTCCCGGGTATCCCGCGATGGTTAGGTTTTTGTAAAGGTCCCCGTCTCTTGTCAGTGCTCCTGCGTTAAGTTCGGCGAGGAGAACCACCGCCACTTATTCCCCCCCCATCTAAAGACGTGCAGGGCTCCCCAGAGTATCTTTGAGTCGGTAGTTTACGTCCACCAGGAAATCAATGTGCTTCCAATTCGACGCAGCCCTGCACTATCACGAGGTAGTTCTGATATTGTCGTCTACCTGTTTTCCGCGGGCTTCGCTTCTTTCGCGGGCCAGCTTCTAAAGGGCTGGACAGCATCCGGAATTCCCCCCCCCTTCCGTCTCTACTCTCTAATATAGACCTTTGACACGCCAAGAGAAACGGGAAGCTAGCCTTGTTGTCGGCCTTTTTTTCTCTCCCGTTTCATCAGGTCGTTCGCAAACCCACTCTCCGAGCTCCTAAACAGCAGAATTTTGATCCTAGTCCGTCCCAGAGACTCTGCCGCCCATACTCCAGTCCTACGTGATGGTGATTTAGAGGACACTCCCCAAGAATCGAAAGCTTTATCTACCTTCTTCGAGCAGCGCTCGCTGCTGTCGTGGTGTAGAGGATGTCTACCTGAAATTCACCCGAACAAGTGAGCTCTTTTGTTCCGTAGTATGATGTGTTCCTCCTGACGGGCGGCTTAACAAAGAGTGGGACTCTTGCACGAGAGGCAATTCTCCATTCGACGCCGACTTTAGCATAGCGATCGAGGAGTCATAGTCTTGGGATTCTCGAGTCCCCGGCCCCACATATCAGCCGCTGTATTCAATCGATTCGTCAAACAAGAAACACCCTGCCTATATCTTTGGGATACTCTTCCTTTGTCCTTTGCGCTCTGCTCGCTGCTTTCCGCCACCGGAGGCATACGACAATTGATCTTTGCTACTTCCCGTATTTTCACCTTCGAGGTTCTTCTGAAATTGAGTTTGTAACCCTTGCTTTATTATCGATTAGGTGTGCCGGGCGACATCCACCAGATTCCCAGACGTCTTGTTAAGACCCCAGAAGTCGTAGAACGCGGTTGAGTACCGAGCCCTTGAGCGCGCTCCAATTATAGCTTTTGCTTGAATGCTCGATAGGTTATTCGTTGGCGGGTGGTTTCCTGAACCGAATCCGCCATCTGATCGTTCCAAGCTAGCCGTCTTGGCCCAGAATCCAGAGATGGCTCTTGCGGGTGCTACTTTTTTCCGGAAAGTATTCCCCCCTTTTCTTTAAAAGCGATTGCGGGTTGAGGGCCCGTAGGCACAAGCCTCGCCGAGCGATCTTGAGAAGTTTCCTCGACACCACCCCTTTCCATCTAAGTTCGATCGCCTTAGATCTAATTCCGTTTACGGGACGGCGATAGAGTCCTAGTAGTTTCCTTTTAGTTCCGCGTTTCCCTTTTAAGTTTAAGAAGTTGGCAATCAGTCGCGGTCCTACATCCATGAGGATTCTCTGCTAAGACATTATGTTGTGCTTCGACCGCCTATTCCTAGAGTCTCAGAGACTTTTTTAATAGATCAACTAACTTTACTCCTATTCTCCTTACTTAGACGGCTTCAGGATGAAAACCCCCCCCTCGTCCCCTCCTCTAGCAGGGTTTTTAGCTGGCCACCCTATGAAATTCCCCCCCCCCAATTAAGCCGCAGAAGTCCAGTATCCCCCCTTTTTTTTTTTGTTAGAGCCTCTAGCGAACTCTTCTTGATTGCTTAGCCACGTCCCCGTAATGGCTTATAATCGCCCTTAACCCCCCCTCCTTCTTGTCCAGAGAAAAACAGCACCTCCGTTCGTTCGTAGTCACAAGGCTTTCCGCTCTGTAGTGCCCTCCCGCAATTTCTGATTTGTCCGATCTTTCTTCCGTGCCTCTTCGAGCTTTATTTTTCTCCCCTCTGCTCGACCCATCCCCCTCCTTTTCTGAGTGCCATCCTTCTGTTTGTTCACTAGGCACCCCCGTCTCTCGGTAGGGTAAAACACATGACCTTCCTTCAGACGTCGCGACGCAAATTGTGCCAGAGGTGGCGTTTTCAAGTATCATCGTCTGATGAGTCTCCCTCCCTACCAAAACGCTTATTTCCCGAGTCGTGATACCCAGGACTCCTTTTACGCGTCCTGGACACTTCCGCCCACCACTCGGAGATTTCTTACTGGAACGAAGCGTCTTCCCCCCTTGCCCCCCCCCCCCTGCGTGTTTCCCAGGATATCTCAATCTCCCTTCCTTCTCCGTAAGTGCGCCCGAGGCCCCACGGGCGTCTTTTTCGAGTCCTGACGCTGAAAGAGGTCACTCTCCTCCTCTCTCACCAGTTGTTGTGTTTATGATTCTTTTAGTTATAGAGATGATAAGCGTGGCCTCCCCACCTAATGAGACTACATCGTAAGTCTTCTCGTTCCCTAAACTGACCGGTTCGACCCCTCTTAAGCCGCTTACCTAAACGCCCGCCGAGTTGAAGGAGTTCTCCTTTCTATCATGCTGAACATTTTTTCGAGTAGCGTTCTGACTTTAAGTCGATAGCCCCCCCGCAGTCTCGCTCTGGCGGCGGAATGTGTGCGTCTACTATCCGTTCACGCGTCTTCTGATGAGATGGCGACCTTCTTCGTGAACGTACGGATGAGATTCCTTTTTTTCTTGTACTTACGTTTTCTTTTTACCGAGCTTGTCTCTCTCGTCCTCTGAGCCATCCTATGCGGCAGCTCAGTCTTCTTACGCGTGGCTGGTTCTGTGCCTAACGGTCGATCCGGAGATCCCCCTAGCTGCCCTCCCTATGGAAAAGTCGGCGTTAGATACCTCGAAAACCCTCGCGAATCCTGAGTGTAATTCTTGGCTCTATGCTCGATTTGTCGGTACAGATTATTGCTCATCCGAACAGAGAGGCCACCCCTCTCCGAACAAGCAAGGAATGCGATTTCCCCGCACACTGAGTACTTGGATAACTTCGATGCTTAGTTACGCTAGGGTGTGGTGCTAGGGCGCCTTTGGCCCGGAGCTCAGAGGTGGTGAGGACCGAATCAATGATCACTTTGATCATAGTTCCTTTTCTTCCCACATTTTTCTCTTGGGCTCGATTCGAAAGGCGTGAGAAAGTTTAAGA
>Ga0179593_1562726_pt1 | contig 10616 bp, 12 predicted proteins | sample CZODoug2_1_08_16_FD_185931 | JGI IMG/M metagenome (GOLD analysis project Ga0179593, IMG submission 185931) | Vadose zone soil fungal communities from Angelo Coast Range Reserve, California, USA - CZODoug2_1_08_16fungal (PacBio error correction) | ecosystem: Environmental > Terrestrial > Soil >... | reverse complement strand
TCTGAATGTCGGCGGTCTTCTTACAAAAATTCCATCGGAGCGGAAGTTCACGATCTGGCGACGCCATTTGTCACGATGTCCTTGACAGACCCACCTCTTGGCCTGGCTGTGGCCCTTTAGGGCAAACTCCGACTTTTCCCGGCCCTGAGTTGGAATCTTCTTGTGTTTCCCCTGGTCCAGGGCGCATTTCAATGTCGTACTCCGCGGCCTCCCGTGCTCTTTCGCGATGTCGCGCGTGCCCATTTTGATGTTTAATTGTTTTCGTGCCACGCCTTAGGTTCCCATTTCTCAACGGCAACATCCCCGTTTCGACTAACCACGGCATCTTGGGTCTAACGTCACCTCCCCTGCCTAATTCAGTCTCTAGTCAACGAATTTTGGGTGCGTCCTCAACAAGCCCGTCACGCCCACTCGCAAGTGGCAATGCTCGGTCATTTCCGATGTTTTCTGGCTGGCTTTCCTGAAACTTCCTGATCCGGCGGCTGCTTTAAGCGCCCCTAGGTCGTTGGATTCTTGCGACTTTTACGCGGCCCCCCCTGTTCGATCTTCACTTTTTATTCGACGGCCAGGTCAATGTGATAGTTTTCCTCCGTTTGGAAGTCGATTTTCATGCGCGAGATCCGCCAGAATCATCGAGTTTTTTTTTTGCCCGAGAATGGGATGTTTTTTCTTTCTTCTGCGGGTCTGAAACGAGTTTTTCTGCAGTCACCCCCCAGTATCGTGTCTGCCTGGTATTCTGGCTTCTTTGTTTTCCTCTAACCCCACGTCGGGGTTGCCGTCGCGATCTTAATTAGGTCGGGGTCTTTTTCGTTGCTTTCGTCTCCCTGCCTTTTGCACCTTGTTTTCCCTTCCCCCCCAGACCTTGAAATGACCTCGTCGGCCACCGCGGGTTCAGCCTACTGAAGTCAATTTCATCACTCCCCCTTCCTTTGTTGTGTTGTTGGGGCGGCTACTCCTTCTCCAATTCAAGCGTAATACGTTCGTGAACTATCTTTCCTACATTCTAGCGACCCGAATTGCTCTCGGACGTCCTTCCTCCACCCCTGAGAAGGTTTTGTTCACCGATGCACGTTTTCTCTGCGGTTGCCTATTCCCGGTCCGAAACTGCCTCCGGGTTGCACATTACAATCCGCGTTTCCCAAGGTTATTCGCATTCCAAGTTTTTCTGTCTCGCTCAGCCCCCTTTCTTTAGAGTGCCCTTTGGCTTTTCCCCGGCTTTTTTTGAGCGACCCCCGTTGCTCACTTTCATTCGCAGTAAAGGTTGATAGAAGCCCCCTTTCTCGATTCACTCCCTTTTCTCAACCCCTTTTTAGCGTCGTTTGAACAGAGCGCCTCGGCTTTTAGCGGACCTGCGCAGTCACCTTTTTTTTCGTCTCTCACCCATTTTTTTTGCCCCCTTTCAGGGTGGGATTTGTTTTCTTTTCGCTTTTGGATCGTTGGTTGGCCTGAAAACCAGCAGGTTAGACACCGGGAATTTGCCGACGATGCTCGTCCTTTCTTCCCCCTTCCACCCAAAGCCATAACAGCTGAACTTGATTGGTAAATGCCGCCTAGCCGCAAGGTCCGCCATTTGATGTCACCAAAACTGCTTGCTTCATGTCCGTTCGCAGAAGGCCATAGGTTTTGTGTTCGAACTACACGCGCAGGGTTGCTGTTTTTCTGTTTTTGGCTGCTCCGTCCCTTGTGCGGTCCCAATCGTCAGGTCTCGTTTCCGCTTTTTTTGATAAGCCCCCCCACCCCAATCCTTCACTCTCATGCTAGGATGGATGTGCAATACTTTTTATGCAGTTCCTTCCCGGAGGTCGGTTTTTCCTTTCGTGGGCCCTGAAATCTTTTTCTATTTTTCCTGCTAATGCCGAACTTGTGAACCCCCAGGATGGAACCTTTATTCGCTTTTCTCTATTCAGATCCAGCTTCGGTCGGGGCTTCGCTGACCTTCTTCCGGGATGCGACTATCCACTTTCCCTCCCACCGATTGGACCCTACCCCCCAGCCCATTCATGCAGTCACTGTTCCCCCCCCGCTAGCTTCGTCCGCCCTTTGGTGGTACCACAGCAAAAATACCCGTTCTTGACAAGTTGGATCGAGTCCTTCGCCTTTTTCCCTGATCGCCTTCCCCTCGCTTTTGCTACTCCCCGGCCGGCTCCTTTTCCTCGCCGTTCCCTTGTGAAACCGGTATCCCGGGCCGCGGAGGCCACCCCCCACTCCGCTCCCGCGATTTGATCTTTTAGTCTTCTCGGCCAAGGATTGTTAGAATTCGCCTGACTTCACGCTCCAAAGACTTCTTTCCCACTCTACCAGCCCCCTTTTTCTCGTAAGATGAACCTTTCTAGTAATAGGCTTAGTTTCCCTTTGGCATGTTTCTTTGTCCTGTTTGAAATCATCCTCAACTGTTTTTTTCCCTTTCGATTTCCCCCCTCTTTGCGATACGTTGGCCCCCCACTGACCACCTCGCCTTCTCTCTTAAGGACTCCCACTTACCGTTATAAGGCTTCCCGGGAATGCCAGATCAGGGTCCGCTTTTCCCGCTCCTCGCGTCCTATCTTTGTTTCTATCCCAAAACTTTGCCACCTGATAGATTTGCTCTTTATTCTTCTTTTCGCACGTCACTTTCCCAAGTCCCTTTCGGCGAACAGTAGACTTCTCCTCCGTTGTTTGAGAGAGATATTTGTTTTCAAATCGGCCTTTCCGCCCCGCCCCCCCTTTTTTCTCCCGGGAGGACCCGCCTCATCCCTCTAGCATCCGAGTCTGGCCCGTTTTGCACCCCTTGTACTTCGCTCGGCTCCTTCGCTATGAATTTTTTCCGGACACCCTGCTCTTGCGACACACCTTAAATCCCTTTTTACGAGGGAGTGAATCCCCGAGGGTTTCATTCATGGACGCTACCAGCCCGCTGACTGAAGTTTTTTCATTTATTTTTTAAGGCGAAACGGCCCCCACCCGAACTCAACCTTGCCCACTGACACAGTCTGGCGTACTGACTTGTCTCTTCGGAGCCATGGTTGCGTGGCGAAATTCTCCGTCAATTGCGTCTGGTTGTTCCCATCCCCCCTTGATTCATTCCTGGACAAGAATTTCTTTTCCCAATATTATCCCCTCTCTTTTTGGCTGATTGTATTTTTTTTTCTTTTGCTCTTCCCCTATTCCACCTTGTTCCCGCGCACTTGGCCCCGTCGTGGATAACCCCCCCGGCCGCGATTTCTGACCGATCCCTTCCTTTCTCTTCTTATCCGTCTTAACCCGTTTCCCCCGTCTGTGCTGTTGGTAATTCCTGGATTTAGCCTTGGGAAAAACGACTTCTTATTTTTTTCTGATTTCAATGTCGGGGTTTATTCTCTTTTCCCTTGTGAGCGCAGACCCTTTCGGTTTTCTCTTTCCTTTGCCCGGGGGACCACCGTCTTTCATCTTGTGCTTCCGATCGCGAGAAAGTTCCGGTTCACCGTTTCGCCTGAAGCTGGTTCTCCTCTCGATCCCCCCCTCCGCCCAAAGATTCGTCACGCTTTCCACATTGCCTAAGGCCCCATTCTAACATGCCTACGGTATTGCTATTTCCCCAGATTGTTTCTCCGGGGAAGTTTTTTTGTTTTTTTTAGTATTTTACACATCCCTAGACCTACGATTGTCAGAGGTAGTCCTAGTTCCGGGCGATAGTTGACTTTACGACTTTACCCCTTTCGCTGTCCTTCGTTTTCCCCCATGGCCTCGGTTGGAGACATTTCCTTCAAGTCAGTGTGCGGTTTGGGAAATAAATGGTTACGATAAGAGCTGTTAGGTTCCCCGGCAGGAAAAATGGGCTTGAGGGGCTGTTTTGGCCCTTTCCTGAACCTTTCAATGCCCCTCGTCGTTATCTCCTACTGTTGGCTCACAGCGGTTTTCAGGCCACAAAGAACTGAGATCACCCATTTTAGCAGCGTAATTTTCGACCGTTGTCCACGATACGGGCGGCTTTTGGTGCTCTCCCTACAGATGAACCCTATGAGGTCGATCTGGGCGATTTTCCCCCACCCCGATGCGTTTCGCTTTCTCTCGAAATTTTTGCTGCTCGAGAACCGGCTTCCTTTGAATGGTAGCTGTCCACTGGTCGCTGTTTCAACAACGTCATTGATGGGTCCTCTCATTAGATTTTTTCACTTTTCCCCCCCTAGAAATTTGCCCCCCCTTTGCGGATATTTTTCTTTGATGTTCGAATTTTCACCGTCGGCGGTGTGTTTCCGATCGGTTGCACGGCCGAGCCTCTCCCTGTGAAACCAGCTGCGTCTGCGGAACGAGTTCCCGAGCCTTGTTCCACCGTGGCCTCCGAGAAGGCAGACCGGAACCTTGACTTTTCGTGAATTGTCGCATGCGGACTATGGAGTGGGCAACAATACTCAAGGCAAAAGACGTGATCGGATTGACATTTCGCTCCAATTTTTTCGTGCCATGCCATTTCTTTCATTATAGTTCCCAAAACCACATGCCCGGCATTTAGGGCCGCGGCGAAATACCCAGTTAACGGTCCCACTAGATGAGGACAGATCGCGGGCTCCCCGTCAGTTTTCCGGCATGAGAAACCCCAGCCGTCATCCAAGTCCCTCGCAGGATATCAGCCCATTCCGCCATCCCTCAAAGCTCGTAACAACAATAAATTCAGTCAAACACCACCTCGATCCCAGGCTTGTGAGACCCTCCGCATGCACTTTGGGGCCAAACGGTGAGTGATCCCCCCTGACCCTTCAGGCCTTCCTTTAATCGTGGAAGCCTTCTACGGCGCGACGTCCTGATCGTCTCCTTTTTTCCAAGTATTTGATTTCCAACGTGCTTGAAGCCGCGTTTAGTACGCTCATTCCGAACTTAACTTCCGCCGCCCCCGATCCGGAATCCTCGTAATTGCGAGGGGCCCCCCTTTTCTTTCGCGGCGTCTTTCCTGTCACACTAGTGTCCTTTCGCCTGAAGCGACCCTTGTGTTTGTTGCCCCCGACCAGACGGTTGGGCTTCTTTTGGGGCGTCGAAACGGTGAGAATTGTGACTGTTTAGGGACCACTCTGGCGGATGCACTTTGTCCTCGTCACCCCCCCCTCCCCATGTGTACTTCGACCCCCTCCACTCGTATATTCATCTCGCGTTGTAGACATTTTATTGCGCCCGGACTTCGCCCAGCGTCGGCTCTTCCCCCTCCCGCCCCCCCTCAGTCTAGCCCCCCCCCCGTCGAGTAGCAGAAACGGGGAGCCCCCCCTTTTTGCGGTCCTTCCATTTCGGGACGCCGTGAAATGGGATCGTTCCACTTCCGTCTTTCCTCATGGAAGGAATTTCGACTTCCTGAAATATCCTCTTTCCCTCGTTGTTTTTTTTTTCTCGGTTGTGTTTCTTATGGGGGGTTTTTTTTGGGTTTTTTTTTGGGTGGGGTTTTGTTGGTTTGGTTCGAGCAAATGAAAATCTTCACCTTTTCACAGTTTTCCCTATCTTTTGCGGCAAATGTCCCGCCCGACTGTCGTCCTGTCCCCCCCCCTTTTTCGGGTGGGCTTTTGGTATCTGGGCGGGTTTTTTTCGATTCATCTTCCTGTTGAATCTGGGTGTTATCACCCGGTCCTTCGCATAGTTTCCTTCCGCCATCGACGTTGCGTCGATTTGCGCCTTTCCGATAGCACGTTGCTGATTCCGCTCTGCCTTTCTTTCCTGGCGTGGGTTGAAGCCTCCACTGCAACAATTCCCGTCCTCGACACCCTTTACGACTAAATACGTTTCCCTCCTTGCCTTGTCCCGATACCACCTTTCTTTTCCTATCTACGTGGCCACTAAGTGGACCCCGCTCACCGCCACGCTTTACTGCGACATGGCGCGGCCATTAATGAGTCCGATCGTGGGCGTGTCGTTCTTGCTAATGGGTGTGTGCCGGACGGGCGCCTTTCCCCCCGCAAACCCGTGGTGTCTTCCGATCCTACCTTCCGTCTCCCTGGCTATCGTCCCGAGTTTACTCCCTCCACCCTGGCTTTCGGAGCCTCCTCCCCCTCCCAACGCGATTTCCTGTGCAGCTGCTGATGCACCCCGTTTATGTCGGGGAACGCATTTTTTGGACCCGGCTTGCTGCCTGCTTCCCTCCACCAGTCTGAATCTCCTGGAGCGTGGAGCCGGTTTGCTATTCGGTTTCGCATTAAACTTACCTCCTGGTGAGTGCCGCTTACGCCCTCCCTGTTCCCGGCCGTCTGTTTTTTCTTGGTGCCGCACTTTTTCCCCTCGCCGCAATTGCCACATTTTTTGACCCTCACGAACATACCGTTAACCACACCCCCCCAAAAATTTTCCTTCGGCACGTTTTCCTAATGTCCTTAACAGCCCAGTAAGAGAGCCCCTCTAAGATCGTCCTTGGTCGGTGTTTGTCTGTTGCGGTTCCTTCTTTCTACGAACCCCTTTCCAACCCCGCGCTTCATTTTCGCAGGCTGGACCCTAGTTTCCTTCCCTCCCGGTATCTGATCCTGTCCGACTCGAATTCCGCATTCGTTGACCCCGATGCTTCGGCCTATGTTGCATAATTCACGGTCGCGCCCCGCACCGGCTCCATTGGCCCCAGTGCCAATCCGCGCCCGATCGCTAACGGTATCGTTTCCTCTTTTTTTTCGTTTCCCGCCACTTTGGCGCCAGTCTCTAGGCTTTTTGTTTTCGGCATTTGAAGCTTCCCCAGAATTCCACCCGTCCGGTTTCGATGCAGCCCAGGAGCCGCTCGTTTGCCCCCGCATTCCCTCTGTTGGGCGGACTATCGCAAAGAGCCCTTTTGTGCAGTTGGTTGGGTCTCCCTGGTGTCAATGCGCAGTGATCTTTTTCCGCTGCTAGTGTTGGGCGTCCTTTGATGGTTTTTCGCTTTGGTGGACAAAAACAGCAGCGCCCTTCTGAATACAAGTGCTTCTTCGGACCAGCCCCAAACACCGTCCTCACACGTGAAACCTTTCTCTGGCGCATGCGCCTCTCCCGATGGACGTCAATCCAGTGAGTTTCCCCAACGCGCAAAATGAAGTGAAACCCCCTTTCCTTAAATCCAGGCCATCGTGGTTTTTTCCGACTCCCGCCCGGTTGTGAAGTTTAGTACGGCCCATCTCCGATGAGTCCCCCCTCCCAAATTCCTGGCCGCGGCGATGTTGCAAGACCCAATATTCCTCGGCGGAAATCTTCGCTACTTATTCCCCCTGAAATTGTCTTTTCCTCGTTTCGTGCATCGTTTGTTATGAAATCTTTGTTCAGTGTTAAATGTGCCTGCGACCCCCCAGTGCGAGGCACCGGTCGCGCGCCCTCCCTCGACTCATTCCACTCAATCTTTGGCGTCCGGGGCTTTCTTGTATCGAGAATTTGTTTTTTTTCCTTCTGTGCTTGACGCTCATTTCATAACCCACACGACAGTGGACAGGTCCCTTAAGATTGACCTTCGATTCCCGCCCCCATCACCTTTCCTCTAGACGGTTTTTCCCCACAGACATTTACTTTCACCGGTGAAACGTGCCCTCCGCTTCCCGAGCATTCCCGCGGTGGATCCCTCGTTCCCTTGACCTGGTGTATGTAAACTCCGGATTACACGTCTCCCGTGTCATTCCCGCGTCTTATTTTCCGTTGCCAAACGTCACCCCCCCCAATCCGACCCCCCTCTACCGGTTATGTCGATATCGGCTTCTGATCTTCCTCAGCCGGTTCTCCACGTCCCCCGACGTCAATTCCCGTACCTCACAATTGTACCTCCCCCCTTTCCTCCGTCCCTCTTGCCCTCACCAAGTCCTCCTCTTTTTTGGCAAGGTGGTTTCGTTGAATTCCCTGCTTTTTGAAATAACCCCCTCCCCACACCGTTGATTCCTCTTTCCCCGCGTTTTTGTCCGGACACCATTGGTCCATTCCACCCTGCATGCTCCGACCCCAAACTGTAACCGCTTCTGCTTGAGTCGTTGCACTCTAAGGTCACGCTTTCTCTCCTTCCCAGGGTCAGTCTCTCCCCCCCTTTGACCCCGGTTCAAGATCGATGATATCGGAGGCGCCGTCAAGTCCCATTGATGCCCCCTTGCCTTTGGGCGGCCCTTTCTTTCTCCCTCCCTCCCTTTTGTGTTCTGGAGATTTCGCCAATCGGCTTTTTCCTCCCATTTTTTTTTTTGGGGTCGTCCCGCGAATGAAAGAACCAGCCCCGTGGTGTCCCATTTGGCTCCACCCGGCTATCCTAGTTAGAGATTAGCATGCGCCAATTTTCCCTGAGTGCCTCCTCACCCGTTTTAATTTCTCTTCCTCTCATTTGGGAATGGACCAATGCATCCTCGCCCTTCTACTCTTTCAGCCGTGTGTCCTTCTTCTTTAAGCGTCAAGGTCATTTTCCCCCTGCCACACTGAAAAGCCTTGATAATTCGACTCTTGTTAGCCGCCCAGGGTTGTTCGGAATAGGCCTTTTCTTTTTCCCTTGTTTTACCCCTGGCATTTTGGCACTCCGTCAAATCCTGATCCCGTCGTGGGATCTGCTTGCGTTGTTCTCAGGCAGACTTTCACTCCCTCCCTCACGCGTTCTTTCTGTCCTTCGGTTTTTTCAAATCCCACCCTTTAATCTGATCCGGTACCCCCGCCCTCTGCTCGGATCCGAGTTAACCCATAAGTCTTGTGTTGCACCCCCCCGTCCATCTCGTTTGTCTTTCTCCTTGGACTTAAACTTAGTGATGACACTGTCGGGTTTATGAAGGCAACCCTATGAGTTCGCCCTGGCCGGGGAAAACTTCTTACCTTTGTGCCGAACAGTATATTCCCCGCTTACCCTTCTTCCGATCCCTCTCCGCCTTTCCCTTTTTCGTTTCCGTCTCATTCGCATTTCTATCACCTCTCAAAGATTCGGATTCCCCGACCGGCCTTGTACCCCCCCCCCCTTTCACCCTCCTGCTTCTCCACGATGTCGCCTTATATTTTGTTGTGGTCTTATCCCCCATACCGCGTAAGGGACGTTCCTTGTCTTTTTCTGTGCCCATCATTTTTCTACGCGTTTTGACATCCAGCAACCCTGCGTTTTGTCGAGTATTTCGTGCCTTTGTCCCTTGACCTCTTCGGCCTTTTTTTGCGATTTGGTACATAACTTGCGGTTACCTTTTCCACTTGGATCCCCCGGCGGCATGTCTACAGTAGCTTTTTTGTGATGGATGGTGGGTGTTTTCAGTGCCGAATCGAAAGCATCTTCTCTTGGCCCATTCCGGTTTCGTTGCTGTGGTTTCTGCCCCATACCCGATCCCCCCACCTTAACACTTCGTTCTTTCTGCACCTTCCTCCTCTTCCTCAAGATTTCTCCCGCGACTTATGTTCCCTGATCTTCCCAACCCGCTGCCCACGGGCTTCTTTGCTAATCCTCCCCCAACCTGCGATTTCTTTTTTCTCGGGTTTTTTTTCATAGAGTCCACCGGACTTCTTCGAGCATGTATTTTTTCGCCCCCCCCCCCCCCTCCCCGATTTGCCACGCAACTTTATGAATCCACTCGACCGTCCCTCCTTTTGCCTATCTTCCTTCCGCTGGCAACGGGGAGACTGAGGTGTTGCCTCTGGGATCGGTAACTCGTCGAAAACTTCCACGTTTCCCCCCCTTCTTGTCGGAACGGCTGTACGCTAGGCCTCGGCCTTTTCGTTTTCGTGCTCGGCCGGCCGCGTCCATCCAGACCCCCTTTCCGGATTGGCGAGCTTCCGCTAACACCCCCACTCCTGCTGAAGTCCTTTTTCTTTCAGCATTCGGCCTCTGTCCTCTTCCCCCCTTTATTTTCTTTCCGTTGTAATGCAAAAACCCCCTTTGAATTTCCTTTTGCCAGGGGGCTTTTTCCGGCCCAGCCAGCCCCAGCCAGACTGGACACAGACTCCGTTAGAGGCAGCCCTTTCTGTTGGAATTGGCTGCGACCCCTCAGCCAGCACTTGAAGAGCCGGCTATTCCACTCGGTTAGTTGTCCTAGCCCCTCCTTCGGATCAAACCATCCATTCCTCGGCTTTCCCCCCATTCCCACTGGCTTCGCAGCGCTTTTCATGCACTCTTTTACAACGTCTCCTTCGCTACACCCATTGATGGCCTTCGATTTTTCCCCCCTCTCTTCGTCCCCCTCGAAGGCTTGCGGGCGAAGTTTCTTTACTCCACTACACAGCTTTACCCTGCAAGCCCGCGTACCCCAGCGCAGAAAAGCGTCATGCGATGTCGACGTCCCGCCCCAACTCATAGTAATTTCCTCTTTTTTTTCAACCTTGCAGCTTCCGTGAGGTGAGCTCATGTCCCATTCGTGGCATACTGCGCCCCAGTGTACGTTTGTACGTTCGTTCCTTCCGATGCCGTCTTCTTCCCCTTGGCCCGTCGAAAGTTCTCTTCGACTGGTTCCGTCTTTCACTCCCAAAACTTTAGGTGCACTAGCAATATTCAACCCAGTTTTCAAATAGCTAACCCTCCCTCCCCCGATAGCTCCGCCAAACGAGCTGACTTTTTTTTTGGTACGATTTGAAGCTGAACGTGACATTTTCTCTAGTCGGCCCTATTTCCCCTCGGACCCAGGCGTCTGTTGCGTATAGTATTTCCCTAGCGACACTCTTTCCATGACGAACCCACCAGCGGAGTGTACTTGCTTGATAGTGCGTCTTTCCTTTTCAATTTCGATTTTCACGTGATCGAAATT
>Ga0179593_1475088_pt1 | contig 10616 bp, 12 predicted proteins | sample CZODoug2_1_08_16_FD_185931 | JGI IMG/M metagenome (GOLD analysis project Ga0179593, IMG submission 185931) | Vadose zone soil fungal communities from Angelo Coast Range Reserve, California, USA - CZODoug2_1_08_16fungal (PacBio error correction) | ecosystem: Environmental > Terrestrial > Soil >... | reverse complement strand
GTTCCCATGATTCGCCCCCCCCACCCCTCCCTCGTCCCCACCCTCCTTTGCTTTCTACCTCCCAATTTCAACAACAGAGTCTGACATGTGGAGGCAAGTTCTGCCCTCTCAGTCCTATTTTTCTGTTTGAATGACTACCTTTTGCTTGTTTCATACTTTTCTGTTTCCTTCCCCCCCCCTTTTACTGACTATATCCATAAGTTTTTGGAGGAGGTCCCCACGCGACCCTCACTCCCGCTCTACCCCCCCCTTTTCGCTTAAGTTCTCGATCTCGCCTCCCCTGTCATCACCCCCCGCCCCCCATTCTCTACGAATGATTTACCCAGGGTCCCCCTTTTATAATTTTGGCCTTTTTTTCCGACCACGTATCGCGTATTTTTATGCTCCGCTAACGGTTTTCCGGTCAAGTTCCCAGTTTTGCCCCTCTAATTCGTGTCCATATACCAGAGGAAAGAAAGGCGAATTTTAACAGTGAATCTTTCGGGTCGAACACTGTTTCCCCCCTTGGTTTTCCGCCTGGCCTTGCAAGTTTCTCCCCTCCCCTTCGTTTCGAGAGTTTTTCCTTCCCGCCAGGGTTTTGTGCGCATACCCCACTCAGAAGTTTACGAATCTTAGGAGGTCCCCTTGTTGATTGCTGTCTCTGTCTGCCTTCTGGATGACCCCGTTATTTCCTATTTCCCATCCTTCAAGGATTTTGTTTATTGGAAATCGGCCTATAAAGGCAGCTGTAGTTCCTCATCTCACTCCCCTTCACCACAGTTTCCACTAAGCGCCTGAAATGTTGGATGCGCGCTCGGCCCGGAGTGCCTCTGTAAAATTGAACCCCCCTTTCGACGACCCCAGGCAGGGGGGGTTCAAAAAGGAACCATGGTTTCCCCTGCTGTGACCAAAATTCTTTCCTTCCTTTCCCTACCCCGGATTGACAAAGTCTTCTCGAAGAAGCTTCCAACTGTTCATAAAGAGCCCTTGTCCCTTTCGGAACCTGACCTCTTCATTGTTTTTCCTTCCCGTCCGCTCTTTTCCCCTCCTGGACCAAAAAACTCAGTTGTCACTCTCTTTTTTTCTTTTATGGGGTTTTGCAGGGGTCTCCCTTGAGCTGTGTCCCCCTCTCAGCCCCCTCTTTGGTGCAGCTCTAAGCACCGGTTCCCCGCTTCTATCCCGCCAGTATCGAGCCTTCGACCGGCTCTGAGGATTTTTTTAATGCGCCCCCCGGTGCTCGTGATTAGCTGAGGCCCGAGTGACCCCTTCTGTAGGTTGAGAAGCCCTTATTGTTTTCCCCCCCCAGCGAATATTTCGTTCCAAGTGAAATTTGATTATCCCTTTCTCGTCTCTTTTACCCTTTTCGGTTCATTCCAACAACTCTCCCCAACTAAAGGACCCCCCATTGCCCCCCCCCCCGCCTCCGGGAGACTTGGATTCCCCTACCTTTACAGCCCTCCCCCACGTTTGGACTCCAGCGTTTGATGCTTGACCCCCTTAATTGTTCGTACCAGTCTTTCCGACCCCTTTCTTCTTTTTTGAGGCTTCCCATCTGCTTGAATCAATAAGTCCTCTCGAGCACCACTTGCGTATCTGTATTTGCAAGTCTGAGCCTGAGGAGGTTTCCTTTTTTTCCCTTTCTTGCCGATACTAATGCCCGACTCGGCTTGGAATCTCACGCTTTTTTCCCTTGCAACTCCAGCTCCGCTATATTTTTTTGAGTTTCCCTTTTTGCCATTCTCCCCTCCTTCAAGTTCCTCTCCTTTCTTTTTGCTCAATACTTTTCCAACTCTTCTTTTTTTTTTTTGAGGACTGATGGCGATACGTTTTTATTGGTCCATCCGCTGGCGCCCAGTTGCCTGCGTTTGCATATCCCGTTGGTTCCCTACTCGATTTCTGTATTTTCTTGGTCATTTTCCTCCTCTCGCCGACTGAAGGAACTTTTTCCTTGAAAGAAACCAATAAGTCAAACTTGGCCATGGCAGAGCATCCTGCATTCCTTCCACGTCTGCGTAAGTGATGCGAAGTTCCGCACCATCGACTTTTTTGTTCCCTTCGGCTTGAGCACCCTCTTTCGTACCCGGTGAAGGGGTCTCACTAGCACTTGCTCCCAATTGGCTTTCTCTCTTTTCCTCCTACTCCTTTTTTTTTTGGTCTCTCTATAACGTGCGATAGGTGAGCTCCTTTTGCTTCCTCTGCTGCCACTTCCTGTTCCTTCCCCTCTTTTGCTCCCCTCCGAAGCGAGACACCTTCCCAGGAGATGGCGGCTCGCATCCTCCATTTGGCAGTTCTTCGGATGCTCTTACCATTTCCTCTTTCTTCGTGTGGTTTTCTTATCAGGTCCCTTTTCTTTCGCGTTCCTTCTCCTTCTTACTCCCGTCTTCCGTTGATTAGCGCCGCGTGGATAATGTCCAACTCAGTCCGTCGCCCATCGGAATCCCTATTTTGAGTTTCCTCGCGTAAACACTTCTGACACCAGGAGATTTTCCGCCCCTCTTTTCACAACATGCGATTTGAATTTCTTTTTATGGCAACCCCGTCCCCCCTGCCTACTGTCCTCTTTTAGTGAGCTGGTCTTTTCCGACTTCGCGATGATTGCTTGTATATTCTCTGGCCGCCACCTCCCTGGGCCCAATCGACTTTTGCTTTTAGCATGCGACTTTCTAGACTTCCCGTTGTTTCTTCTCTTCTTCTTTGTGATTTTCCCCCCCTAATCTGGGCCTCCCTAGCCGTTGCTTGCACAGTGTTTTACACCTTGACTTTTCCCCATTACCCTTTCGGTGAACTCCACCCCCTTTTTGCGTCCCCGTGTCATTTATGTCTTTAGCGGTTCCCCTCCACTTTTGTCTCCCCTTCTCATATTGCCTGAACTTTTTTGGGATTTCCTTTTTGCGATTCGTTCTTTCCGGGCACTCTGACAAAGCTCACTATCAAGAAGGCCTTCCGAATCTCTTGGTGCACCCCACAAATCCGGCTTAGCCCACTAAAATTTCCCATATGGTATCTACGTGTTTTTTGAACCCGGAGCCCCTGTCTCTTCCTCCCCCATTTATTTTCCCTGTCCTCTCTCTGGTCTTGTTTCTCTATCTGCCCCAGCGATGACGTAGTTTTGCCAGATTTCCCCAAAGGAACAACGGTTGTTAGCTTGCAACCAACTCCCCCCTCGCGGCACATGATGTGTTCCATTTTACACAGAAGTTCTCCAGGCTTCTCTGCTTTCTTTTTTCAGTCCCCCTTCCCTGACGTTTGATATGGTCAGAGAAGCTTTTTTTGAACGTAAGTTGTTATTACGGCTCTGCCTTTTTTCTGCCGTGGTAAACCAATAGTTGGACTTTTTGAGCAAACCCCGAATTGTCGTTAGGGGGAATTGTCAGAGGGAGCTTCCTGGCGATGGCGAAGACACCAATTTTCGGTTTTTTCCCCGAGTCGGTGGGTCGGATTTTTGCGTTTCAGTTTTGTGGCCATTTTTCATTCCGCTCTTTAGTCAGCACCCCAACTCCTCTTTCGGGTTTTTCCCTCTAATAAGCCAAATGGCACTACAGCTCCCCCCTCATCAACAGCTTGCAAGATTGTCGTCTTTCGTCCTTAGATAGTTCGACTGCCCCCATTGCCTGATACGACTTGCTCCTTCCCGTTTGATCGCTTTTGCTATTTGCTTTTTCCGAGAATGAGTGACCCCCTTGGAACCCATTCGACGTTCAAGCCTGTCTTCACCCCTCCTTCCTTTTCTCCGCTCGTTTTTCTGTCCTTGTGTTCTTAATATTCTTACGCCGCTCGCTGGATCTCCTGCGTTTTCCGGATTCCCCCCAAAATCCTCTGTGTATACGTGTTAGACCCCCCCCCTTAGACCCTTTCCAGTTTACCGTACATCCTCCCGCTCGATCATTACTTTGTATTTTTTTTTTTTTCTCCCCATGAGCGGCTCTCGATTCTTCCTGCCTCCCTCTTCCTACTTTTTTATGTTCCCTTTTCGGGCATAGTTCACTTAGGTACTTTTTCTTGGTTTCCCCTCGCTTTTTTCGAGCTCAGATTTCCTATGGTTTGATTCAACCTCCAGACTTTGCTTTCCTAGATGTCGTTTGCCTACTAGACCTCTTTTTTCTCGTTTTTTCCCCCAATAATTCCTTTTCCAATTTATTTGGATTTGTTTTTTCTTAATTGGGGAGATCATCTGCCACCTCTAGTGTTCTCCTCCCCTCTTTCATAATAAAGATATCTTTTACACCATAATGGGGGTTGTTGGACTTGTTGACCATGATCGAAACTCGCTCGCCCCAGCGGGAACATATTCTCTTCCCCCAATTTACCCCCCCTCTCTGTACGTGGTTTCGTTGCTTTAGAAGAACTTTCGTCTGACCCGACTCCATGTCTCCTACGTCGTTGTTTGAATCCCCCCCCTTCGTCCCTTTCTCCTATCCTAATAGCGACCCAGAGAGGATCTTACACCGATCACCTTATTATTCTGCCGCCGACAACAGGACTCCTCTTTCGATTACTATTCGCTTCTCAGCTAAGGGGTCCATCCCCCTCAAAACAACGGAATGATCCTATTTCCTGTACGTTTCCCCAAACTTTCCCTGGTATTGTGTTTACCCGCACACGTTAACGCGTACCGGGCCTTTTTTGGATGCAGCCTTCCTTTTGTTTTTCGGCAGTCGTGACCCTTACGCTTTTTCCTACCTTTTGAATATCAAACCCCTTCCCGCCACCCAAGACATATGTATTAGTCCAGTGAATTCGTTCCGGCGTCCTCAAAAAAGGTCCCCCCAATTTTTCGTCATTTTTCCACCCGAGCACTTTTTCCCCCCCCGAGATTTAGGCCATTTCGTAATCGGCCATTTTTTCCAATCTAACGACCTTTTTATCGCCATACCCGCCGTCCCCCTCGTCTTTCCTTTTTCTCGTTGATTGCTGGCGTGTATAAATTTTATGAGCTGCCATTTTTTGTTCCAGCCCGGTCCTCATTTTTTGGTATTCGGCACTTACGGAATATAATTGAAGCTTTGCGGAACTCCTGAACGCCTTCTTCACCCCCCGTGCGACCTTCCAACGAACCGGTTCGTACCCGCGCTCGCCGCGCTTCTGGCCCCCTCGCCTGAAAGTGTTTTTTTTCTTTTTCCCCCCACATTACCCATTGGTTTCCCGTGCGACCCCAACTGCCCCCTCCTCACCTTCCTTTGTCGTCCCTTTTTTTTTTTAATTATCCAAACTGTCTTACGTCTGCTTCCCCTTCTGTTGACCCTCCTCGAAGGATCTGCTTCGGGCGAATTTGTTGGACGAATTCACACTCATTGCGCATGCTATTTTTTTCCGTCCTCCAAATGCCTTTTTTTCCTTCGGTAAACCCGATCTTCTTTCGATAGAGCACCGTTCCCCCCCTCTTCTCGACCCAGTCGAGTCTTTGATTCCTTGAGCTCTGAATTTTGGTCTATGACTTCTCCTTTTGAAATCTCTTAGATTTCCAGATTTTTTCTTTGCGTGTTTCTTCCCTTTAATTTTGTTCTTTCCTTTCGTGCCCAAGTCTCGATATGCTCGGAAGATTTTCCCTTGGTTCCGAGTAGGATTCTTTGAGAAAACTCTCCCACGCAGCCTTTCCCTTGCACGATATCCGTGCTCATTTGGATATCGACCTCCTTTCCGACCTCCCCATTTTTCCCTCAGCGTTAAACGCCGACTGTAAATTTCCTTAAGTCACCCTCGTGTAAGGCACACTTTCCTTCCCTTCTGATCTTGACTCTTTTTACTCCCCCCTTCTCCAGAACACTTTCTTCTTTTGTCTTCTGATCGATGTGATTCCCCAGGCGTTTTTTAGTTGCGGCCAGCTTATTCGCTTCGTTTTTCCCCTAGCGTCGTCCCTTCAACTCCCACTCCCCTCCCTCGAGGCGAGGAAATTGTGGCCCTTTGCAATAGAAAGTTTTTTTCTGGGGTGAACCCCTATGCGGCACTCTCCGGTTCTAGTTCGTGGCTTTGATGATTCTAATTCGTTTTTTCCTTTTCTACCGTACTTGATTTTTTCCAATTAGCAGGAACCCGCTCGTCGTTCCCTTGAAGCCTGCTTTTCCTTCATCTCTCGAAGCCGGGTTAGAGTTTTCTTTTATTAGTCTTTCCCACCCTGAAGGTAAGTTCTCTTTCTCTTGGGCGTTTGCAAATGACCCGATGTTCGGTCATATGCGAAGCCTTTTACTGGAGTTGTCGCGCGTTCGGCTTTGATCCCCCTTTCTTTCTCCCTTAATTGGGCGCCTTTTAGCTTTCTCTCCTACTACACCTTTTTTCTCTTCTCTTCCTCACTCTTCTTTGTTTTTTGTTGAGATTCAGGTGATTTTTTTTAGCCTCCGCGTGCGCTATGCGCCCCCCTTCACCTTGTTACTGCCACTATGTCTAATTCTATTGCGACAGCCAAAGTTTTTGATTGCATCCCTCTCCTGTCTCGTTTGGCATTATGCTCGGATTCCTCGTGAAATGGCCTTTGTGGGTTATTTTCTTAATTTCACTTATGTCGAGATCCTGGGCCTCGGTCTTCCCCCAATCCCTGACTCGCTTTTTTTGACTTTTTTTTTTTCGTGGGTAATAAGTCGGGCCTCTTTTTTTATTACCCTTTTTTTTCCCTTCCGTCCCCCCCCGTATCCATTCGCCGACACCACCGGCTTTCTTACGAAATGGTTCAACCAAGGCTTCCCCTCTCCCCCTTTCGATTTTTACACTGGTGTTTGTTTATCACTACCGCTCTGATTCTGGGATTTTCCCCCCGCGATATGGCGATGTCTGAGAGAATTTTTTCGCTGTATAACCTTGACGGGAACCAACGTCCCTGAAGCTGTTTCCTCTTTTGGAGACTATCTTGTCCTCGATGCGGCTTCCCTTCCTCCCCCAATCCTATGGTCCTCCTCGACTGGCATGCTTTTATTAAAAGGACTTTATACCAACTACAGTCCGTCTTGTGAAACCCTCCCACCTTTTGTCCCGTGTCTTCCTTGCCTGCGTGCGATGCGGGACCCATGGAGCCCGGACTTTTCTGAATTTTGCTTGGGAGCTGGTGGCGATAATCCTGCCTTTTCCGATTTTTTTCCCCTCTTTTCAAGAGCCCATCATGAATTCCCCTTTTCTGAAATTACAGGCACTTTTGTCACCAAAATTAGGCGTGCCACTCAATTTACTGCCTCTGCAGAATCCCGAAGCCCGCCCCCCCCCCCCCCCCCCCCCCCCCCCCCCCCCCCCCCCCCCCCCCCCCCCCCCCCCCCCCCCCCCCCCCCCCCCTTGTGTTAGACGTCATATCCTTCCACTTCCATCGACGGTCTTTTTCAAGCTTCTTCGTAGAGTACGGTGTCTCTCTGCCAATGCTTGATCTTTTTGACTCTGCCCCCCCACCGGATACCCCCCGGCCCTTTGGTACTTAAACCAATCTCCATTCGAGATTCCCTTTGGGTTTGGACAGTTGTCAACCTCGGAGAAATCGTCCCGAGGATTTTTTCCAAATGCTCCAATCTCTTTATTGTTTGTTTTCAGATTTGACTTTTTGCTCAACCCGTAATTTTTCTCCGGAGGCCTTTTTTTATTTTTCGCGCGTTTAACATGTTACTTGTTTTTTGCTTCCCCCCCCCACGCCTTCATTCGGACGGGGTGTTCACCTGGGAAGAGAAGGAAGTCTTTTTTTTTTTCTTTTGATCAGAAAAACCTTTTCGTTCTCTTCGTTTTCAGGGTTTTTGGCTTTTCTTGATCCATGATTTTCTATAAGGCGATTCCCGATACCCCTCTCTAAGTTGCTGGCACTAGTTCACAGGGTTCCTCCAGACCAACTGTCTCCCAATTCAGCAAGAAACCGAGTTCCCCCTCTTTCGTATTCGGGTTTTTATCTAGATTTTTTTTTGAACCCCCCATGGCCGATTACGCCTGACTCTAGACCTTTTTAGCATGATTCTTCCTTCCTTCAGGCACCTTTGGTAAACCACTTTTCCAGCCGCCGATCCTTTTTCGCTCTTTTTACCTTTTCTGGTCCTTGGTGATATTCCCGGTAGAGTATAGTTTTATCTTGGTCATTTAATGTTTTTGCCTGTCAAGGTGCCCTCCAAAAACTCCCCTTTTAAGCTTTCTCCGTGTTCGGTCCCAACATTCAAGCTTTTACCTTGTGCTACATTCCCCTCTCTCTCCTCCTTGTTTGTAGGTTTTTACTGAAGGCGGATCTGAATCGAAAGAGGCCTCTTTTCGGGCGGCGGTCACTTTCCTTTTTCGCTTCCGTTAGCTCTTTTTCCTCTCGATTTTTCAGAGCCGCTTACTGGTGTTTGATCCCCCACCTACGATGATAGGACCCCCATCATTTCCGGCTTTGACGAGATTTTGGTTTTCGAGTTCCCTTCCCTTTTTCATCAAATTTCAGTCTTGAGTGGTTTGGAAATTGTGGCTCCGATAGCCACTAGCCTTTTTGTGTCTCCTCTCATTTTCTTTTACGCTCATGGAAATCTACTATTATTTCAGAATAAGTTTGGTTTTTTTTTGAGATCTTGTCCCCTGAAGCCCCCCCCTCGCGCGCCCCCGAGCGGATTTCTTCCTTTCTCCCCCTTTCCCCCCGCCAACCCAGGAGCCATTAAATGGAGGAAATGGTTTGCCCTCTCAGCCCATATTCTTTCTGGTCCCTGAGAAATTGATTGTTTCCTGTTTTTTTGCCTAACGTATTTTTTTTTTTTCTCCCTTTCCCTCGCAATCCCTCGCGTCCCACTTCCTCCTCCCTCTCAACGATTTATTGCCCGCCGACCGCCAAATTCTTCCCTCCCTTTCTCCTCATGATACTCGATTTCCCTGCCTTCAGGGGCATAAAAAACCCCGACGTACTGGAGTCTTGATTAGTACGGTAAAAAACTGTCGGTATCCTTTTGAATGTTAGCAACCCCCCCCCCCCCCCTTCTTTTTCCAGCGTAATGATTTTCTGCCTCCGGTACGGCGCACTTTTCCTGGACCAGTATGACCAAGCTAGCGTCTTTCCCGAGTCTTCCCCCCCGCAACCCCCAACCTTACCGCTTCCCTCACTTCCTCTCTTCCTGAAAAGTGAGGCGGCGTCGACCCAAGTTTGCCACACTTTTGACTTGAAGTCCCAGAGCAATGTTCTCACCGCGATTTTTTAGCTAGTTGTCAATTTTTCCTGTTTGCCCTCCTCCCTCTGCTCGGGGCATGCACCGCCGCCCTACGAATTCCCGCTTTTTTCCATCGTGCTGTGGCGCTTTCATGTCCATTTCTGGATCTCCATTTTTCCAGCCCGTTCCCCTAGGCCTTTTTTTTTTTTGGCCTCGACGTTATACCGGCATTTGGCCTTGATGAAAGAAGGTTCACCCCTCTTCTGTACCGCCCGCGACCATCCCAAAGGTTTCGGCGCGTCGCCCTCGGCCCTCCCTTCCCTTTTTCACCCGTCCGACTGACCAACCAGTGTTTTGTGCTTCCCCTTTCACCCTGGTCCGTCTGCCGCCCCCAAACATTCTTCTCCCCTAATCACATCTTTTAGGCCAAAATCTCTTTTCTCCAGCTATCCAAAACTGTCCCTCCTTCAATTAGCTTTACCTTCTTCCCACTCCCCTTCATTTTAGAATATGTGTAAGTCCCCCTGTTCCCACATCCCCTTTGTTACTCTAGTCATGTAGGTTGATTACAACCCTTTCAGTTCCTTTGCGAGGCCCACCGATCTGGTCTTAATGGATTGAGCACCGTTCCTCTTTTTCCCTCGATGATAGTTTTTTTCTTCTGACCGATGTCGGATTGAATTTTTCTTCAGGTCCTTCTTTCAGTATCTTTTCTGCCATCTCTTTACTAATTTTCTTGATCCTTCCGTAATTTTTTGGTGCCTAGTCCTGTGAACGTGAATGCTTGCTAGTTCTCGTGCCCGCTGTTTTCTGGTCGGTCCTTCTTTGCAGGATTTCTTACACCCCCCCCCAAAACCCTAAAACAGCATGCACTTTTACGATATCGTCTCCCTTTTCTCACGCATCTGACGATCGTTAATCCCAGTTGGGACCGCAATGCCTGTGCCTCCAGACCCTTTTTAATTGGCGTCTTCAAGTCCCTTTACAGGCACCCACGTGCGGTTTTTCACCAGCTGTTTTTCCTCCTATTCATCATATAAGAAACCCTTTCTCTTCCTTTATGCCCGCTTATGGTCACGACCTGGTCGGTTGGTTCCGTTTTTTTGCTGCATTTTCCTCCGCTAGGTGAGCTCAGATCTCTTATGCAACTCCCAGCCCTCAATGTTAGGGCCCTTTTTTTGCCCTTGTAATCCCCCTCGAAATTTCGTAAAAGATCGTGCCTCCCGGCGTCCCTCCCTTTGGTTTAGTCGTGGATACTTTTTCTTTTGAGTGGTGCCCCTCGCTGGCGCCGCCTCGGTGCATTTTCTCCCGGTCTCCATTTTTCATCACATCATGATTTTTTTTTTTCCGGTTCTGATTTTTCCCTGACTCCCGACGCCGACCGGAGCAGTCCTCCCCCACACGAAATTGAACTTTTGAGCCCCTTTTAGAGCATCGAGGCCTCCCTTTTCCACCCGAGCGTTTTCTGCGAAGCCATAGGCTGATTTTTTTTCGGCTTTGATCCCCCCCCATTTTGTTACTGTGTTTTTTGTGGTGGCAGCATTTTCGCGTTGCAATTTTGATAGCCAAGGTCTT
>Ga0179593_1470023_pt1 | contig 10616 bp, 19 predicted proteins | sample CZODoug2_1_08_16_FD_185931 | JGI IMG/M metagenome (GOLD analysis project Ga0179593, IMG submission 185931) | Vadose zone soil fungal communities from Angelo Coast Range Reserve, California, USA - CZODoug2_1_08_16fungal (PacBio error correction) | ecosystem: Environmental > Terrestrial > Soil >... | reverse complement strand
AAGGTCTACTTTTTTTTTCCTCGGCCTCCTGGAAATGAATTCCACTAATTTTCTGGGCCCCCGCCTTTTTGTTGCCCTCCTCAAAACTGGCCATCCATTTTTTTTTTCCCCCTTTTTTGTCTAACCCTTTCTTTCATTCATGTTCACACGTCCCATGATGAAGACTTGTCTTCCTTTTAACCCCCCTTTTTTTTTTTTATCGGTTTCCATATTTTACGGCTTTCCATCGACCCTCTTTTTTTTTGTTTGCTTTCCCCTTTGAAAAAGTGCGGAGACGCCTTTAGTTAGTGGGGGAAGACTTTATCTTGCTTGGTTTTCCTGATCTTCTCTTTTGCGCTTACAGTCCATAACCTCTTTTTCACTCCCTGCGAGAGGGAGTATAACTCATCTCCCTCCCCCCAGTTCCCCTTCTTGAGAATTTCCAATCCCCACTCAGACTTCAGACCTCCCCTGGAACTCCCTTCTTTTTTCACAAGCAAAATCCTATCACTTCTTCACAATCTCGTCTCTCTTTTCGATCAGCCAACTCGTGTAAAAATGCCACCCCTCCTTGTCTTTTTTCAAGACCTTTCTCAGGGGTCAAGCCCCTCTTTCTCTTTGGAATATGTGCCCCGTCTACTTTGTTGGATGCGCAATGATGATGACTGCCTGGCGCCTACCCTCCCCATCCTTTCTTTCTTTCTCCTTTTCCTCTCGCCCAAAACCCAAGAGAAATAGGAAACAGTACTCAAGGTTTAGATGATTTCTCTATCTTTTCCCGGGTTCTACTATCTTTTCCCGATTCCTACCACCTTTTCCATCCCAAAACACCCCAAAGGGACCCTCAACACGTGTCATTCCCTGGTGGCCTTTGTCATGCAGTCCTGCCCCCCTTTTTTTTTTTCCCCCCCCTGCATTTTTTAGCAAGTTTCCAATTCTAGGTGTCAGAGGATATATCTCCTTCATTAATCCCCCTCACCACACACCTTTGGATACATTTCCTTATTCTCTCCCGCCCCTTACAAGTCAGTGACATCCTCTTGGTTGCGTCTTCTCTCGATCCTTCCCCCGTATTGTAGAGCCCCAACTGCATCTTCAACCTTCTCCACCACGCCATAAACCTGAAGTGCCAAATTTCCCTCTTTGCTTAATTTTTTAAATTTTTTTTTCCTCACCTCTCCATCTTGCCCTCCTGATTTTTGAATCATACACATTTGAGAAACATTGCATTTCTGTTTTGGTTTTTTTTAGTTAGGAGAGATGAAGAGTTCTCCTCTTCCTCTCTTCTGTTTTTGCCGTCTGCTTGTTATCAAAGGGATTACTTACATCATTGCAACCAGATCTGACTACCCCCCTGTACCTCCTCCCCACCATCTTATTATCCTGTATAGCTTCTCCCCGTCGTAAGTATGGAACGGTTATTACTCATGAACGGGCAACTTGCCCCCCTCCCCCCTCTACAAATTCACTCCAACGTGCGATCTTGGTTTATTGGTTGTATCTGCAAGTTTTTCCCTTCTGCCCCCCTTCCGACGACTTACTACACAACTCTTTTCAAATGTTCCTTTTTTATCCCCCAATGCCCGACCTCCCCTGAAACCCCCCGAACCCTCTTACATTTACTGACTTTCCTCCTGACTTTGTTGGTGAAGTTGTTTTTTGCTACTGTTTGTTTTTTTCCCCCCCCCCCCCCCCAGGACATTGTGGTTCGTTCCCTCCCCTCCTGTGTTCCTTCTCCCCAAATCTAACAGTGCTGGTGTTGTCTTCATCATAATATCCTTCTTCCCATGCCTCTCCTCTTTTTTCCTCATATCTTTTTTTTCTTCTTAGTTCTAAGCGCTTCAAAGTATTAATTAGTATCCCAGCCCCTTTGAGAGAGCCATTTTTTCTCTTTTTCCCCTGGTTCTTTTACCCAACGCAGTTATCCATTTTACCCCCAATTCCCCTCCACACAGTCACGGACTCTTTGCCTACTCTTCTTTTTTCGCGGCTTTATTACTGTGGTGTAGAGAAGTCCCTTGAGTCCTCTTTCTTTGGTTTTTTTTTAGCCCTTTCCTTTCAGGCCCCGCCTATACCTACAAACTACCATTCCCCCCTTTTCTGACAATTGTTTCAGGATGTCTTTTGGCCTTCCGCGTCGGAGGCTAGAGTTTTTGTTTGAAGATAAGCTTACAGGAGAAGACTCTTGTGGGTCTTCCACTTCCCTTCAATGTGTTCTTTCTTTCTGTTTTTTTTTACTTGTCCCCATTTTTGTTCACCAGGTTGAAACCATTTTTTTCTACCCTTTCCGGCACGACTCGAAAGAGAGTTATATTTTCTCCTTTCTCCCAACTATGCCCCTCTAAGTGAACTTTTCCTTTTCCCTGTTTTCTTCTTTGCTATCTGCTTCTTCTTTAGATGTGACTGAACAGCCCATGTCAAGGTATACCGTCGTTTTTTGTTTTTTTCCTTTCCGTTTTTTGGTCGTGTTATTCCCTCGTTTCTGCAGTTTGTCCCTAACCTAACTGTAAGTTTCTTTTCTCTTCACGTCCACTTCCGACCTGCTTATGTCACTGACTTTCAACTGGTTCTTCCCTTTCCTCTTTTAATTCCTCCCACCTGTGTGTTGATTTTATCGTTCAAACCTCTCCATTATGATACATTCTTGTTCCCATGTTCATTACTTGCATGACAAATTCACTGAACTCCTTTTTTTCCTTTTTTTTTTTTTTGGCCCCAGTGATTGTTGATTTCTCCCCAACTCTATATACAGTGCAAGCGAGAGATTCCCTCTCCACCCTTTTTTTTTTTAATTGTTTCTATTATTTGGTTTTTGCTCTCCTCAAGTGAGACTGATGTGTGGATGCGGAAGGTCGTCATTCTTCCATCTCTTTCAATTTCAAAGAGAACCTCTTTGCTGTTCCCTTTTTCCACAATCCCTTTTGAGCTAGTTTACCCCAGATTCTCTTTTGTTTTACCCGTTTTTTCTCCTCGGTACATCTAGCAAAGAGATTTGTTGTAAGGCCGGATCTGAGTTTGAGTGTGAAAATTAATCTTGGTTCCCCTTTTTTCTTCTTTTTGAGTTGATTTCATGTCGCAACGTGTTCGTTTTCCCTTTTCTGGTATCATCCCATATAATCCTGATTGGTCTTTTTTTTTCCCTTTATTTTTTCCTTGTATTCCCCCCCGTCCTCCCTTGTTCTCTTGCTGGACCCCAAGACCATCTACTCTCCTTCAGCCACCACTTCCGCTTTCCCGGCCTCTCCTTGCACTTTTCCTGTTCCCCTCCAAACTCCCTTCCTTTCCGTCCTTGTCTTGACAGGTCGTCCAACCGCGGGAAACCGATTTTTTTCCCCCTCCCCTTGTCTGCTTCAGGAATCCAAGTCTTCATCATGGGACTTGACCTATTGATTATTTTTTGAGAAAAAAATTTGACCCCCCCCCCCCCTTGAAATTAATATAAATTGGTGTGAGTCTTTACAACCATATCCTTTTTTTCCCCCACCTGTTTTAAATTCGTTTACCCCTGCGCCAGATGAGAAATGTGTATAATCCCCCCTCCCCCTTTCTCTTTCTCCTCCCTTTTTGTTGTGTCTCTCCCCCCTTTTCTATTTTTTGAAATCAAAACTGTAGAAGACGTTATCTTGCATGAAATTCCCCCCTACGTTATTTTCCACCCTCTAGTTTTTCCCCTCTACACCATGTATATCCCATTTACATTTTGGGGGGTTTTTTTTGTCCCCGCCTTTCTTCAATTCATGTCACATCCTCTCTCCTTTTTGTCCAATGTCAATACACGGTTTTCCCCCCTGTTTCCCTTTAAGCTTTCGTCCCCCCTTTCTCCGCTTCTTCTTTTTTCTTTCCCATGGGAAACCCCTTTTTTTTCTTTTTCCCTTTTGCCCAAAGACGGACGGGGTGTTTCAGTGAGTCTTCTTTTTTCTTTTCTCCATTTAGATAAAGATGGAGATTTGCCGTTCTCCCTTTTACTTCAATCCATTCAGACCTACTCCAATCATTATGCGAGGGAGATAGTTGAGTATAATTCCCCCTCTCCACAATTTGATCCCTTCCTTTCCCTTCGCCAGAACCCTCCCTTCTTTCACCCTCCCCTTACTTTTTTCCCCTCCCCCCCCCACTCCTATCCCTTCCTTTCCACAAAATCTTTTTTTTTTTGTAACTCTCCAGCCCTCTGTTTTACCCCCCCTGCTTTTCGTCCCCACTAGCTCCCCCCCCAGCCTGGGATTTTTTTTTCACACGTATCCTCTTTTCCCGCCATATTTTTTTCCCTGTTCCGTCAAACGGTTTTCTTGTCAGGGCAAGAGTTGATGCGCCTGCCTTTTCCCTTTTTTGTCGTACTTAGCCTCTTCGCAAACCCCCCAATTCTCCTTTCCTTCCCATTAATCAAGGTAGATATGGTTCTTTAAGGGTTCCATCCCGGAATGTCTTCCTCACTATTCGCCCCAAAAAACCCCCAAACTTTCATCATCCCACCCCTTTTTATCAGTGTTTGACTTTTGTCATGCCTTCATGACTTTTGTCTTCCCTCCCTAAGTTTAAATTAGAGTTGTTTATTTTAGGCTTCTTTCTTTCTAATCACCATACCCAACCACTTGTCTTCATGTCTTATTCTTCTCTCTCCACTTACACAAGTCCGTTTCTTCATGTTTTTTAGTTTTTTTAACGCTGCTTATTCCCTTACATTTCTTTTTCTGCCCCCCCAGCCCTCAAAAGGAGGATCAAACAGCCCACCGAAGCACTTCCCCCCCCCTAGCCATAATCCACCTTTTTCCCCTGTATGTTCAGTTCCATATAAATATGCAGGAAGTCTAATACCCCTTGAGAAACAAGTCCTACCTTTTGAGGGCTTGATTTTTTCTCTCTTTAGTCTTTCCCCCCCCCCCCCTTTTTTTCCTTTTAGTCTGTTCTGTTTCCTTCTTTTTTTTTATCAAACAGGTCTTTCCTCCCCCCCCCCTGTTTTAAAAATTTCCCGTTTTTAACTTACAGTTAGCCACTTCTTCTAAAGTATTTCCTGCCCACCTCTTCTTTTTCTTTTCTTTTCTTCTCCCCCCCCCGTCGTAAGGAGGAAAGGCTTCCCCCAGGACATTCTTTCCCTTTTCTCCACACGCCTTCTTCCCCAAACCTCCTCCCAAAGTGACGCATCTGCATGTGATGTACCTCCCCCTTTCCCCCCCCTTCGGGTTCTAGTTCATGACCTTCACGCGTACTTCCTACTCTTCTTTTTTTTTCTCCCAATGGCCCATGGCGCAACCAACCGGAAACGACTCCCACGCACCTTTCCCTGTTTCTCCCCTTTCTTTTGTGGGAGAATGGGTGGAAAAATTTTTTACTGCTTTACCCCAGACCCTTTGGGGTAGTACGACAGAACCTGGGCCCCCTCAACCCTTTTTTTTTTTTGAACCTCCTTAGCGCTTAGCACAGAATTTTTCTCTCCGTTGTTTTTTTTCAGTCTCTTTTGTCCCGAGCTAAGTTTTTCTGTATCACCCCCAGCCATGTTTAGAGGTTGAGGATTAGGCCATCCTCACACTGTTTTTTCTTTTTTGGTAAACAAGCAGTAGTCCCCCATCCCCTTTTTCCTTTCCCCCCCATTTCAAGTCAAGAAATCAGTAAAGTAGATCCCTGTGATTTCTTTTTTTTTTTTTTTCGAGTCCTGGACATTGTGATAAGCCCTTATTATATTGGTAGTATCCTTTTCCTTGAAGGCAATGCACTTCTACAAACTCCCTCCACCCGTGATCTCCACTTTGGAGGAGATTTTTTGTTTCCTTCTTTTTTTCTTTTTCCCTCCGTTCCCTTCTTAGAGAGACCGTTCTTTCTGTCTTCCCAGGATTTATTTGTTCCTCATCTTTTTTTTGAAACTACCCCTTTTTCCCTTGGTATTTCATCCCTGTCGTTATGACCTGAGATGTTAACCAGGGTTTCCCTCCCTTCCCCCCTTATTCGGCAAAAGACTCGAATAGTTCATAACCTTTCCCTTCTCTTCCTTCTCCCGACCCTGCCCCATTCCCCTCAGAATTTCGTATTGTTTTCTCCCCTGGGTATTTCTTGCACATCTCTGTATGCCTTCTTGTTTCCCTCCCCAGTCCATGTTCAAGTCTCTTCTATTCTTTTTTTGGTAACTTCCTTTTTTATCTTTGGATTTTTTTGATCCTTTTTTTTTTTGGGACCCCCTCCCTTAATTTCTCCCTTTTTTATCTCCTCCTCGCCCACATGAGGGAGGTCACCTGACTTGTAATGGGGCGGATAATAATCCTTCCCCTTCCATCCAATTGTGTGTATGTGCTCCTTTTCGCTTTCTATACGGCTGCAAAAATAGAATTTCCATGATCCATCTTTTTATGCATGGTTATTCCTGTGATGACCACCTCCCTTGACCTCTCCACGTGTTTGGGATGATCCTTTTTTTTTGCTGCAATTCATGTGTTCTAGCCTTCCTTACTCTATCAACCAGCCCCAGCTCTCTTTCCCTCTTCCAACTCCTACTGTGTTACTATTTATTTGGGTTTTTGCCTTGCTAACTTTGTTGGAGAATGATGGGGTTCTGCAGTCTCCCCCACTTTTCTGATCTTCCCATTCCCAGCCCCTTTTATACTTGCACTATTTCCAAGAGAATATTCTGGCTCTTTTGTGAACAAAATCCCATTTTTAGTCTTGTCCCCTTCTCTTTTTTTTTCCCCCCCGTTTGGATTTCTCGATTGACCTAGACCTCTTGTGAAGGCCTTGATTTCTTTTTCTTACAAATACGCTCGTTTTTTCTCGCTTGTCCTGCTTTGGAGTGGATTGAATGTCTCCCTCTTTTTGCTGCCTTCACGTTCTATGCCCCGCAGCCTACCCTCCCTTCTTCCCCCTGCTTTTCATAGCGTCCTTAGGGGTCCTGGTCCCATTTCCCCAATCTACGTTTAGGCCTTTCCCCAATCCCCGAGACAGTTCTTTCCTCCCCCCACCCCTGCGTCTTTGCCAAGTGCTCCCGCCCACTTGTTCCTTTCCCTTCCGCCAAAATGAACCAGCCTCTTCGTCCTTTTTTGCGGAACGGTAGTAAACCCCATCTGTTTCCCCCCGACCACTCCTTTGTATTGTACCTTTCCTTCCTTGACCCAAGTTCTTCATCATGTGACTTGACATCCTTTCTCTGTGTTTCACAAAAAGGTTGCCCCCCCCCCCACCCCCTTGCTAATGTCCCTAAATTGGTTTGGTATTTAAACCCCCTCTTCTCCAGTAGTGTCATTCATTTTCCTGATTGCACTCTGCGACCCTGTGTATCATTTCACAAATTTATCTCTCCTCTCCCTCAGTTTGTTTTGTGCCGAGTCGGCTAAGCTTTCCTTTTTTGCCTTATAACAGGTCGAGTTTTTTATTTTAATTCCCTTCCCCCCCGTTTTTGTCCACCTCTTCTTTTTTTTTGTAAAATCGCACCCCAGGGATCAGTCCATTCCCCCCCCCCCCCCTTTTTTGGGGTTGCAACCCCTTGTGTGTAACCCACATTGCTCTTCAATTTATTTCATCCCCCATTCTTAGACCTTGTCCTTCCGACTGGCACTACCTGATTTAATATGTTTTTCCCTATTTTTATCTCCTTGCCCTTCGGCTTCTTTCTTTTGTCTTTCCACTTTAACCCCTTTTTCTTTCTGCATGGCAAAGACGGAAGTGTTTCTGACTGCGAGCTTTTGTTTTCTTGGTTACAGTCAGATGTACCGGCTGTTTTTTTTTTCCTTTTCGGAATCCCTTCGTCCGCCTAAATAGGTTTCTCTTTTTAGGTTTATAACTTCATAGACCGTTACCCTTCTACACCTTCACCCCCTCCTCCCCATTCTCACATACATCCCTTGACCAACTGACTTAATTTTTCACCCTCCAACTCCTCCCACTTCTCCAAAACTTCTCGGTATCTCTGTAAACTTTTTACGGCCTCCCCCCCGCGCAACCCCCTCTCTACTATGGTACAACTCGATCATCATTGGATTTTTTTTCACACGTTTTCTACTCCAGGGGATCCCCCGCACTTTCTCTTTTCACAGGCAAGTATAAAAGTTGGGATGGCAGAGCACTGATTAGACTTCTTCGCCTGTTTTTTCTCCCTCATTCTCCGCTTTCGCCTTTAGCCTCGTTCCCCCTACTCTTCACGGCCCAACAATCCCTGTCGTTAGAGTTTTTCTCCTCTTTCTTTTGTTCGATATACTTTCTGGCCCCCTCTTTTTCTCCCCCTCACTTTTCAGCCACCTCCCCCCCCCCCAACTTTCATCTCCCACCACGGGTAGTCTTTGTTCCTTTGGAGGCCCGTCAGAACCTTTTTTTATCCTCCTTTTCTCCCATCTTCTATGGGTCCGCAGGATTATCGACTGCATGATTCCCCCCATTGATATACCTTATTTCCTCGCCTTACAAGTCAGGACATCCTCCTTTCGGAAGTTGTTTCTTTTCTCTTACAGTTCTTTTATGACCCCTTGCATCCACCCGTCTGCACACGCCTCCCAAGAAGCACCCACCCCCCCCCGAGCCTATATACTTTCAACATTTCTGTTAGTTCCCTCCATAATGCCCCTCCAGATATTTTCCAAGCTTAACCCCCCCCTTTTCTTTGCACCCCCTTTCCTCACTTTCTTAGGGATTTCAATATTTCTTATTGATGTCTCCTGTGTCTCTCCTTTTGACCTATTTTTTTTTGAAAGCGCTTTTCGTCCCCGGTTCCTTTCAATCCTTGGGAAACCCTTTCAGTGGCATAACTACAGGATTTCCGTCCTTACTACACACCCATCTCTTTCGAATTTTCTTTTCTTCCTTCGTTCGTAGGAAGTGCTCTTTTCTACGCCCTTTCCTGGGACGGTTCCCCCATTCCCTCCTTTTTCACCCCCTATCCCCCCAAATGATCTCGGGTGATTTTTTTAGAAGTCCCCGTCTAGTGTTGCCTTCCTAAGGCTTACTACTACCACTCTATCCCTTTTTTCCCTTCCCTTCCTTCTCCCCACAACAGGAAAGAACACCCATCCCACCGACGTTCCCTTTTACTTTCTTCCTATTCTTTTTTTGTTCGTACTTTTGGAAAATGTTGCTCCTGCTTTTTTACCACAAAAAATGACCATTTTGGTAGTCCCATTTTGCCCTGAAAATGTGCTACTCCTCACCTCTAACTTTGCTGGTTTTTCTCCCCCCTCCTCTTTATTCGATTGATTCCTCCTCGCTCTATTTTCATCATCAAGTTTTTGTGTTCTCCCTCTGTTTTTCTTTCCCCGCGCTCGTATTCTTATGATTACACAGCCCGTCTGATTTGAGGATTCGCACATTTCTGCTTTACTACCACCCCTTTTTTTGGTAAAACCAGTCTCCCATTTCCACCCCCCCTTTTCCCCTTTCCCCCCCCTTTTTCCCGTTTTTTTCAAGCCCGTAAAAGTAGATTTTCTTTTTTTTTTTTGTCTCTGTTTGAGATCTTTCCTTTATGCAAAGATATATGGAGTAGGAAGTTCCTTCCTTTTTTCAATCCAATTATACCCCCCCTACATAACAATCTCTTGGCTGGCTTGGTATTCTGTCGGTTTGACCTTCCGGTCTTTTTTATTCCCTTTCCCTCTCACTCGTGTTAGCTAAGAGACTCTATCACAGGAGACAAGTCCCTCTTTTGGTGATTTAGGAAATACATTTCCCTTTGTATGTTCTCCTTTTTTCTTCCCTCAATTTTTCACAGGGAGTGAAATCCACCTTTTCAACCTTTTTAAGATATAATCTGAGTCATACCCCAGGATAGCCCCGAATAGTATCTTTCTTCCATAAAAATATTGCCCCAAGCCTCCTCAATTTCGGAATTTTTTTTTCTCAAGTTGTATTATTTCACCTCTGTTACCCCCCCCCCTCCCCCCCCGACTTTCTTTCTCTTTGAACTGAAAGACCCTCCAGGAATTACCCTTTTTGTTTTTTCCTTTTTGTTCTTTTTCTTGGGCGGTTGCCCTCATGTTTATGCCCCCTTTGGGCATAACAACTCTGATCTCCTCTTTTCACCTCCAACTGCCTCCCTGCTGATTTTTTTCCCACTATTTCTTGTTTTGCCCCCATCATAATGGAACGGTAATCCACTTTTTTTTTACTACCGCCTTTCTTTTTCCCGTCTGACCACCTAGAATTTAAACTTTGACTCAATCTTGAGAGCCAAACGTTCTTCTTTTCATTGCCCACCATTCCACTGTAACTTTTCAACGTTTTTTTTCTGCTTCCTTTTTTGTTTTTTTTGAAAAGTGTCTGTGGGAATCGCTTACTCTATAAACCTATCTATCTCTCCTTCTTACCCCCCCCTTTCTTTTTACTTGTTTCCTATGTCTCTTGGTTTTTTGCTCTCCCCTGTCAAGCGGTGAATCTGTGGGGATGCGGCAGCGTCATAAACTTTGTTTATTCTTTTTTTCCCTCCCTTTTTATACTTTCCCTCTTCAAGAGAATGATGTTTCTTCTTCGTGTTTTTCCCACCCTCCCTGTTGTTTGATAGTGTCCCCCCCCCCCAGAGAGTCGCGGTTTTTAAACGCTTTGGATGGATTCCAGTCCTTAGACTTTCATTTTGTTGAAGAATTGAGAGGACTTTTTCTTTTTTTACCAACTTCGTTTTTTACAGGTATGTCTGGTCTTGGATTTTTAGTGGATTGACCAGTTTTTCTCTGTACCGT
>Ga0179593_1457511_pt1 | contig 10616 bp, 6 predicted proteins | sample CZODoug2_1_08_16_FD_185931 | JGI IMG/M metagenome (GOLD analysis project Ga0179593, IMG submission 185931) | Vadose zone soil fungal communities from Angelo Coast Range Reserve, California, USA - CZODoug2_1_08_16fungal (PacBio error correction) | ecosystem: Environmental > Terrestrial > Soil >... | reverse complement strand
CCCCAGGTCTCTTCCCCCCCCCCAGCTCGCGCCGGGAACACTTCCTGAGATGGGGCTGATAGGTTTCCTCCGAGAAGATAACTGTTACCCACCCCCCTTTTCCCGCATTCTGACTATCACCCTCTTCCCCAGACGGGCAAGAGCCCCCCCGAGGGTCTTCCGTTCTCTCTATTCTAATATAGTTGTTCTTGTGAGATTTCGTTCCTGGACGGCACCTCTTTCTTCTTGTTGCTGGTTGTCCTCTCCTTCGTTATGGTGCTTCCCCAGCGGAGCTATAGAGATGCACCCTTCAAAAGATCCCTCCTTCCGAAAAACACCCGTTGTGTCCGGCGCTCGATGTGCACGATTTCGGTCGCAAGCTGCAGTCCTTTTTTCCCCTCCAAGATTCCCCTCCTCTTTAGAGAACCCTTGTTCTGACCTTTTTTCCCTACTTGCTCAACCCGCCCGGCTGATCGAGAGCCCTCTTTAAGAAACCGTTTGGCCCTTCTCTGAGGCCACATTTTTTTCATGAGGTTTCACCCTTCTGCGTCCCTGGTTTCGTCAGGACCACCATGCTTTATTACCAGTCATTGCCCCCAGGCGTCACGCCCTGCTCTCCCAGCTAGCTGGGGACTTTCGTCGGCGACCCTTTGGCGCGTCCGGATCAGGAATAACCGACGCCTTGACCCTCCTCGGGGGAGAGCAATTTTTTTTACATAACCCTCTTCTCGGACTGTTATTTGGCCATTTACCTCTTGGTTCTCCCGAACCTCAACGTCACTCATATTTCGTATCGGTGGTTTTTCGAACTAAGAAGGTCGTACCATTTCCGTCAAGCCCCCTTTTTTCCCCCTCTTGTTGCCTTCGAGTCACATCCTATCACTAGGTCACGCCGAAACCACAACCAACGCGCCGGATCTTCCTTTATGCGGCAAAAAGTGTTGTCTTCCCAGTACCTCCTAACACTACTCTCCGCGGAACCGTGTTCAGTTCTTGTCCAGCGACGCCCTCGGTGTTTGATGTCCGAGCTCCCCCCCTTCGGTACGATCAGGACCTCTCCCTCAAACTTTATAACCGAGAGTGGAGAAGCGTCCTACCACCCTTTCCCCCCGAAGATCTCTTGACCATGGATAGTTCGGGTGCTGTGTTTTTTTCCCCCGCACTTCTGGTCTACCTGCTTCCGGATCTCTTCTCTCTCTTCAAGTTGTCGACGACACTCCGCCGCGAAATTCTGCTGTCTTTGGTATAATCTCCCTCCCTCCCCGCGCACCTTTGCGAAGACTCCCTGACCCCTGCGTTCTCGTCAATTTTTGACATAAGGCATTTCCCTAACGGCGAGCCTCTCCCCTCGTTCATAACTCATACCGTATCCCCCCTCCCTGCCACAGCATATTTCGATGATTTGCCTCTTTTCACCCCCCCGGCGCGAACGCACTTTAGAACCCTTGACGCTTTTTTTCTTTTTGCAATACGCCTCTTCCCTCGGTTCTTAGAGAACCCATATGTTCAAGGTACCTCTTTGATTGCCCCCTATGTATCTAATTTTGAACCCCCCCGGTGACCCGCTGGATACCGGCGTCGGGCCCAAGCGACTGAGACGACGGTAATTTTTTTTCCCGAGACCTCCCCTTTTCGGGGAATTCCCTCGCTGGTCTTCCCTTTTGGATCCAAGCCCCTGATAGCCAACGAAGAATCAATTTTATGGACTGCACACTCTTTTTTCCGGTTAGTTCCTTTTTCCCCGTTGGTTATTTATTGCCATGATCTTCCTAACTCCCCTTTTCCGGTTCGCCATCCAGCTGACTGGCACTTCGTTTTGTTCAAAGGAGCTAGTCTACCCCTTCGATGTCCCTTTTTTTCCAGAAATCGTCCCCCAGACTCAAGTTTCTTTCTTTTTCCGTAACAACGGGCTTTCGAAGGGCAGAGCCCCCTCAGTGTTCTCCCGGAGAGGCTGCAGTTTTGGTTCAACCTCCTAAGAGGTTGCTCTTTTACCTCCTGCCACAACGGGGACTTGATCTGACGCTTATGCCCGTCCATCCCTAGTTTCTAGTCCATCAATAAATGTTTTTTTTTTTAGAGCCACTCCTCTTTCCCGAGTTACCCTTGACTCACCTCTAGTTCGGAGCGCCTCTTTTGAATCTTCCTTCTCCCCACGTTTGATTCCACGGTGCCGACAGAATTGACTATTCATTATGACACGGAAGCGTATTGAATCCCCCCCGAACATCTCCTTTTGTTTCTATTTTCTCTTCTGCGCATAACCTGAGATTTGAATAACTCCCTTTTTTTTGATTTTTCGATATGGGTATGCTCCGACGCGTTCGCGCTTCCCTCCGGCGATAAGATGCCAGAGACGGACGCCTTCATGGCGGGCCCTTCCTTCTCATTCATCTCATAACGGCAAAAACTTTCTGCACGCCGCCCCCCATTTATGTTTTCCTCCACTCGCGCTTAAGGTTATTTTCAACTTTTTCCCTCTTCGGCTTAATTTCCTCTTCGCCCAGGATACGGCCTTCTTTTCTCGACTAGGATCTGACAGCACTCTGGTTTTTTTACAGCACAAGCAGATCCCCCCCCCAAAGTAACCCGTTTCTGTCTTTAACAAGCTTACCCTCCCTGTTTTTCACCAAGGCGTAGAAATTTTAGACTTCCAATTTTCCGACTGTCTTATGGCAACCGTTGTTACGGCCACCCCCCCACTCCTTTTAAGCCGATGGGTTTGGGGGGTTTTTTTTGGTAAACTGCAGCGCTTTCTCGAGAAAATCTTGTGAACCCCCTCCCCTCGCCAGCAAGCTGGCGACTAGAAACCGTCCACAACTCTGCCCTCGTGCGGCACCCCGAAGAATACCCTTTCTGACGAATCCCCGCTTTTCCTTTCCGGCCTGCCCTACATGCCAGATCCTCCCCCTTTTCTTGACCTTCCTTTTTTTTTTAGTGGCGCCTCGAACACCGACCCGCGTCTCTGCGCGCCGGTCGGCTACAGCCTAGGCAGCCCTCCCTCTCCTTGGGGGCTCCTTCTCCTCCCCGGTCTCCTCTTTCAACCCTTAACCCCCATTTTTGCCCCTTCCGGCTCGTTTCTCTCGGAGCAATCGTCAAGATCGAGTGCATTCCCATGTTCGATGCGGTCTTGCGTCGCCCCCCTTTTTTTTGTGCAGTTTCCCTCTTCATTCCATCAGGTCCAAATAATTCGATCCTCCTTCCGCATCATGAGGGAATACCTATTGCTGGATCTGCGTTACGGGAATGCCTGTCCCCCCCCCTTTTCTTTTCCAGAATCCCTTCTCCTAGTATCTGGAGAGAGAGAGTGACCTGCTCCGACACTTTTTTTCGACATCCACTGAGCTTCGCGGAGGTGCGGTTCAAAGTTGATGTTTCCCGTCACACAGAGTTTCCGGATTTTCTTGAGGTCGTTTTAACGAAAGCCGTTTAACTCGCCACAGCCCCTAATTCTTTTCCGCCTCTCTTTTTCTTTCACGCTTCTATTAGGGGTTAACCCGCCTTTACCCTCAAGTCTTTTTAGCTTTTTTTTCGCAAAGATGGATAACTGGCACTAGTTCTTTCTGTTAAGATCCCTACGGATCTCCCCTAGGTCCCTTGGAGATCCGCGCGAAATAGTATCTAATTTTAAAGCTGGATTGGATGCCCCATCGTTGGGAAGACAGTTTGATCTTTTTTTTCTTTCCTTACCGTTTCATTTGGGAGGGATATGGTGCGCCCTTCACCCCCTAAGGCGATGTCTTGGTCCCGTCCGGTGGAGGGAACGGAAACGCCCTTCACCCCCGTTTTCAATAGCGTTGAATTTTGCCTTGGCCTGAAGGTTGTCTAGATGAGGTCCCCTCGAATCAGAGAGGTTAAACCGCGCTTTCCTGAGAAAGGTGTCAGAGTACACCTCTTTTCTTTCCCTCGCGTCTCCGCGACCTACAGCCCCATCTATCTGGGTATCAGTAGGGTTTCTGTTTTAAAGTCCCCCCTAGGTTTTTTCTTTTTCCTTAACTAAGAAACTTTCATTCCGCTTTTCCCCTCCCAATCTGCAGTGCTCTACATTTGTCCACGCTGATTCTCCCGTCAGTTTTTTCACTCTTCCCTTCTGCTCCCAGATGGTATCAGATTCGTTCGGCTTTTTTTCGGCACTGGTGCAGCTGTTGCTCGGCGATCTTCCCGACCCGATGGATGGGTTTGACTTTTTCTTCCTTTTTTTGATTTTTTGAGACTCTACCGCTGATCCCCACGCACCCTTCGAGCCCCCCAGCACCGCACGTCTAGCCAGGCACTTCATATTTCCCATCTCCTCGTTTTTTTTTTGCTTTCTCCTTCTGTCCCTGCCTCTTGCCCCCTTGGTGTTTTTTTAGTGATTTTTGTGTTTGATAATTTGGATTCTCCTTCTCCCCCACTTTTTTGCACGCCGGTCCAGCCCACGAGCTCCTGAGATGGTACCACGATTCCTTTTTTGCCGATGCACCCTTTCCTGGCCATGCCAAGCCCCTCAGCCGCGTCGAGACTTTCGACTCATGAGGAAATCAACGCTTTTTCTTTTCTTTTCCTCGATCTCCTTTTTGAGACCTTGTGTTTTGCACGGAAATCCTGTTTGCTCAGAATGGCACTGAGCTGTTTACCGCAGGGGTTTCAGGAATTCTCCCAAGGCTTACCCCTCCCGTTGACCAGGCGTCCACGAGCCCGCTGCTCCCGCCTCTTTTTTTAGTCTCGGGAAGACTTTAGTCCTCCCTCCGGATTATACACGGAGCCTTATCCCTTTGTGGGTCTCGAGGGCCAACGTCCGAGCTTTCTTCCCCGATAGAGTCTCGGCCGTTGCTTCCGGATCCTACATGCACGAAAAGGAACCACTTCCCCTGCCACTATGTCTGGTTCCGTTCTTCGTTGTCGATTCGCCACTCCAGCGGTTTCCGTACCTTTCCTCCCGACTTAGATGGTTTTGGTGTTTTTTTTTCACTCCAACCGCAAGATCCTTTTTCCTCTTCAATCTCCCTTCCGGATCTCACCCATGGACGGTCCCCACGTTTTGCCGCACAGGTCCCCTGGGAACAGAGACGATGTTACTGTCGAGATCTGATGGCATACTCTTTCTCCCCCGCGCGACCTCCCCCCCCAGGAGACGAAAGCTAGATTCCGGCAAAAATACGATTTGTTCCCACAGACGCCTCGTAAAGACAGTTTGCAGGTCTTTTGATAGGCGGGAGGTGCGCGGGGGCTCTCCGACGGTCGGTATACTCTTTTCACCGTGATCACTCTTAAAGTACTGTCTGTCTAGCTTCCTTCCGTCTGACCGACGACACCGCCGCCGCGCCCCGAATTTTTCCCAGGGTTATTAAAACTCTCCCCCTTTTTTTTGTTGAAACCTTTTCACCGGACAGATCCCGTGTTAAATTCTTTGCGATTTTGCCGGCGGCTTGGATTAGTCATTTGAGAATCCAGGCATTACCTCTGTTGAGCGTTAGATCCCCTCCCTTTATACTTTACCTTTTCTTTCGCCCGTTAGTGAAGATTCTCCTTATTTTTAGTCATCGAACGATTGACCGGCCCCATGGAACGATTGTAAGAAGCCGGCTTTCCCCCGAGCCATTTCACTCAAAGCTTTTTTTTTTTGCCTACTCTTATGAAAGAGCGTTGGAAGTAGCCCTCTACTTGTTTTTCAAGATTGACCCGACTTAGACTATGGTTCGAGTCCGCTTCCGCGGGACTTCCGCACCCCCTCCTCTTTTTTCTCCCTCTTTTTCCAGGACGGAAGCCGAAAGCTCCTGTTGCATCGTGAGGTTTCTTTTAGGTGTTTATTCCCACTCCTTTTCGAAACCGAGAAGGTAACCCTAAAATGGCGGCCCTCCCTCTTTGCTCCGCTTTCTTGATATGTTTCCTTCCCAGTGTCTTTTTTTGCCAGGCCCCTATTTTTTTTAGGTGGTCTGCAGCAGTTTGTGGCGGTTCGCTCGCGCCGTTCTAGGGACGGTTAAAGGAGCAGTGTCATTTTTTTTCCCTTCACCTTTTTCCACGCAACTCCCAAGTGCGCCTGGTTAGTAACAACGTTTCAAGACCCGCAGGGGCCCCCCCCTTATCGTTATGAGGGAGAATGTTTCGCCGCGAGGTGCCAGTTGCTGTCTTCCCGCCCCCCCGGGGATTTGGACTTCTGCTTTTTTCTTTTCCGACCCTATGATGATGAAGACCCCTTTTCGATCGGCATCCCCCCGGCTCTAACTGGACCGATCTGCCTTCGGCAACGCTTTTTTTTTTAGTCCAGAGATGTTTTCTTCCTATCCCTAACCGTCTCGAAGTTTGACCTTTCCGTCGCTTTCTGACGAATTTGGCAAGATCGCTTATGAAGATCAGCTCCTTTTAATGGCCTAGAGAAGGTAATCCCCTTTTCCCCCCTTTTTTCTTGAGAGAGTCCCTTTCCTCTGCTGGAGTAATATAATCTATATATTTCCTAAGTTTTTCTGGGTCTTCTCGCGTGACAGCGCGACGACCCGGTTGTCCGTAGAGGAATAAATTTTTTTTTTTTCAAAGTTTCCCTCCCGATAATAGATCACGTAGAAAATTCGACGTCCTCCCCCAGATTTCCGATGTCCAGCTTCTTTCTTCAGGGGAGCCCTCCCCCCCTCTTTTGTCACGCACACTCGTACCTTTTCCATTTCTTTCGATCCTGTCCAGTCGAGCATGAATGGCCGATCGACTAGCACATCTGGTCCCCCACAAGTCCCCACCTTCACAGGGGTTCCCTTCCTTTGTTCGAAAGCCAGGAAGCCTAGCTTGCTGCGACCACTTTCCACTTTAAAAAGCTCCTTTCTTTCCCGAGGTCCCTCCTCCACTTCTGTAAAAGCCCTTTTACCTTTTCCCCCCACCGTCTTACTTGGTCAGTTGTGATGACTGGCCCACGCCCCTGATTCAGAGAATTGCTCATTCCCCCTTGACGCATGTAACCCCTTGACCAGACATCTTCGTCCCTTTTTCCAACTCCCCACATTAGTCGACTCCGGGATACGATGTAACCGAGAACAAGAACCCCTCTTCTATACGTCCTGGGTTCCATTCCGATCGACCTGGAGTGGAACTTCCCCCCCCCTTGTTCTCTCTGGGCGCCCGACAGCTTCCGTTACGTGAAAACTGGTATTTCTTTGCGGCCCTTCAGGCCCGCATCGTCGATCGCTGTTTTCTATGCGCGAGTCGCCTGTCCCCCCCCCCCCAGCCCAATCGATCACCAGATAGTTTTAGAGAGGGTCAACCTCAGTTTTGCGAACTCTGTCAAAAAACGCGGACTCCGCAACATGCGGTTTACCCGGCGATGATGCCGTATTTTTGACTGGCCCCCCATCTTTGCAGATTTTGAGATGAATCCCGGCCCCCCCCCCCCTCGTCCCGACCGCAGCATTAGGATGATCATTGGATGGGATTATTTACTGCTCTTTAACTTCCCCCACCAATGAAGAGCCCCGCCGGCTGACCCATCCTCTTTCTCCCTGGATAGGCTGGCCACGTTGCGGTCCTTCTTAATCCCTGGCCCTCGGTCCGAGTCTCGTTTGTCCGATCAGAAACTATATGATCTTTTCTCGGTACCCTCTGATCAAGTCCTCCCCTGTCTGCAGGCGCCCCTCCCCTTTCGACGTGGTCTGTACGATATTCCTACATCAAGGATGTGTCCTCCCTGCAGGTCTTCTAGTTTATCCCTGGAGGTCTCTCTATGTCCGCACGTTCCCTCACTAGCAATCACCCCCCTGGCTGAGCCTCAGTCTTCGATTTCCCTCCCTTTCCGTGTTATGCTTTTTATTCAGGAAACCTAGTTGGTGCTCACTTTTTTTCCCTCGGATCTTCCGGCGTGACGGATATTTTTTATTTTCTTTTGCGGTTTTTTAGCGCCCGGCCCCCCCCCCTTCTTAGTTGAGTTTTCCTTTGTTAGGAAGTCTTTTTTTCACCACCTCCCACGCTGCCAACCCTAATTTCGCGTAGGTTGAAGTTCGTGCTGTTTCCCTTTTGAGTCATCTCCCTGCCATCCCGTCCTAGAAGATAGAGTTTTTTGCCCCTTTCGTCTTCCCCCCCCGCGACCTTGTACGAGTCAAAGTTCGTCCGGTACTCTCGCGTCGAATTCATAAAGACATTATCTTCTTTTTTTTTCTCTTTTTTCCCTACCTATGCCTTCATGGTTACAAGACTGAATGGACCGACTCCGACAGTTCAGAGGGTTCACCTGCAGGGATCTGATGAAGTCGACTATTTTTCTCCCCCCCCCCCCCCCCCCCCCAACACGTTCTACCTCTCTCTATCAGAATGGCGTTTCCTGTCTCCCTTTTTTTTTTCTTTTTTCCCCGGTGGCTTTTTACAAGATTGTCTCTTAGAGGAACTGGCTTTGCTGGCGGGCATGGTGCGTTGCAGATTCTTTTCCAACCAGCTCCCTGGACACGCTCGGATTTTTCTCGTGGCTTTTTCTTTATTAGTCCGCCCCTTGACCAAACCCTCCCCCCCCCCCCTCCGAAGCTACCTGAGAAACCCTTTTCACCCCCTCCTTTCTTACGCACACGCACGGCCGCGGTTCCCCTTCTTTTACTCCCCCTTGTTGTTTTTTCTATCGCATCTGCATGAATATTGTTTTTTCACTTCTGGTGGATGTTGCTCGGTAGCATTCGTTTGCGTGTATCTGTGAGCTCGAGATCCCCCCCCTCCCGATTTCCTTCCTTCACCCATCAGGCGGGTAAGTATCTTTGGCCCCTCTAGCCTCGGGCAGCAGGCTGACACCACCCCCGGTGGCCATTTCAGCCCCTTTTTTACGCTCCTACGGTAAACTGTCTACCAGGCATCCTGGCGGTTATAAAGCCACGGCCGAAGGCTTAGAGATCAGCGCTACGTGTGGAAGAATATTCGTAATGTTGTGAGTCCCCCCCTTCCGGGTTAAAACTATTCCCGGCTTCTTGAGTCCTCCTTATACCTTCTGAACCCTGTAAAGGCCGTTCCCATTTCTTTCCCGATCAATAGCCGTGTCTAGTGTATCGTCTTCTGAAGAACCGTTGTTTCGGATAACACAGGACGAACCGTGACATAGGAACGTTCGCTGCCGACCTAAATTGCCTGATCCTCCCCCCCCTTTAGTTTCTGAGGGAAGACCCCAGTACAGCACCCATCCCCTTTTCACTACCGCACCTAGGTGATAGGGTTGGTTTCCTTAAAATACCACCGGCCCCCCCATCTTCACCCGCCAGCTAAGAGGGGGCTTCCCGCGAACAGCCACTTATCCGCCCGCCCCCTCACGAACAGGTTTATAGCCAACACTTCTTCAAGCTTTTTTTTCTGATCTTCAGGCCCCCCACCCCCTTCCCCCTATTGGCGAGCGAGCGCCACTTGATGGCAGAGGGTGTCTCCGTAGCGTAAAGTCCCCCCGTCCGACTCAGTATAAGATCGTCCCTCGACGGCAAAAATTACTTGTGTGATATTCCCCCAAGAATCGTGACCCCCAAACTAGGTGCCTGCGGAGTTCTGTGTAGGAGGGACATAGGATTTTCCTTTGTTCTACCGACAAAGGAGCTCCCCCCTAGGATTTTCTCCCTATGCTCAGCTACCTGAACGTACGAAGGAACAGCATCGGTCAAGGAGACACTTTCTGCCTTTCCCCGATTAAGGAGCGTCGCCCCTCACTTTCCGGAACTCTTCGTGTAGATTTCCGGAGGCTTTTTCATTTTTCCAAGGTCTGAGAGCGCCAGTATACCCTCCCCCCCCGGTATCCTTTCCCCCTCATGATGCTAGTGAAGATTCTCAACTCTCTATGTGTATCGCCGATCTAACAACTGGATGCTCCCCTTTCTTCTTCATACTTTCCCCATGAACCCCTGTGGCATATCCGCATTTTGAGTTCCCTACATATTTGCCCCTGCAGAGACACGTAACGGAGCATCTCTCCCCTCTATGTGAAGGGAATATTCCTCTCGTTTAATTCTGCAGACCCCCAGATGAGATCGGCTTTTGAATCTTCCTCCCTCCCCCCGAGCGTCCAGGGGTTTGGCCCCCCGGTTAGAGTTAGCCTACTTTCCCCTTTATACGCCCCCCCCCCGAGAAGTTAATCCAATGGAGGCTAGGCTTCCCCTCCACGCCGAGCGGTCACGTATTGATTAGGGCGCGTCTTTCCTAGTTGACGCCCAGGTCTTCCCTTCTCATTTCCTCCCCAGTTTGTTTAAGGTTCAGCTCTGCTGGACATTATCCCCCGTTGAGACGTTTGTGAAGAACTAGTTAGCTTCTTCCTCTCTTTCTGGATGCTCCCAGGCTGAAGCACCGATTCTTGCCAGTCAGGGTTTTTCCAGAAGTTACAGGAGTCCGGTTTTCGAAAGGTTTGAGGATGTTTGGTTTCCCCTCCGAAGAGTGTTTTCCATTTCGTGCGTCACTCCTTGAAGTTGGGATCTGCTGATGCTCCCTATGGCTCTTCCGATTCCCTTAGTAGATCGGCCTCGTTAGAAACCTCCTGTTCTACTGAGTCCTCAAATTACGCCGAACGAGTTTTTGCTTTTTCCCGGAAGATACAATGAAGGATCCGGCTTGTCATCATTCGACTTTCCTCCATTTGCTCCGTACGATTATGCCTGCTTTTACTCCCGGCCCTCCGCAAGACTTGACAGAGAACCTATTCCCTTTTTTTCCGCTGTCAGGAGGAGTACCCC
>Ga0179593_1396085_pt1 | contig 10616 bp, 6 predicted proteins | sample CZODoug2_1_08_16_FD_185931 | JGI IMG/M metagenome (GOLD analysis project Ga0179593, IMG submission 185931) | Vadose zone soil fungal communities from Angelo Coast Range Reserve, California, USA - CZODoug2_1_08_16fungal (PacBio error correction) | ecosystem: Environmental > Terrestrial > Soil >... | reverse complement strand
GGTGGCGATTGATGGGCGTTTCCCCACAGCCAAACAGGGCGGACTTCCCGATCGCCGATCCCCAGAAGCGACCATCGCCTTTGCTCTTTCTTCTCTCGTTGCTCCTACCAAGGGGAGCCTTACGTCAAGCCGACCCTTAGGACTCGTGTTTCCTCAGGTTACTTTGCGAAATGTTGGTTACCCTCCTTGTCTCGCCCTTTACCGAGAGAACTCGCCTATCGTCCGCCGATCATTCCGCGGTCCAAAATCGGGGGCAAAATTCGCATCCTCGCCTCTTTGCTTTGAGGAGTCGCAATGGCGGGTGAATCCTGCGTATTCCACAAATATTGGCACTTTCTGCAGCCGATTTTCTTCAGGTTCCGGCAGAGTTGCTCACAATTAACGCCACTTTCCCCCTCCGCCAAATAAATTACCGGATCACTTCACTCTGGCGGAGCTGGAATAATGTGGTCCCCAAGCGAGTTGTGCCGACCAACCCCAGTGGACGGTCTTTCCGTCTGCCACCCCCAGCGGTAAATCTCCCCAGCGCATGCCCGTAAAAGGAGGACCTTCCCTCCTGAAAAGTCCCTCCCCTCCTGAGACCCTAAGTTCCCTTAGACAGTGTCTCCTAAAGGTGCCCGCGCAGAAGTCCCCCTCCTTCCTGTTTGCGGGAGTTCAGGTCGGGAGGCTGCCAGAAGCCCCAACTGACCGCCTTATGAAGTCGTTTACATTGTCCCGACGAATGCCATTGAAAAGCTGGTATCTTAGAGTGTCTTGCGGATTAAGGTATCGTGCCGATCGCAGAATCGATCCGGTATCTTCAGGCATATGCAGAGCCCTAGTAGGCCTGAGGCGGCGACCTCCTTCCGATCCTCCATGCGGCTTCGTTGCCCTCTTTCAATCAATTCATCCCCACCATGAGGAGATTTCCACGTCAGGTTCGTCCACCATACGATCTCTCGTTTCTTTCCTCCCAAACCGAATAAACCTCTTGAAGTGGCGCTGCGCAATCCTTTTCACCCATTAGTCCCCCCCCTTGTTCTGTGCTTTACGGTACTTCCCTAACGAGAATGGGGATCGACGACTGTCGAAAATGTCATCCCTTTTGCCACGTCCTCTTTCTGGGTAATCGCCTCTTCGGAATTGTGTACACTCTGGGTAGAGGCTCTCCCCGCATATTATTCTTCCTCTTCTTGTCCCAATCCCGAATGGTCTGGGGATCTTATTCTTTCCCCTCATGCCATTGATCTTGCTGATCGAGGCCGGCAATTTCCAATTACTCGGATTTAGTTCTTCCTCCTCCCGGATACGCTCACGACCAGCGGTTTCAAGCAGCCCGACGATCTGTTATTGCCGCGGTGCGGCTTTGCCACCCCAGAACAGTATTTTTCTCTCATCGAGGAGATCTCTTGCCCACTTCATTATATTCGTTTTCTAAAGCCAGGCAGTCTTGATGGCGTGGCACATGTTCTTTCCCTAATTTTTCCCCCCATGTCCACTTGTGCATTGAATGTAGAGATGCCTTGTCTGACGCCCCCAAGTACTCGTCCTCAGCCCCAGGCACGCCCCCGTCACTAGCTAGTTATGTAGAGCCCTACTAGCCGGAGGAAGCCCCTTTTCCGACTTCTTTTCCTTCCTGGAGACTGTTCCCTCACCAATTCTAGGGCCTCCCGACCTCTCTCAAAGTCCCCTTGTGTTACTCCCCTCGCCCAACCTAAGACCTCGAGTCCCGAAGGTGTCTAGGTGGTTCGCTACGAAGTTTGGACGATTCCTTGGGTGTCCCCATCTACAATTGTTAGATTGGACGATCTGTGTTCTACCTGGTTATGGAATCGGTACGACCCCGGACGTGCTATCCGATACACTCTCTCAGGGAGCCTCAATGACGTTTGCGTCACACCTAGGTCAAGGAACCCGGCGTCCTCGTTGGATATTTTAATACACCTGGCAGTTGCAGGATGGTTGTATGGTCTCTAATGACTTGTGAAACTCCGCGATTTATACCTTCGTTGTTATAAATGTCGGAAAGGTTTTTTTTTAATTGTCCTGAAATTGCAAGGCTTGAGTCGCGGCGGGGTCTATGTTTCTCAAATGTCCGATTTCAGATTTATACCCTTACTGAGTTGAGTGTAGAGATCGTAGATGCCCCCCCCCGGCCAATCTCTGTGACCGGACTTATACCCCGCCGCTGTGACCTATGATGAGGGAGTCTATGGGTCTTCATCCCCTTGGCCCTCAGTTTGATCGCCAATGGCCCCCGATCGCCGGAATGGGCTCAAGGGCGCTGAACCCCCAAGATTTTTCAATCCAGCTGTGTCCCTAATTCTAAGGGAGGACTCGCCTGTGGTTTCCTATTTCCCTGGTGAATTTTTGTGTGCAAGGTTTACACTGCCTCCGGGGCCCTCCACAGGTATGCCCCCTTTTTAGGAAGTGCCCGTCCCTGTATCTGTGTTTTACCAGCTGACTCCTCCATCTGGAACGGTGGACTGATCCTGCCCAGTCGCTCTGCCGTTGCGCGAACCGGCGACGCCCGCCCTCTCTTTCTGCGAGGCGCTTATATCTCACTTATTCGTTCCCCCAGGTTACCTCCCACCGCATTGGTAGGAGTACTGTCCCCTTTCCACAGAGAGTTGTGGGTGTCGCCGGCCGCGTCTCCGGTAACCACCTGCGTACGTACTACTGTCGAATCGGGGCAGCGTTACTTCCGCTTATAGATATGAGCGCACGGTTCCCAGCGAGCCGGGTTTGTTCTGAGACGGGTAACCCAGTGGGTGACCAGTTCCTCTAGTCTACTTTACTCTTTGTTTTAGTTTATAAAGTCACGGGTTTTTCGTTAAAAGTAGTGACGCTTGCGTACCAAAAGAATTAAGGCTACCTTGAGCTTTTTTGAATCCGCATCGTTGATTACGAGTCGCAAGGCCTTGACCGCCTTTCCTAGGACGACTCCCCCGATGATCAGTTCTTCTATCGTAGCCGTGGAAAGAAACCCCCAGCGGGTATGTCTCGGGCGGGGGCTGTCTGGAGTCATGAATAAATCCCTTTCTTTTCTCGGCCTCCAGCAAGGATCTTTCTTTGCCTATCGCCTCTCGGGGTTTCGTCCCGGCGTTGTGATTTTCTCAGCTGCCACTCTCTTTGTGGCGGCCTCTACATTCCCTCCCTCGCAGGGCTCCCTAGTCTGGCCCAGAGCAGATTAAGATTTTTTCCGGAACAGCTCTTTTTTTTCCTCAGGCAACGTCCGCGTTGCTTACCTGTTGATAATGACCCTCTCCCCCCGAATTGTGACCACTTGTCCCCCTGGCTCGATACTTCCCCACGTCCCTTTTTTTTTGTGATGCGTTTTTTTCGCCATAATTAGTCCGATTTCTTTGAATCGACCTTCGTCCCTTCTAGATGGTGTAGATTGTTCCCGGTGGTCCTCCACGAGCTTTAACTCCCCTCATTCGGAGCTATTCGGTAAGATCATTCTCAGTTAATCCCCACGGATCTTTTCTGTGCTGCCATGAGATGCTTTCCCCCCTCATTGTACGCGAGCTCAGGTGGCTATTAGAACAGAGAATTGCCCCTGGGCGACTTCTTTCCCTCCCGTTCCCGGTGGACCGATTCGTTGAAACGTAGTTTTCCGGACGCAACTCATCGGTTTCTTTGTCTTTTTTCCCGGGAGAAGGCAAGCCCAGCCCCCCCTGCGGCTTCTGAGTGATAGCGTCGCCTTGGTTCGATCCCTTCCCCCACAAAAACCTTTTGTGGTTGTTATACTGTTTGATTTATCTTGTTTTTTCGTCCCCGAGGGTCTTTTTTGGCGATGCTGCGCGGCCTGGAGAAGACACCTTTCGTTGTTGATTTTGCCCTCTTGGCACAAGGGTCCTGACCTTTCAAAGCCGTATCTTCGAGCGGCCAGGGGAAGCGGTATTTTTTCGCGATTCGTTCCACCCTTCTTCGCTGAGAGCTTCCTGAGTGGCTTCCAAAACCGTATGAGAAAAATACGCCAGCGCCGATTAGCGAGCGTTGTGCCAGGCAACCAACACCGGTCTTCTCCCGTTGCGGGCGGCTTCTCGCATGGCTATTATGGAATCCCCCTTTTCTTCCCCTCTCCCGGCCTGCATTTTTTTTATTTCCTGTCCTGATTCCCCCTGACCTTTTTTGTGAAGAACGCCGGCCTTTTTTCATAATCTTGGAGCTTTTAATCTCTCGATGGAGTTCCCCTGGATTAGGTCCTTTTCTTTATATTCCGGCGACTTGTCCTGGTCTACGTCGCCCTGTTTCTCTGAGGATTACCTTTTTCGATTGGATCCGCCCACCTATCCTCCTTTACCCATCCCTGTGTTGGAGAGGCGAGTTCAACATCCCTTTTTTTCCCATCACGTAAGCCCTCTCTTCCTCCGCCTTTTTCCGCATATCTACTAACTCTGGCTCCTTTCCAGCTATGCCTGGCTCTGTCGCCTTCTTTGCTCAACTGCCAAGGGGAAATTTGCGAAGACGACCTTTTCCATGCGTCAGGCATCATTGTCTCTTTTTTTTCCACGAATTACTGCGGAATTACATGAATCCGTCTGAGGGCCCTGTGGGCCTATGTCTCGAACCTTGCCCCCCTACATCCGGGGCTAACAACGTAGTCTTCCACCTTCCTCTTCCTGTCCAAAGGAGAGTTGGCTTGTGATGAGGTTGCCGGCTTCCCACAACACTGATGGATTTCCATCTCTAGGTCTGTCATGTAGTCTCCTTCGATTTTCACAAAATACGGCTTGCCCTGTCTTCCCTACTGTTGCCCCTGGCTGGCGCGTGATCTTTTTTTTTTGTTTCTTCGATCCTTTTTTGGCACGCACTCCCTCTTAAGCAGGTTCTTTCAGCATGGCAGGCTTTTCAACATGCCCTGTTTGCTCATTGAAGTGCGCAGCTCCTGAGGCCAGTCAGGTTCTACGAAACCATCCTCTCATCCCTGTCCCATTTAAGAGGAGCGCCTTAGTTCTCAGCTCCTCGGATGTCCCCCTTCGGGGTGCGTTTTCCTTTTCGAGGTTGCCGCCGGCTACCAGCCGGACTGTCTAGTGTCATTTTCCCTCTTTGCTCAGGCGTTTTTTTCGCCGTGGGCTATCCTTCTAGTTCTCAGGCCCCTTTTGCGGACCGTTCCTTACTTTGGAGTGCCTCCCCCGACTAGTCTTGGGGTCCCCGTTATCCCGTCCGATTCGTCCGTTCCTCGTTTTTTTTTTTTTTAATGCCTTCGCGTGACGTTCCGGAACGAGTGACCCCCACATGCGTCGCATTTGGCGCTGGTCCTGAGTCCCGAATCGAGCGTCTAGGGTTTTGTCTTTCCCGAACGCCCTCACCAGTGTGGAGCTTGTTCGTGGTAAATCCACCTTTTTTTTCGCGTTTTTGTCAGAGGCATAGTCCTTTGGACTCGAACTTCTTTTCAGTTAATCGATCAAGAAAAGGTCCCCATTGGCTTCTGGCCAGCCGGGGATATTCTCCCTAAGTCGTTACGTCGTATCCCACCGCTTTTACCTATCCTCCTAAGGCCTCCTCCGTGCGCTTGATTTTCGCTACCCGGAGATATTGGCTGATTCGGCGTGCAGGCCCGGACCCCTCGAGAGCCTTGGATTTAAAGCTCCTCTCAGTTATTGTCCTCCCCCTTGTGACTCGAGATAGTTCCAGCGGACAGTCTCGTCCGAGCTTTGTCTTTGAAGCTAAAGGCGGGACATCACTCAGTCTTCTTTTTTCTTTCCAGCGCGCTCTATGCCCACGGATCGTTCGGGCTCAGACTCTGCACTTTCCTTTTCGTGGTGCGACAAGGCTCGGTTTCACTTCCTGTAGACACACGATCCCCCTACCCGTACATTAAGCTCCACATTTTTCCCTCGAGAGGCGCCCAGGCCCTTCCTTGGTTCCCGCTTCTGACTCAAATATCCTCCTCTTCTTCACGATCGCGCGCGATAGCGGCCGGCCCGGGAGACTCTTGAAGTCGACTTTTCGTTTGATGTGTCACTCTGCCCCACGCTGGGAAGTGAACAGACCGCGAAATTCCCGTCACTATACCCCCCGTCCCGATTGACGCTGCGCAGCTTCCTCCCTTTTCACGGCGGTTCCAGACGGTGTGTTCTGTCCCGTAGTTCTCTTTGCGTTGAGTAATACCCCCCCCTCCTCGTTTTCTTCCCTCTTCGCTGATGCACCGTACCGGCGTTCTCGATTCCTCTTGTGACATGCCGCACTGCAGTCCTTTCCGTGTCGTTCAAAAACTTCGCGCGCCAGTTTTTTCCCTCCTCGTTTGCCTTCGTCTTGGGTTTGCCTTTTCGTCCGTCCCTTGACCCCTTTACCTTTTTTCCGTATTTTTATTGGCTGGAAAATTCTCTGCAAAACTCTCGGCACAATTCCCGCTCGTCCGCGTGGGGGCGTAACTTTGGTCGTTTCCTCCCCTGATTCGGTTGCCGCTTCACAGATCTCTCTCTTTTGCCTCTTTGTTGAGGAGCTCATTCTGTTCCGGAAAACTGAAATTTTGGGAAAGGCCCCATTTTCACGCCCAAGCGACCTCAATGCTCTGTTAATTTTCGAGACCACGTGCCTAGTCCAATGCCTGAAAGCGCCTTCCAACTTTTCCAGTTCCAACCCCCCCCTGGATTCAAAGACGCGAAACAGGATCGATAAACCAGTTTTTCATAGGTGACCAGCCACCCCTTTCTTCTGTTCCTTGTTTAAGCCACTTATTGAGACTGCAAGGCGGCCCAAATGCATAGTAGATTTTGCACACTATTGCTCGGACAGACTGCCCTTCTTTAATTGGAAAGATACTCTCTCCAGCGGAATCGGTTGGATAGGATTTCTTAATTAATCCTAAACGCCCGATCGGTACTACACGAAATTCGGATGGGAGGTTTCTTTACCAAAACGGGGTCTATGGCGCTTCGGGGAGGGTAAAAGGTCCCCGCCCTCTCTGGACTGGTCGTTCGGGCTTGCCCAAGAGATTTTTTGTTTGTTTTGGAAAAGGTCAGGACGGACCCCCTTCCTCTACGTCCTCGGCTAAGCCTAGACTTTTCTAATATAATAGATCTATTAGAGGGGCGATTTCTTTTTGCGAGATCGATTAGGTCCCCAAGTAGTTTGGGCCGTCGGCCTTTTGTATAGCTCCCCTATGTGATGGGAGCGATACTTCGGAATTTTGGGTCAGGAGCAGGAAGAACTTTTTACGCGCCTTCCCTGGATAGCTTGGAGAACGAATCACATCGTGAGAGTAAGGGCTTAGAGATGCGAGAAGACACCCCAGTTATTTGTAGAATTGCAGCGATGACAAGATTCACGATGGAACGTTATAGTTTACACCGAGGGTGGATAGTATGGAAGTAAGGAATCCTGATTCTATATCGAGAGTCTCTTTCGGCTCTCGTTTTTTGATTAAACGGGAAGCTCCAGGTGACGGATACCCGGACAGCAAGCGCGAATCACGGGGTGTGACATCCCCTCAGAGTCGGTTTGGGACCCCCCTCCTCTTTTCCACTAGCAGAAGGTCGAGCGCTGCGATTATATTCCTTGGCGTGCAGATCTTAAGGCCAATGGTGGCTTTCTGCTTTGGTGAGGTCAGGCCCACCCCTTCTTAACCGTTTATCCCTGACACAGCGTTCTCCGACCCTAGTTGGCGACCTCACGTCCATAGTCGTTTGGTTCTTTTTTGGGGCGACTGCGTTCGATTTGTTGAGTAGTTTGACCGACCGTATTTGTTCGCTCCCTTGGTGAGATTCTGCTTTTCACGTTCGTTTTTTACCGAATTTTCCGGGAGCTTTTACTTCCTGTTGTAGGTTCTTCCCACTGTTGCGGACGGAACGACCCTCTCTGCCGGTTTGTGCCTCTGAGTCTAGTGCTTCGACCTTTGACTTCATGTAGCGCGTCACGGTCAAGTCCTACCTTTTAGAAGCTGAGTAACGAGCTCCTCCCCTCAGCATTGGTCGGGGCTCTTACTTGCCTTTACCTTCCGGCCAGCTTTGCGCCTTCAGCCCAATCCTTTCTTAGAATGATAGGAGGTGAGCTAGGGCACTGAACACTTTCGCGGAGCTGGTCGATGTTGAGGTTCTTCTTGTTCCCCTTCCACGCCTCGGGCCCGGGTAAGGGGAATTGTCCCTGTTGACGATGGACGGTCTCTTCCATTGATCGTGTTACCAGTTGAGCTGACGCGTGATGCCATTACCGTATCTTTTTCCCCCCTGTGGATTGGGCCCGTGACGTTCTGTTTGTTAGTTTCTGCTTTCGGTACCCCTCTTTCCATTCACGGCCCAGCTTGTGTTTTGTGGGGGACCCTTTCATCACACACGGCCATTTTCTTGTGTGCGATGCGTCCAGGTACTTTTTGTACCCGGGTCTGGTGGGACCGCGATTTTTTCCCAGGTTTCCTCTAGGACTCGGCTCCCATTTCTCCTCTACCCGGCTGTCAATGCTAGTTTGATTCCCTTAGCCTGAGGTCATGCCTTCGTTTCAACTTTAAATTTGAGTCGCACTGCCGTTCCATAGCCCGTCTTGAACCTCCTTTTTTCGTTATTGATTGTGCCTCTCAGTTCCGCCCTGTCTGTTGATAAAAAATGGCGATCTGGCCCAGACACTTCCTACTCCAATGTGGTAAATACCTTTCTCGCATGTGTCAATCCAGCCCGTCTAAAACCAGTTGACGACAAGGTCCCTCTTTAGCGACCTCCATCGCCCTGATGAGTGAGAGCGACTCCGTCGGTTTTTTTCCCCCATTCCCCCCTGTACATTGCTGCTGTTTTTTTTTTAATGCACTAGTGTTTGGGAATCAGTCCCCCTCATCCTTCCCCATTGGTTAACATTAAGTCACTGTTTCAAGAGGCCGACCTTGACGGCGATCGTCCTCCCTTACCTTGGTCTATAACACAATGGTGTTCACCAGATCGCACCCGTCTGACTTGAGTTTTCTCAACGTTTCCTGAAGATGCCCACAATATCACGCATTTTATATTTAGTTAGGCGTGTACTCCTCGCGATATACCTCCTTGGAAGGAAGAGGACAAATTACCATTTTTTGCAAAGTTCGAACCGGATGTGAAGGAACTCATTGGTTGCGATTTGGATTATTGTGTAGATTGCACTTCCACTATTCAAGATCGTCTTCACGGTCCAAGTCAGGTCGTCCATCTGCTCCCGAAACTGGCGGAAAGCTACATTTTCCCAGCCTTACACAGCTCCGTTTTTCCCTGTTCTGCGGCTTTTTACGCCATAAAGTGCTGCGTCTCCTCAGCTCACCCCTCGGTTGTGTGGGACCTGGCCGGGGTTCTTGCTTGCCGCCGAGAACGACATCAGCTCTGGTCATGACTTCCCATCGATCTCCAATCGGCTTATGATACCATGGCTTCGTGGTTTCTGTGCTAGTATGGCTCGTTGCCGCAGCCTTACTTGCTTGACAACACATATCCCTATCGGCAAATATTTTCGGTCTTTCCGGCTCATGGAGAAAATTTCCTAGGTGGCTCTGAGTTATAACCCAGATAGAGGCAGGCGCCCTAAAAACCCCTCATCCCCAATTGCGTGCCCTGCTCAACGGTTTCCTTGAAAGTAATCAGATTAGGGTTTTAGACCTTAGTCAAATATACCCAAGACTATTGTCCTTTTGACGCTTCTGCCCTTGTCCGCCAGTTACCGCTTTTTTTTTTCCCATAGTTTGGATGATCAGAGTCTCCTCAGGGTCTAGCAGCTTCCCGAGATATTTTAAACAACTTTTAACCTTCATCTTTTCCAACATTCTGCTGATTGATGTCAGTCTGTTTTTGTTATCTCCCTTGGTGGACGCTTTTACAAGACATTGATATCTCCCTTCTTGCGACCTCGTTATGTTATAGACTACCGAAGGAATACCCACCTCCTCTTTTCAGTGAGGTACAATCAGAAGACCTTCCCCGAGCTCGTATCCCTTTAGCATTGTGGTTATCCCCCTCTTTTCAGGGACGAAGACGAACGGGTAAGCAGATGCGGTCAGAGATAGACTACCCTGATCTTCTGTCCCCCGCAGCGACGGTACTTCCAAGGTTGCGGTTTTTTTACCCGCTTGCAGCCTATTCGGGTCCAGCCCAACCTGCCTTGGCAGCAGCATATCTCTCCCTCCCTCTTTCCCCCCTTCTCCCTTCCCCCCCCGAACCATCGCACCGACTAGTCGCGTTGGAATCAAAAGCGAGGCGGCGACTCGACGTAGGTGGTCGTATGGTTTCTGCTATAGGAGCACCCCTCTATGGGATGTCAGAAGTCTCGTCACTTGGTATTTAACTGGGACCCTCCTACCTCGCACCGATCGAAGAGCCCCCGGCGTTTTTACCCCGGTGTCGAAGTAAGAGGAGCGAGGATATTATTTTACCGTTCGCTGTGGGGCCTTCTCTGTCGCCCGTTCGACGCTGGGTTCCGTATTTAGATGGAATAGTTCCTTTTCTCAAAGAGATTGTTTCCGGCACGTGTGTGCGTCATGTGACCGAAGAACCTGAGGCCGTGCTTCCCCTCTTTACCCCTCTTGGACCGTTGAAGTCTGTTTGTTGCCTCCCGTTTCCATCTTCCGTTGAAGGCCGATTGGAGATCCATGGAGCATAGCCTTCGACTTCCGCCTCAGTTCTGGGTGGGCTAAATTCCGTCCCCATAACCCTCCCGCCTTTTCCGTTTTTTTTCGACAG
>Ga0179593_1351685_pt1 | contig 10616 bp, 14 predicted proteins | sample CZODoug2_1_08_16_FD_185931 | JGI IMG/M metagenome (GOLD analysis project Ga0179593, IMG submission 185931) | Vadose zone soil fungal communities from Angelo Coast Range Reserve, California, USA - CZODoug2_1_08_16fungal (PacBio error correction) | ecosystem: Environmental > Terrestrial > Soil >... | reverse complement strand
TGCTTCGCTCGGTTTATAACGCTGGTGTCGATCTTTCCCTTCCTGTAGTTTCCCCTTTTCCCCCCCTATGGTCCTATTTATACAATAAGCGAAAGTGAAGCCCCCGTCACCATCGAATAACCTTCGCCAATTTGCCGACAGAACTTTTTTCCCGCCCCACAAGAGCTATGCCCTCCCCTTCACCCTGACGTGGCTGTAACCTAACCCTCGACAGTGGCATGACCTTCGTCTTTGTCTCGGGGCAACCAATCTTGCTCACGGTTTGAACCATCCGAACTTTCTTGTCAGTGCACTGGTCACTGGCGCCTTTTCCTTTCCTTGACTAAAGGTATTGACGTGGTTGGCCGTGGGACTCTGGGTTCCCTTGAAGTGTTTTTGGGACAGGCATTTTGTGGCAATTTCGATGCGTTACCACAGGGCGATCCTGCGGGTGAGTGGGCGACTCCTCGCAAGCAGCAAAGTCCTTTCGCCCACTCTGACATATGCACACTCTGAATGTTTACCTTTTGGTTACATTCGTCCGGCCCCCAAAACTACCTTTGCGGCGTCCTGCTTAGACCCACGTCCGATGGTTTTCGTCCATCTTGCTCTTTGGTAACCCAGTTCCTGCAGGTTCCCGGCTGTCAAATTCCGCGAACTTCCGTTGTGTTTTTTTGGAGGCTCGTCGTGTGCATGAACCCTTCGTTAGCCCCCTGGCCAACCTTGGCAACAGTACCACCCACCTCGGCTTTTTTTTGCCCCCATGCGATTCCCCCATTTTTTTCCACGCTTTTCCCCGTGCGCCTTTCCTTTTATTAGGTCCCGCCCACAGCTCCCGTCACTGGCTTAAGGTACTTGGGCGAAACCCACTTCGACCTTTCCCCCGATAGATCCGCAGACAATCAACCTCAAAAGCTTCCCTCCGACGTTCAGGCAAGGCCAGGGGGAACCCAGTCCCCGCGTTGGGACGGTTCGTGTTTAGGTTTCCTGGATAAAGTCCCTTTCGTGCCGATTGACCCCATTACCAAACAGTTTTGGGACGAACTTTCCAAGTCGTTTTTTCGCAGTCCTAGCCTCCTAAATCCTTGGCCGCACTCCAGTTGTTGTACCGGGCGTGATGAGGTGGCCCCTATAAAAATACTTGGCGCCCTTTCGCCATAATATCTGTACTTCACTTGTTCATTTTAGGGGGCTGCAGGTGGGGCTTCGTGTCCATCCACGCGAAGCGTCCAAATCCCAAAGGTTCCCTTTTGAAGCGTTTTCCGTGGTGACCCTTACTCAGTTACCCCCACGAAACCACTCTGGGACTTGCCACCCTTCTCGGGGCCTACCACAGGTTTTTTTTTTTTTAACATCAAAACTTCCTTATTTTGGAGGAATGGGGCCGATTGCCCCAGTGTTCCCTGGCCATATGAGTGGGGAATTCCAATGTGCTTGGCCAGTTTTCTGGTAAATCCCAATCCTGCGTGTCATCCAACTACGTTGACCCCACCCCCCCCCATCGCTTTTTGCATCCCAGTATCTAACCTCCCACCCGCTACTCTGCCCCCAGGGTAGCCACACCACAGTCCCCCCCCCTCTTGCCGACGCAGAAAAAGGTTTTAGCACATGATCGTTGGGCCACACAAAACCCCCGTTCGCACGGGGGTTTTACAAGGGTTCTGCCCCGCCTTTTTTCCCAACCCCTTGGGGGGGGATTCACATTTACATATTTTTTTTTAGGGCTTTTTAGTTCGGGAAATTTCGAATGTCCCCCACATGGTCCTGCGTAAGCTTTGGTAGGTGCCATGTGCCCCCAGTATCTGGTTGCCTCCAGCATTGTATTCTCATGTCGGTCCTTCCCCTCCCTCGATGGGCTTCGCCGCCCTTAAGGATTTGAAAACCAGCAAGCCAACCCAAACGTTACCGCCCGCCTTTCTCCGCGCATAAACAACTGCTGAGCTCTTTTCCCCCAGTCTCCTGTTACTTTTTCGCTAGGATTCTCCTAATCTTCATCCCCGTGCCAGCCCCAATCATGTCGTCATTGGGTTGACTTCTTGCGCTTTCTAGTTTGAACACCCGATGGTTTTTTTGTGACACAAGGACTTCCCCCCGTCTTTTTGGTTTTCTCACTCCCAGTTTTTTATGGGATAGTTTTTTTGCCTCCTCCGCCCTGCCCCCCTTTGTTTTCTTTTTTCTTGCCGTTTCGGATATCACCTCCGCCCTTCTATTTTCTCTGCTTTCTCCGGTCTTTGGACCAATCCCCCCCCAATTCAAGTAATGTTCTACCTTATGGCGTTGAAATAAAGCTCACTTTTCCCCACCCCTTCATGGGGCCGAGATGTCTCGCCGCGTCCTCTTTGTTGTGAACTCTCTTTCCGTGTATCGTTCTTATTTTATAATGGCATTCCTGCGCATTTTATTTTCTTCCATTCCTGTCCGGTCCTGGTCTTTTTTTTTTACTAATTCAAGCCCCCAAAGACAGAACCGACGGACCGCTGAACCCTCTCTCCCCCTTGGTTTTTTTACCCGCGCCACTGATACATTTCGCGTTTCCCCCGCTTTAGCCCGCTGGGTTGTGTAACGAAGCAATTTCGTCCCCCTCCCACACCCCCGGCACTTGCTCTCTTTTTCAGGCTTCGGGGATTTCTTTCGATTATCTCCCCCCCACCCCCCCCCTCTGTTTCCTCCCCGCCCACCGCGTGCTCTTCTTGCGTCAAGTTCGGTGCCGGTCCCGCGGCGTCAGCTTGGGCACACACTTTCCTTTCGAATACTCCCCCGCGCGGTTTTTTTTTTTTTCTTTGGACTTGTAGATTTTGGCGTCAACCGCAGTTGCCCTTGACAACTTGTGATTTCGTCGTTTCCCCTGCGTCTGCCTTTTTCTTATCCTGTTTTTTTCATTCCCGGTGGACAAAAACGACCGCCAATGACCTCGGCCCCGCGTTAGGTTTCCTTACCTCTTCGCGCCTGTGATATTGGAGGACCGGTCATTAAGTTGTGTTTGCGATTCCCCCCTTAGGTCCGTACTTGGGGTCTTTCCTTTCGTATGCTGTCCCCCCAAGTTTTTTCGTCTTTTTACCCATTCCTCCCTCGCCACCGGCCTTTTTTCCTTTTTTCTCCTCTTCATCGATCCCTCACCTAGCAAAGCTTTCCCCCCTGGCCTTCCCTCCCCGGCAGCTCTCCCTCCCCGTGGTTTTGTTCTTTTTGAAACAATCCGGCGGAAAAAAGCCACAATTCCGTTTTCCACACACCCTTTTTTTTCCCCAGTCCCCGGGGAATTCTCTTTCCCTTCATTTCTGGGTCTCACTCGTTGTTTGCATGAGCAACGCAAAATTCCTTCCAATCTTTCATCGGTTTCCGTAACTGAAATTACGACGGTCGTCTCGTTTCCCCGTTCATTACGTTCCTCCCTTCCTCTTCTCTTTTCCTTTCCTTTTTTGTTGAGTTTTCGATGGCGGCAAAGTCTTGCCGGTTTGACGGGGTCTACGACCTTTCCTGCGGGTTCGGGGGCACGAAAATCTTGTCTTCTTCTTGTCTGTCTCCCTCGTTTCCAAAACCCCCCCCCGGCCCTCACGGGACCCATCGAAAGCGGAGAGAGTCTTTTCACTGCCGGTAACCAGTTTCCCGAATCCTTTTCTTCCCCCCTTTTCGCCATTTGGTAAAATTCCTCCCGCTGAGTTCGATTCTGTGGGCTATCCTCAGGTTGTTTTTGTGAACTTGTTTGGGAGTGGACAGCTTTTTTCTATGAGTGGACCCCTTCCCCTTTTCCTCCCCCGAATGGTGTTATTTGGCGGGTTTTCTCGTTTCTCTGTTTTTGGAATTTGCAGGCAGCCATTGCCGAACTTGAACATATAGTGCCCCCTCTCCTTAGGTCCGTTCCATCGCCCCCACACCTCCCCCCGGCAACCCTAGACATGGATTGTCTCCCCCCCATTTTCCTCGAGAAGGGAGTCCACCCCTTTCCCCTCGGCTCTTTCCCTCTTTTCCCCTCACCCTGCCTCCGGGCTTACTGTTTTTCTATGGGAATTTTTGCCACTGTTACCCTTTTATTTCAAGGATCAGTCCTTTAAGTGATTTTCCCTTTCCCATCTTTCCTTTTCCAGGAGTGTCTTTTTCCATCGGTTGTACCACCACCTCCCCACACGTCCCGGCCCGCCCCCTTTAGTTTTCCCCGATTCGGTTTTCGATCCGGGACCGCCGTCCGCTGCAGGACGAACTGCGCTTCAAGTCCCCCTGAAGCATCGCGTTTTTTTGCGGCTTTTCTTTCTGCTTTTCTGCCAGGGGGGTTTTTTTTTCCCCCCTTTCTGAAAGCGAACACGCCCCGCCAAGCCCTTCCCACAGAGGCAAGTCCCCTGTTTTTTATTTACTTTAACCACCACGGGACTCGGTTTTTTCGGACCGAGGTGATTGGTCTTCCTCCTCCAGCGGTGTGGACGAGCTGTGCAAGTTCAAAAACCCTGGTCTGATTAAGTTCTCTGCGCTCTTCCTTCCTTGGGATGGGGTTGTGGCTTCTTTTGATTGGCGTAGCCTAAACAGGGTTTTTCCCTTTCTTTCATCCCTGCTTTCCTCATGGGACGTGGACCCCAATACCTATAGCGAGAGGCGACACCCTCAACCCGGGAGTATCTTTTCGCCCAGCGGAAAAAAACGCGGTTCATCTCTCTTCACGGCCCCCCCCCCTCCTTGTTATTCCATTCCTAACCTTCCAGGGGAATTTCCCCCCCATTTACGGATTTGTTAATTGTTGGTTTGTGGGGGTGTGAGGCTGTTCAAGCTTTTCTCGTCTTTCCCCTCTTTCGAGGGCTTCTGGTGATTTAGCCTCCCATAAAACAACGCCCTCCCAGACATGACTGGCGGGCGAATGAGCCCCCACCGCGTGCCCGGGACCGGTGGCATTTCAATTCCCCAGTCCTCTTCCTTTAAGTGGCCTGTTTGTACTAAACACCCCCCCCCCTCCTTTCCCCTCCCCAAAGGCAGATGTCCTTCATTATCGAGGGTTCCATTGAATGTTGCTTTCAGGGTTCCTTTTTTGATGTTGGACGTGAGTTGAGCCGTCTCCCCCCTCTAAACCTTTCCCTTTTTTGCATCTTTTCGAGGCCGTTGGTTAGTTGAAAGGGTCGGGGGCGTTGGTATTAAAGTTTCTCAATTGGTGCGTTTTTTTTCCCTTAGCCTTTTCCGTGCTGCTCATTTCCCTCGGCTTCTTTTTTGTGGCCTCTCATTTCTTGACTTTAATCCATTGCTGCGGTCACAGGATCCCTTCTCTTTTTTTTCCCCTTTTGCTCCCTGCCCCAATCTAATCAACCATTGGTCCCCCTTCCGAACACGCTTCCACAGCAGCCTTCATTCGTTTCCCACCCGCCCCCCAGGATTTGGTTGGAACGCGTTGCCAAAAAACTTCTGGGACCACCCCCGTTTCTTTAGGTTTTGCCCAGTTGGTTGTTACTCCCCCTTTCTCCATTTTTTTGATGTGCCAAGGCTTGGCATTCGTGGTTGGCGACCTTTGGTGCAAATTTTGTAGTTTTTTTTCTCGTTCTTCTTTTTTAGTCTTAGGATGGACCCCTGTATGGTTTGTGGTCTGTCCGAGGGGGAGTATGTCCCCTTCTTTCTGTGGGTTTACCTCGCCTGCCAAAGTGGGGGTGCCCCAAAGGTCACGTGAATTCTTGCATTTTTTGACTTCAGGACTTCCTTCTTTTTGTATGTCTGCCGCCCTTCTACATAAGCAGGACCTTTTGCGTTTTGCCGTTGTCCGGGCGATTTTGGTCTTTGGTTTTGGGCTCCTTGTCCAGCGCTGGTTCTATTCGGTCCGTCCAACCTGTCTCGTCCCGTTTTTTGTCCCTAAACCTGGAATTGTTCTCTTCTTTGCCTTTTTTGGAAGTCCAATGCCGTACCACTACTCTAACTTGAGCCCCCCTGAAATGACCACGTTACAAGCTTCATTAGCTCTTCCTCTTATTTTTTTTGTAACACCTCATACCGCCGCCGGCCCAACGTATCGCCTTGGCCCCGCCCAATTTAGAAGGGAGAGCTAAAACAAAACACCCCCCCCCCTCGCCCTTCCCTTCTGCTTTTTTGCGGTGCTTCAACAAGATCCACAGCATGTGGGCATCTCTCCCTGGGACCCACTTAATTTTTTTCCTTTTTGTTTCTTGCTTTTGCCTGGACCGTGTATGCCTTCCTTTTGCTGCTTTTCTATTATAGTGGAGCGGCGGGTCGAATTTTTCTCACAACCTCAGTTCCTTTTTCCTGGATTTTTGCTTTTTCGATCCTGTGCAATTTGTCGGGCCACATGGCATGTTCTCTGGGAAAACCGAAAACAACCCAACTTCTTTTTTGTAAATTCTGCATGTTGGCGGTCCCACCCGCTGTGTTCTGTCTTCCCCTTTTTTTGCTTTTTTTTTTTTCGTGTGGTGTAATGTTCATTGCCTCACGTCGGGTCCTTCCCGCCCCATTGTCAACTTATATCAAGTTCTAGCAATTTCATTATGGTTCCCCCACCTTCCCTGGGCAAAAACCCCCTTTGTCATAGCGATGGACCTGTTTCACACCTCCGGTACTTTGACTTTTCTCCAACCCCTATGTCTGACCCTTGCTGATTCAAAAGAGTTTGTGGGGGCCGAGCCCCACTTTAGTCTCCCCTTTAAACCCAGTTTGTGTTTATTTTGAGACGGGAAAGATTTGCTCTTCCAAGCCGGACTTTTTCATCTCTCCCCTGGCCTGGCTCTGTATGTGGGACAGTGAATCCCCGTGTCCTTCACCCCCCCCCCCCCCGGGCCTGGCGGAAGCGTCTCCCAGAGTCCTAAAATTACACTTCTGTCGTGCCACATACTTGGGGGCACCGGAAAATTTCGGAACCCCTCCCCTGTTTTGGTTCGTTGGGTTTTTTCGATTTCAGGACTTTTGGCCACTTGCCCCACCCTCGCTCTCCAATCGTTTTCTTGCGGGTTAGGGTTGCAGGTCCGTCTTTTTCTCTTTTTTTTTTTTCTCGGTTTTGGCTGTTCCCAAAAAAAACTCTTCCCTCTTTTTGGGGCTGAATTTTTTGTATTGGTACGGCTCTTTTGATTGGGCGTTTCTCGTTCGTTTCCTAAGAGTTTTCTCCCATTTCTTTTTTTTTTGATCGTCCCCCTGACGGGCCGGCGGTTTTTTGGAATTCGAGTCATGATCTCTGTTCTTTCCTTTCCTTTTTTGTTTTTTTCTGACGAAGACATGCTTATTGATCAGCCCTACAACGCGTATGCCTCCCTTTTGCCAGTGAAATTTCCCCATTTCTTTGTGTTTCGGAACGACAAACTCATAATGCATAGAAGGACCCACATCGAAACTGGGTCCTCTCCCCCACCAACCGCCGAATGGTCCCTTCCGAACTCGCAGATAGCCTTCCCCTCCTTCGGCCTCGGTAGGTTAACCCCCCCCCCAACGCGGACCACCTTCTCCTGTTTGAGAATCTCTTTTGGGGCACGTAGTGTCCCAAAAGTCTGCTTCTTTGGAAAAAGAACTCCCCAACCGTTTTCCTCCACCATGTTTCCGGTTGTTTTTCTTCTTTTTTCAGGCCCGGGTGCACGGTTTCATTTGATGGGCATCGTGGCGTCAGGTGCGCTTTTTTGGGTTCTTTTTTTTTCAAACCGGCCTTCATGCTTTGCTGACCACATACTTGATATGTGGAGGACCGTTTCTCATCCCTAACCCCATTGCACCCCCTATCCCAACCCTTCTGGTCCCTCCCAGCCGCTGACCCAAACACCTCCCTTTCTTGCACAAAAGTCCTTTTTTGCCCACTCCTTTTGATTTATTAATTTTCGCGATTGACCCAATGTGTGCACGGTTGCTTTTTCCCAGTTTGTTGCCAACAAATCTTTACAAAACATCCCCTTTAATGTTTTTTTGGTTTTTTTTTCTTGAGGTTGCTAGAGGAGATTCCTGTGCCACCCTGAGTTGCGGCACCCCATAAACCAGTTTCCCCTTCCCCCACAATTGTTTTTTTTTTATCACCTTTTTTTGTCCCCCATTCCGCTTTTTCCCGTTGCAATTTGAGCACTGCGTTGAAATGCCCTTTTGCACTTTAGGATTCCCGAAACAAACGGGCAACTCTTGAGGATTTTTTTGAGGTCGCCAGGTTTTTTGGACCGCGACCGCTATTACTTGTGACAGGTGCACGCCAAAACCAAGCGAACGCGGTTTCATGTACCCTTACGTTTTTTCACACCCCCAACCCGCTTTAAGGTTATGTGAAGTCGGGGTGAATGAGCCCCTGCTGTGTACGCCTTCTCCAAGACCCAAACCTTCCCTAAGTTTTTTCCCGGGAGGTTATGGGGTGGTGAGGGTTTTAGTACCTCCCTTCCTCTGACTTGGTCTATGACCTTTTTTGCCCAGGTTTCTTTGAGTTTTTTTTGCCCCAGCTAACATTACGGGCCGACACCCTTAATCGGTGTTCCCCAATCTTCCTCTTTCATTTTCAGGGGGGGGCTGTCCCGTTTTCCCTTTTCTTTAGTCCGTGTTTGCCGTCAATCAGTGGCAGCCAGTTTTCCTTTTTCAGGGGTCGAAGCCACGTTGGTAACTAAGACGTTACCCCTTAAGAACCACCCCGCTTTGTCTTGCCACCACTACAGCCATTGCCCCCCCTTTTTTTGGTCCCAAAGACTTCCTTTCGTAGGTTCGTTCTGTTCTTCCCAGAAACTGGCCGGCTGATAGTTAATTCATTGCCATTATGCTTGGTTTCTCCTTCAGGAGAGGTAAACCCTCACTACCCCAGCCCTGGCCTCCCCACCCCCCCATATATGTCCACAGAGTACGGGAAATTCCTCAAACCTCACGTTTTTAACTCCTTGACCCGTAGGTGCCGATTCTCCCCCCCTTCCTTGACATAATTCACAGAGACAATGAGCACCGATTCGTTGGGACAACCCCCCGCTTTCCTATCCCCCTGGTGGGGCCCACTGACTTTCCTCCGCCAAACCAACAATCTTTGGCGGGGTGCCTATAGAAAGATTCGGGTTTCTTTTTTGATCTTCGACCCTTTGGTCCCCACTGTGTTCTTCGTCAAAGTGGCCTCCCCTTGCAAACCAAAGTGTTCCCTTCTGCCCCAGGCCCCAGTGTTTCCGACCCCTCATTGAAAGCGTACCGGTCAGGTGTTTTTGACCCCTCGAGTACAACTGTTTTTGAGTATTATTCCGAAGGTTTATACCCCTTTGCCCCCAACCAAACCCGACCGCCTTTTTCTCCGTGGCCAGCTTTTTAAACCCTTTTCTTTCCTCTTTCCCGTCGATGTCATTTTGCGAGGTCGGGAATCTCCTGCTTCAATCCCACAGGGTGACATTACGTTGACTGCCCCTTCAGGACCATCTGCTGATTTAATTGGTTTGTATATCAACCGGTATTTGCTTGCTGCTTTCCTTTAGCACTCCCAGTGCAGTCCTTTTTTCATCCACACTGTCTTGGTTGAGTGGATTGTCTTCTTTTTTTTCCCACCTTCAGCCCCTCTTACTCGCTCTCCGGCTTTCTTTCAACCCCATTCATCAGTCTTTTTAACCTCCGGGACCTTTTTCCGGTATCCCCCTTGAACACCAAAACATTCTTGGTGGGCGCCGCTTTTCTCCTTCCGCTGCTTTTCGTGCATTAATTCGTTTTGAGGTTTTCATGTTTTTCTCCCCTTTCGTTTGTTTTCATCTTTCCTCCCCCCTTTTTTTGGTTTCGTTCCCGGTGCCCCCTAATCACCGCCCGCAACCCCGTCCATCCTACTTCGTCACTTCCCCCCCTGTTTTGCCCCGGTGCCCGCGGCACCTTTGCTTCCTCTCCCTTCTCCCTGCTGGTCCTCCTACGACTCTTAGGTTTTCTCCCCCTAAAAAACCCACTTTTTTCCCTCTGTTTCTCTGGCTTTGGGTGGGCGTGTCTCTTATCTGCTCGCAACACACCGCGGAAGCAATTCATGTCAAGCTGTCTTTCTGCTGGCTCAGTCATAGTTGTTTTCTTGTCCTTTCGCGGCGCCCCATCTCCGTTCCCCACCCCTTTCCCTCACTTCCCTTGGTTTTTCTCCAGGGACTTTTTATCTTTACGCACCCTTTGCTGCCTTCATGTTTTTGTCTTTCTTCTTTTTCCCGTGGCCGGTTCACCGTTCTCGCTGCTCTTCATTTCCCCCCCCTTACATTTTTCTTCCCATCTGGACCCCAACCGGATCGACCTTCAGCCCCCCCCCTTCCCCGTTCTGTTACATATGTCAATTCTCTTCCCCGGTAGTTTTTTTTTATCCTGGGCTGGCCATCTTTTCCGTTCTTGTTGTTAGATTTGAAAGTTTTGTCTTATGTTTTTCACTATTTTTTTTTCTGTTGGCGGGCAAATTTTCGTTTTTTCTGCGGCAATCCCCCCTGCGAGAACTTCCGCCAGTCTTCTCCCCCTTTGCGGAGACACTACCCCCTCGCGCCCCTACCAACCGCTCCCCCTCTGTCCCATACCAGGCCTCCTCCTTTTGACCGTTGAGTTTCCCTTTCAAACTTTCCCCCAGAACCATCTTGGGTACCCCCAACGTTCGGCCCCCAGTGTGAAAGGCTCGTTGTTTTCCTTTACGGGTTGGTTTAGAGGTCGACTGCTCTTACCCTCAGCTTTTTCACGGTCCGTCCCCCCCCCTGCGTCCTTTATTTTTGGCCGACATGACTTTACGTGTTTTTCAT
>Ga0179593_1814831_pt1 | contig 10617 bp, 11 predicted proteins | sample CZODoug2_1_08_16_FD_185931 | JGI IMG/M metagenome (GOLD analysis project Ga0179593, IMG submission 185931) | Vadose zone soil fungal communities from Angelo Coast Range Reserve, California, USA - CZODoug2_1_08_16fungal (PacBio error correction) | ecosystem: Environmental > Terrestrial > Soil >... | reverse complement strand
TCGGAATTTGCAGTATCTCCTCCTCTTGTGCTTGCACTGCTGTCCAGTTTCTAAACAATCAGTGCGCCCCTGTCGCGCTAACCGGCCCCCTTTCTTCCCCCTTTTTTTCGCCAGTCCTCTAGTTCTCCTCTTCGTATCATTCATCTTTATGCTTGTGCGTTTCGTACGTCCCCACGGTCATGAAAGACTACTCATTCCAGCCGATTTGGGCTGTGCACTGCTGCCCCAGCGTTGAAATCCGAATGGACCCGCTAGAAGGGAGCATAGTCTGTCCCTCACTAAAGGTTTTCTCTCGGATCCCCTTCTCTTCTTTCCGAATATCCTTTGCTTGCACACGCTCCGACAAATCTTTTCGATTCCGCCGACCAACGTGAAAAAGAAGCCCCCCCCTGGCTATTAGTAATGATGGCCCTTGAATTATCCCTTTCCCCCTGCTTCCCCCCCCTTTTCTTACGCAAAGCCACCCATCTTTCAAAGATTTTTTCGGCACCCAAGACCCCCATTGTGTATGTCATCCTGCCACGGCACACCAGTCCTCCCCCCTTTCTCACAGCACCAAGGCCGACCCTGGGAACCTCTTAGGTAGGCTTCGTCCAACTCCCCTCCAAGCAGAAGAAACTCCTCCCAGACTTCGGATCATCAGATATCGCCGTTATTTGCGTCGGCCTGTCGTTTGGGCCCCAGTGCCGCTCTTTTCTCCCCCCCCCCCCCTGATTCGCTGATTTTCCAGATGCTTTTCCTGGGCCCAAGTTTTCGCCGGGAAAACCGACAAACCTACTGTCCGTCAGAGGGACTTTTTTCGTCTTAGGATCCTGTCCTTCCTTTTTTTTCTGGGCCTTTTCCAGGCCCTTCCTCGACCGAGAGACTAGTTCGACGAAGATGTGATCTCCTTGAGCAAGGGACCCGAGACGGAGAACTGTCGCTGCTCTCTCCCTTAATCAAGGAAGAGTCCCCCCTTTGTTCTGAGCCCTCGTCCCGGGTACCCCGGAATAGGAATCTCACGACCTTGAGAAGGGAATCTATTTGTTATGAGTCCGCCTCCCTCGCCAGGAGTCTCCGCGCCCGAGCCTATTCTCCTCCTGGAAACTCTAAGCTGTTCCTTACATACCGGAAGCGATAACTAGAGAGACCCGCGCTTCTGAAGATGGGCATGGGTTTTCCAAAAGACTTTTCTTTTTTCTGAACAATGAAGTATAACTTCTTCCGCATGGATAGCCTTCTCTGAACGCAAAGTGCTCGATTAAAGCCGCTAAATTGACTTAAACCAGCTCCCTCGTTCCTCTTGGAGACCCCCTTGCTTAAGTTTCTTCCTTTTTCCTCTCCGTCACATGTGAGAAGTTCAGGCTCTCAGTACAGGCCAGCGCGAGGTAGTTCTTTCCTTTTCTGCAACGTGTTCCGCTCGGCGGCTTCTTTTTTTTCTTCCGTCAAAGGCGTTTCTCGCCCGCGACTTCCTGCTCGCGGGCGCGCTGTGGGCACCTTCAGAGAAGGCGGTGAGCCGCTTTCGACCAAGCAGGCTCAAGGAATGTTTTCTGCTTCCCTCTCCCGGTTAAGATCCCCCCCCCCTCCCCCCCGCGATGTCATCTTCCTGGCAATAAGCCTTTCTTTCTCCCTCTTCTCTATCGACAAAAATCGCCGCCCCTTGAGGATGGTGAATCCCCCCCACAACCGACAAAATTCTATTTTCATGGTCCCTGTCTCGCCCTTGTCGGTAGTCTCTTTTCCTCTTTCTCAGGTATTCTCTTTTTCCTAATCCTTGCGAGATGATAGCCGACCGGGGCCAGGTGAGGAACATGGGCTCTCAGGTCGAAGCCAGGACCTCCTTCTCCTTTGTTCCTTTTGTTTTGTCTTCACCCCTTCTCCTATTTTTCCGGCGAGTTTTAAGCGTTATTGGCACTGTGACCCCGTTCCTGCAAGCGCGTGATTAAATATCGTATGACCTAAGCTCTATAGTGGCACGCCAGTCTTTATCATGGCTTGTTCTTTCTCAACGCCCCTTTTCCCTCAAGCGCTCCTGGCGCTCATGAGGATCGCGCGAATCAGCCTTTAGGCGACGAAAGCGTTGGCGGCCGCCCTAGCGCCACGGCTCTCAACTCACAGAGCGTTTTCCCTTCCTCCTCGGAGAGAAGAACTTCTTCGATGGTCTCCCTCTTGAACAGTAGAATTGAAGCGCAAGCCGCGGCTGTGCTGCTGGTGAAGGACCCGTCCGGATGGGAAGTGGCGCGTCTGGCGTGCATTCCTTTTTCATCAAATGTCTTTTCAGAAAATACTTGCTTTTTGTATCCGTGAGCCCAAGGTCTAGCTCGCGGTGCGATGCCCCTCCCTCCCTCTTTTTTACCCCTGAGTCTTCCCTTGATGTCCGCGTCGGCCAGCCTTTTTCTTTCGAGAATATTTTTTTTTTTTGTCCTAAGCCTGATAGGCTCATCAGTCGAACAAAAGGTAAGAGGCCCGGCGCCCCCAGGTAGGGAAACCCTTCTTGCCTATTCCGGCTTCCCGGGCACGGCTCCCTTCCCCCAAGTTGTAATCTTCTGATTCGCCTTTTTTCCCTCTCAGCCCGCACTGGCGGCTGGAGATAACGCGTCTGCAGCGCGCGCTCGGTTTTTTCCCTGAGCTTATAATGGAATTGGCCTTTTGCCCTTTCCCCCAGGAAAGCACACTCCTGTACAAGCTGAAATACTTTCCATCCTTCTTTTTCTCAGACCTTGCCCCTCTCCTCAGGGGTTTTCCCCCCTATGGAGATGGGTTTAGCTTGCCCCGAAAAAAAGGCCATCCTGCATCGATGTTGGCTACTCCCTCGGAACGGGTCCCGCAACCTTCCTTCCGCCTCTATGCCGACGCGTCCCCTTTTGATGAGCGTTCCCTTTTCCCTGTCTGCTCTGAAGAGTTCATGGCCGATATGGGACGATTCACCCCGAGAAGAAAATCCCTTGCCGGCTAGGCTTGTTTGCTCTTCCCATTTTTGTCGGAACGTTGTCTTTTCCCTCCTTGTGATTCCTCGATTTCCTCTCCACTGCCACTAGTTTTAAAGGTGAAATGGTTGAGGAGCTGGACGTCTTCTTTTGTGCGAGAGCTTCTCCGCTCTTTTCTCCCACGGACCGCCTCTTTTGCAAAGTTTCTACTAGCAGCCAAGCGCTTTTGATATTTGATGGACAAATCTCGAAAGAGAGTGTAGACTGGCACTGATTTTTCACCTCCGCGATTTCCCTCCCCTCTCCCCGGGCGTCCGGTCCTTTCAAGTCCGAGAGGTCGTCTCGACCCCCACCCCCCCCCCCCCCCCCCCCCCCCCCCCCCCCCCCCCCCCCCCCTTCCTCCCCCCCACCCCCCCCCCCACCCTCCCCCCAGACACACCAAACACCCCCCCCTCCCCCACCCCCCCCCCACCCACATTTTCAGTGAGTCCCGCAGGGGAAGCCCCCCCCAATCGCGGTGTCCTTTGTATATTTTCCTCTTTTACCTTTCCCCCCCTATTTTTCTCCTCCTCGCCCCGAATCTCGGAATTGAGACCTCGCAAGCTCCCCTTGGCCGGGTAGCGCGCTTCTTCACTGATGTGTTTTAGCGAATGAGAAGATCCGCGGGCGTCTATTCTGTAGATCAAAGTTTTGCCCTTTCCGAAAATCTCTTTTTTTTCCCCCCTTTCTCCTCCGTTTTGATGGCTGCATTCTCCCTAGATAGACGAGCTGCCCCCTAGGTATATAAACAAATCATGAAGGAGCGCAACCCAGGCCAAAATTCTTTGTCTTCTCCAGTCATCTAGTCTTCTCTACTTTCTTCATTCCCTCTTCCCTTCTGGGGTTTTTACGAAGGCAAATCAAGAGACTCCACAAACGCCTTTGGGGTTGGCCTTAAAATGTACCAGCGCTTGCCACCAGGGATTACTTTCCCCCTCCTCGGACTTCTCTTGCACTTTTAAAGGCGGTGGCTAGCAGGTAACCCTTTAGACTCAGTCCCAATCTTTCAGGCTTTCCCCCCCCCTCTCTTTCGATTTTCCTCCTCCCCCCTTCTCAACGGCGTTCCCCCTCTCGCCCCCCCTCCAAAGAAGACACCGATTTTATTCATTTATCCGGACCTTTGCCATGCGATAGCACCCCCTCCTCTTTACGCCCAAGATGCCCTACAATCCTTTTCCCCCCTATTTGCAGAGAATGTTCTTTGCTCCCCTTCACCCCCATGCAAAAATTATGTCATACAGTTCCAGTAGCCCAATTCCCACGCACACCAAGCCGAGCCGGGCACCTATGGCGCGCTCGGGGAATTTTCGTCGCCACCGCTCCCCATGGAACTTTCAATCTGCTCACCGGTGAAGCCTCGTATCAGCGGAGAGTTGGCATCGTCTGCGGACGTCGTTGAGGTACCCCTTTTTTGTTGCGTCTGCCCCCCTCTTAGATGGGTCCCTTTGAGAGGTTTTTTGTTGAAAAACGCCAAGCGTTTTTTTCCCGGGTGAACCTTCACACCCCGACTTTAGTACTCTTGCCCTCTGTCGTCCTTCCTCCCTTTGGTCCGCTGTGGGACTTTCCCGGCAAAGCCCCCGAAGTCGGGTAGCGACGTCGCGGCGCTGAAGGACGAGTCTATTTGATCTCCAGTGTGCGCCATGTGCGTCCCCTCTCTTTCCCCTGTCCTTTTTTTTCACTTTCCTTCTCAAGGCAGCTCCAAACCGTGGTGCTGGTCATAAGTCAGAGGGAATAAAAGCCTTTTAATCTCCTCTCTTTCCCCCCCTGACCATTGTTGTGTTCTTCCTTCTTTAACGGGTAGTCACTGCCAGCTCCTATGAGACTCCGGGCAACGCCTTAGGGACCGTTCTTCATGCCTTTCGGCCTGCCGAATACGTTCTTCTTTTTCGCCCGCAGTTGTTGGACTCTTCTTCTATCAACCAAGACCTGAGTAGGAACACTGACAGCGCCAACGCAGGTTCTTTCCGATGCCCTGCCCCAAGCTTCGCCGCTCAGAATGCCCCTTTCCCCCCCCTTCACCCCCTCGGACCTCTGAGATCACTTTTCTCCGTCCTCAGGCTATGCTATTGCCAGAGACCATCGAAGGAACTTACCTTTTTTTCTGCTCCCTAGACTCCTTCCCGTGTAGTTCTGGCTTCCTTTGGAAGCTCTGTCCAGCTTAAGTACGCCCAGTGGATGATGCAGAGCGTCGCGCTGAAGTCGCCGAACCCTGCTCGCTGGGACTCTTGCGGCCCAATGGTTTAGACTTTCCTCCCATCTCAGGACCTGGCGCGTTGCCACGATAACTATTTAACCTGGCCTTCTTGTACCTGCACGCGCTTCCCTTTTTTTCCCGCGGGCAAACTCTTCCTCCGTTCCCCCCCTCTTCCGCAAATTTTCCCCTCGATCTTTTTTTGACGTACACACAACATGACCAAATTATATTCGATGGCCTGGTCCCCCCTGTCGGTCCCTAGCCCATGTTCCCCTCGTGCCGCGGCGGCCCTTTTTCCTCTTTTTCGAGCTGATTCGCCGCTCTGAACGGTGAGGAAGAACCTCGTCTTTCATGTAGAGCATTCTCCTAGAAGGTGTTTTTTTTTTTTTTTTTTTTTTTTTTTTTTTTTTTTTTTTTTTTTTTTTTTTCTTTTTTTTTTTTTTTTTTTTTTTTTTTTTTTTTTTTCGGGTGCCAAATCAGCGCGCGTGTCTTGTGCAGATATGGCGGAAGACCCCTTTTCCTCTTTTCTGGAGATCGGCATTGCCTCGTTGAATTTTCCCCCTTCGGTTTCGGTACCCTCTCCCCTTGCCGCTTCGTATTGGAACGCTCTGATCATGGATGTTTCCCTTTCTCTCACGGGTTCCTACTCGGCCAGCGAGTCATTTCTTCATGGCCGAGCATGGTCTCCTCAGCCGACGTTCGGTTTTCCCCTTCCCGCCCGCAGAATCTCTTTTCCCTAATTCTGCGATCCGGCGAGTTAGCAATCTGGATTCCCGTGCACGTCGAGGGGCTGCGTCCTGCCGTCCGGAGCCTTTATTCCTAGCGCCACAGAGAGGGTGCTTTGCTGGGATTCCCTCCCGGACGCAGATTTTTTCAGAGGACCTTGCTGGAGATGATCGAACCATACTCGGTACCTTTTCCGATCCGTGCGCCAAGGCAAGCTTCTCGCTTTCGTTTCCCCATGCCGGTCGTAAGGCAGCCTTCCATGAGCCTTCGGCCAGAGGGTGTATTTGCCCGGATTACGCCATTTTCGGTTTCCCCTGCCGCCGGGTTCTTTCTCACTAGAAAACCTTTGACTGCCAACAGGCAGAGATGCATATTCGGCCTCTGGCACGGTGCCTGCCCCACGTTGTCCTCCTTTCCCCTTTTCCGGAATCTTCTCGGGATCGTCCTTTTGTTAGATCACATCTTTACTTTCATCTCGCTAGGTAGCGCCCTGTCTCCTGGGGCCTTTGGACCAGTGTGTTCTGCACCGCCCCCCCATCGACCAGGAGCGTTACTCCCCTCTTCAAGACGTTCTCCTTCTTTTTGTCGGGTGTCCCTTGGCGCGTTCGAGGCTTTCCCCCTCTCACAGGACCTGCATCGATGTTGCGCGACGCAAATGACACGTTGGCCGAAAAGTTCTCCTCCCTCTTCCCTAAGCGCCGTCTTGCTTCAGAGTTGAGCTTCTCCTTTTCCTCTTCTGGCTTTGGGAGTCCTTCAGCCGCACAATTTTCCCTTTCCCCGTCTCGGCCTTGGTTTTCAATTTTGGCGAAGGGGTAGTTCTCCTCGGGAGTTCAGCACGCATCTTCTTTTTCGATACAAAGCCCCCCTAGGTGAACCTTTTTCGTATAGATGGGTGCGCGAGTCTCGCAGATTCCGTGCAGGACAGAATCCCTCGGGGGAGCTTGGACAACACGGCGTTTATCGAGATTCCCCTCTTAGGCCGATTCTCTCAAGATTTCTAAGAGTTGCACCGGCGACGAGCAGAGGTCCTTTTCGATCCCCCACCAACCAAAGGATCTTTGATTTCGAACCCCAGGTTTTTTAGGTAGACCCTGAACCTAGCTGGCTAACGATGAATAAAAAACACACAGAGGCTGTGATGGATTTTATATTACTTCTTTTGCATTAGTTTTCAGATAAGTTCATTGAGACTGAATTAGCCGCCTTTGATTGGTCGTGCTTCTGCGCGCTGCTGGGCTCCTGATTTTTAGAGACTGAGCAGCCCTTAATCGAGAGTCCTCTTTGTAGAGGAAATTCTTTTTCCTCCCCCCTGACATCTCCTCCTCAGTTTTCTTTGTAGTGAATGGTGCAAACCACCTGAAGTTATCGGACGATAGACGAGCGATTGGAACCCCTTCTTTTTTCATTCTTTCTAAAAAATCCTTTCGACAGCAGAGAGATTTCCCCCCCCTTCCCAATGACCCAAGTAATCTCCCCCTCTAATGCGTATACTTATCATAGGAGAGTTCTGTAGCAGAGACTGAAGGAAAACTCTTCATTTGAAAGCCCCCCTCCCCTTACTTTGGTTTTCCCCCTGGCGGCCACGATGTCCCATTTGGAGAAGACTGGCCCGCGAGGACGTTCTCATCGTAGACAGTTAACCCTTTTCCCCTGAAGGTACCTTGACTACGTGTCAGCTCACTTCAAAAGATAGGTCGCTCTCATCTACAATCTCAAAGGTCTGGGTCTTTCTCTATCCGCAGGCCCCCCCCATCGCACCTTTCTTTAATGATGTCATCGGCTTCTTCTCAGATTTTCGCCCCCACCCTTTAAGACAAGCTGCCCCTCCCCCCGATTTCGTTTTTTCGTGGATAGGCCCCCTTCTTTTCATAACGAGCCCGTCCTCCCCGCAACCAAGCCCTCCGTGCAAGTATCAATATGGCGGTGCATGGGAACTTCGACCAAGTCTTTTCCTTTTCCCTTTTTCCCCCTTTTCAAGCAGAAGGACTTCGCCTGATATAAATCCTCCTCCCCCTCGCCGGATCTTGGGAATCTTCCTCTGTGCGTCGCACATCCGCCTGATGAGTGCCTGGGCAAGCTTAAACCCATAGCCTCTGTCCTTTCCCACAACGTCTTTGCCAACAGACCCTTTAAGACTTTCTTTAGGAAGATTATGCGCTGTGGCGGTGCCGACACACCGTCCAAGGCCAAGGAGAAGCTTTTTTCCTTTCCCAGGTTCTCTTTGGATCTCCAGCATTGAGCCCCCCGGCTTCGACCCGGCGCCCTGTTTTTTCGGAAGAAGCTTATCCAAGCCGCCTGGGGGAGAGTGCATCACCTCCTTTGAATAGGCATCTGTTCCCGACCTTTTTTCGGCCCCGACATGGTGTATGCTTCGCGAGACCGTGGCCTTTTCCCCCTCGCCCTCTTCCTAAATCTTCCATACGGGAATCGACTTATGGCCGACGCTTTCTGTCGGCTTTTCCTCCCCGGAGAGGCTGTCTCCCCCTTTTAGATTTCCCCCCTCGCTGATGACGATTCTTTTCTTTTCCACAATGACACGTTTGGTTCTGTGAAGAGCTCAGCGCCCCCATGGATCACGCACCGCCCCCAGCTGCTCCGCTTCAAGTCCTCTTCTTCCCAGAATTTCCCCCCTCATCTCAAGGCTCTGGCCATACGTGGAGCCAGCCTCCAAATAGACGCCAGCGTTCGTTTCGTGCTCGCTAGAACTGGACCACTTTCCCTTCCCTTTAGTTTTCTTCACAAGTTATGAAGATTTAGTCTTCAGAAGCTATGATGGTTCTTTCTTGAAGAAGCCCTCAATTGCTCGCTGGCGCCGTCTTTGCTTCCCCAGTGTCCCCCTCCTTTTCTTTTCTCCTCTCCCAGGAGACTTCAAGGGTCGCCTTTCAACGATCTACATCTTCGGTCCCGAGATGTACCCCCCTCCTCGTCTGGAAGGAAAACGGCCCCCGAGGGCCCATCCGCTGCGGCCTCTTCCCCCTTTAAGAAAACTCCACCCTCGCGACCCTCGCTCCCCCACCCCAACCATTTCACTATCTCTGGCCTGCGCTCGACCTGTCTTCTTTGTATCAGCACCGTTGCAGCCGGTTATGCCCTTGTCCTCCTTCCTCAGTTGTGGGTCGCAGAGCTCCCTTTCTGCACGGTGAGCTTTCCTGTCGAGAAATTTTTTTTGGTGTCGTAAAATTCCCTTCTCTTTCTGCTAGTTGGGCCCTCTTTTTCAGCTGTTCATTCTGTATTGGATATTTGTTCGGGTTCTCGTTGAACTGGATCTTTATCGTGGAACGATTCTAGGTTCCTTTGAGACATGGATTTTTTAATGGCGTCTTTCGCGCCAAGTTCCTCCTCCCTCTAGACCAGGGTGTATCCATGTTTATGCGCGCGCGCATCAGCCCGCTTCGGGAAGAAAAGCGTTCCTCCTCTCCAACGGTGCGCTTCCCCCTCCCGCCGAGAGACTTTTCTTTTTTTGCGAGACGCTTTTCTATTGGGATATTCGTCCTCTGAGGCCGGATCCCAAAGAAGCCCACGGCCGTTTTGCTGGTGAAGGAACTGGATTTTTTTCCGTGGCGCAGCTTTTCCTCTCCTGGAATTTTTTTTTGAGCTCGTTGGTCGCATACCGCGTCTGTTGAGATCCGTGAGCCCCGCGTCAGCAGCGTCGAGTTTCCCCCCGGCCGCACTCCTGCTCCGGACTGCATCTTAGCCTTCTTCTTGAGGCGCGGGCGCGGAACGTCCCTTTCTTCTTCTCAGGCCGAAGACAGTTTTTCCCGAGGCCGGAGCAAACGTTTGACGAGATGACTTCCTTTCTTCTTTTTCCTCTCCCGGATGCACTACGCGTTGTAATCTGTTCCTTTTCCAGCAGAGCAGGGGCCGGGATCCTAAGCCGCCTGGCGCATGCTGGATCTCGCGTCCTGCACGAGATTTCTCCTCCTCCCCTGAGCTTTTTCTTCCTTGTCCCTTCCATGCAGTCCCAAATCGCCCTGAGTTTCGACAGACAGGGAAATCCCTCTCTAAGAAAGTCTTTTTTCTGGTGAAAAATTCTTCTTGGCCTTCTGATTTGTTTTCCAGCTCCCCGGCCCACTTCAGAGCTCCCCGAGGTTTTTCCCCAGCCCCCCCCGAAACTCCCCCGTTCCTCGTGCGCGTAGATGATTCGAGTGGCCTAGGGTTCTGACTTGAGAGTTCCTGATGTTGCGCCTTTCCCACCCCCTCCTCCGCAATATTTCCTTTCCTTCCTTTTTTGGTTGCGGTGCTCCCTTTCTACTTTCTTTGGTGAGAAGGTTTCTTATCTTCGCTGGTTCCTTTTCTCGCAATCGTCCGCTTCTTGCAGCTTGGAGTAGAGAGGTTTTTTCCATGTCCGATTAAGGTCTTCCCAGCATAGACATCGTTTTGCTTTTTTTGCACGTGTCGGAGGCGACCCCCTTTCCCCCCTGCCGCGGTGACGATGCCCCCCCTTCCCGAGGTGTTTCGGGTCTACCGCGGCTGTTATCCTGCACACCGGGAGTGAACGTTTGTTCGCTGCGTCAACCGTAGATTGAGGGCCAGTCGCCCTTGGTGAATCCTTTTTTAAAACTTACACACCCTTTCATTGGCGTATCTTCCATGTACCTTTGCCTTTCAGCAGGCTCCCCCCCGCTCCTGATGTGTTTGCGGGGGACGAATTCTCCCTTCCTCGACGAATTGCAGGTCCTTTCTTGTGTAGAGGACTGAGCGGCCCCCCCTTTATGCGCGCGTCTATAGTCGTTAGAAATTCCCTGTGGTGCC
>Ga0179593_1673081_pt1 | contig 10617 bp, 14 predicted proteins | sample CZODoug2_1_08_16_FD_185931 | JGI IMG/M metagenome (GOLD analysis project Ga0179593, IMG submission 185931) | Vadose zone soil fungal communities from Angelo Coast Range Reserve, California, USA - CZODoug2_1_08_16fungal (PacBio error correction) | ecosystem: Environmental > Terrestrial > Soil >... | reverse complement strand
TCCTTTTTTTTCCTTCTTTCCTTCTTCTTTTTTCGAAGAAGCGAAGGGAGTGAAGTGGCGAGCCGCTTCTACGGTGCGGCCAACCAGATAGCTTCTCCGTTCTGCCTCTTCTTTCCCGGCGATCGCTCGAACGACCGTGACCCAGCGGTCTTCATTTTCCCCCTTTTGCCGAACGGCGGTTGTTTCACGACTCCCCCCAGCGCGCCGCGCGCGGACGTCCTCTTTCCCCCTTTTCCCCTCCGGGTCGTGAGGGTCTAAAAAGATTTCCTCCCCTACTCTCCTTTTTTTTTTCCAAAAATGTCGAGGACGAGACCCAATTTTTTTTCGAGCCCATTCCCGGGTCAACTTTTTCTTTTTTTTGCTGACTTCTCTGTGGGCGAATCAGCCACGGGATGCGCGCCTTCTTCTTTCCTCTTTTTCGCGCCATTGTCGGATCACGACGGCGCTTCTTTTTCCATGATGGAATGGGAATCGACCGCATCATGTTGATCGATTACTACCCTTTTTCTTTTTTTTTCCTTTCCGGATATCCCCACTACCTTGCAGCTATACGCAGCTTCCCCTCCCCACCTTTTCTTTTTTCCTTCTTTTTTGTAGAAGCGGCAGGGCCCATGACGCACTCTTCTTATGTGAAAAAACGTGGATAGCCTCGCTTTTTTCGCCTTCCTCCACCGGAGGCGCTAATTGTCAGCACCAAGGACCTGGCGCTCTCGACCCCTACTTTTTTGAAGGAAACCGGCAATGTCGCCGTGGGTCGGCCGCAACCTTCTCTCTCTCCCCCCCCCCTTTTTCCGAGCTCTGCCGCACACGAGAGAGAACAGTCAGTGACCCCCCCCCGACCTTCCGCAAGTACTAGGGAGCAACTCTCCCATCCCACCCTTGTCCCGCCCCCTTCCTAGAGAGTTATCCTCCTCCCCTTCACCCCTTTTTCTTTTCCGAGCTGCTGACGGCATAAGCGCCAACCTCCCTCCTTTTCCCCTGTCGGATGCTTCCCTCCCGGTCGGAGTGTCGGTTTTCTTTTGCGACACTGATGAGGATGAGCCCCCTGTCCTTGCTTCTCTTTCTACAAGATCAAAATAAAAACTGACCCTCCCCGGCCGCCGTAGTCACTCTCTCCCCCTCTCGCGATTCGAATCCTCGACGAGATTCCTCTCTTTTTTTTCGCGACAAAGACACCGTATTTCTTCCGCAAGATCGACGGATACCGGCTTTCCCCCTCCCTTTCGACCTGAGCACGAAGACCCCGGAATCCTCCCTCCTTTTTCCTTGAGCATCCGGGCAGGTTCCTTTTTCACACCCGAGGGTCGAGGAGGTGTTCTTCCTCCTTCGTGTTCCCCCTTTCTTTTTCCCTGGCAAGCTCCCCTTCCTTCCTCGCATGCCCGCCCGGAGTGATACACGGTTCCAGTCCCTGTCTCTTCTTCCCTCTAGGAGGGGACCCGCCAGCTGGGCTACGCCGACGAGATTCCCCCGCCTCTCTTTTCTTCCTTCCGAGCTATGAACTCGCTGCTGATCTTCCGTCGCCACAATTGAGCCATCCTTTCTTTTTTTTTTTTTCTCCCGATGCTTACGAGAATAGGCAGAGTTCCGGCCCCCCCCCCTCTTTTTATGGTTCGCGATCTGCGTCAAGCAACCCGCCCTTTAGAATGTCGGTCCTCGTCATCGAATTCTTCCCTTTTTTCTCTCCCTTTTTTTCTCTCATTCGCTTCTAGGTCACCGGAAATGCGAAATCCTCCCCTTTTTTTTTTTTCGTGACGCAGATGGCGCGAACCTAGTTCCCCCCGGATACCAAAATAGAGTAGGGTGTTTTTTTTCCTCCCTTCCCCCTTTAACTTAGCCCTCCCGCGCTTGGCGCAAGTGGGTCCCCCCTTTACTTCTCTCTTTCTCTGCGAGGGCATCCTCTGGCTCAGATGGGACCCTCGGGGATTTATAGATTCCTCTCGGCGTGGGCGAACCTTGCCGATCCCTTCCTTCTTTTTCTTCCGGCTATCTTTTCTGAAGCCGTGGATAAAGCCGGTCTTTCAGGCGCTTTCGCCGGACGCCGGAGCTGCCGCCCGTCCCTTGAACACGGTCAGGGTGCCCTGCAGATGCCCTCCCCCTTCCCCCCCCTTTCTTTTTACACTTTTCTTCGGGCACTAGACAGATGTCAAGATTGACTTCCTCCTTTCGCGGCTTTGTTTTCCGGGGTAGTAGTGATTGGCTTCTCCTTCCTTTCTCGGTTTGCTGGGACCGCAGGTAGCCGGTCTATCTTTTTCGTCTTTTCTTGTCGCGGAAACCGGCCGATTCCCTGGCTAGAGCGGCGATTTCAGGCTTCCACTCTCTTTTTCCCCGGCCTCCGTTGCGATTCCCCCCCTTTTCTTTGAGATGGTAGGAAGAACCCTCCCCTTTGGCGACTTCCTTCCTCCCTTTTTTCTCTTCTGAACCCCCGGAAAAGCAGAAAGCTCCGTATGACGTTTTCCTTCCTGTCCAAAGAAGGAGGCTTCCTTTCAGAAGGCGACCGCGGATGTCCTTTTTTCCCTCCTTCTTCCGTTGCGTGGGGCGGGCGGGGTGACCGCCCGCTTCCTTTCTCGATCGTTGTGTCCTTCTTCTCCGCGCAGATGGAAGTTCTCTTCTCCCCCCCTTTTCCCCACGGCGTACGTTGACGCGATTGCACTGTTCCCTTGCGTTCGTTTTGGCGATCGCCAAGGCTTTTTTTAGCGTCAGGTCTTGTGGCTGAGCAAAATTTCTCTGCTTGCTTTTTTTCTCCCTTGCGAACAGGAGAGGCTCCCCCTACTCCCATTGATCGAGTTCTTCCTTTTTTTTTTCCCCTCTCATGGTCGCCGCTTCTACAGCGTGAGCAGCCGCATTTCGCTTTTTTGGTTTTTTTGCGAAGCGGCAAGGTTTCCTTTTCTCCCCTTTTTTCTTTCTTTCCTTCCCGGGTATTATCTCTCCCCAGGATGCGGTCGATGCCAATTTTTTCCCCTTCATTCCCTCCGACAAGAAGGATCGGAGAAGAAGCCGCTCTTTTCAGAACACCTCTCGAAAGGTCTTCTCTTTCCACTGCTCGCAAGAACGTGGCCCTCGATGCTCCACCCTTTTGCCCCCCTAGCCGAGATGGCCGATCTTATGGGCATCGAACACTCCCCCCCCTCCCCCTTCTTGTTAGAGTTTCCTCTTCTTTTGAGCAGACAGCCGGATTTCTTTTAATAATACGACTCGACTCCCCCTCCCTTTTCTTTGTCCTCGAGCGTAGTCGAGCGCGGTCGCGCTAGTAGTATCCGGCCAGCCGCCTTTCTTTCCTTCAGGCCGTGGATTAATCGCGCCTTGCCTAGCTCGTCGGACCGCGGCGCGCGGATCGCTTTTCTCCTTTCTCCCCTCTGTGGGTCTCCGCACCGTCTAGGAGAGGACTGTCTTTTTTTTCTCCCCCCTTCGCGGCAGTACGCGACCCTCCAGCACCTGAAAGTCGATGCGGAATCCTTCTCTTCTTTTTTTCCCTTTTTTTTTTCTTCATCGCTCAGTGCTTTCTCCTTCGATCCGGGATTGAAGGGGGTCGACGCCGCGTACTTTCTCTTCTTTCTTTCCCCTCCGGCTAGCGAGAAGGTGCGCGCCCCTTTCTTGCATTGCAGGAACGACTCTCCCTCCCCCTCCTTCTTTTTTTCCCCGTGACAACCCAGCTCTGGCTAAAGGGAGAGATGATTCACTGGCCTTCTTTCTCGCGGGTGGCAGATAATACGAGCGCTTCCATCCACCCGGCCGCTCACGAAATCCTCGGTTTTCTTATTTTTTTTTCCCACGTCATAACGGGTGCTGCGCGCCGGCTGGTGCTTCCCCTCCCCCCCCCAGGGCATACGATTGTGCTGTCTTTTTTTTATCAAGGTGATTTCGTCCTCTGCTTTTTTTTTTTCCTCTTCATCAGCTGGTCTCGAAAGTATGAGCGAGAAGACCTTCTGATCTTTTTTTTTTCCCTGAAGAGAGTTATTATCGATTTCCTCTCCCTTGGGCATCGACCGACATCCTGTTCTCGATCGACTTTCCCTTTCCATTTCCCTTTTAATGGATCCAGACCCCCCCTGCCGCTCTCCGCCGAGGAAACGTCCCCCTTTACCCCCTTTTCTTCACTATGTAGAAGCGCAGGCAAATTCGCAAGTAGAAATAGATCATTTTATTATGTCTTTCCCTTTTTATGATCGCCGGGGTAGAAATGGCTGTCTCCTTCTTTCCTTCGTTTAAATTGATAAGACACAAGGACTCCTTACACGCCGTGGGATAGCCACCGCCCTCCCCCAAAGGCACCCTCCCCCCTTCCATCGCGTCAAGGTCTTTTCCCGCACCGGAGGATTTTTTTCCCTTGCAGGAGACAGATGAATCGCCGTCCCCCCTCCCTCCCCCCTCCTCTTCAAGTGCGTTCAAAGCAAGACAACCTCGCCGTCCTAGGAGAGTTCGTCTCTCTGCCCCCCTTCCTCGTATTGCTGCCAGGATTAAAGAGCCCCACCCTGCCTGGCGTTTCTTCTTCGGTCGTCTGTTCGGGTTAGCCTTCCTTCTCCCCTTCCTCCCCAATTGCGCGGCAGACATTCTCCTCCATAACACTGACCATTAGTCACGGTCTTTTTTTTCCTTAGTCACGAGATGCCGCCGGAAATCCGTGGCCTTTCTTCTTTCCTTCTCGATGCTTATATCGGCCGGTTCGAGACACGACACCTGCTTCTTTCCCTTTCTCCCCCCAAGATAGACGGATACAGGAGGGAACCTTTCTTTGCGGCTCCGGCAAGCACGCCTCCCCTTCTCTTCCCCCAGACCGCGCGAGACTTAAAAGAGGCCTCGTTTTCATTCCCTTCCGCCGACGAAAAAAAAATCTCCTCTTCTATACGGAAGGGAAAAAATTTCCTTTTTCATCCCTTCTTTCCTTTTTCCCGGCAGATAAGGCTGACGGCTCTTCCTTTTTTTTCTCCCGAAAGGAGTGATCCCTTTGAACGAGGAGCCTGGGCAGGGTCTCTTTTTACCCTTTTCCTGGGTCTCAACGACACAGATGGGATACGCCGACGCTTCTCCGACGCAAATCTGAGAAGGTAATCCCCATCGCGGCTGAGACGGGCTCCTTCTTCTCCCCCCTTTGAAGCGCGGCCGCTAGTTTTAACGCTCTGATCTCTGCCCCTCTCCGCAAAACCCCGACGCGACTTTATCTTGCGGCCTCGGTTCGAGTCTGACTTCCCTCCCACCCTCTCCCGAGGCTGGTTTCGATTTCGGTCTAGTAATCGGATTTTTCTTCCTCCGTTGTTGTGTGGATTCCTAGGCCGAAAATGCTCCCTGCCTCCCTTTTTTTTTTTGTGTGTTTAGGGACGCAGAAGCTGCTTTTTTTCCTAGGTACCGGATCCTTCCCCCCTCTGTCGGGGTGTGGCCGTCCTTTATCATCGCGTTAAAACCGCTTCCCTTGACATGGGGCGACTGACGCAGCGGCCGGCGCCCTTTCCCCTTTCTTTCTTTAGAGCTCGGACTTCCCTTGGGACGTCAGCGGCTTCCTCTTCCTGTCGGCCCATCGGTCGGGGCGCCCCTTCCCTTTTTAAAATAGGACCGGCTCAGCTCTTCTTTTTGATCACGAATTTCCTTTTTTTCCCATTCCCAAGGGACGATCCTTCTTTCCTTTTCCCTCTCCTCGATGAAACACGTTTCTTGAAACCCCCCCCACTGGTTGTGCGAGGCGTTACCCCCCTTTCCTTGCCCCCCTGGGAAATAGAAGTGCTCAGTGCGCGTTCTCTTCCGGTTTCTTCGTTCTTCCTCTCGGAGCCGAATGAAGCGGTTCTCCGATATGGGCGTTCGCGAAGGCCCCCTGTCTTCGACCCTGACGATTATAAACGCTTTGTCTCAGAGCGGCGATTTCCGGCTCCCCGGGTCCTAAGTGAAGAATGGTCAGTGTGATTTAGTCTTTTTCCCCTTTCAAGGAATTGGAGCAGGCCCTTTTTCTTTTTGCGACCCGACAAGAGACGCGCTATTCTTTCTTTCAGACATAGGCGGTGAGATGATTTGTCCGTGTCCCTCCCTTTTTCGAAAGGAGGATTGTCCTTGTGCCGCTTTGAGGAGGTGATTTTTTTGCCCCTTCCTTTTTTTCTAGCTGGTCGGCGAGAATCGTCGCGCGCAGCTTTTTTCTTTCCGGTGCGGACAACCTCCCTACCGTGACGCGATTGCCCTGTCCTTTCCTTTTTCCACGGCCTGCGGTGGCTATTTTTCCCCCTTTTTTAGCGACAGGTCCTTTTTTTTGCGGGTTGGCTCTCTTCCCTTTTACCCTAAACCGTTTCAAATACTCCTCAATGATCGAGTTTTTTCAATCGCGTCATGGCCTGCCTTTCTTTCCCCTCCCTGTTTTTCCCGTGCGTAACTTTTGCGTTGCTTTTTTTGAAGGCTCTTTTTGATCCATCGCGCGCCCTTTTTTCCCGGGGTCCCGCTCGCGCTAGAAACAGGATGCGGTCGATGCCCATTTTCCCTCATTTCCTCCCCTTTTTTTCTCTCCAGAAAAGTCCTTTCGAACACCTCTCGAAAGTCTTCTCTTTCCCTTTTTTCTTCAGCTCGATGATGCGCCACAGATGAACGGCAACTTTTTCTTCCGAGAATCCTTCCCCCCGTAAACACGTCCCCGCCACACAGGCACAAAGCTTCTTTTCGCCGGTTCTCTTTTTTTCTCCTTTTTCTCCAGCAGCCCGGGATGCTTCTGGTGTTTTAATCTTTTCCTCCCCTCCCTCTTCCCTCCCCTTGCGTCGAAGCCCAAGGGGGATGTAGCTCGGCCACGTCGAGGCTCCTTTCCTTAGCCGCAAGAAAACGCTCGTCGGCGTGCATCCATCGCGCCTTGGAAGCAAGAGCTTGGTCCGGTCCGCCTTCCCTATTCCCCCCTCCTGACCGGATTCGGCGTTCGGGCAATGAAGCACCCTGGCTCTTTTTTTTTTTCCTGAAAAGTAATAAGGAGAAAGGTCGTTTCTCCTGGCACGACAGTCGGGCGTTCTCTACCCCCTCCCCCCCTCCCATGCGATGCACCGTCTTCTAGCGGAATCTATATATTTTCCTCCTCCTCCCCCTTTTTTTTTTCCTTTCCCTTTTCTTTCGAAATTAGATACAGGGATTGAGGGGGTCGTCCTTTTTTCTTGCGTCAACGACCGGCTCGGCGAGCGTTTTCTCTCCCCCCCCCCTCCCTTCTTTCCTCCGGCTTTTATATTTCCGACGCGATAAGAGCGAAGAGGCGACGAGGTCTCCCTCCTCCCCTCCCCCTCCTTCCTTCCAGGGAGAGATGATTTTTCGGCGTGTTAACCTGACGACTCTCCTTTTCTTAGCGCGCCCGCGCTCGCCTTGCGATCTAAATACAACCGGCGCTCCTACTCTCTCTTTTTTTCCCCCATATTACGCACAGAAGATTTCCGGATGGGGCTTCATGTAGAGAACCGCTCCCCCTTCTCCCCCTTTTCTTGTGAGATTCAATCCCGGGCTAAAGGTGATTCTCTTCTTTTTTTCTGGGCGCATCAGCAGGGCCTTCTTTCTTCGAGAGGTGTTCTGCGAGCCATTTCTGTACCTTCCTCCCTCCTTTCCTTCCTTGGTCTTTTTTTCCTGAGGAAATGGGCCTCGGAAGCATCCTGTCTCGATCGACCTTTCCTTTCCTTCATGGATCAAGACCTTGACGACTCCTTTTTTTCCCAAGTTGTACTCACGGAAACGCAATGCGGGCTTCTTCCATTTTTCGGCCCATGGACGTATTTAGCACATCCTTCCCTGGGAGGAGTATGTGAACACCCCGGGGGGCGCCTGGACGGTAGAGCTCGCCAACCCTCTTCTTTTCTGCTCCTCACAAGGACCTGTCGATCGCGACCTTCCTTCCCCCGAAGAGGGGATTTTCCCCGGGACAGGGCATAGCGTCACCTTCTTTTCGGCGCAACCGCGAGATAATAAGTCATCTTTTTCTTTCCCTTTCCCCCCCTGATATCCCCCCCCCCCTTTTTTTTTTCTCACCCGCAGCGCCAAGGAGTCACCGCCGCACCCTTTTTTTTTCCTGGCTTTCGCGACAGCGGCAAAATTTTCTCTCTGGCTGACCGGGCATAGCGCCCCCCCTCCGTTTTTCTCTTTTCGGCAGCACGTCATCGGCGCGGTAGGTGTTCTGGGCTTTTTCGGCGACAAGGATGAGGCCCCCTGCTGGCTCGGTTCCCCTTCTCGCTCAAACCTGCCCCATTCGTTCCTCTTCTCTTTTTAGTCAGAGATGCCCCTCCTCTGAGCATCGACGAGATAGACGAGTCTTTTCCCCTTTTTCGCAAACACTGATGGGAAGACTTCGAGGACCTCCCCTTTTTTTTTTCCGGAGCGGAACAGCACCTCCCCGGCAAGAAAGATTACCCCGGCTTTTCCTCCCCGGACTTAACCTTATCATCGGTCTATGACCGCCAGGGAAGTGTAAACTCCTCCCCTGCCCTCTCTTCTTTTCTCTGAAGGGACCATGACCGTGTTCATGAGGTCCTTTTTTCCTTCTCTTCCGTGGGAAATGATCTCCTTCTCCCCCCTCCCCTTCTCCAGAATATGAGCCTGGCATCCGGTCTATGTAAAGGAATTGCTAGGCACTTTTTTTTTTCCCTTTTAAGAAGAAGAGGATATTACTCTGAGCCGGTTAAGCCTATCCCTTCGCCCCTTTCCCTCTCCTTGCCCGCTGAGTCAGTAGCCCCACTTTCGGCACTCCCTTCCCTTTTTCAAAGAGATGATAGAGAAACTTTCCAACCCGACGCGATTTGGTACGCCGGCACTTCGTCCTTCTTTTTTTTCTTCACGCCGAATCCCCCACACAGAGGAGGGCTTTCGCATTTTCTTTCCCTCCCCCTTTTCTCTCCTCTCCGTGTTGGGTTTCTCCTCTGACCGAAAATGCGAAATGCCTCCTCTTTTTTTTCTTCTTTCCTTTTATCTCTAACCTAGGCCGCCGGAATGTACCGGGCGTTTTATTTTCACCCCCTTTGTTTTTTCGGTTTTTCCTCGGCCTATTATCGATTCTCGCTTTTTTTTTTCTCTTTCACTCCTCTGGCGACAATTTCTGACTGACGCAGAGGAAGGCTCCCTTCTTCCTCTTTTTTTCTTCTGGCCTTACCGGCTCAGATGGGCGTCGCTTTTTTTTTTAGAGAGACTAGTAGAGTCTTTTTGACCCTTGCCGAGCAGACCTGGGACATATACCTCCCTTTTATCAAGCCTCGGCATTCTTGCATTTACCAAGGGCCGAAGCCCCGTTCTCCTTCTTTTCTTCCACAAGGTCAGGGTGCATGAAGAGAAGAGCACTTTGGGCGCGGCTTTCCCCCCTTCCCTTTTTTTTTTTTCCAATCACATCTCAATGTGAAGGGAATTCTTGTGATTTCCTTCTTTTTTCCGGAAAGACTCCTCCCCCTTCTTCCGGTAGCCGTCGATATGGGCGGTCCTCAGTCATCCACCCTTTCCCCGTTTTCGCGAAAAAGGACGACTAAAGATAGGAAGGATCTCTTCATGCTTCCCTCTTTTCCGGGCTCTCTCGTGACGAGCGGAGGCCATCTTTTTTTTTTTTTTTTTTTCAGTGTTTATTTGAGATGAGTCCCCCCTTTTGTCGAGGACAGGCATTTGCCATATCCCTCAGAAGTTGACGAAAACGAACGCCGACCTGATGACGTCCTCTTTGGCGGTGGCGCTCGCTATTCCTTTCCTCCCCTTTCCGGATTTCGGATTGTACTTTGGCCGCTGAGCGAACCCCCTTTCCTTGAGGGAGGTGAAAGATTGCGATCTCCAATCGTGTGAGGAGATCCCCCTCCCTAAGATGACCGATTATCTCGCGGTGCGGCCGAACCACCTTTTTCTCCTTTTCCTTCCTGTACATTGAAGGTGTAAAAGGCTCGTGGAGATCTCACAATTCCCTTTGCTTCTCCGACAGGTCATTGTGGATGCTCCCTTTTTGGCCGAGCTGCGTACCTCTTTCCTTTTCGGCTAACCAGTTTCCTACCTCTCAATGAGGGTTTCCCTTGCGTGACCTATCCCCCCTCTTGAGCAGCACGCACTTGCGGTACGTTGAGTAACCTCCCCTTTGCTTGCTCCATTCACGCGAAGGGCGTTTTTCCATGCCCTGCTCTCACAGGAGAGCTGCCCATTTTAAATGTAAGGGCAGCCGTTCCCATGCTTTCAGAACGTCTTTTCTCCCCAAATGCTCGCCGCCCCCCTTCCTCTTCTCTCTCAACTTGCTCGAGCCAGTGGCTGTCTTGCCCCCCTCTCTCCCCTCTTGACGAGAGAATCACCTTTTTTTTTTCGGGTGGCATCGAACACGCCCGTCCAGCCCCCCTCTTTTTTCCTCGGTCTCTCTTGACAGCCAAAGCGTCGCGCTTTTTTAGGTAATCTGGTAATACGCCCCTTTTTGCGGGAGCGACGGTTTTCTTTAAGATTCCCTTTCGGCGCTTATGATCGGCCAGAACCGATGTACGGGCTTTTCAAACCCTCCCTCCCCTTCCTTTGAAGACAGAGCTTGGGTAACTTTTTGTTCTTCGCGGATCGGCGGTCTTCCCCTCCCGCCGGCCCTGACATCGGTGGGCGAGCAAAGTTCGGCGAGCCGGGTTTTTTTTCCCAAAGAAAGCACAGTAGCGGACCCCTCCCGGGATCGAATGCGACAGCACCTGAACGTCT
>Ga0179593_1495018_pt1 | contig 10617 bp, 6 predicted proteins | sample CZODoug2_1_08_16_FD_185931 | JGI IMG/M metagenome (GOLD analysis project Ga0179593, IMG submission 185931) | Vadose zone soil fungal communities from Angelo Coast Range Reserve, California, USA - CZODoug2_1_08_16fungal (PacBio error correction) | ecosystem: Environmental > Terrestrial > Soil >... | reverse complement strand
CCTAGATTGGGACAGCTCTTGTTCCGAGAATTCTTCCCCCCAAAGGCTAGAGCCGTTACGGGAAGTTGGGGGCTTGATTTTTCCCCCTGCCCTCAGCCTCTCAGAAAATTCCTTCGGCTCCAGCGTGGGAGCCCAATTCCCGAGATTACGTCTCCGCCCGTAAAGGTGACGGCGTCATGGCCTCCTTTGCCGAATCCACCACACACGGTCTCCCACCTGCTTCCCCGACCTGGTCCCATTATAATGGTGTTAATCTCGGGCAGATTTCAGTGGGTCCTACTCACTGCGGGTCGACCTTTGCTTCTGATAGTAACCTGTAGGTCCACATCCCCCCCGGACGTCAGCTGATGACTTCCGAACTTTTGTGAGCGCCCCCCGATCCGTTGTCCCCGATTTTTTTTTAGCCTCCAGACCAAACGACGTCAGGTCTTTCTCAGAGCCCCCCTTTCGTCCTGGCCTAGGGCCTCTTTTTTTCATCAGCTTTTTCTCTCCTCTTCGCATAATTGAAAAGAAACACCACTATGGCCGCTTGCGTGAGCCCTCGTATTTAACGGCGGCGAGGCAGTTTTTCGGGGTGCTGGCGCCGTCTCCTTCTACCCCCCGATAGAAGAGGCAGGTTGAATAAGCCTGCCTCTCCTCTCTTAATGAGCTTTTTCGAGCGTTGGACTGGGGGAGTGAAATGTAGCCCCTACCAGGACCTTTAGATCGCCTACAAATATTTCTCCTCCAACCGTCAAAAGCTAAGAGGTTCCTGATCCTTGCCCGTCGCCCCGTTTTTCTGCCATTCAATCTCCCCGCCGAGCTTCCTTTCAAGTCCCTCTGTCCGTTCTTTATATCTTTTCTCTTCCTCTTTTTTTTTGACCCGAACGGGACCGCTCTTTCTGTCCGTCGTTTTTCAATTTTGATTGATATTTAACGCTTGGGGTCTTATTCCTCCTCCCATGCATTCAGGCTTCAGAGATGTTCGTCTTTCACTGGCGTTTTGTATGGGCTCTGTGACTGTCATCTCCTTGCACCCCTTAGTCCCGGCCCCCACGTTTTCAGACGTTTTTGGTTTAATGGTATGCTTGCCTTACGGCGCCCCCCTTAGCCCTTCCCTACTTTTTCGCCTTATCGGTTTTCCTCACCTCCCGATCCGTCTTCCCGGTTATCGATTTTTCAGTTAACTAATCAGTATCTTGCCCTTTGTGGGTCCTGTTCATGTCGCCACCCGCGTGCAACGATGATTCCGCTCGGAAACCCCATGCCCGGGCTCGATTTTTCGCCGGCGCTTTCTTGTTTGAGTTGGCTACACCTCGACAACGTTCTTTCTTTGCTCCACACTCTTAGTTCTTCTTCATCGACCCGTCCTCCTTTTTTTTTTTTGATGGGGCGTTTTGATGTTTGCCCTCATTCGCCTATCTACTGACCTGCTCGAGCCAAAGGCGTGCTTCTTTTCTATGTGTTTCCCCACGTTACCATTATATCGAGGACTTTCTGTTGATTATGCGGTTTGGTGGTGATGGGCTTTCATCGGTCTTATTCCTTAATCCCACCGTCATTTGGAGTGTCCTTCTTATTTGGAATGTCGCCCCTGACCTTTGACGTCCGTGAGTGGGATGGATGATGCTGGGCTATGAACCTCACGCCCACCCAATTAGCTTGAAGTTCTTTTTTCCTGTACTTTCCTTTTCATATCGATGACTCTCCTCTTCTTTCCCGCTTTTGAAAGTGTCACTTTTTTGCTTACGTGCTGGATGCTTCCCTCAACCGCTTTCCCTCCACAATGGATTATTTCCCGAAAGTGTCCCGTCCTCGAAAGGAAACATCCATGGCCATCCGAAGATGCCCCCTGTCCCTAACTCGTGGTGTCCCGTTCAGAGGCCAATTGTAGTTGCTGGCCGATCCGGCCTTTTCAGCTTTATTAATGGTCTTTTCAGTACGAACATTGCCATGCGCCTGTCCTGTTTTTCGACTCCCGGCCGCTGCTCTTTTCAATTAGACCGTCTCCAGACCTTCTTTCCCCCGGTGCTAAAGAGAAACAGGGTCGTGGGAGATGCGTTCTTTGCCCCATTCCTTCAGGAGTAATCTCGGTGAGAGTTGTCATTGTCAAGCCGCACATTCCCATTCTCCTGCATCTTCCCCGTTGATGTTAACATTGTGCGCTATCGGCTTTCGCCAATTCCTCATGCCGGACCGAATTTTCCCCTTAGGATCTATGAAGTACGCGCGTCCCTTCCTCTTCGCCAGCGAGCTATCACCGGTACGATGTGGAATTCCCTGCCTTACGGACGATCATCGAGCGCATTCTTCCAGGGAGGTTTTCTCCCCATTTTTTTCATCGAATGCACCAGGTTCCCTACTACCCCCTCCGAATACACAGTCGAATTCGTTCAGCGGAGCTATCTAACGTGCAGGCATGAGGCCTCTGTTGTAGGTGTTCCCCCATCGGCTCTGTCTGTCTCTTCCCTCCGATCCCCACCATAACCTTTTTGTTTCCCCGGCGTTCAATCTCCGAAATGACCCTCGTGCTGGAGAAGAAGTGCAGATATCAGAATGTTGTGAACCATCCGTTAAAGCCTCCCTCGAAATTCAGGTGCGAAGGTTTTCGAAAAACCCAGTGGTACCGTTAATCCTTTCACAAGGCACACTCCCCATTCCTCCACCTTTCCGCCCTCCTTCAAACCCTCTCCTCTCTTCCCTCTAACCCTAAACTCCTCCAAACCCCCTTTCCCTTCCCCCTTGCTCCTCTCCCCCTCTGCCTATGTCTTCTCCCCCCCCTTTTCTACTCTACTTGTTCATCCCCCCCCTATCACACTTGCGGCCCCCTTCCTCTTGATCGCGTCTCGATCATCTCAGTGGGATCTCCTTAAATTTTCTCCCCTTCCCCCTTCCCTATATTTTTTTTTGCCCCTCGTGGGCGTGGTTTTTTGTGCGTTCTCCGCTTTCTCGATGATCTCCAGGCGTGATCTTTCTCTTTGTTTTTCTTTCCTAACGAACAGCCGATGATTAATTTGCCTTGCCGGGGAACGCCGTCGCCCTTTCCCACGCTGGACTCCCTCCACTCCCGATCTCCGAAGCTTGCTGCTTCCCCCTTTTTTTCCCTAATCTGAGACCCGGAGAGTTTTTTAAGTTTAATGGCCTTGGGATCTTGTATCGTTTTCGGAGTTTCTCCGTAAGCTAGCATAGGGAACTCTCTGTCTTCCCCCTTTCTCTCCAACCCACCCCCACCTGCCTCTTAACACAACCGGTAACGACACCCCTTCTTATCCACATGTCACTCTCTTCCCTCACTGACGTCTTGAAGTTACTCAAATTTTTACGGGGAGCCCAGCTGACTTTAAACTTGGGAGCCCGTCTGTTTGACGCGGACAGCTTCGATTGACCCTCCCTTCTTCTTTTTCTCCTATACGTTTTTTTGTTTTTCTTATTTTTATTTTCTCGTGGGCCTCCGTTCTTTCAAGAATTTTAACAGTCCTCTTGCTCCTTCTTGAGTTTCCTCCCTGCGTTTTTTTCTCTTTGTGAGGTGAGCGTGCGCTTTGTTTGATTTTTTTTGTTTTGAACCCTCCTTTTTTATGCAGCAGTCAGAACGTGAGATTGCCCGCACCGCTTCCCTCTGCCTGGTCAAGTTCCTTTTTCCCCAAGCAAAGTGTCATTCACGCCTCCCCATGTCGTTCATTTCCCTTCTTTCCTAAAATTTCATTTCAGGAAAGCTCGTAGATCTATTGCTCAGCGTTACCTTTCGTTTCTTCCTCCAGTATAGCGATAAGCATTTATAGAGTCCGTCCCGTCCAAGACCACAGGAGATAGCTCGAACTTCTTATCCTCTACCCCAGTTTTCCAAGGGATCCAAACTGCCCGACTCTGGTTTCGGGTTTCTCCATGATCTCCCGTTAGTTATTTCCCCTTTCATTCGAGGATTCAATTCTCCCTTATATGCCCCCTGCCTACTCCCGCGCGTTGGATGTGATGCCCTTGGTTTCTCCACACTTCCCTAGGATCCCGTGTTCTTTCGTGAGCTTCCCTAGTGGGCTTTTCGTCTTTTATTTATTCTCCCGTTCCCTTTGCTTCGCCCCCATCGGTTGGTTTTTATTTTTCCCTTTACCCAAGGTCACCCGTAGGACCCAACCTGATGAGTCCCTTCCTTTTTTTTCTCTTACCTCACCGCCGTTTACCCCCGACAGCTTCACCATCGCGTTCGCAGTCGAAGGCACTTTGGAGCTCCCCCAGCTGCTCCCCTTTCTTCTGATTGCGCGGCGTGGCGCGATTCCTTTTGACGGGTGCTGTTTTCCCTCGTTTACCCCACAAGGTACGAAAATGAATCCTTCCGAATGGCGACCCTTTTTAAACTTTATCGTCTTTTATCGGGGAACTTCCCTCGTCTTGTTTGATGGAATATGATCTTGAGCATTCATTCCCCCTCCTGCTCTCTCGAATGAATTTTATTAGTTTTCTTTGTCAGCCCCTTGAGTTCTCCATAACCGAGATTGGTCAACCTTCTCGGTTCCCCACTTGATCCTGAAGTTTATTGTCTTTTTCTTTTCTCCCCGCGCACCGCTTCTGTCCCTTCTTATTTCTTGGGTTAACGCAATGCCGGCCCCTTTGTGGGCGCTTGACGCCTTTGAACCTTCTTTTCGCTTTGCCTGCTCTTTCGCTTCTTGTTTAAGGCGGTGCGCTGCCCGTGGATTTTTACCAGTACTTTACCCCTGAGTCTGCACACCGGATTTCCTTTCCCCTTTCTTTGATGACGACACCCGTTCCCCCATTGCCGTCGTCTGGACATTTCGTTTGCCGAGTAGGCGGTTAAATTATTTTTTTGCCTTTCCTGGTCGAGTGACTGACTCCCCCGGAATCGCGATTTTAGCGATTACGGCAGAGGTGAAGCAATCAGGCCATCATCTTACCTGCCGGTTTTTTACCGCGCGCAAGAGGAGGCAAGCGTATTTTTAAGCTCTGAAAAGCATCATCTCTCCCAGTGATAGAGAATCAGCTGACCTTTTGTTTGGCTATTTTTTTTTTTTTTTTTTTTTTTTTTTTTTTTCGCCCGAATCCCTTCCCTTCCCCTCCTCGGCGTGCAGCGTCATTTCTACCCCTTCCGGATGACTTATCCCCGCTAAGGTGACTTGAATTTCGCGGACCGCGTCCGATTCAGCCCTACTTCCACCCCCCTTTCCCACAAAAGAAGACTGGAAACACCGCTCTCCCCGAACTTGTTTCTTATATTTTCAAGAGATTTTCCCTTTCCTCAGATAAGGGCACTTCTACTTGTTGAAGTCTTCAGATATTTGACGACTCTATTTTCCCCCACCACCTTCTCGTACGAACTGCCTTTCTTCCGACTTTTCTGCGCTATATCAGTTTAGGTTTTAGTGACCATTCACATCAACCTCCTCAGGTCCCCGACCCAGCTTCCACTTTTCTTTCCCCGCTCGGCTCCCCGTGCGTTCGCGAATTGCTCCTGCCCAGTAAGGACCAGGCACCATGAGTCCGGTTGAGGCACATCTTTGCCTCCACGGTTCTGAGACGACTGTCCCTGTCGTCGGTTTCGGTTCCTCTAGGTCCAACGATCTTGCCAAGGGCCCGGTTTCTAATGGCAGGCATCCTTTACATCTTCTCTGCTTCCTTTCAGAATTTTTTTGTCGTCGGAGCAGGACGGCCCTTCGCCCCCCTAAAACTGCTTAATGGACGACCAAATCTTCGAGCCTTTCTACTGACGATTGTCCCTTCTCTCCCGGTTTCTCCTGTTCGGCCATCTCAGACTTGACCTACCGCGTAGAAATTCTTTTCAGATATATAGATTTTCCTCCTCCGTTGTTGTTTTTCTTGAGCTACGGACCCACCTTCTCTCCCTATTCGGTTCCCTTCGGGATCTTTTGCATCTTAAAATTTTGAGCGCCTTTTGCCCTCCTCCCCCTTCTGGCCCGGTGAGTCGCAGAGTTCTTCAGCGCCGGTTGAATGGCCGTATCGGTCCCGTTTCTGAGGGACCAAGATACTTTTTTCTTACTTCAATCTCCCCGTTACATGGTTAAATGTCTGTATGAACTTTCCTCAAGATCCCTGCATCTTCTCGTGGTTCGAATTCTTCACGACCGTCCACCCCTTCTCAGGGCCTCAGTCCCTCCTTCCTTGCATTTCCTATTTCATAGGAATCTTTTTGTCCCTGTTCCTTTCTTTTTTGCCGCATTAGATAGTTCAGTCTTCCTCAGCGCAACACTCCTTTCAGTGATGTTACCTGCGCCGTGGTAGTATTTTTCCGTACACCCCTGACAAACGTATAGTTTCTGCTCTCACCCCTCGACGAAGTAATAGGATCACTCAACTGGTTTTCTTTGTTGAGAACCCCTCCCCCCCTGACATATTCCGTTCCTGAGACCCGCAGTGATAGGGAAATGATCGGATCGCGAGTTCCCATCGGCTTCACTACGAGTTAATTTCAGGTTCTATCTTTTTTATTGTTGGGGCTCTGAGAGGCTTGACTCGTTCGTTATTTCTCTCCCGCCACGGAGCTTTTCGATTGTAATCTCGAATTGCTCCCTTACTCTTGACGCTAATTTCGGGCTTTCTTCTTGGTTTTAGTACAATCACCTTGCCCACCACGGCCTCTGTCATCTATTCACTTTTCTTTCTCTTTCTTGTCCCCTGATCGATTTTAGCACGCGGCGTCATCTGGACGCTGACGTAAATTCCCTTCCTGCTTTTCCCCCTGTTTTGCTGAAACGTTTCCTGCCAACGCATTTTCACCGCTATTCCCTTCGGCTTTCTTCCCCTCCCGAAGGAACGACATGCGGGCACCGCTTTTTTCCCTCTTCCAAGGCCATATTTTTTCCTTGTGTTTTCACGTTTGTTGAACTGGGCACAATGGTTTCTTTGCGCCTCTCTGATTTGATTTTACTGGTCTTCTGTCCATCCCCTCCCTTTTTAACCTTCCCCTCCTTATTGCTCAGCGACGCGCGCCAATGCCTCACTCTCCTCCTCAACAGTCTTCGTCACACGCTACCCCCCTTGCCCTGGCAGATTAGTTTCGCCCGCAGTCCTGATTCATGCTCTTTTGCGATTGTCAGAACCGACAGAAAGCCATTCCCCCCTTCGTTCTCCCGACCTTTTCCAGGTGTCACCATTGGTCGCTTTTTTTTTGATGGCGTACCAACTTTTTCCCCGCCTGCCTCTGTAACAGTACCCCCGTGAGTGATATCTGCAGTCCTTTAGATCTTGCATTGATGCTTTTTTTTTTCCCCGACGCTTTCATCCCTTCCTATTGGTTAATCCCTGCCTTCCCTCCGTCCAGAGAGATAGGCTGCGGCATTGTTGCGCCACTTTTTGGTCAAACTCAGACAGACCCCGTCTTCCATTTCTCTGCCGCCGTATTTCCAGGACTTTGAATCGTCTTCGCGGGCCTATCCGGCCAGTTGCCGGACAGCTTTGGTGCCTCTCTTTTTCTTGACCCCAGATGTTCTTCCCCCTCCGTAAATCAGGTCCTTTTTTCCTTCTTGTGTAAGTTAGTAAACTCATGAACCCATGAAACTTCTTGCCGCCCTTCAGATAGATTTTACCGACTGAAGCCCCCGTATATCGCTTCCCTTCTAAAATTTATCCTCTCCTTTTTTTTAGAAACCTGCCAAGCATAAATGATCGCTGGCCCGCGATCCCTCCGTCAGTTACTTTTCCTTTCTCTATTTTGAAGTTTCACCCATACCTTCACTCCCCTTCGCAAATGAATCTGACTGGTCGGGTTCGCTTTCTTTAAATCATTTTTTTTACTATTTCCGCTGTTCTCTCCTATCGTTTCTTCTTGTGGTTTTCTTTTCATTTTTTTAGCCTCTATCCGATGTGAATTCCCTTGTTTTTTGGCGAGTCGACCTTCATTCCGGAGCACCTCTACTCTCCTCTCCTGCTTGATTTTTCGTCACATCATGCTGATCCATGTGCTTCTTTTTGAAGTTTCTGATGGTATCTGCAGGGTTGGAGAGACTCTACGGCACTCGCACGTCGGCGGCCCTTTTCTTCTCCAGTTCCTGCCGCTTCCTGGTCATTCCCCTCGACTGTCGCAGCACTCTCCTTCCTACCCTGTCTCTCGCGAGTTCCTTTCAAATTTGGTTCTCAAGTGCTTGGTCAATGATCTGTCGGTCCCTAATTAGCCTTAGCGTACCCAGCCCCAGCTGAAATCCCTTCTCTTTTCTAATCAATCTGTGAAGCTTGATTATCGATCTGTGCGTCCCTTTTATGTTTAATCTTCACTCCCCTTCCTTGCCTCAATGCCTGTGATATCGTCGCTCCTTTAGGCGGATCGTCTTTAGTTTCTAGATGCAGTTTGGGTTCCCCAATCGGTAGGACAAACTGCGCCCCCTTTCCTCTGTCCCGCAGAACTGGACTATAATTTTTTTCGTAGACCTCCGACCCCTTCTCCAGATACCAACTTCCCCAAGGTTGTCTTCCCCCCAAAATCCACCGCTCTGTCTTTCCTCCCTTATGGGCAGTTCCCAACTTTTTAAGTCCCTTTGTAGCTCGATTGATCCCCCTCGTCAATTTTCGTGTCGTGACACGTCCAGTGCAAGTAGATACATCATTCTTCGCGTCTTTCCCCCTCCCCCCCCCGAATCTCGCTCAAGGCTCTCCCTCTTTCCATTTATCCGAATCCATTGCTTGGTCCCCCAGGTTCACAGTTCGTTAGTAGGGTCGCAAGGCTCGTGCTAGTTTTGATAACCCCTTTCTATATTCTCTAAGCTATTTTCGCATGACGCAGCCGCGATCCCCCGTGTCCGCTTCTTGATACGGAGGTTTGTCGCTACACTTCTCTACACTGGGTGATTGCTTTTCGAGCTTACTGTTGTTTTGCAGTCTGTTCCTCCTTTCTTTCGTCAATTTCTCCAAGAGTTGGTTGAGATTCTACTGCTTTCCACGGAAACCTTATTGTTGTTTTAGTTTTTCTACCTGCCTATAGATTACCCTCTGTCACAATTCTGTCCCCTTTTTCCTTCGCCTTACTTGAGAGTCCAGCTCCTCCGCGTTCCGTTCTCTTGATTGGATGCGAGTTTTTCCTTCTTGTGACTGTTCTGCCAAACAATTTTCGCCCACCCTCCCTCTCGAATGCTTTAAGCGTCTCGTTGCCTGCGTTCCCTTTTCCACAGGTTCAGTGACCTCGCCCTCTATCTTTCTGCCATTATTTTTGCTCGCTCCCTCGCGACGACCTTCCAGTCTTCTCAGGGCTCGCGGATAGTTTCCATAACGACTCCACCCATTGTCAAAGTCGTCCCAAGTTTGGTCCTGCAGTGTTTATCGACTTTTTCTTGAACCGAGCACCCCGCTCTTCCCCCTTTACTGGACTTTGCTTGTGCGAAGAACGCACATCCCGTCAACTTTTGTTACCGTGGGCGCTTTGGTTTTTCCTCCGCTTTCCTGTCTCGTGATCGTTACTTGAGATTGTTTAGCGGCTTGTCTTTCTTCCGGCGGAGCTTTTCTTTCAGTATTTGGAGTTGAACCCTTCCTAGATTTTCCGACGTATACTGGCAAGCAGACTTTTTCCCCCTTTCGCAGGTACCTTTAATGCTGAGTTAAGCTTTATCCCGGCGGTTCTGGATTTTTGCGTTGGCCTTGCATTCTTCTTAAAAATCAATCTTCGGTCTCGAGTTTTTTTTTTTTACCTAGGGTGCTTCCCCAAGAGTCAGCCCATGCCTCTCTTAATTTCGGCAGTTTTTCCTTGGAGGGACAATCCTGCTTATGGTGTCCTATCCGAGTGTAAATCATATCTATTCAGTATCTATAAGTTTCTTAATTTGCGTGTGTTACGTGATTGTCATCCGCAAGCTTTAGACAGCCTTAGGAGTTCAGCTTCAGCTTCGAAAATTCCCTTCGAATTTTTTTTCCCACTCCCCCCCGGTTTGGACGGCGCAATTGCGTACTCCTCTCCGATCACCTCCCCATCCACAAACCTGCATACCAACCGATATCCCCGTTAATGTACTCGACTGAAGCCCTCTTTCCCGCGATCGATCATGGGCAGCTCAACTTGGGCTTTTGCTTCCTATCTGTCGCATTCTTTTTCCTTCCTCCACCAAGTTTTTTTGCGCTTTAGCATGACCGCGATGTGGTTTTTTGCATCAACAACGTTGTCAGTATTTGCAGAAGATCAACTTCCCAGAGGTAGAAGAAGACCGACTTCCCCGGTTTGGGTGACTCTCCTTCACTCAGAGTTTGATCCTCCTGAATTTGTCCGCAGTTAACTTGCCCAGCCCCACGAGTTCGATGTGATTCCCTTGCCCTTACAAGTCGTTGAGCCTAGTCGTGACCGGTCCCTCTAAGTTCGCCCCCCATCATACCCAGACTCGGCAGGGTGCGTTTAATCCTGTACCTTTAACACTCTACTTCTTTCTTTCCGTTTGACTCGGGTGTGCTTTTTTTGCACTTCGATTCCAGAACTCTTGCCATTCACCCCATGCGCCTGCCTGCCCCCTCTTTCCGACTAGCCAGAATCGATTTGGGATACCGATCCGTGCCGATCGGCAAAGATCACCTGAATTGTACTCCTACCGCGGCAAGATTGAGCCTTTCTCTTTACTTCTCCCTTCCCTTTTTTTGTGGTTTGAGATTACGTCAATACTTTCGACGCGTAGGATTTTCCCCTGTCCCGGTGTTTTGTCGGTT